>Ga0210401_10000069_pt1 | contig 113961 bp, 93 predicted proteins | sample IncBWH32MmetaG_FD_150866 | JGI IMG/M metagenome (GOLD analysis project Ga0210401, IMG submission 150866) | Forest soil microbial communities from Barre Woods Harvard Forest LTER site, Petersham, Massachusetts, United States - Inc-BW-H-32-M | ecosystem: Environmental > Terrestrial > Soil >...
TGTTTGCTCTACGCTTCCTCCAGACCCCACCTTGCGATGACGCCCTTGCGCTTCGCTACCCTTCACCTCCATCAGGTTGGTAGAGGACTTTCACCTCCAAGCTGTCGAACATGCACGGCGTACAAACACGAAAGCCGGTCAACTGGGTGACCGGCTTGGCGAACCTGATTGCAAATTTCGCTAATGCGTCTCGGTAGCTGCATGGCTTACAGGTTGGGGACCGTTGCCTTCTTGCGCTGCGTTGTGACGAACGTCGGCGCCACGCACCCAGAAGATAACATCCTCGGCAATGTTCGTCGCATGATCGGCAACTCTCTCGAGATTTCTGGCAACGAGAAGAGCATCGAGCGCCTGCCGCGTGACTTCAGGCCGTTCGTTCATTGCTTTCACAAGCATGATGAAGGCCTCATCGCGCATCCGGTCGACGACATTATCCATTTCAAGCACGGCCTGGGCGAGTTCGGCTTTTGCCTCGATGAAAGACTCTAGGGATCGGCGAACCATGGCGCTTACGGCGGCGGACATGCGTGCGATGTCGACGGGCAAGTCGACCGCCGGCAGGCTTACCATGTCCATCACGCGCTCGGCGATGTTCACCGCCTGATCTCCCACTCGCTCCAGATCGGCATTGATTTTTGTGACGGCGAGGATGAAGCGGAGGTCGACGGCCATCGGCTGTTGCATGGCGAGCATGTCGAACGCGAGCTCGTCGATCTCGCGCTCCGCGACATTAATCTGCGTTTCGCCTTCGAGCACCATTTGGCAGCGGCTCAGATCGCGGTCGATATACGCCTGGCAGGCACGATCGACAGCCTGTTCGGCCAGACCACCCATGCGCAGCAGTTTTTGCCGCAATTCGTCGAGCCCCTGTTGGAAACGTGTCCGCATTATCCGAACCTGCCTGTGATGTAGTCTTCTGTCCGCTTGTCAGAGGGATTGGTAAAGATCTTCTCCGTCTTGTCGTACTCGATCATGCGTCCGAGAAGGAAAAATCCAGTGTACTCCGCGACGCGCGCTGCTTGCTGCATATTATGCGTGACGATCACGATCGTATATTGCGCCTTCAACTCGAAAATCAACTCTTCGATTTTGCCGGTTGAGATCGGATCGAGGGCCGAGCACGGTTCATCCATGAGCAGAACTTCCGGCGCGACGGCGAGGGCGCGCGCGATGCAAAGACGCTGCTGTTGCCCGCCCGACAAACTGGCGCCGGATTTCTTATGGATATTGTCTTTCACTTCATCCCATAGAGCCGAGGACTTCAATGAACCCTCGACGATCTCATCGAGGTGCTTCCTGTCGCGATAGCCATTCAGCTTGAGTCCGGCGGCGACGTTGTCGTAGATCGACATGGTCGGAAACGGGTTCGGCTTTTGGAAGACCATGCCGATGCGGCGCCGCAGCTGCGTAGGCGAAGTTCCGTTGTAGGCGTCGAGATCTCCGATGCGTACCTTGCCTTCGACGCGAGCATCGGGCGTTGTCTCGTGCATGCGGTTCAGGCAGCGGATAAAGGTGGACTTGCCGCATCCGGAGGGCCCGATCAACGCGGTCGCATGATTGGCTTCAATCTTGAGATTGATGTCATGGAGCGCCTGGCTCTTGCCATACCAGGCATTGACGTGTTCGACCTGGATTCCTACTCCCATAGGCTAAGCGACTCCCCCCAAGGTGCCGCGGCGCACGGCATATCGGACGGCGGCCACGGCGCTGACGATGAGTACGATCAACACAAGGGCTCCAGCCCACGCCTGGCGATGCCAGTCGTCGTATGGCGATATCGCATAGGTGAAAATCTGCAGCGGCAATGCTGCTGTCGGCTGATCGAGCTTCCAGTTCCAGTACTGATTGCCGAAAGCGGTAAACAATAATGGCGCAGTCTCTCCAGCAACGCGCGCAAAGGCCAGCATGACACCAGTGATAATTCCGGATGTAGCGGTCCGCAATACGATCGAAAGCGTCGTGCGCCAGCGGGAAACCCCCAGTCCGTACGCCGCCTCGCGCAAGACATTGGGCACGAGCAGCAACATTTCTTCGGTCGTGCGCGTGATGGTGGGAACCATCATGATGGCGAGGGCAACGCCGCCGGCCAGCGCGGAAAAATGCTTTTGCCGGAGCACCACAATCGCGTAGGCCACGATGCCAATCACGATGGATGGAACGCCGTTCAGCACATCGGAAACGAATCGAACCGAATCCCCGAAGCGATTCTGTCCATACTCCGCAAGATAGATTCCTGCGCCGATCCCGAGAGGCACGCCGATAAGACTGGCGATCGCCAGAATCAGTGCGGAACCCGCGATGGCATTGGCCATGCCGCCTCCCAGTTCTCCGGGAGGCTTGGGGATCTGGGTGAGGAACGCCAGGTTCAGCGATCCGATTCCGCGATACACGAGGTACCCAAAAATGGCCACTAGCGGCGCGAGAACGATCACCACAGTAGAAATAGCAAACGCAGTGGCGAGGTAATCCTTCAGCCGGCGCCACAAGCTGATCTGAAGAACGCCCGGGGTGGCAGTGGGATCAGGCACGAGCCCTCGCAGGCTGGCCACGCGTGACGCTCCAGACCATAAAGCGCGCCAGCGCATTCACAATGATAGTGACCAGGAACAGCGCTAAGCCAATCTCGATCAATGCCGAGAGGTAGAGATCTCCCGCCGCCTCGCTGAATTCATTCGCCAGCACGCTGGCCATGGTGTATCCGGGTGCGAAAAGCGATTTCGCAATCTCGGGACGGTTTCCGATCACCATCGTGACGGCCATCGTCTCGCCAAGTGCGCGGCCCAATCCGAGAATCACGCCGCCGACGATGCCCGCTCGCGCATTGCGCAGGACGGCGATGCGAATCATCTCCCAGCGAGTCGCACCCAGCGCGAGAGCGGCTTCCCGCTGGTGTTGCGGTACGACTGTCAAAACTTCGCGGGCAATGGAAGAAATGATGGGAATCACCATGATCGCCAGGATGATTCCAGCCGCCAGCATTCCGATACCGTACGGCGGTCCCGAGAAGAGACCGGTCCATCCCAGGGTCTTCGCCAGGAAAGGCTGAACGTAATTTCGCAGGATCGGCACCAGGACAAAAATCGCCCATAGGCCGTAGATCACGCTGGGAATCGCAGCCAACAGCTCAGTCGTAAACGAGAGCGGTCCGCGCAACCACTTCGGGCACATCTCAGTGGTGAAGACCGCAACGCCAACCGATAGCGGGACGGCGATGACGAGGGCCAGGATCGACGAGACCAGGGTTCCGTAGATGAAAGGCAGAGCGCCGTATTGATCGTTGACGGGATCCCAATCCTGGCCGCCGAAAAACTTCCAACCAAACGCATGCCACGATGCCTGCGACCGGCTGACCAACTGCCACACGATCAGGGCAAGGATGGCCAGAACCACCAACGCGCAGCCGAAGATAATCCACCCAAATACCCGGTCCGCGAGAACTCCATCGGAGGATTTCACGAGTGGGTTCAGGCGTTTTTTAACCTCCTGTTTTACAACAGGTTGCGGCCCCTTCAGGCGCGGCTGCGGAAGCGCTTGATTCGCCATTGCTGCGAAGCTACCAGACTCGTGTTACAACCACGTTAAAAATCAAGGCCTTAAGCACTTAGACTTGCCGGAAAATCCCTTAGAAAACGGGGGTTCTTTTTCGATTGCCGAATTGATTTGTTTTGTGAGATGAGTTGATGCGCCGAAGTTAAAAATTTCCTGAAGCGCACGAGGCTATGCCTGTCTTTGCGGCAGTCGACATCGGTTCAAACTCAGTCCGCCTGAAAATCGCGCGATTACGCGGCCGAAAACTTCAAGCAATCCATGAAGATCGCGAGGTCACCCGTCTTGGCGAAGGCGTGTTTCGCAGCAACTTCCTCTCGCCACAGTCGATGTCGGAAACGGTGAAAGTCCTGCGTCGATTCCACCGCACAGCGCAGAGGCTTGGGACGGACTCGGTTCGGGTTGTCGCCACGGCGGCCCTGCGGGATGCGAGAAACTCGCAGGCCTTCCTCGAGTGGGTCCGTTCGGCAACAGGGTGGACGGTGGAAATCATCTCGGGCTTGGAAGAAGCGCGACTGATCCACCTTGGCCTCGTATCGAATCTTCACCTCAGCACCTCGACCGTGCTCATGATCGACCTCGGTGGCGGCAGTTGCGAATTGACGGTATCCCGTCATGGACACATCCGCGAAACTGTCAGTCTGCCTCTCGGAGCGGTTCGCCTCACGAACGAATTCCTGAGCCATGACCCGCCACGAAAAGGCGAGTTGCAGAGAATGCGCGGATTCATCGCGCGCGAAATGGGACGGGCGTCCGGCACGATCGTCCGGTCTCGCGTCAAGACTGCCATTGCTACGTCGGGAACGGCGGCAGCATTAGCCGCAGGCGCACGCCATTTCCATGGCGCTCGTCCGCATCGTTCGGCGAGCGTGTCGCGCGAAGAGATGCGGCAAATCGCGAAGCTGATCAGCCGGTTACCCCTCGAGGGGCGCAAGAAGATCAACGGAATCGGCCCGCGTCGCGCGGAGATCATCGTGGCAGGCGCGGTCGTCTATCAGGAGTTGATGGACCGCTGCCAACTACGCAACTTTCGATATTCGCCTCTCGGATTACGCGACGGCTTACTGGCGCAAATGGCCGCCGAATACGACCAGAGCACGCGATCGGGACGGCAGATCGAGTCGGAACGGTGGGACTCGCTTCGTCAGGCCGTGGAGCACTATCACGTCGACATGGCCCATGCTCTCGACGTGCGCGCCTCTGCAATGGAACTGTTTGGAGCGCTGAAGTCTCTCCATCAACTGCCTCTCGAGTATCGCGAGTGGCTCTCTGCGGCGGCGATGCTCTACGAAGTCGGTGATTACGTCAACCGCAACGGTCGGCATCGGCACACGCAATACATCATCTCGAATTCGGAGATCCTGGGCTACACGCCCGAACAGCGCAGGATTATCGGGGCGATCGCCCGCTATCTGGGAAAATCACGGCCCAGCGCGGGCGATGGCCCCCTCAAGGGAGTGCAGGCTGCCGAGCAGGAGTACATCGCCAAGGCCTCTATGCTCTTGCGACTCGCGCGCGCCATGAACCTCAGCCGCAGCCGGGCGGTCGAAAGCGTGCGTGCGCGACTGCGTGACGGAGAGGTCAAGTTGACATTAACGCCTCGACGGCGGCTAGGCGTGGATCTCGAGCTGTGGGCCATCGAGAGAGACCGGGATTATTTCCGAGAGCTCTTTGGACGGGAACTCTCGGCAGCCGCAGCGTAGAGGGCTCGCAAGACTTTCGGCGTGAGCACCCACTGAAGAGATCCGGAAGTGCGTCGCAACTCTACCTTCGCTACGGCACCCTTGCGCAGCTCAAGTCCTGCTTCGCAGCCGGCATCACTGATGATTCGTGCCAAAAACTCGCTCAGGTTGGGATTGTGTCCCACGACCATGATTGCTTCCTGTCGGGCGTACTTGTCGAGCAATTTGCGGAAGTCGGCGAATGTACCTTGCGGCCGCAACGCCGGATCAATCTGGAGTGAGCCCTCGTGTCCCATCTCGTTCCCCACCAGCGCGGCCGTCTGGGTGGCGCGCTTGAGAGGACTCGAAATCACGGTATCGACCTGCACATCAAGGGCAGCGAGCGCCCTGCCGACGTAGCCGCATTGCTCGATTCCCTCTTTGTCGAGTCCGCGCTTCTCGTCTTTCTTGGGAGTGGCAAGATGAGTTCCCGCATTCGCGTGCCTGAGAAAGTAGACGATCATAGATGCCTGTCAGCTTTTTACCATGACGCGACGGCGGCTTCGCGACGGCGGCGCGGGAATCGCCTGCAGCGTTTGCTTTCCCTCGGCCAGCGCAATCAAGAAATCCTGCGCATTGAATCCCGTGGTCGGCGGTTTGGACGGGCGCCTCGCACCGGGATGCTGCCACGCCCGCCGGTACGAGCCATCTCTCATGAGAATGCGCGTCTTCAGGTTGTCAGCGAGATAAGCCTCGAGGATCTCCTGGCGAACGCGGTCGCGTAACATGGCATCCCTAAGAGGCGCCAGCACTTCCACCCGCTCATAGAGATTACGCGGCATCCAGTCGGGGCTCCCGATGTAAACCTGTTCGTCACCGCCATTCGCGAAATAGTAAATCCGGCTATGTTCCAGGAACCGTCCCACAATGCTCCGAACGCGAATGTTATCGCTGACCCCGCGAATCCCGGGCCGCAACGCGCAAATCCCTCGCACGAGAAGATCGATTTCGACTCCCGCCTGCGATGCCTGGTACAAGGCCATGATGATTTTCTTATCAAGCAGTGCGTTCATCTTGGCGATAATCCGCGCCGGGTTGCCATCGCGGGCGTGCTGCGCCTCCCGCTCGATCAATTGGATGGTCTTCTCCGCCAGATCGAGCGGAGCGACCAGCAATGGGTCGTAGCTGGGATTTTCTGCGTACGCCGTCAGGAAACTGAATACATCGTGGACGGAACCAGTAATTTCGGGGTCCGCCGTCAACAGGCTCAAATCGGTGTAGATACGGGCCGTGGTCGCGTTGTAGTTGCCCGTTCCGAGATGCGCGTAACGGCGCGTCACGCCATCGGGATCCCGCCGCGCCAGTAAAGAAAGCTTGCAATGCGTTTTCAGGCCGACGAGTCCGTGAAATACCTGCACGCCGGCATCTTCCAGATCGCGCGCCCACTTGATGTTCGAAGCCTCATCGAAACGCGCCTTCAGCTCAACCACCGCCGTCACTTCCTTCTTTGCCGCGGCTGCGATCAAGGCCGGAACAATCAGGGAGTGCTCGTTGGTGCGGTAAAGGGTCTGCTTGATTGACATGACATGGTCATCTTCGGCGGCCGATTCAATGAAGGAGATCACTGAATCGTACGAGTCGAAGGGATGATGCAGCAGCACATCGTGACGCCGCAGCTCCTCAAACAAATCACGAGACTTCGCCGTCAAACGGAGTTCGCGCGGAACGAAGGTCTTGTATTTGAGCTCCGGATGCTCGGTCTGCTCGTAAACATTGAACAGTCGCGAGAGATTGACCGGGCCGTTGACGGAGAAGACCTGCCAGGGGTCCAGCTCGAAGACTCCACGCAGACGTTCGATAATTTCCGGGTCGGCGTCCGCTTCGATCTCCAGGCGCACCGCGTCTCCCTTGCGACGGTTATGCAACTCGGCGCGCACGGATTCAAGCAAGCTTCGCGCCTCTTCCTCCGCTAGATACAGATTGCTGTTTCTGGTAACGCGGAAGGCAGCCGACGACACAATGTCGTAGCCGTGATACATGCGGGCGGCGTGGAATGCGACCAGGTCGGCAAGAAAAATAAAGTCGTCGGTGGTTTCGGACGGCAGCCGGATCAGCCTCGGCAAAGCCCGCGGCACGGTGACTACGCCGGTATAGGTGAGCGCGGAACGACGTCGCCGCCGGAGAAGAAACGCGACGCAGAGAGCCTTGTTGATCACGCGCGGAAACGGGTGCGCGGGATCAACCGTTACGGGCGTAAGCAGCGGATCGAGTTCTTTCTCGCAATACTCTTCGACAAAAGACTTTGCCGTTGAATCAAGCTCGTGCAGGCCGAGCACGCGGATTGCATGCTCTGCTAACTGCGGTCGCAGGTGACCATTCCAGCAATCGTATTGCTCGTCGACGAAGTCGTGCGTTTCCTGATTGATGCGGTCGCGCTCTTCCGCGAGCGTTAAGCCGTCCGCTGCGCCGTCGTTAAATCCGTCTTCGATCTGCTGCACGAGTCCGGCGACCCGTACTTCAAAAAACTCGTCAAGATTGCTGGCTGAGATGGAAAGAAACTTCAACCGCTCCAGCAGGGGGTTGTTGAAGTCACGTGCTTCGTCGAGGACACGTTTGTTGAAGGCAAGCCAAGACAGCTGGCGATTGATGTAATACGACGGTGTGTCGAGTGCTGGGCGCGCCATAGGTCCGTGCGATCCTCGCGCCAACTGTACGCGAAGGTTATTCGTGGAGCTGGAAATTCGTTGGGGGTCCGGTTGCTTGGAGGCGTGAAGTGCCGTTCGGTCGTCAAAAATGCTGAGCAGCCTATATTGCTGACTTAAAAGACCTTCGCGCCCAATAAGACGTTGATGGCACTGCTGTCCGCAGCCATTGCCGGATAAAACCCAGTTTCTAAGTCAGAATTCCAGACTCCGTCCCAAACCATAAGTATAAAACAGTGGTCGGGTTCTCGCATTCGCAACGATTTTCGATCGGAACTACTGATTTCACATATGGCGACGAGCGCTTTTTGCCGGAGAACAAAACTTCAGCACAAGTAAAAAAGGCGTCGGTCCGATACCCTCGACGCCTTATGTGATGGTTGGAATCAGAATGTGCAGATGAGATCGAGTTGCAGACGATTCAACCACGATTCGGCTGCCGGCTTGCTAGAAGGCGAGCTGAATGCGATTCATGAGCACATTTTCGGCGTGCAGCGGTGTTTTGTTGCCAGGCGCCATGGTGAAGTTCGTGTGCTCGAAATCGGTGACGAGCTTCACATAGCGATTCAAATACCAGTTCAGGCCGATGCCTTGTTCTTTCGCCATCTGAGCAGAAGAGGAAACGCTGGCGAAGCGGGGAAAGGCGTCGCCGTCGATGGCCAGTTGGCTGTAGCGCGCCGCCAATTCCACTGCACCGAAGCGTCGCCAACCGGTTACATGCTCCTTCGCGCTGCGTGGACGAACACCTTCGTAAGAATTCTTCTCTCCGGTGAGCATGACGGACAAGGTCGTTTCCCAGGCTTGATTTTTCACGCGACCAGCATGGGTTTTGTTCAGCACTTCCTGCGATGAAATCACATACTCGCTCATCAAACCGAGTGGGCCCAGGTAGTAGTAAGCCTGCGGCGACAGGCGATTGTGCTGCCCATTCGCAACCGTGGTCGAAGAGTACTTGAAGAACGTGGTTTGCCCCACAGTCTTCAAGCCAGCAATCGCGCCCTCCTGGTCTCCCGCGGAACCGGCAACGCCGAGCCCAAAGTTGTGCAAGGGGTTGACGCGAGTCGCGGCGAACGGGCGCAGGAAAAGCCGAGCGACCGCTTCGTGGGAGCTGGTCCATTGCGTGAACACACCGTTGGAACCATCACTCGATCCTTGAAAGAATCCGCCTTCGTAGGCGATCGAGTCCGAGAGCACCGAGCCCGACAATTGTGCCCCGAGGTAGCGGAGCGGAACCAGGTCCGAGGCCAGGGAACGCTCGGCGAAGATCAGCTCGCGATCGGAGCGCAGCACTTCCAATCCGATCGGCTCCTTGAATTTGCCGATGCGCAGCTTGGCAAAGCTGAACGTCTTCTCTTCCAGATACGCCTCCTGGATCTGTTGCGTTCCCTGCCCGAAATCCGGCATGAAGCGGAAATCGATCGCCTTAAACAGGGTTCCCTCGAACAGCGGCCGGATGCGGCGGAAAAGAAATTGGTCGAGCTCTTCTCCGTGCGTGGTGGAAGTGAACATCCGATCGTCGCCCTGGACGTAGCCATGGACATGCAGCTGCGTTCCCTCGTCGGCAGTTGAGAACCACAGACCATCCCTGCGGAAGGAAATGGCGGAGTGTCTTTCGGACTGTGTGGAGGCAGATTCAACGGCCGCCGAAGAGTCATCGGAGGCTGCCCGGTCTGTTGTCGCCAGCGTCGAAGAAGCCGGGTTGGTGCCGGGATTCGACGATGCGGGCTCGGTCTGGGACCAGGCTCCCAACGAGAGTGCTGCGATCACAACTGCGACGAGCAAGGCGTTGTGCGATTTCATTAAACGATTCCTCGATGCTAACAAGGGGAAAAGCGTCCACTGCAAGAAAATTGGCATGTCCTGGTCTTCCTCCCGGCCTCTTGGCCCTCACAATTAAATCTAAGTCTATGTTATTAGTAGACTATATCGGGTTAATATGCAATCGCCTTGCCGAAATCCATTGAAGCTACGTTATTGATTTTCAAGGACTGTAGAGGTTGGCCCGGGGCGGTCGCCATCCAGGACATGCAGAATTTTGCAACGCACAGACAAAAGAGGATCCGGCATTGCCGGATCCTCGAGGGGGACTGCCGAGTAGACTAGCGAACTTGCTTGATTTCCGCTTTCACTTGCTGGGCGACGTTGCCTGGCAACGGTGCATAGGTCAATGCGGCGGTCATTTTCTGACCGTCATCAACCATCCAGTTCAGGAAGTCCACGATGATCTTTCCCTTAGCTGCATCCTTCGACTGCGCCGGGATGAGTAACCAGGTGAAGCTGGAGATGGGATAGGCATCCTTCCCTGGCGAATTGGTGATAGAGACCCGGAAATCGGCGGGCATCGACTTCATCGAGCCAGCTGCAGATGTCACGCTTTCCAGAGACGCCTTCACAAAGTTGCCGGCTGCGTTTTTCACGCTGCCGTAGGGAATCTTGTTCTGGACCGCGTAGATGAGTTCAACATAACCGATCGCGCCTTGCATCTGGCGGATCACTCCGGCAACTCCCTCATTGCCTTTGCCGCCCAAGCCGACCGGCCATTTCACTGATGTTCCCTTCCCTACCCCGCTCTGCCAATCAGAGCTGATTTTGGAAAGGTAGTCCGTGAAAATGTACGTTGTGCCGCTGCCGTCGGAGCGGTGTACCACGATGATGGACTGGTCGGGGAACTTCACTCCCGGATTCGCCGCCGCGATCGCCTTGTCGTTCCAGTTTGTGATCTTGCCAAGAAAAATTCCCGACAGAACGTCGGGAGTGAACTTCAACTCCTCGCCGACGCCGGGCACGTTGTAGGCAGGCACTACGGCTCCGAGAACCGTAGGTACGTGCAGGATCTTCACTTTGGATTGGGACAACTGCTCGTCCGTCATCGGGCCGTCACTTGCGCCAAAGTCGACGGTTCCAGCGAGCACTTGCCGAATGCCCCCGCCGCTTCCGATGGACTGATAGTTGATCTGAATTTCTGGGTGGGCGTTGTGGTATTCGCTAAACCACTTTGAATACATTGGATAAGGGAATGTTGCGCCTGCCCCGTTTATGGTCGTCTGGGCAAAAGTCGGCAGCGCGATGGCCAGGCAGAGAAGCAACAGCGCAGTGCGACGCATGACTCTGGGAGTCCTCCGTTTCTCGATTCGGTTTCGCCTCGGTTCTATCGGTCAAGTGTTACAGTACGGTTACGAAACAGTAAATTTCTGATGAAAGACCCCAGCACGAATCCATGCCGGGAACGCCTCTGGCAAACTGTCCAAACGGGGATCATTCACCTTTGATCGACTCGAACGAACGATTTGCTCCCGGATGGCCGGGCATCGCTCCCCGCTGGACCTCTAGCGCGAAATCAGGAATCGGAACCGCCCTGAATCCGCACAGCCGCGTGTGGTACACGCTGAGCCATGGAATTCTGAATGAAGTCTATTTTCCTCGCGTCGATCAGGCGTGCACCCGCGATTTGGGGCTTCTCATCACCGACGGGAACAGCTACTTCTCGGAAGAAAAGCGCGAATGTGACTTCGAAAATGCAGTTCCCGAACCCGGAGTTCCTGTCTACCAGTTGACGAATTCTTGTCGCGACGGCCGCTATAAGATTCATAAGGAAATCTTCAGCGATCCCTATCGCAACGTCGTTCTGCAGCGAGTCCGGTTCGTGCCTCTCAAGGGGACGCTTGCCGACTACCGCTTGTACGCGCTACTGGCACCTCACCTGGCCAACTGGGGCAATGGCAACACGGGCTGGTGCGGCGACTACAAGGGTAACCCAATGCTGTTCGCGAAGCGCGACCATGTCGGGCTTGCTTTCGGCTGTTCGCTTCCATGGTCATCCAGATCCGTAGGCTTCGTCGGGTACTCCGATGGCTGGCAGGAACTCTCGCGACATTTTCGCCTCACTACGCACTACACTCACGCAGAGAATGGCAACATCGCTCTCACCGGTGAAATTGATCTGCAGGCCTGTGGAGGCGAGTTTGTCCTCGCATTGGGGTTCGGCCGCAATTGCTGGGAAGCGGGTCAACAGGTCCTCTCCACCCTTTTGGAAGATTCGAATGAGATTCGCGATCACTTCATAAGACACTGGCAGGCCTGGCAGGAAAGCCTGCTTCCTCTCGATGCGCCGAAGAGGGAGATTGATCTCTATCGAAGCAGTATGGCCGTGTTGCGCTCCCACGAATCCAAGGACTTCCTTGGCGGGATCATCGCAGGCCTATCGATTCCCTGGGGCTTCAACAAAGGGGACGAAGATCTTGGCGGATACCATCTGGTCTGGCCGCGCGACCTGGTGGAAACCGCGGGTGCGCTGATTGCCGGCGGCGCGGTCAACGACGCGCTTCGCGTGCTGCGTTACCTCGAAGCCACCCAGGAGTCGGATGGCCACTGGTCTCAAAACCTGTGGCTGGATGGACGTCCCTACTGGGGCGGTATCCAGATGGATGAAACCGCCCTCCCGATTTTGCTGCTCGATCTTTTGCGTCGAGAGGCCCGGCAGGCGCTCCGCGATCTGCATCGCTGGTGGCCCTTTATACAGAAAGCTGCGGGCTTCATCGTCCGCAATGGTCCGGTGACCCAACAGGATCGATGGGAAGAGGACGGCGGTTATTCTCCGTTTACGCTGGCAGCGGAGATCGCCGCGCTCCTCGCAGCGGCGGATGTGGCGGACGCTGTTGGCGAGACTGCAGCAGCGAGTTATTTGCGCGATACCGCGGACACATGGAACGACAATGTGGAGCGATGGACCTACACGCTCGATGGCGATCTCGCCCGGGAAATGGGAGTCGATGGCTACTACGTCCGCATTTCCCCGCCCGAGAGTGACGGCGCCGCTTCGCCGTTGCAGGGATTCGTTCCCATCAAAAATCGTCCACCCGATCGGGGGCTGGCCCGCGCAACCCAGTTGATCAGTCCAGACGCGCTCGCCTTAGTGCGATTCGGCCTGCGGGCTCCGAACGATCCGCGAATCCTGAATACGGTGAAGATCATCGACGCTCTCCTGCGAGCGCTGCTTCCTCAAGGCCCGTGCTGGTACCGCTACAACGGGGATGGCTACGGAGAACACGAGGACGGCAGTCCGTTTGATGGAACCGGTATCGGCCGTCCCTGGCCACTCCTCGCCGGAGAGCGCGCCCATTATGAACTGGCCGCCGGGCGCAAAGATGCCGCGACGGCCCTGCTCCAAGTCCTCGAGAGTTCAACGGCAGGTGCCAGCCGGTTGATACCGGAGCAAGTCTGGGATCAAGCGGACATCTCGTATCTGGAACTCTTCCGCGGGAAGCCGACCGGGTCCGCTTGTCCCCTGGTTTGGGCCCACGCGGAATACATCAAGTTGCGCCGATCTCTTCGGGAAGGCCGTGTCTTCGACCAACCCCCGCAGACTGTACAGCGCTATATCGTCGAGAAGCATCCCTGCGCCTATTTCCCCTGGCGCTTCAATAACAAGGCTCGAACCATGACGTGCGGCAAGGCCCTTCGCATCACCGTACTCCAGCCTGCCTTGATTCACTGGAGCGTCGACGGATGGAAAACAAAGACGGATACGCTTACGAAGAATACTCACCTGGGCGTTCACTTTGCAGATTTACCAACGGACAAGCTGCCGACGGGGGCCTCTGTCGTTTTTACCTTTTTGTGGACTGACAGCAACACCTGGGAAGGGGACAATTACCAGGTAGTCGTCGAGTGAACAGACCAGTCCAGATCGATTTGCGATGAGCAGAGACTCGTTGGTGAATTACCCGGTATAGAGAAGCTCTACGACCGTGCAGTCGTCTCCCAACGGAGTGCCACAACAGAATTCGTTTACCGCTGAAAAAATGTCTTCGAGATTGGGCGTCTTCGCGGCGACCGCCTCCAGGCGTTCGTTATCAAAAAATTCTCCCTCTGCGTTTTCGGCCTCGGTCACGCCATCCGTTACCAGAATGAAGCGGTCCCCGGGCTTCAGGTGAACCCGATCGCCCTCATAAGCAGCATCTGCCAGCAGCCCCACCGGCAAGTTCCCGTGCTCGGGACGCGACACCTGGCCAGCCGAGACCAGCAGCGGCGGTACGTGGCCGCAGTTGACGTACTCCAATTCTCCGGCCTTCGTCACGCGGATAATGATCACGGTCGCATACTTCTCGCCCAGGTGCTTCTGCGTAAAGAACCGATTCACCGCCGCCATGATTTCCGGCAGCGGCATGCGCGCAATCAGGTGCGCGTACACCATTCCCTGCAAAGTCGAAGCCAATACTGCCGCCGAGACACCTTTCCCGCTGACATCCGCGAGCACAATTGCGAGGCCATCTTCGGTGTTCACGACGTCAAAAAAGTCTCCCCCGATTTCCTTGCAGGAAAGGTTGCGGCCGCGCATCTTGGCGAAGGGGACGTCGGGGATTGTGACCGCCATTAGCCGCTGCTGAATGGACGCTGCGATCGATAGCTCCTGCTGATATCTCCGCGCCGCCTCCTCCGTTTGCACCAGCCGCGCGTTTTCAATCAACGAGGCCGCCTCGGTCGCAATCACATGCAAAATGTCGTGGCTTACGCTGGAGATGTCGCGCGATGCAAAGCGGGAATCCAGATACAGAGCGCCCATGACTTCGCCGCTGGCCGGACCCGGAACGGGAACGTTCTCATCTCGCGTTGTCTGGACCTGCGGCTTCCGCAACGGCAGACAGATAACCGTACGGAGATCGTACGCCACGATGCTTTGGCGCACCGCCAGGTCCAGCGACTGGCTCGTATCCGTGAACAGGAATTCGGAGTTTGACCTCAGCGCTTCGTCGAGAATCGAGTGCGAGATGGTCTTGTCATCCAGCAAAGCTTCGCCCTTGGAATTCCGTCCGGCCGCAAGGCGCAGCTTCTCTTCTTCATCGAGCAGGAAAACGTAGCCGCGTTCGGCGCGGATCAATTTCAACGTCGTATCGACGAGCGTGACGAGAATTTCGTCGAGCACGCCCACCGTATTTAACTTGCGCGCGGCCTCAAGAAAAAGAGTCAGTTTCTCGAGATCGGTCGTATCCGTAGAAATCTGGATGCCTGAAATCTGGCTCAAAAACTCGCGGGCGGTGTTGGAAGTTGCGTGCTGCGGGCTGAAGATCACGTAAGCGACGTCGCGAACGCCGAACTCCACCCGATCGTTCTTCTGCAACTTCTGCCGCTGGACGCGCTCTCCGTTGACGTAGGTTCCGTGCTTGCTGCCCTGATCGACAACGAAAAAGTCTCCGTTCTCCGCGACGATCAAGGCATGGTCACGAGAGACGCGAGGATCAGGGATCACAAGGTCCTTGTCGACCTTCCGGCCCACGGAAAACGGTGTCCGATTCATCACGATCGAGCGCTGCTCGTTTCCCTGTACGTAGATCAAGGACGGGAAGACGTTCGAACCTGGATCGGAAGTGATGCCCGAGATGGGAGGAAAAACCATTAAGCCCGTTTTACCCAATAACTAAATAGCAAATGACTGAATACTAAATAATGACAGGAATGACGCTCACCGAAAAGGGCGTTCCCGTCGAAGACGTTCTTTCACGCGGTGGAGAGCCGCTCTTAGTGTCCGGCCTTCATGCTGGATGGGGTTTGAAGGCAGCGACGGCCTGCTGTTCGGTGTCGTAAACCTCAAAAACGGTAGCCAGTTTGGTGATGGCAAGGACGTCGCGCAGACGCTGGCCAAGTCCGGTCAGCTTGATATCGGCGCCGCTGGCGCGTGCCGACGAGTACACGCCTACCATCGTGCCGAGGCCACCGCTGTCGATGTAGCTGACGCCGGCGAGATTCAAAACCACCTGCTTGGTGGTGCTAAGAAGCTGTTTCAGAGTGTTGCGCAAAGCGTTCGCTTCGTCGCCAAACACGATCCGTCCAGTGCACGAAACGACGCTGACGCCGTCGACCGTACGGGCCTCCATTTTAAGAGTCATCCATCTCCTCCCCGCTCAAGTACGGCTAAAGGCCTGAGAAGCCTACCGCTTGCGATCACCCATTGCAAGTTGCGGGGATTGTGGCGACCAGGACTCCTGGCTGAGTAGCACCAAGTCAAGAAGCAGCACAAAAGGAATCACGAGCACCGTGTACAGCGGTACAGTCCAGGCGTTCTGGGCGACAACCGGGAGTCTGACCGACAGTAAGACCAATGCTATCGCTGCCAGCCATTGCCATCCGAGAGCCACTACGGTCGCCACGAGTAAACCCTTCGATACCGGGCCTGCTTTCCACGTCGCCTGGCATTCGCGCGCTGTCAAGAGGACTGCTGGCAGCAGGAGGAGTTGGTTATACGGAGCAAATGTCGGCACAATCAAAAGAGTGGCCGTGAGAATGTTGGCGAGTAGCATTGAAAAATCGCGCGAGCCTGGCTCGGAACGTCTTGCCCGCCAAGTCAGCGCGACCAGAACCGCAACAATTGCCATCGAGGCAACCCTTCCCGGGCCTTGCGAGAGCAGCCTATCCATCAGGGAAATGCCACCGGTGTATGCCAAGTATTGGTGAAGGGCAATCCGAAACTTGGGCAACCAGCCCGGCAGGATCATTTCAGAGACCACCAGCAAAACTCCCATAGCTCCACAGAATCCCCAAACGAATGATCGACGGCGGGAATCCATGAGCGCCCAGACGACGAGGCACGCGATCAACGGCAGGACGAGCTGCGGCTTGATGGTAGAAGCTGCCAGCACAATACCGGCGGCGAAAACCTGTCCTTGGGTGAGGAGAAAAACGCTCAGCGCGATGAATCCAGCGATGAGCAGACTTAACTGATCCAGCTTGATTCCCTGCACTCCAGGAAACGATCCGAGAACAAGAACGGCGGTAACAAACCACGCCAGCGGCCCAGGCTGCCATTGGATCGCACGCATCCAAAGCCAAACGCTCGCGGCCGTCAAGGCAATCAGCAGCGCGTCAAACCCCTTCCTGACAGGCTCGAAGGGAAAGTGAACCGTCGGCGCCAGGAAAATCGCAACGTAGACGGGATACGCGAAAGCCTGCTGGTCTTTCGGGTCTTCGGCGCGCGACCCGTCGAGCGGACGACCATAGTAGCCGGCCTGGATCTCGCGCGTGATCTCCGCACTGTAGGGGTCACGGTGATGCAGCAAGAGCTCGCGTGAACCAAGCCAGCGAGGATAGAGATCAGATAGATTGCCGCGAGGATTATGGCGCACGGCAGCTTCCGCCCTTTGGTGGGCTGCAAGCACACGGTTCACGTACAGCCACATCGCGGCCAGGCAAATGAGCGCGAGGGCGACGCTGAGCTTTGGATATCGGTCTAGCACTTCCACGAAAGTTTCTATGCTGTCGCAACGCCTGACAAGTCGCTTGCAAGCATCAACCGGCTTCAATCAGGGGAAAGTACCGGCGAACGACCGAGTGCTCCAGTCTTCGATCGGCAACGACAAACCCTTGCGCGCGTACAACGCGAATTGGCGATCGGTATAAACCGAATGCCAATCGACCGTCAGAATCAGCCTGGAGATGGGCGCGTCTTTTGGAACGAGAATGAGATCGGTGGGATAGAGCGTGAGCGTGGATTGCCAGCCGGGCCGGGCTTCATAAAAATCAAAAATCTGTTTCATCACGACGTCGGAATAAGCGACCTCGTAGCGGCTATCGAGTGACACCTTCACCGAAGGATAGAGCTTCCACGACACATATGCGCCGAGCCGAAAAGGCACTAGCAAATTGCCCTTAAACCCCTGTTGCGCCAGATATTGGACCGGCCCCACTGGATAGAGCGGTTGCGGCACAGCAATTTGCCACGGCTTTTGTCGAACGGCCACAAATAGGCAAGCGCACGCGAACGCACCCCAAGCGAGGGCGCAGAAACGTGACCGCGTCTCACAAAATCGCGCCCACCAGCTTCCGACATTCGTCGTTCCCAGATAGGACGGGACGTAACAGAGCCACGCGATCGCGAATAGCGGAAGCAACTTTCGGTGAAGCGCGCCCTCAATTGCTGCAACCAGCAGGATCGAGATCCCGTCGACACTACCAGACCGTCCCGCTATCACAGCGTATGCTGCAACCAACAATGCCAGCCCGAACGCCGTCAAGGAATTCGTTCCCAGTGTCAGAACCGAACTCCATTCTGGCGAGAATGGACGCGACATAAACAGTGCGTGACGTAAGTAAGCGAAATATGCGATGCCATAGGGGTTCACCAACGTTTCCGCCGACATCCCCAACATGAGCCATAAGAGATGACGCCACGGGCGCCGCGAATAGGCTTCTTCCGCCAAGTGCAACGCGACGAACCCAATCCCCACCACAAAACCTGCATGCAGGTTGATCCAGGCTGGAAAAATCAACAACCACGGAATGATCCACCTGCGATTTCCCTCACGATCGAGTTCCAAAAGCCAAAGCAGAAGAGCCGCAAGGAAAAACGAATACACCTGCGCCCGCACCGTGGAAAAAAAGCCGAGATACATCAGGAAGATTGCCAGGGGCGCGCAAACGGTGAACAGTCGAAGATCCGCCCCTCGCCTTTTTGCACACCACACGCAGGCCCACAGAGTCCCCAACGCCGCTGCAAATTTCAGGATCAGGATGGATCGAGACCCCATCCAGGCAGTCAACCAATAGGCAACGGCTCCGGCTCCCCATTCGTGATCCACCCAGGGGCGAGTCGTGGGGGTGTAGGCGTAAACATCTGCAGTTAAGAGATGGCCGGCCGCCAGGCTCTCACGGATCAGCGCCATCTGATGCCAGATGTCGATATCGACAAAGTTGTAGGAGATCAGGGCGCAGAAAAATAAAGCGCAGGCGACAAGGGGCAGGCGGCGTAACCACAGGCCTCTCTCCTGATCTGCGGTGCCGAGCGGTGCGATTGGGAGGTTAACCACGCCCATTTTCTTGGAGGATTTGTCCTCGGTAAAAACAAGACCCGCAGTCTATCAGTCCGCTTGATGTGCCCGGACCTCCACGCGTAGCCAAATCGCCGGCCTTTGTTTCGTTCGAAAGCACGTCTGTCCGCGCGCATCTGCTACAACATTAGTCGCACAAACAGAAGTCACTCCTCTTACAGCAGAATCGTGGAGGTCGGGTGTCGCTTATCTTCTGGCTTGCGGTGGGATTTCTCATCGCCTTGGGTTTGATCAAACCTCTCGTTGGGGATCGATGGTTCCGAGCAATCGAAAGATATGCATCCGGCTTGGCAAGGAAAAAGTCCTTCGTCGTGCTTGGAGCCGGTGTGTTCGCCGTGCTCTCTCGTATTGCGATTCTTCCGCTGCAGCCGACTCCACTTCCGGTTATCCACGACGAGTTCAGTAATCTCCTCGCAGCCGACACATTTGCGCATGGCCGCCTGACGAATCCCCCGCATCCGATGTGGATCTTTTTCGACACCTTCCACGTCTTGCAGCATCCGACATACGCGTCAAAGTATCCCCCTGCCGAAGGCCTGGTCCTTGCTCTCGGCCAACTCGTCGGCCATCCGTGGTTCGGCACCGTTTTGTTTCTCGGCCTGATGTCGATGGCGATTGCATGGATGCTTCAAGGCTGGGTGCCTCCGGAGTGGGCATTGCTTGTCAGTGTCCTCGCTGTATTGCGCTTGTGCCTCTTCAATTACTGGTTCGATGGTTACTTGGGCGCAGCAGTCTCCGCTTTAGGAGCAGCGCTGGTTCTCGGTGCGTTTCCAAGGGTCGTCCATCATCGGCGGTTTAGCGACGCATTCTGGCTGGGAATCGGCGCCTTGACCCTGGCCCTCAGCCGCCCGTTCGAAGGCTTCCTCTTCTGCTTGCCGGTTGCCGTTGCCGTCTTGTTCTGCTTTCGTCAGGAGATTCGCCAGGCGACATTTTGGAAGATTGGTTTCAGAAACGTCTTTTTGCCCGCCTTCGCGGTGCTCGCCGCGGGGACGGTATGGCTCGGTTACTACAACTGGCGAGTCACCGGTAGTCCGGCGGTATTTCCATATTTTCTCTACCACCGCGAGTATTACAACTTCCCGATTTTTGCCTGGCAGCGCATACCTCCTCCTCTCCATTATGAAAATCCACAGTTTGAGGCGTTCTTTAATGTGTGGCAGAAAGTTCAGTTCCAACACACTTTCGCCCATTGGACGAAGAGAAGCTATACGGCGCTCTGGGAATGGTGGTACGTGTATCTCGGCCCAATCCTCGCAATCCCGTTCCTTTCCCTGCCGTATCTGTGGCGAGACCGTCGCATTCGTCTCCCCTTGATTCAGGTGCCACTATGCGCACTGGGCTTGGGCAGCGTGGTCTGGTTTCAGCCTCACTATGCGGCGCCGCTGGCTGCCGCGATTTTCGTTTTGCTTGCACAGGCGATGCGGCACTTGCGGCGATTCCACTGCCTTGGGAGACCTGTCGGTCTTTACCTGTCCCGCATGGTCGTTGTCATCGCTTTCGATTGGGTGCTGATCCTGGCGGTGCACTCGGGCCGATATCCTTCCGTCCCGTGGAGCCACGAGCGCTTCCGCATCGCCGAGCAATTGAAAGCGATGTCCGGCGGTCACCTCGTACTCGTCGACTACGCTAGCCAGCACAACATTCATCAGGAGTGGGTCTACAACGCGGCCGACATCGATAAGTCGCCCATCGTTTGGGCGCGACGGATTCCCGGCCGCGATCTCACACCGCTCCTGAGTTACTTCGCCGGTCGATCGGTTTGGGTGCTCTATCCGGACGAAAAGCCGGTTCGGTTGGTCCGATATCCCGGGGCTGGACAGACATCGGAACCCTGAAATCCAACAACACGGGACAGATAACGGCCCGTAAAGGCTTATATTCGGGAAGACTCCGAAAGAAATAGGTTGGTCTTAGCCACAGTCGCGGTATGATATGGCCGAACGGCGCTGACGCCGCCGGTACACAATCTCGAAAACACTGAATTTATTGGAAGGGCCCGCGAGACCTTGAGCAATATGCTCGAGGAGGTGCCTGTTTTTGTGGTTCGCAAGCATTCGTCTACTTTTGGAACCCCACGGAGGCTTATCACGATGGCTCAGATTTTCCGAAGACTTTTTCACGAAGAGCAAGGTCAGGATATTGCGGAATATGCGGTGATGCTGGCGGTAATCCTTGTGATCGTTGTTGGAACGATCCGGCTGATTGGCTCGAACGCGAACACGGTCTTCTCGCAAGTTGCCAGCTCTGTCCAATAGCAGCCTTGGCGAACCGCTGATTCAATCAGCGAAGCTGCGAGGGTATGTCTGTCCCCGCTTACGCCCTTGTGGCAAACACGCGAATCAAGCATCGCTCGTTGAAAACGTGCGACCGGTGTCGCCCGGTTCCAGTCTTCAGGGGACTTTTGAGGATTAACCATGAATCGCACAAGGCTTCTGTTCATCGGGTTTGTCGCGCTCGCGCTCGGCGCACTCGTCGCCTTTGTGGTCTACAAAAACCTGCAATCCAGAGCTAGCGCCAACAATGAGCCCGGTGTAGAAGTGGCTTTGGCCACGACTGACGTGCAGGTGGGAGCCAAACTTGAAGGTCGCGACGTCCGCATGGCGCGGATTCCCGCTTCAGTCGCTCCGCCCAACGCCTACCACTCCACTTCCACAATCATCGGGCGAGGCGTAATTCTGCCTATTCAAAAGGGCGAATTCATTCTGCCCTCGAAACTGGCGGCAGAGAATGCCGGTTCCGGTCTGCCCTCGCTGATTCCACCCGGAATGCGAGCCGTATCCGTGCGCGTGAATGAAGTTGTGGCAGTTGCTGGATTCGTCGTCCCGGGAACGCGCGTGGACGTGCTTCTCACCGGGAACCCACAAGGCGCCAGCGAGTCGCAAACGACGACGGTCCTCGAGAACGTCCTCGTCATCGCTGCCGGGCAGAAGCTGGAACGAAACGCTGCCGGAGATCCGCAGTCCACCCCCGTGATCACGCTTCTCGTATCGCCTGACGATGCGCAAAAAGTGACCCTGGCGAGTTCGCAGGGCCATATCCAGCTGGCGTTGCGCAATCCTGTGGACACGAAGCAACTGGATATTGCCGCGTCCAAGGCCAACGGCCTGTATAACCGTGGAGTGCCGTCGGCTCCGCCACCACCGGTGCGGTCTGCTTCGGTGAAGAAGACTGTGCAAGCCCCACCGGCCCCACCGGCTCCCTACAAGGTTGAAGTGATTCGCGGCAATAAAACGGACGAGACCAAGTTCCCAGATCAACCAGGCACGCACTGAGAATGGCTCTTCATAGAACGCACCAAGGTCCGCTGGCTTTCAGCGTTACTTCGATGTTCAAGCTTGCCCTCCTGCACGGCGCTGCCGCGCTGGTGGCGTCTTCCATGCTATGCGGTGCCACCGTTGCTGAGGCGATACAGCAGGAGACGCCACCTCCAGCACCGCCAGCCGCGCAACAGCCTGCCGTTCCGCCTCCCGTCGAGCATCCCGCCGAGGCGTCGCTGCCGTCGCGGGCTGAAGCCACCGGAGCCGCTCCCCTGCGCGTTATGGTGGGCAAATCTCTGCTGATCAATACCAGCGAACGCCTCAAGCGGGTCTCCGTGACCGATCCGGCCGTCGCCGATATCGACGTCGTCACCCCGACGCAGATTCTGGTTCATGGCCGCTCTGCCGGCGAGGTGTCGCTGCTCATCTGGGACGAGGCGGAGCGTTCACGCAGCTTCGATCTTCGCGTCGACGTTGACGTGACCGCTGCCGCTGAAGAGGAAAAGAGCGTCTTCCCCGACGAGCAGATCATCGTGACGCCCTCGCGCTCAGCCATCGTTCTCTCCGGGCACGTGTCCGACGAAAGCGTGGCGAAGCGCGCCGAAGCGATTGCTACCGCTTATTCCAAGAATGTTGTAAACGTCCTGACCTTCGGTCCGACCGGGGCGCAAGAAGTCCTCCTGGAAGTGAAATTCGCCGAAGTGGACCGGTCCGCCACGACGCAGCTCGGCCTCAACGTATTCAGCACGGGCGCCGGGAACACGATCGGTACCGTCACGACAGGCCAGTACGGTGGCTTCCCGGCGCAGACGCTCACCGACTCCACCGGAAATACCTCTGGCAACATCACCACGAACGAGACGATCAGCGACGTCCTGAACCTGTTCCTTTTCAATCCCAATATTCATCTGGGTGCAGTGATTAAAGCCCTGGAACAGAAAAGCCTGCTCCAGATTCTGGCAGAGCCGAACCTGATCGCCGTCAACGGCAAAGAGGCGAGCTTCCTCGCGGGCGGCGAGTTCCCCTTCCCGATCGTCCAACCCGGACAGGGATTCACGGCTGTCACGATTCAGTTCAAGGAATTCGGCGTAAAACTGCGGTTCAAACCCGTCATCATGCCGAACGGCAACATTCACTTGAATGTGACGCCGGAGGTCAGCACACTGGATTTTGCGGATGCGTTGACGATCTCGGGTTTCACCGTTCCCGCCATCAGCACGCGTCGCGCGGAGACCGAATTTGAAATTCAGGACGGTCAGAGTTTTGTGATTGCCGGGCTGATGGACAACCGCGTAACCAATGTCATGAACAAAATCCCGGGGCTCGGAGATATCCCGATTCTGGGAGCTTTCTTTCGAAGCAAGAGTCTTCAGAAGAGCAACGCTGAACTGATGGTGCTGTGCACGGTCCGCAAGATTTCGCCGAACGCGTTGCCACCCGCGGCACCCAAGAATCCCGAGCCATTTTTGAATAATGATAAGTTCGACGCAAAGAAGCCGACAGGAAAGTAGTTTCAGGGCATGGCAGAGCTTTCGGTAGTCATCATTGCAGGGGATAGTGAGCAGCGCGCTGTGCTGCAGGTACTCGTCGATGGGACAAGCGTAGCCCGCACCGTGCATTCCGCGGCGAACTACCCCGTGGTCGCGACCGACCCCATTGTTCCTCGGGTGCAGGCCATGCATCCGGATGCAATCCTCATCGATATTCCAACGGACTCGCCCACCCCTGCGCTGAATGCAATTGAACTGTTCCACCAGGAAATGGCCGATACGGCTGTCTTTGCGGTCGGGACGCTCTCCCAGCCCCAACTCATCGTGAGCGCGATGCGGGTCGGAGCCAAGGAGTTTATCGAGCGTCCCACGACCACGACCGATCTCCTCGAAGCGTTCGTCCGCCTTACGACCAACCAGCGCAAGGTGAAGCGTGATGGACCGCGGGGCAAGGTTTTCACCGTCGTCAATGCCAAGGGAGGAAGCGGCGCGACCACCATCGCGGTCAATCTAGCTCTTGCCCTGCAATCAGCCCACGGCAACGTTGCCCTGGTCGACTTGGCGCCCCTCGGGCACGCAGCGCTACACCTCAATCTCAAGGCGCCGTTCACGGTCGCTGATGCCATTCGCAACCTGCACCGCATGGATAGTTCCCTGCTGGAAAGCTTCATGACGCGCGATCCCGGCGGCTTGCAATTGCTCGCCGGGGCCAACACACCGATTCCCACGGAGCCTTCGACGGCCGAATTTGCCCGCCTGTTCGACATGCTGGCGACCCACTTCCGCTATGTCGTGGTCGACGCTTCGTCCCGCCTGGACAGCGCAACACGCCTGGTTGGGAACCTGTCGGAAACGGTCCTGCTGGTGGCGCACGCCGATGTGGCGTCGCTTTGGAGCGCGGCGCGGATTGTTCAGTTCCTCGGAGAGACGAGCGGCCGAGAGCATGTCAAGCTGGTCCTGAACCGATTCCGCAAGATCCCCGGATTTCACGAATCGGACGCGGAAACGGCCTCCGGGGCGAGTCTCCTCTGGCGCATCCCGAACCAGTACTTTGCAGTCTCTAGTGCTATAGACCGGGGTGTACCACTGATGCAACAAAACACAGAAATTGCACGCTCTTTCAATGGATTGGCGGCTACACTTACACAGAACGACGACGACGTAAAGCGCTCGACCTGGTCCCTTTTCAAGACGGTTTAAGAATTCATGGCAAATCTGCAAACGTTCGAACGCAGCGAGTACCAGCAGGTAAAGGCCGATCTGCATCGCAAGATCCTGGATCGCCTCGATCTTGAAAAACTGGGGCGGACCAATAGCGAGACCGCCCGCGAAGAAGTTCTTGTACTGATCCGCAGTTCGGTAAATAGCGAAGCAGTGCCTCTCAGCTTCGCCGAGCGGGAACGCCTTTCGCGCGAGATTCTCGACGAGATTTTTGGCTTAGGGCCGCTGGAGCCATTACTGAAGGATCCGGGAATCTCCGACATCCTGGTCAATCGCTTCGATCGGGTCTACATCGAGCGCGCCGGAAAACTCGAACTGACCGGGCTTTCGTTCAAAGACAACCAGCACCTGATGCAGATCATCGATCGCATCGTTTCCCGCGTCGGCCGGCGCGTCGACGAATCCTCGCCAATGGTCGACGCTCGTCTCATTGATGGTTCCCGCGTAAACGCCATCATTCCGCCGCTGGCGATTGACGGAGCCTGTCTCTCGATCCGCCGATTTGGCCGGGACCCAGTCACGGCGCGGCAGATGATCGAGAACAAGACCCTGACCGAGCCCATGCTGGAACTGCTTTCCGCAATGGTGAAGGGGCGCTTGAATTTGTTGATCTCCGGCGGAACCGGCGCCGGAAAGACAACCGTGCTGAATGTTCTCTCCGGCTATATTCCGAATACCGAACGGATCGTGACCATCGAGGACGCGGCCGAACTTCAAATGAAGCAGGAACACGTGGTGCGGCTCGAAACGCGCCCGCCGAACATTGAAGGAAAAGGCGCCATTCGACAAAGGCAACTCGTCATCAACAGCCTCCGTATGCGTCCCGACCGCATTGTGGTGGGCGAGGTGCGCGGTGAGGAAGCCTTCGACATGTTGCAGGCCATGAACACAGGCCACGACGGCTCGCTGACTACCGTACACGCAAACTCTCAGAGAGATGCTCTCTCCCGTATCGAGAACATGGTCTCGATGGCGAACTTGAACATTCCGGAGCGCGCCATCCGCCACCAGATTTCCTCGGCGGTTCACGCAGTCGTTCAGGTCGCTCGTCTTTCCGACGGCACGCGTAAGGTGATCACCATCTCCGAAATCACCGGCATGGAAGGCGACATCATCACCATGCAAGACATTTTTACCTTCGATCGCCATGGCATCGATGAAAGCGGCAAGGTTCGCGGAACGTTCAAGGCTTCCGGTGTTCGGCCGAAATTCGCCGAGCGGCTGGCCGCGAGTGGGTGCCGGCTGCGTCCGGGATTGTTCGATACGCGCATGGAGGTTTGAGAAAGCGGGCGGCTCATTTCAATGCTGGTCCTAATTGCCATCCTGGTGTTCGTTGTCGTAGCCCTCGCGGGATTCGTCGGGTTGTCCTTGCTCGACGAACGCAAGGAGCGTTCCCGCGTTCTGCGGGATCGCCTCACCGACACTCAGCAGATCGAGGAACGCCAGCCCGGCGATGAAAAAGCTCTTTTGCGCGATGAGCTACTCAGCGAAATCCCTGCATTGGATTCGCTGTTGCGTCGCTCGGATCGCGTTTCAGCGCTGCAGAAACTCCTCTCGCAAGCAGACATCAAGATCCGTGCGGGAAACTTCCTTTTCCTGTGTTTAGCGAGCGGCCTGGCGCTCGGCGCGATCGTTCTCATGGTCGCCAAGCGTGACCCCATATTCGCGTGGGTGGGGATGATGATCGGATTCTTCCTCCCCTACTCGTACGCCTCATACCGCCGCACCAAGCGATTCGATGCCTTTGAAGAGCACTTCCCGGAAGCCATTGACACGCTGGCCCGAGCCGTTCGCGCCGGCCACGCGTTCACGACTGCGCTGGAAATGATCTCCGACGAGGTCACCGAACCGGTGGCCAGCGAATTCCGCATTCTCTTCGAAGAACAGAAATTCGGTTTGCCCGTCCGCGATGCCCTCGCCAACCTCGTCGAGCGCGTGCCCCTGGTCGACGTCAAATTCTTCGTCACGGCAGTAATGCTGCAACGCGAAACCGGTGGCAATCTCGCGGAAATCCTCGACAACCTGTCCTATGTGATCCGGGAACGCTTCAAGATTCTGCGCCAGGTACGGGTTTACACCGCGCAGGGCCGGCTTACGATGATGCTGTTGATGGGGATGCCGCCCTTGATCGTGCTGCTGATGATGTCGATGAACCCGACGTTCATCCAGCCTCTGTTTACGGATCCAATCGGGCACGCGTTGATCGTCACCGGCATCACGCTGCAAACCGTCGGATATTTTGTGATTCGGAAGATCATTCGGATTCAGGTCTAGAACATGGCACTTGGGATCGCAATCCTCCTGTTTATCCTGATCGCGCTGGCCATCTTCGCCTTCGGCGCCGCGGCGCTTTCTCCGTCGTCGGTGTTGGGAGCCCGTCTGCGTGCGCTCGCCTCCCAGCGGTCCCTGGCACAGCGGGAAAAGCCAGCCATTAAAGAGCGGTTTGAACAGGCACTCGATCCCCTCAGTAGAGCCCTGCCGCTTTCTCCAAGCGACACGGATCGCACACGTGGATGGTTGATTCAGGCGGGATACCGGGAGTCGCGCCATCTGACCATTTATTTGGGCATCCGGGTGTTGTGCGCGCTTGTCGGCTTTGGAGCCGTAATTGTCATCAGCGGCGTCGACAACCCCATGCTGTTGCTGGGAGTGACCGCCCTCGGCTTCTTCCTTCCCCGCTTCGTGCTGAAGCGCATGATGCGCGACCGCCAGACCCGGATCCGGCTCGGCCTTGCCGATGCCCTCGATCTGACGGTCATCTGCGTGGAAGCCGGCCTCGCACTGGACCAGGCGATGATGCGGGTCGGCGAGGACCTGAAGCACGCCCATCCCGATCTCAGCGACGAGTTCTCTCTGTTCAACCTTGAGACCCGAGCCGGCAAACCCCGCGCGGAAGCCCTGCGCAACCTGGTCGGAAGAACGGGGGTTGACGACGTCAAGGCCCTCGTTGCTACACTCATTCAAACGGACCGCTTCGGTACGAGCGTGGCGCAGGCCCTGCGCGTACACTCAGACTCGCTGCGCACGGAACGTCGCCAGCGCGCCGAAGAGCAGGCCGCCAAAACGACCATCAAGATGGTTCCTCCCCTGGTAGTGTTCGTTCTGCCATCCATCATCGTCGTGACGTTGGGGCCAGCTATTATCAGTTTGTATCGCACGCTCGCTTCCTAGACGAGCGAAAGCGCTCCAAACGACGACCCAGGCAGGAGTACCGATGTCCAAGCCCGGCCCCAGCGGCTACGCGTTGAACCGCACTCGCCGCCAGTTCCTTGCCACCCGGCTGGCCGTGGCTGACACACACTGGTCCCGGCTTTGCGGCCTCATGGGCAAGTCGGCGGGCGAATTCGGCGATGGGCACGCGCTCTGGATCACCCCCTGCCGCGGCGTCCATACCTGGGGCATGCGCTTCCCAATCGACGTCGCCTACCTCGACACCCACCAGGTCATCGTTCACCTGGAGACGGGTCTGCGGCCGTGGCGCTTCGCGCCGATCCGGCTAAGGGCGACGTCGGTGCTAGAACTACCGGAACACACTCTCAAGTCAACGGGCACTACAATTGGAGATGAGCTTGAAATTCGTGCCAACCGCTCAGGAGACGATCAGCCAGCATGATTGAAGCCCCAAAACTGCTGGTGGAATGGTCGTCCCCGTGGCAGGAGTTTGTCTCCTCCATCGGCCCGGCCTTGGGAAAATCGCCGGCACGGCTTGCCGGCGAGGCCCAGACAGGCCTCTTCCCTTTCCGTGGCATGCTTCTGTCCTGGGGTCTTCAGGCCGTCTTTCTCGCTGCGTTGATTTGGATCCCCGCCAAGCTGGCGACCATGCGGCCATATGTCCCGCCGACGCCCCCGAAGTACGACGTGATTTACTTCTCGGCGGACGAGCTTCCGCAAGTCGCCGATCGTGGCGGAGCGCAGGCCGGCCAGAGCGGTCGAGCCGGCGGACAGGAGGCTTTCCACCATTCCCAGACAATCCGCGTCGCTCGCGGCAATCGGGCCACGGAGAAAGTGGTGGATGCTCCGGATCTAAAATTGCCGATTTCCGCCGACCCGGTTAAGAATCTTCTCGCTTTCAAGCCCGTACCTGGGCCGCCGCCAGCGGAAGGCATTCAGCGGTCGGTGGCTGCACCTAGCCTCAGCAAGAATGCGATTGTGGCTCCGCCGCCCGCGGTCATACGCGAACTCGATCGCGATACGCCGAGATTGGGAAGTTCGGTGATTGCGCCCCCGCCGTCCAATCTATCGGCCGACAAGGTGCGCCAGACCATGGGCCTCACGCCGGTCATCATCGAGCCCGCGGCGAAAGATGTGCCCCGCGATCAGTCGCACTCGCTGGTCGCCATGAACAGTCCGATCATTCAGCCGGCTCCGTCCGACGTCCAACGGCAGCCACCTCCGCTGCGTGGCCCGTCGGCTGCAACAACGATGATTGTCCCGCCGCCGGTTTCCTCTCCCGTGCGGGATGCCGTGCAGAATCCGAAGCTAACCATGCCGGCTCCGTCTGTCATCGCTCCTCCACCCTCGCAGGTGGACCGCGAGCAGCGCACCGTTAGCGGGGTCGCGCTGGCCGATCCCAAAGTCGTACCTCCGCCCGTGCAATTGGGCGAACGCTCTCAAGATCGTCAGGCAATCATCGGTCCTGCTGGCGCCGACCGGATCGTCCCTCCACCGCCTTCCGTTGCGGGCGGCTCTGCCCTTACCGGCGGAGGTCGCGGTCATAGCGACAAAGCCGGAGGCGTCGGCACCATGCTGGCCGACAACATCGTCCCGCCACCACCGAGTGTTTCCGGCGACGGCTCGCGCACCGGCATGGGCAGGGGCCCCGGAGATCCTCGCGGATCCCTTGGCGGAATACCCGGAGCCAATGCCGTCGTACCACCGCCGCCCAGCGTCGGCAGTGCCAGCGGGTCGCCATCAGGACGAGGCACCGGATCTCTCGGAACCCCAACCGTGGTTCCTCCCCCGCCGACGATCAGCGGGGGCACGGGATCCCCGACGGGCCGCGGCATGGGTAGTAAAGGCGGCGGCATCGGCGGAGCCTTCGACAATGGTTCCGTCCTCGCGCCACCCACAACCGCCGGCGGGAGTATCGCTGGCAAAGGAGTCGTGGTCTCGCCCCAACCTGGCTCAAAGGAAGGACTCCCCGGCAACGGCTCGGCAGGATCTCTCGCGATGTCGCCCTCGGGAGGCTCGAAGGCCGGCCTGGGTGGCTCCGGCGGCGGCGAAGGCATCGGCCACGGCAACGGTCCCGGCAGCGGCTTATCCGGCGAAGGATCGGGCGCCGCCAAGGCCGGAACCGGCCGCGGTTCCGATCCCAATGCGCGCGGCGGCACGTCCCCCTATCCGGGCACAGGCGGTGCCGGGTCAGGCACGAAAGGTCAGCCAGCAATGCCCGGCGCGTCCGTTCAGGGAGGCAGCACAGGCGTGGTCAACCTGCCCAGCTTCGGATCCAACGAAAGCGAACCCACGTTCCCCGGGCGCTCCTCAGCAGGCGCCGGCCAAAATGATCTGGACATCACGGTGGAAGCCACTCTGCGATCCGGAGGCGGTTTTGCCTTCTACGAAAAGCTTCCGGGCGACAAGAAGCTCCGAGGCGACAAGATTTATACCAAGTACATTCGTACTGTCGACGGCCCCGTGGTGATGCAGTTCTCCGATCCGTCCTCAGCTTCCCATTCTTACGGAGTGGAACTGACTGCTCCAACACCCCTTCGAACCGACCTCCCGGCCAATGCCACCAAGCGTTCACGCATCGTCATCGCCTGCATTCTGGACCGCACCGGATCTTTGAAGAATCTTCAGGTGCTAGATGCCGGAGCAGGTACTTCTCGAGTCATGGCCGCTCTCTCCTCCTGGAAGTTCAGTCCCGCAATGAGAGGCGCGGAACCAATAGAAGTGAACGCAATCATCGGATTCAACATCGATACGCGGCAATAACGACGCCCCGGATTCGCCTTTCGACTTTCCCCCTTACTTCGTTGCCGGCTGGAAGATGATCGCCGTCTCATCGCTATAAGCAATGCCCCACGTTGGGACCTGTCGCAGAAGCGTCGCGGCGGATGACTGACTGGGCAGCAGCAGCCAGTCGGCTCTGGTTTGCGAAAGTGCCTTATCCCACCCGGGCTCGACCCGCATGATCTTCAAGTATTGCTTGAAGTATTCCGCGCCATAGAGATCGTGCCGGTCGTCTACGACTGCCTTAAGATCTGGGAACGCGTGGTAGATCAAGTACCCTCCCCATGAATCCGGACAAAATACCGGGCCCCGCACCGGTTGATGTTGCAGCCACGCAACCGCCTGAACCGGAAACCGTTTGGCATCGAAGCTCGCATTCATGACTTGAGTCGCGCCCAGCCTTCCCGCGTGGAGGCAGATCCACGCTCCGAAAAGAACCGCTGCCACCGCCACCCAATGCCCCCGCAGCGCGGACTCTTGAGCGCTCATCCTTCCCTCGAAGCGGGTGAACCGATCCAGCAACCTGCCCCCGCTCGCGGACAGTTTTCCTTCCGCAGCGCTGGACCGAAACGCAGCGCTCAGGCGCGGACCGACGATCAGCACCAGCAGTATCGAAGCGACCGGAATATTCCGGGCTGAGTACAGCCCCGAATACACCGCGAACGAAATCACCAGCAATTCGCTGACGCAAATTCTTCGCCGTGAGATTGCAACTGCGACAATCGTGATCAGGATGAGCAGAGCGAAACACTTCTGTGCGGCCCCATGAAAATTCGGCGACAGAAACTCGTCGATGTGATCCATCAGGAAGCGATCGGTGAGATAGCGATAGATGTGCTCGTGCAGGCGATACCCGTAAGGATTGGCGAACGTAATGACTCCGCATACCGTCGTCGCGACCGCCAATGCTTTCATCCTACGCACGCCGCCAGCCCTCAACTCGCGAGTCCCGCCACAGATCGCCTGAGGAATTGCCGCGACAAAGAACAAGCCGATCAGCGCCAGCCCAACCAGAAACCCTCCGTGGATGTTGACCCAGACCAGCATGATCGCCGGTAGCCAGGCCAGCCTCGCGGCACGTCCATCCAGCTCGAACTCACGCAGGATCTCGAAGAACGCCAGCGTCAGCAGCCAACTCACCACGTGCGGCCGAGCCAGAAAATGAATGGAGGAAGCAAACACACCGAGCAAAACGAACCCGACCGCCACGATCAGACCTGTACCCCGCGCAATCATCCGGCGAAAGACCAACGCGAACGTAGCCGCAATTACGAGAGCGTTGGCAAACACCACGGCGTTCAATCCTGCAATCCGCTCGAACCATCCCACCAGAATGTCGTAAAGCCACTCCCACGCGTACCAGGGCTGTCCCCCCATGGTGGCGGAAAAAGGATCCGCGCGCGGCACCGCACCTGTTTGCAGAATGAGTTGACCAGTCCGAATGTGCCATCCAATGCCGGCATCGCCCAGAAGTTTCTGTCCGAGCGGACCGGCCGCGAACGCGCCCAATAACAAAACAAAAATGAGGTCTGAGGTGGATGGAATCAGGAACTTCAGCCAGCGCGAATGATTGACTCTCGGCGTCACGTCACCCGCAGGCGGTGATGAACTTCGTTCGTCTCGAATCCCGCTGCTGGTTTCGGGGCTTGGCAACGATTTTGTCCAGATAACTCCGCCATCTTAGTGGATAAGACCGAAAATACCGAACAGGCGGAGTTTCCGAGCGTGGTTCAGAAGTGCCAATAAGACAGGCCGACCCGCATGTGATGCATGACGCTGTCGGGAAAGCTATAGGCGATCGCGATGCCCAGCAGGGCGTGGACAACTCCGAGCGGATAGATACTTCGGTATCGGCGAAAAGTCTCAGTGAAGAACAACGCCCCCACGAATGTCATTGCCGTCAGCGCCATGTTGGGCAGGTGCGCCAATGTGAACAAGAGTGTGCTCGCGACAACAGCCCAGCGGTCTCCCGCCAGTTCCTCAACCCGGACGAAGAAGAACGATTGCAGCAGGAACTGCTGCGCAAAGGTCCAGATCACATACGGCCACAGATTCTGAAAACGCGGCCACTCTGCATTCGCCGGAATGGGATGGCCCGTCAACCAGGCAAATCCCGGAATGCCAATTGCCGCCAGACCTCCGACAAACAGGATCCAAAACGTACCGATGCGCGACGGCCACGCAAGCCCCAACTCTTCTTTCGAGCGTCCCCGCAGACCAAGCCACAATACGGTTGCCACTTCCGACACAATCAGGAAGCTGTGCATGAACCCTCGCGGGGTCCACATCACGGCCTCTAGCAACCCGAAAACTACGAGAATCTCGAGGCAAACCGACCTATACCGGGCTGAGGGCAGGCTGAACGATGAAGGCGGGGAGATAACCGTGATCGCTTCGGGAACGCTGTCTTGAGGAAAACTTTTGGACCCCACCGCCATTTCAGCAATCTTATAAGTGACGGCTATGGCAGGCAAGAGCACACCACGAGTGGTTGTTGTCGGCGCGGGGTTTGGCGGTTTAAACGTCGTCAAGGGATTGCTGCACGAGCGCGTCCAGATCACGATTGTCGATCGCAAGAATCACCATACCTTTCAACCCTTGCTTTACCAGGTGGCGACAGCAGGGCTCTCCCCCGGCGAGATCGCGGCTCCCATTCGCTCGATTTTCCGTGGCGACTCGAACGTCGTCAGCCTCCTCGAAGAGGTGGAGGGCTTTGATCTCGAGCGGCGGCTTGTGCACACCAGTGAACAGGATCTCCCCTACGACTACTTGATCGTCGCCGCCGGTGCGACGCATGCCTATTTCGGCCATGACGAGTGGCAACCCCTCGCTCCCGGCCTGAAGACCATCGAAGATGCGCTTGAGATTCGCCGTCGCGTTTTGTTGGCATTCGAACTCGCGGAGCGTCAGGCGGTGGCGGGCGAAGGCACCGAGCCTCTGAACTTTGTCGTGGTCGGAGCCGGACCAACGGGCGTCGAACTGGCCGGCACGCTGGCGGAGATTACCAACCACGTCCTGGCCCACGAATTTCGTTCCATCGACCCCAGCCACGCTCGCATTCTCTTGCTGGAAGGCGGTCCGCGCGTGCTTCCCGCGTACCCCGAAGATCTTTCTGCAAGCGCCGAGGAGCAGTTGCGCCATCTTGGTGTCGACGTTCGAACCAATACGATGGTTACTCAGGTTGAGCCTGGGGCTGTGCACTTCGGAAACACACGAATGGTTGCGCCGGTCATTCTTTGGGCGGCCGGAGTGGCTGCTTCCCCGCTGGGCAAGAAGCTGGGAGTCCCCTGTGACCGCGCGGGCCGCGTTGAGGTACAGCCCGACCTCAGCATTCCGGGTCATCCTGAAGTTTTTGTGATCGGCGACCTCGCCACCCTCAAGGACGAAAATGGAAAACCGGTACCCGGCGTGGCGCCAGCCGCGATGCAGGAAGGCACGTTTGTTGCGAAGACTATCCGCCGCGACCTGACTGGGCAGCCACGCGAGAACTTCAAGTACTGGGACAAAGGCAGCCTGGCAACGATCGGTCGTGCCGCGGCCGTCGCACAATTCGGGAAAATTCACATCTCCGGTTTCGTCGCCTGGCTGGCCTGGCTATTCATTCACATCTTCTTTTTGATCGGATTCCGCAATCGCCTTTTGGTGTTTATCCAATGGGCGTGGTCCTACATGACCTACGAGCGTGGAGCCCGATTGATTACCGGCAGCTCGGAACTACCCGGTTGGACAGGGATGCACCCCAGCCAGGAATCTGTCCCATTGCGGTCCGAAGAGACGCAACCGACCGCGAGCGTCCGATAGGCCTATCCCAAAATCGCCGCTATAATCGAAGTGTCTTGCGAAATCTCGTCCCGATCGTTCTGACCGCGCTCGTCCTGGCTGCCAGCCATCCTCGGACACTCGCCCAGACTGATACGCCCGCCAACGAAACCGTCATCGTGATGCCCTTCGAGAACGCTTCCGGAGCTCCTGGGCTCGAGTGGATCAGCGAATCTTTCCCCGAGACGCTCACCCAGCGCCTCTCCTCGCCGGGAGTCTTCGTTCTGACTCGTGACGACCGCCTGCGTGCCTATGACCGGGCCGGCATTCCGGCGGAACTTCATCCGACTCGCGCAACCATGTACCGCCTGATGGAGCAGTTGGACGTCGACTACCTGGTGGTCGGTCAGTACAGTTTCGACGGCCGTACGTTTACGGCTACGGCGCAGTTGCTCGATATGCAGCGCAAGAAATTATTGCCGGAGCGCCAGGAATCAGGGCCGCTCCCAGATCTCATCAATATCCAGACTGCGCTCTCCTGGGACCTGTTGCAGGACATGAGACCTGGACTCTCCGCCAGCAAAGCAGTGTACCTGGCGGGTGCCCCGCCCATTCGACTGGACGCCTTCGAAAGCTACATCCGCGGAGTTCTGGCCGGAACGCGTGCCGAGAGAGTCGTTCACTTTCGCGAGGCCACTCGGCTCAACCCCGCATATGACGAGGCCTGGATGCAGCTCGGAAAAACCTACTTCGAACAGCGTCAATTTGACCCGGCAATCGAAGCGCTGGGTCACGTCACCGAAGCGAGTCCCGCCGCGCGAGAGGCAAACTTCTATGTGGGACTTGCCGCGTATTCGCTGGGGGACTTTTCCCGTGCGCAATCCGCATTCAGTTTCGTCTCTGCCCGTCTACCGTTGACCGAAATCGAGAACAACCTGGGCATCGTGACGGCAAGACTGGGCGACCAAAAGAAAGCGATAGAGAGATTGCAGAGGGCCGCGCAGCAAGATCCAAGCGATCCTGACTACCACTTCAATCTGGCCGTTGTTCTATACCGCTCCGGGAACGTCGATGAGGCGAAGCATCAACTGCAGGAGTGTTTAGCCCTGCGCGCCGACGACAACGAAGCTCGGTCGACCTTGGCTCTGCTCGAAAACAACAGCGCCGGATCGGGTACGTCCCTCAAGAGCGGGCAACTGCCGAATCCGCGAATCAAGCAAAACTACGACGAAAATTCGTTTCGCCAGTTGCTCCTCGGCGTCCAGGCCGCTGCGGAAGAGCGTCTCTCCCACGCCGACTCAACCACGCATGCCCAGTTCTATTTAAGTCGCGGGCAGGATTTGTTTGGGCAGGGTTTTGTGGGCGAAGCGGAAAAACAATTTCGCCAGGCGATTGCTTTAGCGCCGAGCAGCGCCGAAGCGCACGTCGCTTTGGCCCGCGCACTCGAAGCAAACGACGATGTGGCAGGTGCCCGCGCGGAGGCAGAAACGGCTCTGGGAATCAAGGTCTTCGTCGACCCACTCCTGGTACTCGCACGCCTTGATTTGCGAGACAATAGAACGGATGCAGCCGCCGAAAGCGTGGATCGCGCCCTCAAGCTCGATCCAGCGAACCCCTCGGTTCAAACGCTGAAGCGTGCTGTAGCAGCCAAGCTCGCGGAGAAAGCGCAGCCGCTGCCCAACTGATGAAACCGCTGTTTGTGCCCCGTCTCGCCAAATTGCTGGTTGGATTTTGCCTGTGGCTCTTCGTCGGTCCTCTAAGCGCAGCCCAGGTCTTGAAGATCGTTATCGACGACACGATCCAGCCGATCACGGAGGAATACATCGGCCGGGCCATCGGCGAAGCCCATGCCCGCAACGCCTCCGCGCTGCTCATCGAGATGAACACCCCGGGCGGCCTCGTGACTTCGACTCGCGCCATCATTGAGAAAATTACGACCTCCCCAGTTCCAGTCATCGTCTACGTAGCGCCGACCGGCGCCCGTGCCGGTTCGGCAGGCATATTCATCCTCGAATCCGCAGACGTCGCGGCCATGGCTCCAGGCACGAATGCCGGAGCCGCTCATCCGGTCATGCTCGTCGGTCCAATGACGGTGAAGACCGATGACGAGATGAAGAGGAAAATTGAAAATGATTCGGCCGCCCTGATTCGGTCCGTCGCTTCCAAGCGCAACCGCAACGTCGAAGCGGCCGAAGGCGCGGTCCGGGAATCGAAGGCCTTCACCGAGCAGGAGGCCCTTTCCGGCAAGCTTATTGATTACGTGGCCAGCAGCGAAGAAGACCTCTTTCGTCAGATGCACGGCAAGCCAGTCAAACGCTTTGACGGACAGACCGTTACGCTGAATCTGGTCGGGCAGTCGATCCAGGGTTACGACATGACCTTGAAGGAGCGGATCCTCGATTACCTCATGGATCCCGACGTGTCCTTCATTCTCCTCGCAATCGGACTGCTTGCTCTTTACGTGGAATTCAACCATCCTGGTGCGGTTGTTCCGGGAACAGTGGGCGTTGTTTTTATTCTCGTCTCGGCATTCGCGTTGAATCTGCTGCCCGTCCGCTTTGCCGCGCTCGCGCTGATCGCAGGATCGTTTGCCCTATTCGCTTTAGAAGCCAAGTTTGCCACGCATGGAGTTCTGACAACCGGCGGGATTGTCTTGCTTACGCTGGGTGGTTTGCTGCTGATCGATTCGCCCATCCCTGAGATGCGCGTCCATCTGCTCACCGCTCTCGCGGTCAGCATCCCCTTGGGAGTTATTACGGCATTTCTGATGGGCATCGCCCTGCGCGCACGCCGGAACAAGGTCGTGACCGGCGCCCAGGGATTGGTCGGCGAAATTGGCGTCGCGCACACCGCTCTGTCTCCTGCGGGCAAGGTCTTTGTACACGGGGAGATCTGGGACGCGGTCTCTCCAACTCCGGTCGCGGCCGGAGCGAAAATCGTGGTCCGCGAAGTTCAGGATTTGAAGCTTGAGGTTGCGGAAGCGACAACCGCAGAAGCGAATCCGGTTGCGACCCAAGTTTCATAGTGGGTCCGCATCTCGCAAGACAACAGGAACGAACGTTGCAAACGTGCAGTTATTTCAACCAATTACGCTAAAATCCGCCATATCGGTTCACTGCTTGCCTGAAACGCACTGGAGGCGTGGGTCATGATCTCCCTGCCCGTAATCGCGGTCATCATCGTCGTCATCTACCTGCTGAGCTCGATCAAAATCCTCGCGGAATACGAGCGGGGTGTGATTTTCCGCCTTGGACGATTGTTTCCGCATGCCAAGGGTCCGGGCGTGATCTTCGTTTTCGCGCCCATTGACCGTATCGTGCGCGTGTCACTCCGGCAGGAAGCGTTGGAAGTTCCGCCGCAAGACATCATCACTCGCGACAACGTGACCCTTAAGGTCAATGCAGTCATCTTCTTGCGCGTCATTGACCCCAACAAAGCCGTGGTCGAGGTCTCAAATTACGTGTATCAGACCTCGCAATTCGCTCAGACCACTCTGCGTTCTGTTCTCGGAGAACAGGAGCTCGACGAACTTCTTTCGCACCGCGAAAAAATCAACCTGCGTCTGCAAAGCATTCTAGACACGCACACTGCACCCTGGGGTGTGAAAGTAGTAAACGTCGAAGTGAAGCAAGTAGACATGCCCGAATCCATGCTCCGCGCCATGGCGAAGCAGGCGGAGGCGGAGCGCGAAAAACGGTCGAAAATCATTCACGCAGAGGGCGAATTCTCCGCGGCACAGCGACTCGTTGACGCGGCTCATCTGCTCGCGACCGAACCAGTGAGCGTCCAACTACGCTATCTGCAGACACTTACTGAAATCGGCGTGGAGAAGAACACGACGGTGGTCTTCCCTGTACCGGTCGACTTTTTCTCGGGTATTCAGAAACTTTTGGGAAAATCCGATGTTGGTGAAGCTAAGGCTGGTTAAAGCGGACGTGTCCTGACCAGCGCTGGTGGTGTAAAGCGCCCTAGGGCAAACAGTTACTGGAGCGAATGATGGCTTCTCATGATACGGAAATCACACTAGGAACCGGCAAAATGCTCGCTCTCTTCTTTGGCCTCGTGGCTCTGAACGGAGCGTTCTTTGGGATGGGCTACTCACTTGGGCGAACCAATTCGCATCCTGCCCTTTCCCTGGACCCGTCCCAATCGACGACGTCGGCTCTCCGTCCCTCGGCGATGAAGTCCGGTTCGCAAGCAGGCAATACTCAGCAAGATAACGGCAACCTGACCTTCTACAAGGCGGTGGAACAGAAAGAGGCCAATGCCCAGTTGCCCCCGGCAAAGGACACCAATACGAGTTCTGAGGCCGCCTCGAACGCGCCCGCAGACACAAAGTCCACCGAGGCGAAGCCAGCAGCGGACGCTGCTCCAGATGCCGCAACGGTTCTCGCGACCAGCAGCTACTTCGTGCAGGTGGCGGCGGTAAGTAAACAGGACGACGCCCAAGCCCTCGTGGATGCTCTGAAGAAGAAGCAGTACACCGCTTTCGCGACCAACTCGTCACCCACCGACAAGCTGTATCACGTGCAGGTTGGACCGTTTGGCGATGTGAAAGAAGCCGAAGCCACGAAGGCAAAGCTGGTGAGCGACGGCTACAATCCGATCTTGAAAAAGTAGCTTCACGAATTGGCGCCGAGAATCGAACGCCAGCACTCAGTCGGTATCGAAGCGCTGTTCTTTCCAGGGATCTCCGTACATGTGATAGCCGTTCTGCTCCCAGAATCCGGGTGCATCGTGATCCAGAAGCTCGATCCCTCTCACCCATTTGACCGACTTCCACGCGTACAGATGCGGCACAATGAGCCGCAGGGGATATCCGTGATCGTGGGTGAGCGGTTCGCCGTCGTGATGCGTGGCGAACAAGACATCGTCGCGATCAAGGTCCGGGAGTGGAACGTTCGCTGTGAAGCCCTGTTCTGCATGCACCAAGACGTGATTTACACCCGGCTTTAACTTTACTCGACGCAGCACCTCTCGAAATGCGACGCCCCGCCAGCGATTATCGAAGCGGCTCCAGCGTGTGACGCAGTGAAAGTCACTCACGAGTTCGGTCTTCTGGAGTTCATTGAACTCTTTCCAGCTCCAGCGAACGGGAGCTTCAACCAGACCGTACACACGGAAATCCCAGCGCTCCGGGTCGAAACGCGGTACGGATCCATAGTGAAGAACAGGCCACTTCAACGTGAGGGACTGGCCGGGCGGAAGCCGGCGCTCCTCTTTCATCTTCAACTCAAGTTCTTTCCGTTCGTTTCCGCCAAACAGCACGATTGGTCAGCTCCGCTACTCAATACCCAGGCACTAGAGTGCCGTTTTCTGTTTGGAGATGCAACTCGGGACCTTTTCCGGTCAACACAATTTGGTGAGGATTATTCTTCGAGAGATCCCTCGGGTTCATTTCATCAGGTACTTCCCTCGAATATTGACACCCATCGATTTTCGATCTATTACTATTTGCTATGACTTCCGCAGATCAATCCTTCGCCCGCCTCCTGCACGCGATTTCCGACCCCACTCGACGCAAGATTCTCCAGTCCCTGAAGGTGAAAGGCGAGTGTTCTCTGGGCAAGGAGACTGGTTTATGCGCACGCGATCTGGAAGAGCGTGTCCGCGTTTCGCAGCCAACCATTTCTCATCACATGGGAGTTCTCGAGAAGGCTGGCTTGATAGAAACTCAAAAGGTCGGCCAGTGGCGCTGGTATCGAAGAAATGAGACTGCAATCAAGGGATTTGCAAGGAACCTTCGAGCGACGCTTTAAGTGGTGACTTTTTTCGGGAGGGGTTCGATCTTCGTCCCGCCTTACTTTATTTAGCTTCAGGACCGTCTCAGTTGGCGGCTGCCTGCGTCTTCTGCAGCAAGCGTCTCGCCTGTGCAATGAGATCCACCACTTCGAATGGTTTCACGAGGGAGGCGATTCCGTTTGCCTGCAGGTAGTTCTTCGTTTCGGTTTCGGCGATGTTCGAAAACGTGAACAGCATCTTCTTCTCGAGGCCCGGACAAGCGACACCCACCCATCGATGCGCATCAATCGCAGACCAACCGCCGGGCATTCGCCCATTCATGATCACGGCATCGAAGCTTTCTGCTCGCAGGCGGCTCTTCGCTTCCTCGACGTTGATCAGGGCAACGACCTGCGCCCCGGCCCCGGTGAGAACGTCCCGTTCAAATTCCAGCACGGCCTCTTCGTCTTCAACCAGCAAGACGCGACCTTCGAGCGCAGTCTCGCGTTTCGATCCGGCGATGACCGGTTCCGGTTCGACGACGCGGCCGGATGACGGCAGCCGCACCTCAACGACTGCCCCGCCCTCAGACCGGTTGTGAGCGGTGATGTCTCCACCGTGCTCTTTGATGATCCCGTAGCAGATGCTCAAACCAAGGCCAGTTCCCTTGCCAACCGTTTTTGTCGTATAGAAGGGATCGAAAATGCGGTTCGGGTCTTTAATGCCGACACCGGAATCGAGAAACTCGATCCGAACCTGGCCGTCCACGCAGTAAATCCGCACCTTGAGACGACCGCCCTTTCCGCCTTCGAGGATCGCGTCGACCGCGTTGTTGATGATGTTCAGGAACACTTGTTCCAGTTGATGAGGATCCGCAGTCACCGCCGGAACCTCGGCCGCAGTCTCGCGTTCGAGCAGAATATTGTTGACCTTGAGGTCGTAGTCACGCAGGGCAAGGGTCTCGTCGACGATCTTGCGCAGGTCGACTTCCTGTTTCTGCGGCGTACGCTGCCGGGCAAACGACAGGAGATTCTGGACGACGCGATGAGTGCGCTGGGCCTGCTTGAAGAGCTTGCGCACGAAGTCGGACGCGCGATCGTTCAAGCCTTCGCTTTCGAGCAACTGCGCGTAACCAAGAATCGCGGTCAGCGGATTGTTCAATTCGTGCGCGACGCCGGCAATCAACTGCCCCACGGCAGACATCTTCTCGCTCTGCAGCAACTGCTCCTGTGTCTTGCGCAGATCTTCGTAGGCCCGGCAGGTCTCTTCGTAGAGGCGAACTTTTTCGATGGTGGTGGCCAATTGCCGGCCGACGGCGACCATCATATTTTCGTCGTTGCTGCTGTAGACGCGCGCCTCGCGCGTGCTGATGCCCATGATGCCGATCGGGCTATCCTTGCTCCACAGCAGGACCCACAACCAGGAGCCGGGTCCGTCTGCCTTCACAAATTCGGCGACTAGCGGCGGCAGGTGAGGCAGGAACTCCGCCGTCAAGACTTCTGTCCGCGACCGCATGACCAGGTCGCCGAAGCCGTTCGGAAATTCGACAGCATTGAACTTTGCCCTCTGCTCGCTGCGCTGGCCCCAGCCTGCGCGGCGGCGGAAGGTGGTCTCGTCCGAGTCAGAGAGGTAAATCGAGCCTGTTTCCGCTCCAAAGAGCGAAATCACCTGCCGCAGCGTGAGGTTCAGAATTTCGTCCAGGTCGAACGACTGGGTGGCGATCACGGCCATCGCGTTGAGGGCGTTCAGTTCGCGATTGCGCCGGCGCATCTCGTCTTCGATGCGCTTCTTCTCTGTCATATCGAGTAGGAAGCCCTGATATCGCTCGACCTTGCCGCTCGAATCCCGGGTGGCGAAGCTGCTCTCACCGGCGGTCAGCAACGCGCCGTCCTTGCGCTTCAGCGTGACTTCAAAGTTGCGCACGTGATTGTGCAGGTCGATCTCGGTGCGAAACTCGGAACGCTGCTCGGGCACGGCATACACAGCCTCGTTGATGTTCAGAGCCATCAACTCTTCTCGAGACTCATAGCCCAACATCTGCACGAACGCATCGTTGCAGTCGAGCAGCTTGCCTTCCGGAGTGGCCACGAAAACGCCTTGATGCACCTGCTCAAACAGCAGCCGGTAGCGTTCTTCGGCACTTCGACGGTCGGTCGTGTCGCGAATGACGTGGATGGTTCCCTTTTGCTTTCCGCCCTGCTCGGAATACGAGGAGGTCGAGACCATCGAAAACCCGCCGAAGCACGGGTCGGGGCCCTCGACAAAATCGACGTCGCCGCGCGAGCAATAGGGGCACGTCGTCCACTTCGAGTACTGCCGCGGCAGAACCTCTTCGCAGGTATTGCCCATGACGTCGGCCGGCGGTTTCCCGAGATGTTGCAGAAGCGATTCGTTCGCCTTCGTGATGACAAAATCCGCGTCGTGGGCCAGGATCGCATCCTGAATCGAGTCGAAGGTGTTCATCCACTGGCGCTGGGAGCGCAGCACCTGCTCCAGCAACCGCAGATTCTCGACTGCCATGCCGAGCTGGCTCGCACTGGTGTGAAGGAAATCCATGTCCTCGGATGAATAAGAGCTCGGATGAGATTGCCCGAGAGCCAGCGTTCCGATGAGCGATTTCTTTCCTTGAACCGGAACCAGGATAACGTGGTGAATCTTTTCGTCCTCGAGGTACGCCTTCACCGAGGACATCGTATCTTCGGCCTTGACCATCGTTGGTTTTGAATCCGCCAGGGCCGTTTGAACCGATTCGTCGAGGTGCAGCAGAGCCGCGCCTTTCACGAATTCGGGCGAGACACCGATGTGATTCGTAACGGTTACTCGCTCCCCATCCGTGGAGCTGAACCATGCGGCCTTGGCCTTCATCAGCTTCTTCAGCTCTTCCAGTGCCGCTTGCATCATCGGCCCATGCTGCTGCGTCTTGCCGATCGCCGAGGTCAGCGAATCGATAACAGCGAGGCGCCTTGTCCGCGCGCGGGAGTCGTCGAAGACCATAAAGAGCATGCCGAGACCAAGCACAATATCGGCCGCGAGAAAAACACCGGGCTCGACTTCAGACGTCACGCCGGGCCAATCCACATGCAAAAACAGCAGGCTTGCGCTCACCAGCCAGGGGCCGATCTCCATCCTTCCCCAGCGATACCGGATCAACTGAATTGCCGCACCAACGGCAATCACCCGGTAGGCCAACTCAAAAGGCACCCGGGCCCACATCTCGTCAGGCCAATACAAGACGCGCGCTACCGCAAACGCCATCACAGAACCCGTGACCACGAAAAGCGTCAGGATATTCTTCTCGGCCCGGGTGTAAAGCAGGATGGAAGCGGCGAACAGGCAAATCGCCAGCACAAACGCGGCCTGCGAAATTGCCATCTGTTCCGGCGAAGTAGCTGTGTCATTTTGTGCGAACCACTGAGACGCGGCGTACGCCAGCCATCCGCCGGCCCACACCAGCAAGAAACGTTCGCGAAAGGTGCGGAACACCAGGATCGTGGCCGCGAGCATGATCAACGCAGCCGACTCGGAAGCCGTCAGCCTCGACAAGCCGAGATCACTGGCCAGATAAGAGGCGCACCAAAAAGGAAGGTTCATCGCGGTTCACTGCCTGAGTACTCGCTTTTTAAATATCACGCCGAAACCCGTTACCAATGGGTTTTCCGCCCGCGTTTGGTTACTTTCGGAACCTCCCTTTCGGGGTATTATGCAGTAGACTTTTCACGCACTTATGCCGTCAGACCGCATCCTTGTCGTCGATGATGAGGAACCAATCCGCGAGATTGTTTCCTCGATGCTCTCCTTCGCTAACTACCAATGCCGTCAGGCGGCTTCCGGCCTTGAAGCACTGGCCTTGCTGGATTCCGGAGAGCAATTTGAGCTGATGTTGTCGGACCTGATGATGGCCGAGTTGGACGGCATCGGGCTACTCGAACGCACGAAGGAGAGATATCCGGACATGCCGGTCGTGATGGTTACGGCCGTGCACGATATCTCCGTTGCCCTGGCGGCAATCCGCAACGGTGCTTATGACTATCTGCTGAAACCATTTGAGCGTGAGCAACTGCTCGCAACCGTGCGGCGAGCGCTCGAAAATCGCCGCCTGAAGATGGAGAATCGCGCCTATCAGACCAATCTTGAATCCCTGGTGGCGCAACGCACGCAACAACTCCGCACGGCTTTCGTCGACCTGGAGCGCTCGTACGACATCACGCTTGAAGCGCTGGGCGATGCGCTCGATCTCAAAGATGCCGAGACCGAAGGCCACTCGAAGCGTGTCACGGCTTTTACGATCGCGGTTGCACGCGCCATGGATGTCCCCAAAGAGCAGATGGATGTAATCGCGCGCGGCGCCTTTCTGCACGACATCGGGAAGATGGCCATTCCTGACGACATCCTGCTCAAGAAAGGGCCTCTCACGCCCGACCAGGTGACGATCATGCGCGAGCACTGCTACCTGGGGTATAAGATGCTGAAGAAAATTCCCTTCCTGCAGGAAGCGGCAGAGATCGTTTACGCCCATCAGGAACGCTTCGACGGAACGGGCTACCCGCGGGGTCTGAAAGGCGAGGAAATTCCCCTCGGAGCGCGCATCTTCTCCATCGGGGATACGCTCGACGCGATCACTTCCGATCGCCCGTATCGCGCGGCCAAGCCTCTCGCAGCGGCCAAAGAAGAAATCAAGGCGTGGTCCGGGCGGCAGTTCGATCCGGAGATCGTGAAAGTTTTTCTTGCCATGCCCGATACCATCTGGGAAGACCTGCGCAAACAGATCGATGCACAGTCGCCACGCTATCCGGCTCGCGCCGACGGTGCCAAGGGCAGTTCATAGTCCCGTCGCGATTCCTTTCATCCTTGGTTCATCCTTCTGAGAAACTAGTTGGAGTCCGCTTTAGCTGCGGTCCTTGTTCGCAGCTCTCCGCGCCATTTCAGCGAAATCCTAAAGCGTATACACTCTCTGCGAAAATTGTGAGCGGAGGAAATTTGCATGAAAACCGTTTGGCTGTCCCTTCCCTGTTTCCTGTTGGGAGCGATTTTCGCGGTCGCGCAGGCACCTTCCGTTGCCGCATCGCCGAATACCGTGTTCGCCGGCGCGGACGGCAAGTTCGAGGCCGCGCCCGACACGGCGGTGGTGCAATTCAATATCTCAGCCCAGGCCGATTCCGCAAAAGCTGCCTACGATGCCGCCGCGAAGCAAGCCGAGCAGGTTCGCCAGATCATTCGCGATAACGGCATCGATCCGAAAACAGCCAACATCAGCTCTTATTCGATTCAACCGATGTATGACTGGAAGAGTGCCAAGCGGAAACTCGTGGGATACCAGGTAACGACGAGCGTCACGTTAAAGCTCAAGGAGTTCCAGAAGATCGGGCCCATCACGCAGCAACTCGCGGACACCGCCGTCAGCGACAGCCAGTCGATCAGCTATACGCTGGACAACATGGAGGAGGCGAAAAGCAAGGCAGTCGAAGACGCCTACCGACATGCGCGAGCCGCTGCGGATTCGGTGGCGCACGCCGCCGGGCGCTCCGTCGGGGAATTGTCGTATGCCTCTGTGGATACGTTTGAGAACGTGCGGCCGGTGCCGATTGTGGGTCGAATGATGGCCATGAAGGCGGAAGCGGCTCCGGCGCCGACGGAGGAATTTACGCCGCAGACCGTAAACGTCACGGCGCACGTAAATGCGCTGTTCACTTTGAAGTGAGCGTCGATAGGCGGCGAACTTGATCGGACGAGTGGGAAGCGGCTACTGGCCGGATCGCGGCAGGCGGCTCGCGTCCAAGGGAATATCGCGTTGAATCACCATTTCGACGGAGGTGCCCGGCTCGAGACGCACATCGCCGCCGCGGGAGAGTAAGCCGATGGCCGCGCCTACGCCGGCGCCAATTCCGCCGCCGATGCCCGCGCCTTTCCAGGTTCCGGTGCCCAGCCCGCCGACGGCGGCTCCAGTGCCCGCGGTCTTGGCTACGGTCTCCAGTTTCTTGCCAGTGTCGCTGTCCTGCTGGATCTTTCCTTCGCTGCCCTTGGTGGTTGCGTGCTCGGCGCCGGGCACATTTTCAACCGCGCCGGGCAGCATCACGGTGTAGCCGCTGGGGTAGATCAGCGATGTGAAGTGGATCAGCAGCTCAGCTCGCCCCTTCACGCGTCCACCGCGTTGGATGTGGCTGATCTTGCCCTGAACGTAGGTGCCTGCGGGAATCAGGATGTGTTCGTCGATGACCACGGGGAAGTTCGTCTGTGCGTAGACCGCGTCGCCTTCCTTCGCGGTCTTGGTGGAGATTGCCTGCTTAAGGGCCAGGGCCACCTTGGTGCCGGCGGGAAGCATGGTGGACGGCTTGGTTGTGTCGGATGCTTGTCCGAAACTCAATGCTGATAGGGTCAGAACCGCCAGTATCCTACGCATAGGTCATCTCCCCGAGCGAACCTGCCAGAGTCTGGTCCCAAGTATAGGCGCAGACGTGCGAAAGAACACACTGAATGCCTAGGATGCAGGCTTGAGCACGCGAGTTGACTGAGATGGAATGCGGTGTTGTTCTATCGACATTAATCAGCGATTTTCAGTGAACATGCCCGAAAAGACTTCTCCGCGCTCTCTGCGATCCCTCTCAGCGTCCTCTGCGTTCTAAGATTTTCCCGGGTGGGATGCACAATCATTCGCGTTGCATATCAGGGATACTGAGTTACTCCGGGACTCGCAACTCGGGACTCGGTACTTCTTTGCGTCCTTTGCGGCTGTTCTTTGCGGTCTTTGCGGTTAAAGGCTTTTTCTCTCGACTAGACGAATCGGCCGTCTAGCGGCCGTCGCCTCGCCGCACCAGGTTCTCCCTGACGTTGCCCATGAACTGGGACTGCAGTTTCTGCGCGCACAGTTCACCGCAGACGTGGAGGGTGCCCTCTTTCTGGGCGATCTCCTCATCCCACGGGCACAAATACAAAACTGGAATACTCAGATCCGCGAACGAGGTCCACATCAGCCACCAGCGGTCGCTCGATCGTTTCAACGTTCCACAATTCGGACCGGCACACCGATAATAAGGATTCGGCAGCGGCTCTTTCGGACCACCCAGGGTTACCAATCCACAGTCTCCTGACTCGGCCAGCTTCGCCTTCAATTCTAGTCAAACCCATCCTACAGACAAGGACTCAATGGTGCGTTCAACGCAGAGTTTTATGAAAAGCAATTCACAGAGGAGAATGCCGCATTGCTGACGGCTCACGCCGATCTCTGCCTGGACTTTTCACTTATAGAGCAGGTACTTCTGTCTTAGCTCTTCGAATTGTTGCGTCCGCTGGCGCCAATCTTGGGCAATTCGGCGGGGATCCGTTCCCGCCTGCAAAGCCTCAAAGACCGACTGGTTCACCAGCAAGTCTTTGATGCGCTCAAGCTTGAAATCTTTTGGGTAGAGTTTGTACAAAGCGGACGCCAGTTCGATTCCCATCTCGGGAGCGTCGAGCGTATTGCGGTCCAGCAAAACGATGCTCACTCCCTGGCACAGTTGGCCGGAGTAGTTACTGGCAGAGGGCGTGAAACTGACCGGGACGAAGCGAACACCGGAAATGGCTCTGGCGTTCATGTAGTCCGCGAGTTCCCTGCTCCTGATCCAGGGAGCGCCGACCCACTCGAAGGGTGTGTCGGTGCCGCGTCCGACCGAGACGTTCGTCCCTTCGATGACGGCGACGCCCGGGTAGAGCATCGCTGCGCGAAAGCTCTTCAGATTCGGCGAAGGGTCGATCCACGTAAGTCCGGTGGAATCGAACCAGTCGCCACGCAGCCATCCTTCCATGGGGACGACTTTGAGCTTGGCATTGATGGCGCGTTCGACGTTGAACATCTGCGCCAGCTCTCCCATCGTCATGCCGTGGCGTACCGGGACCTGGAAGTAGTCCGTGAAGCTTTCATGCCCTGCATCAGAAACCGGGCCTTGCACGAACGCCCCGTTCACGGGATTCGGGCGATCGAGCACAATCATTTCGATTCCGGCCTTCGCGGCACCTTCGAGGAAGTAGCCCAACGTCGTCTCGTAGGTGTAGAAGCGGGCGCCGGCATCCTGAATGTCGAACACCACCGCATCCAGAGTCTTCAGGACATCCTGCGATGGGCGGCGCGCGGCATCCGTGCCTCCGTACACGCTGTATATCGGAATACCTGTGACGGCATCTTTGGAATTCGCGACGTGGATATCGTCGATCGTGCCGGTCACACCGTGCTCCGGACTGAAAATTGTCTCGAGCGACACGCCCGGTGCCGATGCCAGCACGTCGATCGTCCGCCGGCCTTCGGCATCCAGCCCTGTCTGATTCGTGACCAGCCCGATCTTTCTTTTGGGACCGTCCGCCGATTTCAACACGTCGAAGTCGTGCTCCTCGAGCACGTCGATGCCGGTCTTCACGGTGCCATTCCGGGTTGCCACTTTTCGCGCTGCGCTCTGGGCCTCGTTGTATCCCGTGATGCTCTCCCAGCGCATCTTGTCTTTTTCCGCGACCGTCACCGGCAACGCGGCAGCCACCGCCGTCGCCACCTTCGATCGCAACGCAATCGCGTTTCCCTGGCCGCGCGGGTGCACCGCGTTCGTCAGCAGGATGATGTAGGTCCGACTTGTGGGATCAATCCAGATCGACGTTCCGGTAAAACCGGTGTGCCCGTACGACCCGACGGGCAACAAGTCGCCACGGTTGGTGGAGAATGGAGAATCAATATCCCATCCGAATCCCCGAACAGACGTTGCATTCGGCGCCTGCTCGGGCGTCGTCATCTTCTCAACCATTGCCGAAGAGAGGATGCCACCACCGCCATTCAATAGCACTTGCGCGAATTTCGACAAGTCATCGGCGGTCGAGAACAATCCCGCATGCCCGGCTACGCCTCCCATGCGAAATGCCGTCGGATCGTGCACCTCTCCCCGCAGCATGTGGTCGTGATCGTCGTATTGCGTCGGCGCGATTTTGGGACGCCACGCTTTTGGCGGCAGATACCGCGTGCGCGTCATTCGAAGCGGCGCAAAAATGTGGGCTGCGGTATACGCGTCGAGACTTTCCTCCGCAACGTGCTCCACCAGCGCTCCCAAAACGATGAAGCCAACGTCGCTGTAAACGAATTGCGCACCGACCGGCGTGTCGGGCTTCTCGGCAAACGCCATCTTGTACGCTGTGTCCTTCCCTGCCCACGACGTTTTCAGGTCTAAATCAGGCGCCAATCCGGAGTAGTGCGTGAGAAGCTGCCGAACCGTGATGTCGTCCTTGCCATTCTGTCCAAAATCGGGCAGATATTTCACGACTGGGTCGTTCACGCGAATCTTTCCGCGTTCGACCAGTTGCATCACTGACGTGGTAGTCGCAATCACCTTGGTCAGCGACGCCAGATCAAAAATCGTGTCCAGGGTCATGGGCTCACGGCGAGGCTCGAGAGCACGGTTGCCGAATGCTTTCTTGTAGACAACCTGGTCGTTGTGCCCGATGAGCACGACCGCTCCCGGAATCTGCTTGTCGCGGATCGCCTGCTGGATGATTGCGTCTACGGTCGAAAAGCGTGCGGACGCCGGTGTTGGCTTGGCCTCTGTGGACCACGCAGCCGGAACACTACCGCCCACCAGAACAGTCACGGCCATAACGAAGGCCGTCACCCGATGCCTGCGTTGGAAGACCATCGAGAAGGCACACCCCGGCGCATGGCCCGATCGGCTTATCGCTGCGATCAACGACGAGAGCCTTTCCTGTTTCTTGAAGATTCGATACCTCGACTTTACACAAGGCGGCGGGTCTTCCTCAATCGAGCAAGCCCACGGAGGTGCCATTTCTGCCACTGTCCAGTTTCTTTACCCCTGGTAACTCCTTTTGCTATAACCCAAACAAGCTCCAATTTTTCATGGAAGGCTCCCTCTGACTCGCGCGTTCCCTCATGCCGTGCTCGGCCTCACCTCCCGATACGACGATCAGAATGATCGGTTTGGTGCGGCATTCCACATTCTGGAAGAAGCCATCGCCGCTCGGTCCTTCCCAGCCGCATCCGTTGCTGTAACCCATCAAGGCAACCTGGTCGCTCTTCGTGCCTTAGGTCGGTTTACGTATGAGGCGACTTCGCCCCCGCCGACTCCGGAAACACTGTTCGATTTGGCATCCGTTACGAAGGTCGTCGCGACCACGGCAATGGCCATGGTTTTGTACCAGCGCGGGCTCCTCGATCTCGAGATACCCGTGATCTCGATTGTGGGGGAGTTCGCCGGAGAAGACCCGCGCCGGGACGACATCACACTGAGAATGCTGCTGGCGCACTCTTCCGGGTTGCCGGCCTACGAGAAGCTTTTTCTGCGCGCGAAAACCCGCGACGAACTTCTGGCTGCTGCTTTCACCACGCCTCTCGCGCACAACCCCGGCGAGCATTCCGCATACAGCGACATCGGCTTCATCGTTCTTTTGGTCGCGCTCGAGCGGCTTGCCGATGAGACGCTCGACCGCTTCTGCCAGCGCGAAGTCTTCGGTCCCCTCGGAATGAATCGCACGACATTCAACCCCGCGCCGGATCTTCACTCCTCCATTCCCCCGACGGCCGATGACCGAACGTTTCGGAAGCGAATCATCCAGGGCGAGGTTCAGGATGAAAACGCGAGTGTAATGGGTGGCGTTGCCGGACACGCAGGTCTCTTCGCCACGTCCGGCGACGTCGCACTCTTTGCTCATGCTCTCCTGCGAGGTGGTGGCCCTATCCTTCGGCCAGAGACTCTCTCTGTTTTCACCAAACGCGTCAGCGCTCCGGAAGGAAGCTCCCGCGCTCTCGGATGGGATACGCCCTCTTCCCCGTCGCAATCCGGAAAATACTTCTCACCAAATTCTTACGGACATCTCGGCTACACCGGAACATCACTGTGGATCGACCCGGATCGCCAACTCTCGATTACGCTACTCACCAACCGAACGTGGCCCGACTGTGAGAACAAGGCGATCAAGCAGGTCCGGCCACTTTTTCACGACAAAATTGCGGAGGCATTGTCGCTTACCGAACCCAACCAACCCAACCCATCCGAATGAAAGCCAAACAGCTCTACGACCTCACCACCGAACGTTCCAATGCTGCGTCGGCCGACCTCGACCTGAAATCGGGCGTTGAGATCGCCCGCATCATCAACGCGGAAGACTCCAAGGTGGCCGTTGCCGTGCGCCGGGCCATTCCCCAAATTGGCCGTGCCATCGATCTCGTGGCCGCCCATTTTCGCAAGGGCGGCCGGCTGCTCTACGTCGGGACCGGCACCAGCGGCCGTATCGGAGCACTGGATGCCGCGGAAATTCCCCCCACATTTGCGACTGCTCCAACGCTCGTGCAGTACCTCATCGCCGGAGGGCCAAAAGCGCTGGGTGCCGAGGCCGAGGCCAGCGAGGATTCCAGTGAGTTGGGTCGCGCCGAAATGGCCAAGCGCAAGCCGGACAAAAAGGACGTCGTCATCGGCATTGCCGCCAGCGGACGAACTCCCTTCACGATTGCAGCCATCGAATACGCCCGCAGTCACGGTGCTCAGACCATCGCCCTGACCTGCAACCGCGATTCGCCGCTCGAGCGCGCCGCGCATTTTGCCATCGTGACGGATGTGGGCCCGGAAGTGCTTACTGGTTCAAGCCGAATGAAGGCTGGCACTGCACAAAAAATGGTGCTGAACATGATTACCACGGGCGCCATGACCCGGCTGGGATATGTCTACGGCAACCTGATGGTCAATCTACGCCTGAAAAACAAGAAACTCTCCGAGCGCGGAGTGACGATTCTGCAGTGGGCCGCGGATATCGATCGTGAAACCGCCCGCGATGCGCTGAACGTGGCCGGGAATGACGTTCCTGTGGCGCTGGTCATGCAGAAAGCGGGAGTCACGCGCTCGGAAGCGACGAAGGCCCTCAAGGCCACCGCGGGACATGTCCGGAAGGCGATCGCCTTTGCACAACGGAGTAAGCGCACGTGACCGCTCCTCCTGTACATTGAGGACGGCGAGAAAGGTGATCGGCAACTGCCTTCGCATCCTCGGCAGCCCAATCCACAGTCAATCTCTCCACATTTTCAGAATATGAACGTGCTATGGACAAGCTAGTCATTCGCGGCGGAAACCCGCTCCTCGGGACCGTGCGCATCAGCGGCGCCAAAAATGCCGCCCTTCCCTGCATGGCCTCAGCTCTTCTCACCGAAGACGAGGTTGTGCTCGAAAACATTCCGCAGGTCCGTGATATCGAAACCACCCGCCGCCTGCTCTCGGCCATGGGGGCGGAAGTCGAACTCGGCTATGGGCGCGCCCATCATCGGACCAAGATTCAAGCCAGCAAAATCACAGCACCGGAAGCCTCCTATGAACTGGTCAAAACCATGCGTGCGTCCACGCTGGTGCTGGGGCCGCTGGTTGCGCGATGCGGTCGCGCGCGCGTTTCACTTCCCGGTGGTTGTGCCATTGGCGCCCGGCCGATTGATCTGCACATAAAAGGTCTTGAGCGCCTGGGCGCGAAGATCACGACCGAGCACGGCTATGTGGAGGCCGCGACTGATCGGCTCAAGGGAGCCGAAATTGTTTTCGACAAAATTACCGTCACGGGCACGGAAGACCTGCTGATGGCAGCAACGCTCGCGGAAGGCGAGACCGTCATGCAGAACTGCGCCTGCGAGCCCGAAGTCGCCGATCTCGCCGACCTGCTCAACAAGATGGGCGCCAAAATTCAAGGCGCAGGAACATCGACCATCCGCATCAAGGGCGTCGACAGCCTTCACGGCGCCAAGCACCGCATCATTCCCGATCGCATCGAGGCGGCCACGTTTATCCTCGCCGGTGCATTGACTGGAGGTGACATCAACGTCACAGCTTGCGATCCGGAACACATCACGTCCCTCTTGCAGAAGCTGAACGAAGTGGGTGTGAAGACCACCCACTCCGCCGACTCCATTCGCGTAATGGGAGACAACCCGCCCAAGTCGGCCGACGTAACCACGGAAGAGTACCCCGGCTTCCCGACCGACATGCAGGCGCAATACATGGCCTTGGCAACTCAGGCGGACGGGACCTCCGTCATTACCGAGAACATCTTTGAGAACCGCTTTATGCACGCGCAGGAATTGGTTCGGATGGGGGCCAACATCAAGATCGAAGGCCGCCGGGCCGTCGTGCGCGGGAAGACGCCGTTGAGCGCGGCCGCGGTTCTGGCGTCGGATCTCCGGGCATCAGCTTCTCTGGTCCTCGCCGCGTTGGTCGCCGACGGCGAGACCATCATCGATCGCGTCTACCACATCGATCGCGGCTACGAGCATATCGAGGAAAAGTTGAAAGGTTTGGGCGCGGAGATTCGGCGGATCGGAGAGATATTTCCCAAGCGGAAGGGCGCCAACGGGTAGATGATCGACGGCAGGCTTGCGAGGCTGTTCCTCTTCTCAAGCTAGCCCCCGTCCCTTTCCCGTCTCGGGCCGGACACTGTACTTCCGTAACGTAAGCATTCCTCTGGTTCCTGCATCATATGCAGTATGGCAAACGAAACGAACGCCCTCCCTCTCGTTTACCAATGCGTTTTTTGCGATTGGCGATGGGACGAGGGTCATCCAGAAACTTACAGTACGAACTTTGACGCGGGGATCTTGTTCGTCGGCGCCGGCGCCTGCCCGGCGTGCGTCGGACCGATGGCCGCTCCGCTGACGACGACGCAGTTGAAGAGAGCCAGCTAGTCTGGTTGGGCTCTGCGAGTACGAATCCGGGCGACGCGCTCGGGTTCGCGCGCTTAAACTCGCCCTAAGAGTTGGGAGTCGCATCCCGCCTGCAGTCCCCTTTCCCGGACGGCTCGTGCTAAACTCAGCGCGTACCTCGCGGGTCCCGCCCGTCGTATGGCAGTTCAACCAGGGACCCTACCTACGTTCCTCCTCGCAGGGAGCGTGGATGGAGGAGTTGCGAGCACACCCGAGGTGTGCCGACTCCACTCCGCGCGCACCTCACACAGAGGTGATCACATGAAATACACGAAGCTCACTCCCAATCTCGTCGTGCGCGATGTGCAGGCCGCCGTCAAGTTCTACGAATCCGTTCTCGGGTTCCAGAAAGGAATGTCGGTTCCCGACGAACCGCCGTTCGTCTTTGCCTCCGTAACGAACGGAGCCGGCGTCGAAATCTTCTTCAATGATCAGAAGATGGTCGGAGAAGACTATCCCGCGCTGGCCAAAGATCCATTAGGCGGGACGCTGACTCTGTTCATCGAGTGCGAGGGCATCGAGCAGATTCTCGCGGCGGTTGAGAAATCGGCCGCGAAAGTCGTGATGCCGTTGAAGACGCAGTTCTACGGCATGCGAGAGTTTGCATTTCAGGATCCTCAGGGATGGATCGTCACCATGGCGGAGCGGGCCACGTAAGGGTTCGATCGCCTGAGAATTCATCGACCGGCCGCGGCCCTGTGCTGCGGCCTTTGATTTTGTGCTGAAGTCGTCGCCCTTACTGCGTCAGCCGGATCGCCAATTGTCGCTCCGATTGCGTCATCTGGCCCCAGACCATTTCGGTATTCTGCTTCAGGGCGCTATTCTCGGGGTCCTGCCGCAGGGCCAGTGCGAAATAGCGGTAGGCGGTGGGCAAGTCGCGCGAAAGACAGTGGCCCGTCGCATAGAGAGCGCCCATCGTGATCATCGCCTTTGGGTTGGACTGGTCGGCGGCCGGTTTCACGTAATGCAGCCCCCTCTCGCAGCTCTGGGGAACGCCGCGGCCATACAGATATTTCTCTCCGAGCGCGACAGAATCTTCGGCTTTCGCCGCAGGCGGTTTGGTGGCCGGTTTTTTCGCGGGCTTCGGAGCAGCAGGAACCTCCGGAGCAGCAGCCGCTGGAACAGCGGAGGACGGCGCTTCCTGATCGGCTGGCTTTTCCTGAGCCGCTTCCGGCTTCGGCACCGGAGCTTGCGTCGCTGTAGGCGCTTGCGCTTGTGAGGCTGCCGGCGGCGTCGATGCATTGCTTCCATCTTGGCCGCCGGGGGCGCTTGCTCCCGCAGAATCGGGAGCCGGTGCGGCCGGGGCCGGTGTAGCAGGAGGAGGAGTACTTGCCGGAGGAGCGGTCGTCGTTGGCGTCGCGGCCGCAGGCGCTGCGGCAGGTGGCGTCGTCCCGCTGGCAGGAGGCTGCGTCGCTGGCGCTTGGTCCTGAGTGCTGGGAGCAGGTGGCGCCGGGGTTGCGGCGGAATTCTCCGGGGTGTTGGCTGTCGCTGAAGGGGCGTTATTGGAAGCCGGCTGGGTCGACGAAGGCGAGGAGATTCGGAATCCTGGGATTCCGGTTTGCCGGAAGCGCATATAACCCAGACCGAGTACCAAGACAAGGGCCACGAATCCCAGGAAGAGTCCCTTATGCGAGCGAGGCTCGTCGTCCTCGAGCAAGTAATCGAGACTTCTCGATTTCTGCTCGGCAGGTGCCCCAAGGTTGAAAATGCCGCCCGTGTAAGCAGGAGCTGGCGTCGTCGGGGGCGTCGGGAGTGCCGGGGGCGCCGACGTTACAGGTCTCGGCGCTTCGGCGTGGGCTGGAGCCGGCCGCGCGGACACCGGTTCCTGTACGACTTCCTCGACCAGGTCCCCTTCAGGCTCCAGTTCCCTGCCACACATGCCGCAGAATCGATGAATACCGGGATTCTCCGTCCCGCAATATCGGCAACGCACTCGTCGTGTTCCCCCTGTATAACGATACCGCCCCGGCGGCAGTCCGGCCAGTGGTTCGATGAATCCCTCCGATTACCGGGCGCGGCCTACGGGCGTTCTCGTCACTCGGGTAGACTGCCCGACCGATTGCCCCCATTTGCTCTAGACATCCGCACCCACATGAAGCCACCTGCTACCATGCTGGCCCATGTTTCGCACGCGGTTTAAGAACGAGATTCTCGCCGAATTTTTGCCCCCGTCCCGCCCCCAAAAAAAGACCAAAGTCATCATCCTTTGCGACGGCATGCCCTCGATTCCCCGCAAGCAGCCTCTCGCTGAGTTTCTGTCGCGGCAGGGATACTGGGTCTTCTACCCCCGCTATCGTGGAGCCTGGGAAAGCGGTGGCGTATTCCTTCAGAAATCGCCGCACCAGGACATCCTGGATATTCTCGACGAATTGCCGAAGGGCGTGCGGGAAATCGCCTTCGGCCAGAAATTCTCGCTCGCGCCCGGAGAGTATTTCGTGATCGGTGGCAGCTTCGGCGGGCCGGCGGCTATCCTCTGCTCGCTTGATTCACGCGTGAAACGGGTCATCGCGAACTGCCCCGTCGTCGACTGGTCGATTCTCAAGAACAGCGAGAAAGCCGAGACGTCCAACCCCAGTTACGTCGCATATATCCGGGAGGCGTTTGGAAATGGCTATCGGCTTTCGACGAAGAACTGGAGCAAGCTGTACACAGGACGGTTCTACAACCCAGTTCATCATGCAAAAGACATCGATCCGACAAAAATCATGATGTTTCATGCCAAGGATGACCCCTCCGTTCCCTGGAAGACGGTGGCACGGTTTGCAGAAAGCACCGGGGCACGACTTAAGTTACTCAAGCGGGGCGGCCATCTCCCGACAGACCACGTGGTGCGCCATTACTGGCCGCAGATTCATCGATTCTTTTCGACTTGACGCCACGATCTTGTGTAGGAACTTGCAACCGGGTGTAGGATGCTGACGCCCTCGGTGTGCACTGCCGTTGTGCCCGCCAAACCGTCTTGGGGTGAGCTATGAACACCTTCCCTGTTCTCCTCGGCGCGTTGTGCGTGTACGCCATTGCCTACCGGTTTTACAGCGCTTTCATCGCGGCCAAAGCCCTCGCACTCGATGACCGTCGAACAACTCCGGCCCACACGTATGCAGATGGTCACAACTACGTTGCCTCCCCGCGCTGGGTCTTATTCGGCCATCACTTTGCGGCGATCGCCGGTGCAGGTCCGCTGGTCGGGCCTACGCTTGCCGCACAGTTCGGCTTCGCTCCGGGATTTCTCTGGCTGCTGATTGGCGCGGTCCTTGCCGGATGCGTGCAAGACTTCACTGTTCTGGTGGCATCGGTCCGGCACCGCGGCCGCTCGCTGGCTGACATCGCCCGCACCGAGATCAGCCCGTTCGCTGGACTGGTTGCGATGATCGCTGTGCTCTTCATCCTCCTTGTAACCCTGGCCGGCTTGGGAATCGTGGTGGTGAACGCTCTTTCTAACAGCCCTTGGGGGATTTTCACGATCGGAATGACAATTCCCATCGCGATCATCATGGGGTTGTGGATGTTCAAGAGCCATGCGGGAAAGATCACGGTCACCGGACCAAGCATTTTCGGAGTGGTCTTTCTTCTGGCCGCAGTGGTCGCTGGACGCTGGGTTGCCGCCAGCGGGGCGGCCGGGGCGCTTACCTTCAGCCCGCACGAGATCACGATTCTGATGTCTCTTTATGGGTTGGTGGCTTCCGTGTTGCCGGTCTGGCTTCTGCTCGAGCCGCGCGACTATCTCTCCACCTACGTGAAATTGGGAACGATTGCCGTCCTGGTCATAGGCGTTTTTATCGTGCATCCCAACATCCAATTTCCGAACTTCACACAATTCACGCATGGCGGCGGACCGATCATCAAAGGCAAGCTCTTCCCCTTCCTTTTTGTGACCATCGCCTGCGGAGCGATTTCCGGCTTCCACTCACTGGTTTCTTCCGGCACCACACCCAAGATGCTCGACAAGGAGACTGATGCGCGCTTTATCGGCTACGGCGCCATGGTAGCCGAATCGCTGGTAGGGGTGCTCGCACTCATTGCCGCCTGCTCGATGCACCCCGGAGATTACTTTGCCATCAACACCACGCCGGAAGTCTTCAGCAAGCTCGGATTGGCGACGGTGAACCTCGACGCGTTCTCCCGGGAAGTCGGAGAAAAACTCGCTGGACGGACCGGTGGCGCGGTTTCATTGGCTATCGGGATGGCACAAATCTTCCGCGGATTGCCCGGGATGACTCGACTGATGGGGTACTGGTATCACTACGCGATCATGTTCGAAGCGCTGTTTATCCTGACGACAGTAGATACGGGCACGCGCGTGGCGCGTTACGTTCTGCAGGAACTGATGGGCAAGATCCACAAGCCTTTTGGGAACAGCGCGTGGCTTCCCGGAAATTTAGTCACCAGCTTCGTGGTTGTGCTGGCTTGGGGATACCTGATCTACACGGGCACGATATCGACAATATGGCCTCTGTTTGGCACAGGCAATCAACTTCTGGCGACAATCGCGCTCGCTGTGACCACAACGTTCCTGATTAACATGGGCAAAGCCAAATACGCATGGATTACCGCCGTGCCCATGTGCTTCGTGGGCGTCACCACCATCACCGCAGGCGTGCTTTCTATCAAGAACATCTTCTGGCCATTGACCTCCAAGCCGGGTCAGGTGTTCACAGGCTATCTGGATTCCACTCTCATGGTGATTTTCATTACGGGTGTGGTCTTGGTCCTGGTGGATTCGGTCCGGCGCTGGTACCTCGTTTTCAAGGGCGCACCGGCACCACAGGAAGCATTCGGTCCTCCGGTGTCTGCCACAGGCGAGATTCGCATGGGGTGCTGTTAGCGGGGTGAAAAGGGACGTTGTGCGTGAAGAATGGCCTTTGTAATCCAAAATGAAAAAAGACCACCCGCACATGCAGGTGGTCTCGTCTTAAAGCACGACCAAATCCTTAGAACACAAAGACGGGCCCAAATTCGTTACGCCAGTTGTGCGCTTGTGAGACGAGGTGTCCCTCGAACAGTTTCGAGTTAGCCGTCGCCGTCCGAGTATTGATGTAGCTGAGTTCGTTCACGAACGTCACCCATTTGTTCAGCTTGTACGTGATCGATCCAGTGTCGAGATCGGTGCGCGACAGGCCGTCTCCGTGCCGCGCGTCCGCCGCGTTCGCGCGATCGGTCGAATAGGTAAAGTGCAAGACCCACCCGGAGTTGTAGCCCTCCGTGCTGGCGTTAAAGATTCTCGAGAGCGGGAAGCTCATCTCCGCGAACCCGCCCTGCCCGCCGATGGGCTGCAGGTTCGCAGCCACGATCGGATTGCCGTTGCAATTCAGAGTACCGAGAGCAGCGGATCCCGTCCCTCCCGGACAGCCAAATAGAATCGCGCGTCCGGCAAAGCTGACGCCGGATCCGACCTCGGTAGCGCCTCTCAAATTGTTGAACACATCGTTGAGTTGCCCACCGAAGAAGTAGCGCATGTCGTCGCCTTTGTAGTACTTGGCCACAAAGGTGACCCAAGGCGTTGGCAGCTGAATCTCTGTCGTCCAGACATTCTGGGGATAGAGATTCTGCACCCCGCGTGGGAAGAAGCTCCGAATCGAGCATCCGCCTCCCACTAACGGGTCAGAGCAGCCAACCGCCCCAGGGACCAAGGTGTTTGGCAGGCCTGGCGTTCCAGCGGCTGTGGTTGCAGTCAGTGCTGTTGAAGGGATGATCTCGTTGATCTGCGCATGCGATCCGCTGAAGATCAGCTGTGCCGGCACCACCCCGGCCCAGTGATGGAGCGGAAATTGGAAGACGATTCTGCCTTGAAGGCCCGGCTGATTCGACTCTGCTCCGGCGCGGTCGCCGAAGCGGGCGCGCTCTTCGTCGGTCAATGCGGCACTTCCAGCGATCGGCAGTGTGATGGCGAACTCCGGCTGAATTTGCAGCTCCGACGCCTTAAACTGAACGCCCGTCTTGAACATCGGCTGGCGTTCCCAAAGCGTCCCCATCCCGATGCCGACGCCTGTGGTCTCAAACAAGGTTGGCAACGAACTGGAGATCAATGACCAATCCTGTCCGAACTCGGCAAACCACGGCAACGTTCCACCCAGCTTGGTATCCATCCTCATGTAGGCAAGACGCAATGAGAACTGGCTCGAACGCATTCCGCTGATGTTGCGGTTGTTGACGTTCGTGTAGTCGCCCTCGAAGTCAGCTTCGATTTTTCCCGTCAGCGTGATGTTCTGGTCTTTCGGCACCCATTCGAATTGGCTGCCAATTCGAAAGCTGCGGTCCTTGATGTGAAATTGCGGATCTGAAGTTGGGCCGGTATCGCCACCAATCAATAACGGCAGCGGAAAATCGTTGCTGCCGAATGCGGCGCCGCCGCTCGATGCGGTGTCTTCCATTGCAGTGGCTTTGAAGAAACCGTAAATCTTCATATTCGCGCCGCTTCCCAGACGAATGTCGGGGATGAGGCCACCCTGTTTGGGGATGTCGATGGGCAGCACTCGGAGAGGAGCAATTCCCGGCGGAAGCGAGGACGCCGGTGGCTGCGACGGCGGAGGCGCGGTCGCCTGCGCCGTATCGGTTCGTCCAACCGGTGGATGATAGATGGCCTCGACCAGGTGCGTTTCATAAGTCGCGGCTACCGGCATCACAGCGCTTGTCGAAACGAACGCGGATTGGTATTCCTCATCGCTGATTAGCCCTTTGCTCACCAGCAGTTTTGCCAGACGCGCATTGGCCTCGTCAGGAGAGGAAGCCTGGTCGATCGACGAAGCTTCCTCGGCAGTGAGAATGCCTTTTGACTGCAACAGCTTTGTGAGCGGGTTGGGGGTGTTCTGTCGGGGTTGTTGCTGGGCCATAGCAGGAAATGCCACAGCGACCGCAAAAACCAATAGCACGACTGCGGCGATCTGTTTCATCGAACGAGCCTCCAATCAAAGTTTGTGAGAACCGGAAAATCGGAGCGTAGCTTGGGTAAAAATGGGCCGACGATGGCATCCTGACGTTTTCGGTTTGCCGTTAGGGACGCATGTGTCGGAGATGTGCTGAGGATCGAGCGTCGCGAAGACTGGGTGGCTTTTTTTAGTTGTCTCGGTTCCTCGGCAGGAAAGTGGGCTGAAACACAGATACGAAGCCAGATTTGTTCGCGCCGCAGAGATGGCATTCGCAAAACTCTGCAGGGGGCCACAGCCGAATGCGGTCAATCGCCATTCGTCCGGCATAGATCCTCTCCCTGGAACAGAGGGAGTTGAATTCAACAACCGACCACGGAATCCGTCCCGGTCGCCAGAGTGCTGAGCACGTTAGGGCGAGTGCGCACATCAATGCTGTGATGACTGTCACGTCGTCTTGTAATAAGGGGTTTGAGTTGTCGCCATCCCGGCCACTGCTCGACTGGCAGCAACATTCCCTGAGAACGCTGAAACTTGCGCAGCCAAGCGAGGTCGGGCACGCGGAAGGTCCTCTGGTTCAACAACTCGAACGATGAGAGCCCGGAGAGAGAGACGGGGGCGGCTCACCAGTTCAAAAGAATGCGCGGGAGAGTAATACTGGTCCACCGCATGTGTCAAACGGAATCGAGCGGCCGGCTTACGATTTTGGCCGCTCCCAGGTCTTGTCACGGTTGATAGTGATCTGGATCACTGCTCTTCGGTTCACGGCTCTGGACAATACGCCACACCCGTCTATAAGTCCGACGGATAAGTCACGTATTGGTGGCCAATCCCAACGCGGCCCGATCCTGGTTTGACCGGCTATTTGCCGGAGTGGATTGAGAGTAAGGCGTTTCTCCTCTCGTGGATGTGAGCAAAGTTGGATTTCGAACAGGCCCCGGAAGAGATAGCAATTTGAGGCAACTCGCGGTATAACTGCGCGTCTGACGAAAGGGGGGTGCTCATGGACTCCGCGCAAACAGCAGAGGTCGGCCGCTTTCAAGCACAGCAGTCAGAATGGGACAGGATCGCTGGTACTCAGGAATTCAAAGATCTGATGGCCACCAAGAAGGTGTTCATCGTCCCAGCCTTCGTATTCTTCATCGTCTATTACTTCCTGTTGCCGGTCCTGGTGGGATACGCGCCGCAATTCATGGCCACAAAGGTCATCGGGGTCGTCAATCTAGCCTATCTGTTCGCCTTGTCGCAGTTTTTCATGGCGTGGACGATCGCGTGGCTCTATGTCAAAGCTGCCGGTGACTTCGACAAGCTCGCGAAGGACATCATTGAAAAAGCGGAAAGCCGCGCGCAGGCTCCCGCACAGATCCCCTCGCAGACCTCGAAGGAGGTTGCGCGATGAGCACACCTCTTGTGATGTTCCTGGTCTTCATCGCCATCACGCTGGGAATCACCTACTGGGCCTCGAAACGATCGGCGGGTACCAGCGCGTATTTCGCAGCCAGCCGCCGCGTCACCGGATGGCAGAACGGAATCGCGGTCGCTGGCGACTATATGAGCGCCGCGTCGTTCCTGGGAATTGCGGGCATCATTGCCTTCCAGGGATACGACGGCTTCATGTACTCGGTGGGCTGGCTGGTCGCCTACCTCACGGTACTGCTGGTGGTGGCCGAACCCTTGCGCAACGCAGGCCGCTACACCATGGCGGACGTCCTGGCCTATCGGCTGAAGCCCCGCCCCGTTCGCGCCATGGCGTCGGTCAGCACGCTGACCGTCAGCACGTTCTACATGATTGCCCAGATGGTCGGTGCCGGTGTGCTGGTGTCCGTTTTGTTGAAAGACTCCGGAATCAATTACAAGACGGCGGTGATCGGTGTTGGAATTCTGATGATTGTGTACGTCGTTTTCGGCGGAATGCTGGCCACGACGTGGGTTCAGATCATCAAAGCCATTCTGCTGATGGCCGGGACATTCCTATTGAGCATCCTGGTGCTGGCCCATTTCCGTTTTTCGTTTGGCGATTTCTTTAATGCGATTGGGCATGTCACCTATCACGAGAAGGGACAGGAAGTCGTCAAAGACTTCTTGCAGCCCGGCCTTCGCTTCAAACCGCCCTACGGGGCCCTTGATCTGATTTCGCTCGGACTCGCACTGATTTTCGGGACTGCTGGCCTGCCGCACATTCTTGTTCGCTTTTACACCGTACCCGACGCGAAGACAGCACGTTCCAGCGTCGTTTGGGCGATGGCGCTCATCGGCAGCTTCTACATCATGACTACGTTCCTCGGTTTCGGCGCGGCGACAATCGTGGGCCGTGATTTCATCTCGACTCACGGTGGAACCAACATGAGCGCGCCTCTGCTGGCGCAGGCACTCGCAGGAAACATCTTCTTCGCCTTTATTTCTTCCATCGCATTCGCAACCATCCTGGCAGTGGTCGCGGGTCTGACTATCAGCGCGTCCACATCCTTCGCGCACGACCTGTGGACCAACGTGATCCACAAAGGCGTGGAGCGCAAGGCTGGCGAAGAGGTGCTGGTCGCCCGCGTTTCCGCTTTTGTCGTCGGAGCGGTGGCAATCACCATTGCAATTCTGCTCGGGCCGACGGCGAACGTAGCGTTTCTGGTCGGACTGGCATTCGCCGTTGCCGCCTCAGCGAACTTGCCAGTGATCGTGCTCTCGATCTTCTGGAGGCGATTCAACACGGTCGGCGCAGTAACAGGCCTGGCCGTAGGCCTGCTTGCCTCTATAGGCCTGATCCTCATCAGTCCAAGCATCATGGCGATCGATCCGCCGACACTGACCGGCGCCGCACGCCATCTGATCCAGGCGAAAGCGATCTTCCCTCTCGAGAACCCGGGAATCCTGAGCATCCCGCTCGGTTTTGCGGGGGCGATCGTTGGCACTCTCTTAAGCCATGAGCCGACCTCGGAGCACAAATTTAATGAGCTGCTGGTGCGCTCCAACACTGGCTTGGGCGCAGAGAGAGCCGGAGCTCTCTGATTCTCGAAATCCAGGCGGAGGCGAGACATTTCTCTCCTCCGCGCAGTAAAATTTTGGGCAATAGCAAATCAGCTCAAACCAGCCCACCCGTGAGGTTTCCATGGCAGAGAAAGCAATTCTTCCGACTGAGACCAACATTGATTCGGTTCTCCAGGAAGATCGAAAGTTCGAATGTCCTTCGCATTTTTCCGAAAAGGCCCACGTTAAGTCTCTCGAAGAATACGAGCACCTCTATCGCGAATCGGTTGAGCAGCCCGAGAAATTCTGGGCCCGGATCGCCGACGAACTTCATTGGTTCAAGAAGTGGGACCGGGTTCTGGAATGGAACGCACCTTGGGCAAAGTGGTTTTCCGGCGGGCTCATCAACCTGTCCTATAACTGCCTCGACCGCCACGTGAAGACGTGGCGCAAGAATAAAGCGGCGATCGTCTGGGAATCCGAACCGGGTGAAGTGCGCACGTACACCTACCAGCAGCTCTGGAAAGAAGTACAGAAGTTCGCGAACGTGCTGAAATCGATGGGCGTGAAGAAGGGCGACCGGGTCGCCATTTACATGGGAATGACGCCTGAGTTGCCGATCGCCATGCTGGCCTGCGCGCGTATCGGAGCTCCGCATTCGATCGTGTTTGGGGGCTTCTCCTCGAACGCACTGGTCGATCGCATCCACGATTCACAGGCAGTCGCTGTCATCACGCAGGACGGCTCTTACCGGCGCGGTTCAGAGGTGAAGTTGTTCCCGGCCGTGGAAGAAGCGCTCAAGTCGTGCCCGAGCGTGAAGCAAGTCGTCGTCTACAAGCGCACCGGCACACCGATCAATATGCAGGCGGGACGCGACAACTGGTGGCATGAGTTGATGGCGAAGGCCTCCGACGAATGTCCTGCCGAGCCGCTGGACGCTGAGCATCCCCTCTACATCTTGTACACCTCGGGAACGACTGGAAAGCCGAAGGGTGTGGTTCACACCACCGGCGGATACTCTGTCGGAACATACCTCACCACCAAGCTCGTCTTCGATCTGAAAGAAGAAGACACCTACTGGTGCACCGCCGACATCGGATGGGTCACCGGGCACAGCTACATTGTCTACGGACCGTTGCAGAACGGTGCCACCAGCCTGATGTATGAAGGCGCGCCGAACTATCCGGAGCCGGACCGTTTCTGGTCGATCATCGATCGCCACCAGGTGAACATCTTCTACACCGCACCAACAGCGATCCGCACCTTCATCAAGTGGGGCGACGAGTGGCCGAACAAACATAAGATGGATAGCTTGCGGCTGCTTGGCACCGTCGGCGAGCCGATCAATCCGGAAGCATGGATGTGGTATCGCGAAGTCATCGGCCACAATCGCTGCCCGATCGTCGATACCTGGTGGCAGACCGAGACCGGGCACATCATGATCTCCCCGATCCCAGGAGCGATTGCAACCAAGCCGGGTTCCGCCACTCGTCCGATGCCGGGTGTGGTGCCCGAGATCGTCACGATGGACGGCAAGCCCGTGCCCGATGGCTCGGGCGGGTTCCTCATCATCAGCAAGCCGTGGCCGGGCATGCTGCGCACGATTTACGGAGATCCCGACCGCTACGTGCGGCAATACTGGAGCCAGATTCCGGGCGTCTACTTCACCGGTGACGGTGCGCGCAAAGACAAAGACGGCTACTTCTGGATCATGGGACGCGTCGACGACGTCCTGAACGTCAGCGGACACCGCCTCAGCACGATGGAGGTCGAAAGCGCGCTGGTCGCTCACGATGCCGTCGCCGAAGCAGCCGTTGTAGGTCGGCCTGACGACATCAAGGGCCAGGCCATCTCGGCGTTCGTGACACTCGAAAAGGGCCGACAGCCTTCGCCCGAGCTGAAAGAAGAACTCAAGAAGTGGGTGGCGAAAGAAATCGGGTCGCTGGCCAAGCCCGATGACATTCGCTTTACCGACATGCTTCCGAAGACGCGCAGTGGAAAGATCATGCGGCGTTTGTTGCGGGAACTGGCGACCAGCGGCGACGTCAAAGGTGACACCACGACCCTCGAAGACTTTGGCGTGATCGCAAAACTGAAGGAAAGTGACGAAGCGTAGCGACACTTGAGGCGTTCCTTTTGCTCCCTCTACGTCTCCGTTGCGATCACCCGATGACCCGATCACCGGATTGTCTCCGTGTGGCCTCTGTCGTGAGGCCTTTTTCTTGGCGGCCTTTGCGGTTTTTCTTGCGTTCTTTGCGGCTACGAGCTTTTCTCCGCGCTCTCCGCGGCTCTTCTCCGCGCGCTCTGCGTTCAAGCCTTTGCTACGCGCAACCGGGTCGTCAGAACCGGTCTCCCAACCGATATTGGGAAGGGCACGGCTTTACAGGTCGCGGAGGAACCAATGTAGCGCCGGCGTCCCCGCCGGCTGTCGCGAGGGCGTCTCGCCCTCGCATAGTCGATTGGGAAGGGCACGGCTTCACAGGCCGCTGAAAAAGTCGAGGTTCGTATCAGGGCCCCGCTTTAGCGGCGCCGTAAGCCCTGTAACATCAACGCCCCTTCAGGGGCTGAGGTCCGATCTGAGTTTTCTCCCGGTCTTTTCAGCCATTCCGCTAAAAGCCGCTACAGATGCGGCTTTAGCCGCTGAGGTTCATCCGGTGAACGCTTTTTCTTTGCGCCCTTTGCGGTTAAAATCTTTCCTCGGGACTGGGGACTCGCAACTCGCTTTGCGCTTGACGGCTCTCCGATCGCGCTCCCACCCGGGTGGTACACTTCCCGCCTCCACTTAGAACTCGCGCGCACGACAAGACACAACGTTACCGACTCAAAGAGGTGGTCGATGAAGAGTCAGCTCCCGGTTCCTCTTGGCATTCTCGTCTTGACGCTTTCCTTTCTCTTCGCACAAGCCCAGCAAACCGATCCACAGCACACCTGGCCCAGTCCACACGAAGGAGACTTCGTCGTCCACAACTTCACCTTCAAGTCGGGAGAGACGTTGCCCGACGTCCGAATCCACTACGCGACCCTAGGCAAGCCCGAGAAAGACGCGAATGGGCAGACGAAAAATGCGGTTCTCATCCTCCACGGCACAAGCGGCACCGGAAAACAATTTCTGCGGGACATCTTCGCCGGGGTGTTGTTCGGGCCGGGGCAGCTGCTCGATGCGAACCGTTATTTTATTGTCCTTCCCGACAATATCGGCCATGGACAGTCGAGCAAGCCGAGCGACGGCATGCACGCCCACTTCCCCCAATACGGTTACGCCGACATGATCGCGTTGCAGCACGAACTCCTCGAAAAGGGACTGGGCGTGAACCATCTTCGCTTAGTTCTCGGTACCTCAATGGGCTGCATGCACTCCTGGATGTGGGGCGAAACGTATCCGGACATGATGGACGCGCTTATGCCACTGGCATGCCTTCCCGTTCAGATCGCCGGCCGAAACCGGCTCTGGCGCAAGATGGTGATCGATGGAATCCGCCAGGATCCAGAGTGGAAGACCGGAGACTACACCACTCAGCCACGAGCCGCGCTGCAGATCTCGGCCGATTTTCTTCTAATCGCCGGCAGCGCTCCACTGCATGCGCAGGATGACATGCCGACGCGCGATGCGGCGGACAATTACCTCGACAATTTCATGAAGCGCACGACCGCCGGCATGGATGCGAACGATTTCCTTTATGCGGTGAACGCGTCGCGCGACTATGATCCCTCGCCTGGACTCGACAAGATCAAAGCACCGGTCCTGTTCATTAACTCCGCCGACGATTTCATCAACCCGCCCGAACTTGGCATCGCCGAGCGTGAAATCAAGAAAGTGAAGAACGGAAAGTTCGTGCTCCTTCCAACTTCCCAGCAGACCTACGGACACGGCACGCACACGCACGCAACGGTTTGGCAGGGCTATCTGAAGGAGTTGTTGGACGAGTCGGGACACTAGATGGGTTACCAAAAGTGCGAGCGCGACCCAAGTCGCGGGATTTTGAGTGAAATCGGATGTTTCGCCAATCATCAGGAGCGATGGAATCACGCGCTTTCGCCAACGGCGTCAGCGATTCTCTCTGCCACCTAAAGTCTTGGCTTGGGGAACCCGTACGCCGCACACGTGCACAGGTCGAAGGAAGAGTGAAATTCTTCGGGTGTACCCTTTACTTGTAGTGGATGTTTCTCAAAACACATTCGTTTCTTAGCAAGGTTCTCTTTTTTTCCGTGAGCTTGCGGATGGAGCTTCGGCGGGGGATTTGGGGTGCAGGGGAAAGGGGCGGCAGCCCCTTTATCCCCTGCTTATCTCTGTAGAGCACGAGTGATTTCTGGTAGCTGAGGCTTGACCGGCATACCCGCTATTTGTTCGCCCCCGATTGGGATTTTGAGTGTAACGGGGATGTTTACCGCGCGATCAGTCCACCAACCGCGTGCCTCGCTTGTCAAGCCCCCAAAATCGCAGTTTTCCTCACAACTCTCTCACACGCCGCGAAATATATTCTTCGCGTAACTGTCCCTTTCACCCTAGCGAAATTGCTATTCTAAAATTAGAGCCAGAGATGGAAACGATTCCGCGTGACCCGGGCTTAACCACGCGGACGCTTGCCGGACTCCGACCCGAGGGAGTCGTACCGGACATCTGAGCGGCCGGGCTCCTCCCGTTTCGAACGGGAGTTAGCCGCAGTAGAAGTGATCACTTCGTGTCACTTACGAGTCTAATCATAAGGATGGACTCGTAAGTGACCAAACTATCTCGTGGCGAAACTAGTAAGGTTAGGGAAACTACTAAGAGGATTGGGCCGGTAAAGCGGTCCACAATCCGGCAACCCGAACGATTCGCCGAACGTAAGACGATCTGTTCGAGGCTTTGAAAGAAAAGAGAACATTCAAAAAGCCAGCTAAACCGGAAAAGTAGCGCCGGCGTCCCGCCGGCTGTCGCGGGGGCGTCTCGCCCACGCCCGTCCCACCAAGCCTACGCAGATCAGCGCCTGATAAAGCCGGCAGCTTGCCGGCTACAATTTGCTGGTGAGGTCTGCGAACTACACCCCGCCCTGCATCACACCGGTTCCACGTGGCGCGTCATGAGGACCGCTGGCCGGCTCAAGCGTGACCGCAAAGGTCTTCGCCTCCACGCCCGCTGGCAACTCCGGGGGATTGATGACGCTCGCGTTGCCTTTCGCGTCCGGCTTGAACAATCCCGCCGCGATCGGCTTTCCGTCGGGCGGAATCAGCCACAACTCGTAGATCTTGTCGGGCGGCAACGGAGCAAGGTTGTTCGCCACAAATACAAGCCCGCTGCGATTCCTCAAATAGAAAGCCTTCCCTTGCGGCTGGGGCGGAGTCTTGGCCGCGACCAGGGTTACCATCTGCGCGTCGGGTGCGGTGAGTGTGTCCACGATGCGGCGTGCGTTCTCAAGTTCGATTGTCTGCGAGCCGAGCACGGAACCGAGGGAGGTCGCAGCTTGCTGTAACGCCGAGTTCTGCCGTCGTAACTGGATCACGACGATCAACATTCCCACCGCAGCCGCCCATCCGAAAATCGACCACAGATTGAATCTCCGCGCAGGCGCAGATGGTACTGCCCGTGGTTCCTTCGCGATGGCGCTCAGCAATCGCTGACGGGATCTCTGTGGAGGCTTCGGGCCAGTTGTCGACATCGCGAGCAGGGCACTATCGCCGCGCAACGCCTCAAGTTCCTGACGGCAGCCTGAGCAGCCATCGAGATGCTTCTCGAGATCGGCGCGCTCCTCGCCTTCCAATGCTCCCAGAGCATAGAGCGCCAGATCGTCCGCGTATTGTTCGTGACCGCTCATTCCTGAAATGCCTTGCGCAGCGTGGTCAGGCCCGCACGAATCCTTGTCTTGATCGTCCCAAGCGGCTCGCCGGTCTTGGCAGCGATCTCGGTGTGCGTCAGCCCCTCAAAGTATGCCATCTCCAGCGCAGCCCGCTGCGGTCCGGGCATCGTTCCGAGCACGCTTCTCACTTTCTCAGCTGCGCGTGCACGATCGGCCTCGGCGGCCAGATCTGTCTCGACCGAAAGGACGACGTCTTCAATGTCATTTTCCGGGCGCCTCTTGCGCAGCGCATCGATAGCCCGGTTTCGGGCGATCACTGCCAACCAGGCACCCAGGCTGCCGCGGTTCGAATCAAACAAACCCGGGTTGCGCCAAAGTTGCATAAACACGTCTTGCAAAACGTCCTCAGCCGCGCCGGTGTCTCCCAATACGCGCAGCGCGACGGAATACACAATCGACGAATAGCGGTCGTATAGCGCCGCCATGGCGCTCTGGTCGCCCGATCGAATCGCCGAGACCAAACCCGCATCCGGCGAAACTGCTGTTGGATCAGCGCTGGCCAAACGCCCTTCTCGTCCTTTCTAAGTACGTTCCGGCTAAGTGATTGGATTTCCGGGGATAAAGGCCCGTTGGTAACCACCCGCTCGTTACAGGAGGGACCCTCAGTCTGTCCCCGAAAACGACTCGCCACGATACCAGTCTCGTCGTGAGCGCGACAAGCCCCAGCGGCTTGCTGCACAAAAGAAAACGGGATGCACGATTCCTCGCGCATCCCGGAACAGGCGAAAACATGAAATTGAACTAGTCGTCGCCTCCGCCGAACAGGTCAGACATCACCTTCACGTTCGCGTCGCAGGCATGGTTCAGGCATCCAAGCCCGAAAGCCGCGTCGAGACTCTTGGTCAGCGAGAAGTGCGTGTAGTATTTCCCGCTCTTCACGTGGTGAGGCCCGTAATTTGTATCTACGATTACGAGGACTTGGTTCAGGTTGGGCACGAAGCTGTAGTCGTTCTCATCCCACACCACCACGATCGCGCTCCGGCCGTCCTTCCACACCGGAGACTTGTGGATCGCGTTCACGAGCGTTCTCAAGGTGAGGTCGCCGACATAAATCAGCGCCGGATTCAGGCCAGCCTGAGAGCCGTCGGTGACGGGATCGAACGCACACTGCGAGCCACCATTGCCTCGCCCATGCTGATCGTTGCACTGGTTCGGCACAATAAACGCCAAGTCCGGCAGGTGGCCGGAGCTTAAGTCATCGTAAAGACCACTCTTGCCCTCAAAGCCCACGACGTTCGCCAAACTGTTGGTGGGGTCGCTGCCATCCTGCACACTCTTGAAGTACACAAAAGGGTTGTGCTTCGCGGCATACAGTTTCAAAAGGCCACCGATTGCGGCCGGAGGGGCTGTGACATCGGTGAAGTAGCCATCGCTGTAGCCGATGTTGTCAGGGCCGGTTGGCGGCAGGCTTTCCTGATAACTCTTCCAGCGGCGGCCGTGTTCGGCCAGCTGATCACCGATGCTCTTGCCCACGATATTTGATGCGGCAGGAATGCCGGTGCCATCAATGCTGATTTGACCGGGCGGGCAGGGCGCGGTAGACGGACACTCATTGACGTCATCGATAGGAGGGGTCGCCGCATCCGTGCCGGTGCCCGCGATGGGACAGACATTGGGGCTCGCAGGATTGTCGGTAGTGGTATAGGGCTGCGGTCCGAGATTTGGATTGCAGGTTTTGTCATGCCAATCGGGCGAGTTATCGCTGCGAACGCCGAAGTTCGATCCACCCACAATTTCCAGATAGTTCGTAGAACTGGGATGCCCGACGGCGAAATAGTTGGTCGCCGAATTGGCAGACTTGGCATATTGATTGGCGAATGGCGCGTTCGGGTTCCCAACGATCTGGCTGTAGCCGTGATTTTCCATCATGATCACAAAGACGTGATCGAGATGCGGGACGCCCTTCGGAACCGCCCCTTCGGCGGCAAACATTGTGCCCACCAGGGTCGCCGCTAGCAGACCCAGGAGTGCGGCGTTTTTTGTCATGTCAGTCCCCTTCTGTAGAGAGAGTGTCTGCCCGCCTCTTTGTTGCTGGGCGCGGCTCGACCGCAGCCAACCTAGTTGAGCTCTGTTACGGAACGGTTACAGCACGGTTAAGATTTGGTGAATCGCGCCCGCTGCGATCTGAGTCTAGTAACCTGCGAATGCCGCACCCAACAGGCACTTCGAGAGAAGGTCAACCGACTTTTCGTGGTGACAAAATGTCCGGGCCTTTGTCTTGTTGGGAATCGACGGTTGGCGAATTGACTTGCTTCTGCTATTTGACAAACTCCGCAGCCGACAGCGAAAATTTTTAATATCCAAATTGATTGAGGTTTTACAGGAGAACTCTAGTGTCCTTACGCATCAATGACACCGCACCTGACTTCACTGCGGAAACGACGCAGGGAAAAATTCAATTTCATGACTGGATTGGCGACGGTTGGGCCATCCTGTTCTCGCATCCCAAAGACTTCACGCCGGTGTGTACCACCGAACTGGGATACATGGCGGGTTTGCAGCCTGAATTTGCGAAACGGAACTGTAAAATTCTCGGACTGAGCGTCGACCCGGTCACCAGTCACAGCAAGTGGGCCGCGGACATCGAGGAGACTCAGGGTCACAAGGTGACTTACCCGATGATCGGCGATCCGAAGCTGGAAGTCGCGAAGTTGTATGACATGCTGCCAGCCGGCGCGGGGGACAGTTCTGAAGGACGCACTCCTGCCGACAATGCCACCGTGCGCACGGTATTCGTGGTCGGGCCCGACAAGAAGATCAAGCTGACGCTGAGTTACCCCATGGGCACCGGCAGGAACTTTGATGAAGTCCTACGCGTGCTTGATTCGATCCAACTCACGACCAAACACAAGGTCTCCACACCGGTAAATTGGAAACCCGGGCAGGACGTCATCATCGCCGGCGCGGTATCCAATGAAGATGCGGCGAAGATGTTTCCTGGCTACAAGACGATCAAGCCATACCTGCGGACGACGGCGCAGCCGAAGTAAGCCTGAACCTAAACCGTCTGAATCCGTAAATACAGAAGCCGCGATCCTCGGATCGCGGCTTCATTTTGTTTTTTCTGTCCCGTTGGCCCGGCTCGTCGCAGAAAACTCGCCGTCGACCCCCAAGACCTAACACCTAAGACCTGACACCTGCTTCTAGTGTCTGCCGCCGCCGCTATGCCCACCACCGTGGCCACCGTGTCCGTGCCCACCACCACTTCGGCCATTGTGGCGTCCGCGGCCTCCACGACGGCGTCCTCCGCCGCCGCCTCCTCCACCACCGCCGCCACGCGGACCACGGTCGCGATCACGCTCTCCAGGACCGGCCGCGACGCCCTGAGGCGCGTCGTCCCGGTTGAAGTTGGGTTCATCAGAGGACTCCTCCTCGAAGTCGCCGCCGCCTTCGATTGTCATCGAAGCGACTGGTGCAGCTGACTCGGGCGGAGCTTCGCCACCACCCATCTTGGCGCGCTGTTCCTTGAGGATCGCCTTGCGCGACAGGCGGATCCGGTTCCCTTCGACGGCCAGCACCTTCACCAGCACCTGGTCGCCCTCTTTGAGTTCGTCCCGGATGTCCTTGATCCTGTGCTCGGCGACTTCGCTGATGTGCAGCAAGCCATCAGTGCCGGGAATGATCTCCACAAACGCACCGAAGTCTGCAAGTCGCGATACCGTTCCGAGATAGGTTTTGCCTACTTCGGCGGTGGCGGTCAGATCGCCGATCATCTGCAGCGCCTTTGCGGCGGAGGCTTCATCGTTCGAGGCGACATTCACCTTACCGGAATCCTCGACGTCGATCTTCACGCCAGTCTGGTCAATGATGCTGCGGATCATCTTTCCGCCGGGCCCGATCAGATCGCGAATCTTATCGACCGGAATCTGCAACGTGTAAATGCGCGGAGCAAACGGCGAAACCTTCTCGCGATGCGATCCGAGGATTTCGTCCATTTTTCCAAGGATGTGCATCCGCCCAGCCTTGGCTTGCGCCAGCGCCTCGCGCATGATCGCCGGCGTAATCCCGGCAACCTTGATGTCCATTTGCAACGCCGTGATGCCGTCTTTGGTCCCGGCGACTTTGAAGTCCATGTCGCCGTAATGGTCTTCGGCGCCCGCGATATCGCTCAGGATGGCGTACTTCTCGCCTTCCTTCACCAGGCCCATCGCAACTCCAGCAACCGGAGCCTTCAACGGAACGCCGGCATCCATGAGCGAAAGCGCCGCACCGCACACCGTCGCCATCGAAGACGAGCCATTGGATTCGAGAATGTCGGACACCACCCGCATCGCGTAGGGCCACTTCTCTTCCGTGGGAAGCACGGCCGAGATAGCTCGCTCGGCGAGCGCGCCGTGACCGACTTCGCGACGGCCTGCACCCCTCAGGAATTGCACTTCACCGACCGAGAACGGCGGGAAGTTGTAGTGGAGCATGAAGCGCTTCTTGGCTTCGCCTTCGAAGGCTTCCAGTCGCTGCATGTCGTCACTGGTACCGAGGGTGGTCGTCACCAGGGCCTGGGTCTCGCCGCGGGTGAAGATCGCTGAACCGTGCGTCCTGGGAAGAACGCCGACTTCGATCCAGATTTCGCGGATCTCGTCGAAAGCGCGCGCATCCGGACGCCGCTTTTCCTCGATCACCTGCTCCCGGAAAATGCGTTCGCGCAGGGTCTCGTAATAATTCTTGAGCTTCTTGATTGCGTCTTCCTGGCCCTCGCCTTCGGGGATCTCCGCCTCGAGCCCCTTGCGGATGTCCTTCACCAGCGTGTAGCTCTCCGACTTCGGGTGCTTCTTGGTGTCGAGAGCGTCGGTCAGCTTCGCGCCGACTTTCGCCTTCAGATCGTTGTAATACTTCTGATCAAACTCGGGAGGAACGACTTCACGCTTGGGTTTCCCGGCCTTCGACCGCAACTGGTCAATGGCAGCGCAGATCTTTTTGATCTCACCGTGCGCGTACTCGATCGCCTCGACGACCGTCTCCTCGGGCACTTCTTTTGCGCCGGACTCGATCATGACGATGGCCTCGGCGGAGCCGACGACCATGATGTTGAGCTGGCTGTCGCGCATCTCGCCATAGGTCGGATTCGTGATGAACTTGCCCTCGACGCAGCCGACGCGGACAGCGCCGATGGGGCCGAGGAATGGAATGTCGGAGAGCGTTAAAGCCACGCTGGCCGCATTGATCGCTGAAACGTCTGGGTCGTTTTCAGTATCGGCGGATAGAACAAAGGCAATGACTTGGGTCTCACATTTGAAGCCTTCGGCAAACAGTGGCCGGATCGGCCGGTCAATCATGCGGCTGGTGAGGATCTCGCGCTCGCTGGGACGGCCTTCGCGTTTGATAAAGCCGCCGGGGATGCGTCCGCCGGCGTACGTATATTCGCGATAGTCCACAGTCAACGGAAAGAAGTCGATCCCTTCACGGGGATCGGCATTCGCCACCGCGGTGGCAAGCACAACGTTGTCGCCGATGCGCACCACAGCGGAGCCGTGCGCCTGCTTGGCGATCTTGCCGGTTTCAATTTTGAGGTTTTTACCGCCGGAAAGTTCTACGCTAATTTCGATTGGTTCTGGTTTCATGATTCATCCTTCTTTTGCGCAGGAGGGCAACCGCACCCGGTTGGAGTTCGGGCGCCGGGGCAGTGAATGCCGATTGAATTACCGCGATGGCCGGGAATCGCAAGTTCCAAAGATTCCTTGAGATCGTCCTGCGGCACGCGCCGCCAGGACGAAGGCGAGGGGACCTCGGATACACTACGGCGCCGAGGTCTTCAGCATGCAAAATTACTTGCGGATGCCGAGTTTCTGGATGACGCCCTTGTAACGCTCGGAATCGTACTGCTTCAGATAGTCCAGCAAACGACGTCGCTTGCTGACCAGCATTAGCAGGCCGCGCCGCGACCCATGGTCCTTCTTGTGCGTCTTGAAGTGCTCCGTCAGTTGACCGATGCGCTCGCTCAACAGCGCGATCTGGACCTCTGGGCTACCAGTATCGGTAGCGTGCGTCGCATAACTGTCAATCAGGGACTTTTTTTGCTCTCTGGCTAGCACTAACCTGATGCACTCCTGTCTCTGAGTTTCTATTTTCCCCTTGTAACGTTCTCAAGAGTAACACGTTAGCGAAAGGAGTGTAAAGCATGAGCGGCGCAGGCAGCCGCTCCCGCGGCGAATTTGCGATGCGGTTACGGCACGGAAGTGCAGATGTCGGGTCAGGTGCGTTGGTAATTTGTGCGCCTCTCCGAGGCCACTTAGGCTCAATGCGACCAAGAAAACTCAGTTCAAAGGGGACCCCATGGAAAAGAAATGGAGCGTGGTGTGCCGGAGTGGCGGACTCGTACTCGTGCTCAGTCTGGCGCTCTCGGGAGTCGCTCGTGCGGACGGGCATGGCCACGATCATGACCGCGACGATGACCGAGACCGCCACTATTACAGCGACCACGACCGCGACTATATGCGCGGGTGGTACCACGACCACGATCATGACGATCACCTTCCACCGGGACTGGCGAAGCGCGATCAGTTGCCTCCGGGGCTCGAACGTCAGTTGAGGGTACGGGGAACTTTGCCCCCCGGCTTGCGGAAGCGGATGTTGCCGTGTCCTGAAGAAATGGAGCACCGCCTGCCGCCGCCTCCTCCGGGTTGCGCTCACATGGTCATCGGCGGACACGTGGTGCTCGTGAATCAAAGTTCGTACGTGGTTCTGGATGTCTTTCACTTCGAGCGGTGACGCAGAAGCTTTCCGCCCGGTGAAGGCGATGGAGTGGAGGGACGGGTGTCCCGCCCGTCCAGTCCCCTCCCTCTGTTCGGAATCTCTCAGATCAACGCGACCCGGCGACACTGTCGGGAAAAACGCGGTGCCGTCCGCTAAAGCGGACTCAACTCTCTTTTTCGCGCGGTCCCAGCACTCACGTGCTGGGCTAATCTCTGATGTCGCTGCGCGACTGGGAGCAGTCGGGCGGGGACGCCCGACTCTGCACCGAAACCATGCCCGCATCCGCCGGTCGGGTGCAGTATGCCCGACGCCCATCGACGAATCCACCGTGAACTGCGAACGGCCCGTCGTGATCGCACAATCCAGTTCTATGCCGCCGCACTCTGACGAACTCCACCGAGCACTTTCTGAAACGCTCCAAGCCAAGCTGAGAGGGCCGGCCACGCAGGAGCGGTTACCAAATTCTCGTCTACGCACGCCTGATCCATGAGCAAGTCGACATAAGTGCCGCCGGCGACAGCGACATCTGGCGAAACCGCGGGGTAGCAACTGCAACGGCGTCCTTGCAGGACCCCTGCAGCTACCAGCACCTGTGCCGCGTGACAGATGGCGGCGATCGGCTTCGCCTCGCTGGAGAAGTGGCGAACGATTTCGAGAACGCGCTTGTCCAATCGCAAGTACTCGGGCGCCCGGCCTCCGGGAATGACTAAAGCGTCATACGATTCAGGCTTGATATCCGCGAAAGTGGCATTGAGGGTGAAGTTGTGGCCGGGCTTCTCGGAGTAAGTCTGGTCGCCCTCGAAGTCGTGGATCGACGTGCGCACAAACTCGCCGGCTTTCTTGTTCGGACAAACCGCGTCCACCTTGTGTCCGAGGACCTGCAAGGTGTGAAACGGAACCATCACTTCGTAGTCCTCGACGTAATCGCCGACCAGCATCAAGATGCGGGCTTCGCTCATAAGACCTCCTCTTCCTATTGTGACAGACGGCGAGAGTTCCGGGAGCCTGTCTCCTGCCCGGGGATCGATAACTCATTATTCCTCGCGAACATGCCCGTGTGATGACCATCACACCCCACTGTGACCCACGTACCGGACGCAAGACCGCGCAGCCTTCATTCTGTATGTAACGGCTGGCTTTGGCTGGCTGCACCGGGGTTAGTCCTCTACAACTGGCCCGGCAAGTCTCTGTAAAGGGATGCTCATGAAGCGCAAATTCAAGACCATGGACGCGAATGAGGCTGTCGCCCACGTCGCGTATCGCCTGAACGAGGTCATCGCTATCTATCCCATTACGCCGTCCTCCCCCATGGGCGAGTGGGCCGACCAGTGGGCTTCCGAAAATGTGCCGAACGTCTGGGGAACGATCCCTCATGTTGCGGAGATGCAGAGCGAGGGCGGAGCCGCCGGAGCAGTGCACGGGGCGTTGCAAACGGGGGCGCTGGCGACGACCTTCACGGCTTCGCAGGGTCTGTTGCTGATGATCCCGAACATGAACAAGATTGCCGGCGAACTCACACCGGCGACTTTTCACGTGACCGCGCGAACCCTGGCCACGCACGCGCTGTCGATTTTCGGAGATCACAGCGATGTCATGTTCTGCCGCGCCACTGGCTGGGCCATGCTCTGCTCGAACTCCGTGCAGGAAGCCATGGACCTGGCGCTGATTGCCCACGCTTCTTCGCTCGAGTCGCGAATTCCCTTCCTGCATTTCTTCGACGGGTTCCGCACCTCGCATGAAGTGAACAAGATTGAAATGCTGACAGAGGACGACATGCGGGCACTGATCAACATGGACCGCGTCATCGAGCATCGTCAGCGCGCTCTGTCTCCCGATCATCCGGTACTGCGTGGGACCGCACAGAATCCCGACGTCTTCTTCCAGATCCGCGAAACGGCAAATGCGTTTTACGACTCCTGCCCCGAAAAAGTGCAGGCAGTAATGAACCAGTTCGCCGAGCTGGTTGGTCGCAAGTACAAGCTGTTCGACTATGTCGGCGCACCCGATGCGGAACGCGTGATCGTCATGATGGGTTCTGGCGCCGAGGCGGCCGAGGAAGCGGTGGCAGCGCTGAACGCCCGTGGTGAGAAAGTTGGGCTGGTCAAGGTAAGACTCTATCGCCCGTTTTCGGTGAAGGCATTCTGCGAATCATTGCCGCCGACTGTCCGCTCGATCGCTGTGCTGGATCGTACGAAAGAAGCCGGTGCGGCGGGCGAACCTCTCTACCTCGATATCGTGAATGCCATTCAGGAAGGTCAGCGTCGCGGGTACGGATCACTCAAGGCCACGCCCACCGTCATCGGCGGCCGCTACGGCCTCTCGTCGAAGGAGTTCACTCCAGCGATGGTGAAGGCCGTCTACGAAAATCTGGCGCAAGCAAGCCCGAAAGAGCACTTCACGATCGGGATCCAGGACGACCTGAATCACACCAGCCTCGACTACGATCCAGAATTCTCGACCGAGCCCGACAGCGTTGTTCGCGCTTTGTTCTACGGCTTGGGTGCGGATGGAACGGTTGGCGCCAACAAGAACTCGATCAAGATCATCGGCGAGAACACCGGCAATTACGCACAGGGATACTTTGTTTACGACTCGAAGAAGTCGGGCGCGATGACCGTTTCGCACCTGCGCTTCGGACCGAAGCCGATTCACTCGACCTATCTCGTTTCCAAGGCGAACTTCGTGGCTTGCCACCAGTGGATCTTCCTCGAGCGTTACGACATGCTGAGCGGCCTGGTTCCGGGAGGAACCTTCCTGCTCAACAGTCCGTTTGGCAAAGACGAGGTTTGGGATCACTTGCCGCGCGTAGTCCAACAGCAACTGATCGCAAAGAAAGCCAAGCTGTTCGTGATCGACGCCTACGAAGTGGCCCGCAGCACCGGCATGGGCAGCCGCATGAATACGATTCTGCAAGTCTGCTTCTTCGCCATCTCGAAGGTCCTTCCACGCGACGAGGCCATTGAGGCGATTCGCAAATCCATTCGCGATACCTATGGCAGGAAGGGCGAAGAGATTGTCCAAAAGAACATGAAGGCCGTGGACGAGACGCTCTCGCACCTGTTCGAAGTCAAGATTCCAGATGCGATCACGAGCACGATCGAAATGCCCCCGGCATTCTCGAAAGATGCTCCGGCATTCGAGCGCGATGTGCTGGCGGTGATCTACGAGGGCCGAGGCGACGAACTGCCGGTCAGTGCATTCCCGTGCGACGGAACGTTCCCCACCGGGACCGCCAAGTGGGAGAAGCGCAATCTTGCTCTTGAGATCCCCGTGTGGGACACGAAGACCTGTATCCAGTGCGGCAAGTGCGCCATGGTCTGCCCGCACGCTGTGATCCGGATCAAGGTCTACGATTCGCGTGAACTGGAGGGCGCACCCGCAACCTTCAAGGCCACCGATGTTCGCGACAAGGAATGGGCGGGCATGAAGTACAGCATCCAGGTCGCACCGGAAGATTGCACCGGATGTGGCATCTGCGTCGAGATCTGCCCCGCGAAGAACAAAACCGAAACGCGCCTGAAGGCGCTGAACATGGAACCGCAGCCACCGTTGCGCGTTCCCGAGCGGGATAACTGGAACTTCTTCCTGGAGATTCCAGAACTCGACCGCCGTAAGATCAAAACCACCACCATCCGCCAGCAGCAGGTGCAGGAGCCGCTCTTCGAGTTCTCGGGTGCCTGCTCCGGATGTGGCGAGACGCCTTATCTGAAACTGCTCTCGCAACTTTTTGGTGATCGTGCTCTCATCGCCAATGCGACGGGCTGCTCTTCGATCTACGGCGGGAACCTGCCCACGACGCCATGGTCCAAGAATGCCGACGGACGCGGCCCGGCTTGGTGCAATTCCCTCTTCGAAGACAATGCCGAATTCGGGCTCGGCTTCCGGCTCTCGATTGACAAGCAGACCGAGTTCGCACGTGAACTGGTGCTCCGATTAGGGGGCCAGATCGGTGATGTCCTCGCGGCGGCCATTCTCTCAGCGCCGCAAAAAGACGAGGCCGACATCTACGAGCAACGCCAGAGAGTCAGCCTGCTTAAGGAACGGTTGAAGGAAATCGACACTCAGGAAGCGAAGCAATTGCTGGCCATTGCCGACCTGCTGGTGAAGAAGAGCGTCTGGATTGTCGGCGGCGACGGCTGGGCGTACGACATCGGCTACGGCGGCCTCGATCACGTGATCGCCAGCGGCAAGAACGTCAATCTCCTCGTTCTCGATACCGAGGTCTACTCCAACACGGGTGGGCAGGCGTCGAAGTCCACACCGCGGGGGGCCGTCGCCAAGTTCGCTGCCGGCGGAAAGCCGGGACCAAAGAAGGATCTCGGCCTCATCGCCATGAGCTACGGCACCGTCTACGTGGCCAGCGTTGCCATGGGCGCAAAGGACGAGCACACGCTGAAAGCCTTCCTCGAAGCCGAGGCGTACGACGGTCCGAGCCTCATCATTGCCTACGCTCATTGCATTGCGCACGGCATCAACATGACCACCGGCATGTCAGATCAGAAAGCGGCGGTTGACAGCGGCCAGTGGCTGCTCTATCGCTACAACCCCGAACGCGCAACGACCGGAGAGAATCCGCTCGTCCTCGACTCACGCACTCCTACGCGAAAGGTCCAGGACTTCATGCAGATGGAAACCCGCTTCAAGATGCTGACCAAGAGCAAACCGGAAGACGCCAAGAAACTGTGGCAGGAAGCCCAGCATGATGTGGAGGCCCGTTTCCGGCTATACGAGTACTTGGCCCAGAGGAAGCCACAGCCGGAGCCGACAGCTGCCGACTAAGAACAGCCGGGCTAAGTCAATATCGAGAACCGCCGCCAAGGCGCCCTTACGAAGAAGTAACGGAGAAGCAATGGTTGACCTGACTACGTACTACATGGGAATGAAGCTGCGGACGCCGCTGGTGGTATCGGCGTCCCCGTTGTCGCAGGAGATCGGCAGCATACGGCGGCTGGAAGATGTCGGAGCCTCCGCGGTTGTCCTTTATTCACTCTTCGAGGAGCAATTGCGGCAGGAGTCTCTTGAACTGGACTATCACCTGAACGCCGGCACGGAGAGCTTCGCGGAGTCGCTTAGCTTCTTTCCGCAGGCCAGCGAATACCGCCTCGGGCCAGAAGGCTACCTGGAACACATCCGGAAAGCACGCCAAGCGGTCGGGATACCTATCATTGCAAGTCTGAACGGAGCGACGGCGGGCGGCTGGGCGGAGTACGGAAGAGAAATCGAAGAGGCCGGTGCCGACGCTATCGAGTGCAACATCTACTCGATCCAAACCGATCCCGACGTCACCTCGGCCGAGATCGAACAGACCTACATCGACATCGTGAAATCGGTGAAAAAGTCCGTCTCGATCCCGGTTGCGGTCAAAATCAGCCCCTACTTCAGCAATCTCGCCAACATGGCGAAGCGGCTCGACCAGGCGGGTGCCAATGCTCTCGTTCTCTTCAACCGTTTTTACCAGCCGGACATCGATCTCGAAGAGCTCGAAATTCGGCCTAACGTTCTTCTCAGTACTCCGCAAGCTCTCCGTTTGCCGCTGACCTGGATTGGAATCCTGTACGGGCGCGTGCAAGCCAGTCTTGCGGGAACAAGCGGCGTGCATGACGCACCCGACGTCATCAAACTGCTCATGGCCGGCGCGAACGTGACCATGATGTGCTCCGCCCTGCTGCGAAACGGTATCAATCATCTCCACAACGTCGAAAACGGCGTGGTCGACTGGATGGAGAAGCACGAATACGAATCGGTCCAGCAGATGCAAGGGAGCATGAGCCAGCTGCGCTGCCCGGATCCGGGAGCCTTTGAGCGGGCCCAGTACATGCGCGCGGTGAAGAGCCTGCAGCATGTGATGGCTCGGAGCTAGCGCAGATCTGTCTACTTCAACTCGCGCAAAATATCGGAAGGCGGCAGGTTCGTCCAGAACTCTGAGAAGTTGTCGAGCGAAGAGAAACTTCGCGTCTCCATCCGGTCGATGTAAAGGTGTCCCTGCAGGTGATCGATTTCGTGCTGCAGGATTCGCGCATACCATCCCTTCGCCTCGATCGAACGCGAATTCCCTGTCTCGTCCAGACATTCGACCCTCACCGCATGGGCCCGGCGCACAATCGCCGTGTAGCCCGGCAGGCTGAGACATCCTTCGAAAAATTCGCGCGTGTCCTCCGATTGCCAAACCACTCTCGGATTGATCAGCACATGAAACGGAACACGCCGCCGCTCTTTCGCCGCCAGTTGTTCCGGCGCGACGTCCTTGTGATATTCCTCGCGGTCTTCGATCACGGCGAGTTGAATAGGGTGCCCGACCTGCGGAGCCGCCAAGCCAACTCCCGGCGCTTCGTGCATCGTTTCGCGCATCTGCCCGATGAGCTTCTGAATCTCGGCGCTGCGAATCTCTTCTGGCGACAAGGTTCTCGCTACGCGGTGCAACACCGGATTGCCGACTTCTACGATGGCCAAGGACATGTCTTTCAGGATGGGATCAATTTGTCTGAATGAGGTGCTAGTCTGCGCTCTGGGCGGTACTTTTCGCTGCCTTCGCGCGCCGCTCGATTTCTTCTTCGCCGTACATCGTTCCGCGACAGCCCTTCGCCGCACAGTGGCAGATGGCTTCGTCGTCATCATCACCGTCATACAGGTTGTAGTCGTAGGTCAATTCTTCACCGGGGGCAATATCGCGCAGCGCGATAATCCAGATGTGCTCGCCGAATTCGTCGGTCTCGCAATTCGGATCGCAGCAATGATTGATGAAAGCGGCCACGCCGTCGCCATCGACCACATACTCGCCTTCCCCGATGCAAAAGAGGTACGTGTCGGGGCGTTCGTTGTAGAGGTCGTCCGCCTGTTCCTTGGAAAGCCGCGTGCCAGTGTATTCCACGATGTGCGTGCCCTCCTTGATCGGCACACTCGTGTAGCAGCCACAGCCATGAATTCCAGACTTGCGGATGGTCAGATGCGCGGGATCGATTGAACTCATGGGGTGCCCTGTTTCTGGGGGAAACCTAGATTAGCATGAGCCGCGCGAGGGTTCGTTATCAGCGAATGTGCGAGTGCAAACTGACGTCTACGATGCCGGTAGCCGGCATGCGCAGACTCGACTGTGCACGATATGCACGATCGTCGCATCCAGCATTGCCTTGAGCTGCACCGTGCCGTGCTCGCGAAAGTGAATTACATTTCCGGCGTCCACGATGAGTGACTTGCCTCCCATCTCCTGCGGAAGATCCACCAAGGCGCGGCCCTTCAGCAGAATCCAGCTCGAGATTTGGCTAGGGTCGTCGCCAATACTGGTCCGCAGCTCGCGCTGCTCGCCTTCAGCGATTCGGCTAAGGTATGCGTGCAGTGTGTGGGGCCCTGGGGGAGGCCTTAGCATGGGCTCTGCGGTGATGGTTTTACGAGTGTTGATCTGTTCCCGCTGATAAATCCAGCTCCCGGAATCCATCCGCTCGGTCATGCCGATGCGCAACGCTCTGCATACCCTCGACAACATCTCGATCGAGACGTTGGCCTTGGCTTCTTCCAATCGCGAAAGTGACGACGGATCAATCCCAATCTGGTTCGCCAGGTCCGTCGTCGTAAGTCCCGTTTTTTGCCGCGTATCGCGAATCAGCTCCGAGATACCCCATGCGATCATCGCGTACGCGCCCGGCTTTCTCAGATCATCGGCCGTGACTCTCCGGCGGACCGGAGTACGGAACATTAGGCTGGACTCTTGATCCTTGATCGGTGCGGCCAGAGAATTCGACGACCGTCTCATTGCCGGCGAGGACGAATTCTGGTCGATCACCAATGCCACGGGCGAATTCGTCGCATGCCGCAGTACCAGCCAAGCCGTCGCCTCGTCCTTGGCTGCCCAGGCATGGTGCGGGATCTGCGGATTGATGCGCAGAATGCTTCCCTCCCGGGCATGTGGAGTAAGCAGCACGCGTTCCGGCATTTTCTCCCCAGGTGACCAGAAGAAGTGATATGCAACCTCTCCCTCGATGGGAATCAGGAGCTCTTCCCCGGGGTGGAAAACATATTCCTGCTTCTCGACGGCACCCAGCCGAACCTTTTGCAGGGAATACGCCGCGTTCCATGCGGCTGGAGGGCTGAAGCTCTGGTAAGAAATCTCGTCTGACGGGACGATGTCCATCCCCACCGATGGCAACCCGGTGTCGGAAAGAGAGAAAGGACGCAGCGACTGGTCCGGACCGAGCAACCTTTGAAGCTGGTCCTGAGCGGCCTTGGCGCCAGCACCAAAATAAAGGCTCTCAATAAGAGCTAGACCAGACGGTTGCCCTGACTTGAACCTTCCACGAGGTGGAAAATCAGCCGCTGATTTTGCTTCAAACGAGAACCGCATATCCTCTCGACTGCAACTGGCGAACGACGCCTAGTGAAATCTAAAGCGAGGCAAAAAGCTGCATAACTCGACCGTAGCCGATGACCAAGTCGTTGACCCTCGCCGCGAAGCGTCCATAATTCTGGCCGAACGTAGTACGGAGATTATCGCGCGTCAATCAGGAAAACTACGATGCCGATCGTAGGGGCGCCCCCAGTGGAAACACGACGCATTCTGACTAAGGGCTTCATCAAACGCGCCCGTCTGATATTGGAGGCTTGATCGTGTGAAATGGCTGATCAATTAGCCATTTACTAAGTCGGCGGACTTTACATATTTTTTACAGGAGTAAGCACGCAATCGCGTTAAGGCTATTGTCAAGTAAGAAGTCAGTTACACGCCGGGTTATCTCGCCGAAAATTTAAATATCGTGATCGTGTGATAAAGCTGTCCCGGCTTCAAAACCGTCGACGGAAAATCGGGGTGATTGGGTGAGTCTGGAAAGTGCTGTGTTTCCAAGCAGAAGCCGTAACGGAGGTTATAAACCTTGCCGCCTTTCCCGGTGATCGTCCCATCCAGAAAATTGCCCGAATAGAATTGGACGCCGGGCTCGGTCGTCAGTACCCGAAGCACTCTGCCCGTCTTCGGATCGTATGCTTCCGCCGCCAGCGCCGGGGCCGTCTTGATACCACCGTTCAGCACCCAATTGTGGTCGTAGCCTTTCCCGAACTTGAGCTGTTGATCATCCTGGTTAATGCGAGCTCCGATGGCCGTCGCCTTAGTGAAATCGAAGGGCGTACCTTTCACCGGCTGAAGTTCACCCGTTGGAATCAACGTTTGATCTACCGGCGTAAACCGGTCTGCGTTCAGCATGAGCTCATGGCTGAGGATGTCTCCATTTCCCTGTCCGGCGAGATTGAAGTAGGAATGGTTCGTGAGATTTACGACCGTTTCTTTATCCGTTGTGGCGGAGTATTCAATGCCCAGTTCATTCTGTTCTGAAAGCGTGTACACAACCTTCACGGAAAGGTTGCCCGGGAAACCTTCCTCGCCATCCTTGCTGAGATAGCTAAGTTCTAGAGCCGGCCCTTTGGCGCCTGAAGCGTCTTTCGCATTCCAGACACGCTTGTTGAAACCGGTCGTGCCGCCATGCAAGGTATTATCGCCATCATTCTTAGGTAAGTTGTACGTGTTTCCATCGAGCTTGAACTGTCCGTGGGCGATGCGATTGCCGTATCTGCCGATGAGCGCGCCAAAGAACGCCTTATTCGTCAGATAACCATCCAATTGATCGTAGCCCAGGACCACGTCATCCAGCCTCCTCCTCCGATCGGGCACTTTGACCGACACCACGATCCCGCCAAAGTTTGTAATTGCAACCTCCATCCCCTTGGAGTTCGTGAGGGTGAAGAGATCGACAGCCTGTCCATCCGCCGTTTTTCCAAATGGCCGCTTGTTCATGGACGATTTCGCCTGGGCCTTTCCTCCGAGGGCGCAAACACCGATGATCCAAAATACTAACAGCGACTTTGCGATGATGCGAAAGCTCACCATAGCCTCCCCCTTCGGTGTTAGACGCTTCTTGCCACTCCCTGGTCGGCAATCGGAAAGATCGGGAACGGAACGCTCAACATTTCAAGCGGGCGTCAAAGCTCGTTCCTTTTGGACATCACCAGCCACTCGAATGAGCGTTGGCAACACCGCTCCCAAGGGATTTTTGTCCGGCTCGCCCAACGCGAAATAAAGGTCCCGGTACAGCGGGTAAAGTTCGGCGTAGATCGGTTGCGCTTTGGGATCGGGCTGGAACACCTTGTGCGATGGACAAATTCTGTCTTGGGCTTCCTCAACCGTCCTGAAAGTCCCCGCCGCCAGGAATGCGAAGATCGCCGATCCCAGGCTGACTACACTTTTGGCCGGCACTAGAACCGGACGGCCTAGAATGTTGGCGTAGACGCGATTGAGAACGTCATTCTTTTGCGGAATGCCTCCGGCGTTGATCACTCGCTTTATGTGTACGCCGTGTCCTTCCATTCGATCGAGAATCACCCTCGTGTGAAAGGCAGTTCCTTCGATCGCCGCAAACAGTTCATCCTGGGCCGTGCTCTGCAGGTTCCATCCCAGCGTCGCCCCGCGCAGGTTCGGGTTCACAAGAACCGTCCGATCCCCGTTGTCCCAGGTGAGCCGCAGAAGCCCGGTCTGACCCGCGTGATAGTCTTCGAGGCCGCGGCTCAAGCTCGCGACATCGGTGCCGGCGCGACTCGCGATCGCGTTGAAGATATCGCCTACGGCAGATAGACCAGCCTCAATTCCCGTCCGCTGTGGATGCACGCTTCCCTGCACTACACCGCACACGCCCGGCACAAGGTTGACCGATGGCGTGATGCCGATGATGCAGGTGGAAGTCCCCACCACGTTCACCATGTCGTCGGTTCGGCAACCCGCGCCGATTGCATCCCAGTGCGCATCAAACGCGCCGACCGGAATCGGAATTCCTGCCTTCAGTCCGAGTTGTCCGGCCCAGTACGGCGAGAGCGTCCCCGCAATCTGATCCGAGCCCGCGTACTCTCCCTGTAACTTGTCACGCACGCCGGCGAAAAGCGGATCAACTTTGAGCAGGAACGATTCTGGAGGCAGCCCGCCCAGCGCCGAGTTCCACATCCACTTGTGGCCCATCGCACAGATGCTTCGCTTCACCTTGCCTGGATCGGTGATGCCGCACAGTGTGCCGGCAACCATGTCGCAGTGTTCAAACGCGGAAGCGAACCGTTCCCGTGCAGAAGGATTGTGCCGCAGCCAATGAAGCAGCTTCGAGAATCCCCACTCCGACGAGTACACGCTGCCGCACCACTGAATCGCCTCAAGTCCCTCGCGGTGCGCAGCTTCCGTGATTTCTGCGGCTTCGCCCTTGGCGCGGTGGTCACACCACAGGTAGTACTCGCCCAGAGGCTGGAGATTTTTATCGACGGGGATAACCGATGATCCGGTGGTATCGAGCGCGATGGCTTCTACTTGATCGCCCGTGATTCCTGCGCTCTTCACCGCTTCGCGTGTCGCGGCCGCCAGAGCACGCATGTGATCCTGGTGGGATTGCGTCGCGAATTCGGGATCTTCGCGCGTCCGGTGAAGGGGATATTCCGCGATGGCAGAAGCCAGCAGTCCGCGCTCGCTATCCACCAAGGAGACGCGAACGCTGAGCGTACCAAAGTCGACTCCGGCAACAATCGCCATCAGCAGGCTCCATTCGGTCCGTCGTGCCAGTACATATCCCAGTCGAGGTACCGGGTCGACGCCTCGTACACGGCGCCGGCAACCGTCGAGAGGTTTGCAGCGACGTGGTGCTCAAAGCCTTCCTCGCAGATGTAATGCAGAAGCTTCTGCATGTGTGGAATCTCGACGACGCCGGCGCCCCCGAATGTGTTGAGCGGATCGTCGGTGAACCGGCCTTCTCCCACGTAGCCGCGCATCTTTCCTGCCGTGTCGTCGGTCGAAAACCGCGCGAAGCTCATCTTCTCGGGTCTGATCAATCCAACGCAGGTGCCAAACGTATTCTCTTTTCCAACCGTGCCCGCGATGATCTCCTGGAAATCCATCTTGACCGAGCGGAAGAAATGTTTGGGCAGGTTTGAGCAGTGGAAGCACACTGCCTTATTCGGATCCGACCCGTAGTTGTTGTTCCAATCCAGCAGGGCTGAAGGTGTCTCCGACGCAAGCCGCAGCGCGTGCATCCCGAGCACGCCACAGATATCCACTTCACACGCGCTCGACAACAATGAATTGCTCATCATGCTCATGACCGTGCATGGCACAACTCCGAGGTTCTCTTCAATCGACGTCCAGCACTGCACGGCGCTGATGGCGACCTCGGTATCCGCCATCCATTGATCCACGACCGCGCCTAACTTTGCCATCTTCAATAGCGCCACTTCGGGGACAGCGCTCGCATCCACATACTTCTTGATGGACGCCAGCTTGTCCTGCGCCTTGTCGTCGTTGTCTTTCGTCCGCGAGATCCGGCCCAACACCTCCGACAGATCTAGCGTCTCGATCGAAATTCCATTCGCCTCGAGGATCTTCTCGCTGTACCGGACTGTGTTGAAGGCCGTCGGACGCGCTCCAATTGCCCCAACTCGCAGGTTCCGGAATCCGTTCACGACCCGGCACACCGCCGCGAACCATGGCAAGTCCTTGGCAAACTCAGGAGAGTCGGGGCTCTCTGTATGCAACGTGGTAATCGAATACGGAATTCCGTACTGGCGAAGGTTGTTACAGGCCGACATCTTTCCGCAGAAGCTGTCGCGCCGGGAGGCAATCGTCATTTTCTTCGGATCGTCGGGAGTAGCCTGGATCAGCACCGGTACATGCAGATCCGCCAGTCGCAAGGTATCCGCGATCGCTCGCTCCTCGCCGAAATTTGGGAGCGTCACGATCACGCCATCGATACGATCCCGGTTCTTCCTGAAGAGATCCGCGCAACGATGGGATTCCACGCGAGTCTCAACGGCTCCGTATTTACTCTCCTCTGGCGTAAGAGCGACCACGTCCATCCCGGCGGCACCCAGGACACGCAGCATCTCTTCGCGACCACTCTTCGCGAGGTGATCAGGAAAAAATCCCCGATTGCCCACGATCAATCCCATCGTCATCTTGTCCGCTGTCATAAAACTCCTGAACTGCTCCCTCCCGGCTCGAAACCTGTAGCAAGCGTTTCCAGCAACGGCCGTTTACCGCATGAGGCGCCCTGGCCTGCCAAAGCCTTACGTCCTTCCCGGGCGGAAGAGCCAGCAATACCCGGCGCCGAGCACGGTCAACAATGCACCCCACCACACCGGCGCGTGTAACTCCGCGAGCACAGTCGCCGGTGGATGCGACCACTCCGCGAGGCCGCTGAAAAAAATGATGATCCCATAAATGAGGAACAACACTCCTACGAAAAACCAGACTGGAATGATGTGATGTTTTTCCGTCATCGTCTCACCAGAAAATGATCTGCAGGATTGCGAACAAAACAAGCGAAACAACCGCCCAGAACACGGGCCTATGAAGCACATTCGTGTAATCTTCGTGCGGGACGTCCGTCAGGCTGTAAACCAGGCCAACCAATTCTGCATCAGGCCTGGGCTGGGTGATCAATGTGACCAACACGGTGACCACCACGCACGTAAGGGTTGACCACAAAGCCTGCCACATGGCCTGGGCCAGGGGCTGGGCAAGCGGGGAGAAACAAAAAACGCTGACCCAATGCGGATCCAGCTTCATCATGATGAAGATGGTGACAGACGAAACCACTCCCGCAAGCAGTCCCAGGAACCCGGCCATTCGGGTCACGCGCTTCCATAACATGCCCATGACGACCGTGCCGAAAAGAGGCGCAATGAAAAAGCCGAAGAGCGCCTGCACGTAGTCCATCATGCTCTTGCTTCTCGTCACCAGATAAGCCGTGCCGATGCTGATGATCAAACCGATAATCGTGCACCACCGCCCCATGGAAACGTAGTGTTCGTCGGGCGCATCCTTGCGGAGATACGGGCGGTAAATGTCATAGGTCCACACGGTCGCGAAGGCGCTAACGTTCCCCGCCATTCCGGCCATGAAACCCGCAACCAGGGCCGTTATGCCCAGTCCCATTAGACCCGGGCCACAATATCGGGCCAGCATGAGCGGCAAGACGTCGTCATACTTGAACTGCCCGGGTTGCACCTGGTTCGCGGGCATTAGATGAAACGGCAAAACAGCGCGCCCCAACAATCCAGGAAGAATCACGATCAGTGGTACCGCCATCTTGAAGAACGACCCGATAATTGGCGCCAGTTTTGCCGAGCGTACATCTTTCGCGGAAAGTACGCGCTGCACTACCAGGAAATCGGTTGTCCAGTAGCCCATCGACACCGAGGCGCCCAGCCCGAAGACGATCGCGACCCACTGCACGCCCATCGGATTGTTCGCGGCATGATTCATCGGGCCCCACAGATGCGTGAAGTCCTGGCCGGGAAAATTCTGGTGAATCCGCGCGACCATGCCACTCCATCCGCCAGTCTCAATCAAACCGAGAATCGGGATCAGCAGCGCGCCGAACCAGATCAGGAAGAATTGCAGCACCTCATTGAAGATCGCTGAAAAGAGTCCGCCCGCGGCAACATACACACCCACTGTGAGCGACGAAACAATGATGCTGAAGTGGAGGTTCCAGCCAAGCACCACTTCCATGACCACCGCCATCGCATACATATTGACGCCTGACATCAGAATCGTCATGAAGGCGAACGTGATGGCACTCAGGCCGCTGGCCTCCGGCCCGTAACGAAGCTTCAGATATCCGGGAACCGAGTGCGTCCTGGAGATGTAATAAAACGGCATCATCACGATGCCGAGAAACACCATCGCCGGAATCGCCCCGATCCAGTACCAGTGGGCGGCCATGATGCCGTACTGGTAGGCGTTTCCCGCCCAGCCAAGCAGTTCCAGCGAACCCAGATTGGCGGATACGAAAGCCAGCCCGGCAACCCAGGCCGTCATTTCCCGCCCGGCCAGAAAGAAGTCCTCGCTCGTTTTTGCGAAACGCTTTAAGTAAAAGCCGATGCCGAGGACGAGAGCGAAATAGATCACCACGATCGCGATATCGACCGCGGATAATTGGACAAGCCGGTCCGTCACAAGCAGCGCCAGCGCTGGCATCATTTCGACCCTTTCGGTTGTCCGTAGTACGCCGTGGCTCCGTGCTTTCTCAGATAGTGCTTGTCGTGGAGTCCCCGCCCAATCGCTCCGGCATCGGCGTTCAAATTTTGCGTGAAGTAAGCCATGCGAGCGATTGATTCGAGAATCACCGCGTTATGCGCGGCCGCAGCCGCGTCGGATCCCCAGCAAAACGGACCGTGATTCGCCACCAAGACCGCAGGAATCCTAGCATAATCGTTTTTTTCGAAAGTCCTCGCGATGGCGTGCCCCGTGTTCAGCTCGTAATCACGAGCAATATCGCTATCCGATAGAACCTCGGTTACGGGCACGGGCCCGTGGAAATAATCGGCGTGCGTCGTCCCAAAACAAGGAATCGGGCGCCGTGCCTGCGCCCACGCGGTCGCGTATTCCGAGTGCGTGTGCGTTACGCCGCCGATCCCGGCGAAAGCCTTGTATAAAGCAAGGTGAGTCGGCAGATCGGACGACGGTCGCAAGTCGCCTTCCACGATTTTTCCGTCCAGATCGGTTACCACCAGATGCGCAGGCTTCATCTCGTCGTACGAGACCCCGCTCGGCTTTATGACAACCATTGCGTCATGGCGGGAGATGCCGCTTGCGTTTCCGAAGGTGTAAAGTACTAAGCCACGTCGCACCAATTCGAGGTTCGCTTCCAGGACTTGTTCGCGCAAGCTAGGCAGTAACATGGGTCCGTGAGAATCTCGCTTGAAAGAGGGCTAAGTAATCGTTTACAGCGCCTCGTGAAAGTAGTGTACCGTATTCCGTTTGTCAATTGCTTTTCCGGTAGCAGGCACCCATGCATCAGTTGTCTGGCTCATCCAACCAGGCCTGTGTTTTCCCACGCCAAGCCTGTGCCTGGGAAACGTTTACCATGCTAAAATCCGCACGGCGACAACCTATGGACATCCGCGAAATTGCCAAGCAAGCCCGGGTTTCGACGGCTACCGTCTCACGCGTCATCAACCGTGTTCCCACTGTGAACGCTCAGCTCGCAAAGAGGGTCTGGAGCATCATCGATGAGCTCGGCTATTACCCCAATACGCAGGCCCGAGCTCTGGTCTCGGGACGCAGCCGCATCTTCGGGCTAGTGATCTCCGACATCACCAATCCCTTCTTCCCCGAGATTGTGCATGTGTTTGAAACACTCGCCGTCCAGCGCCATTACGAGATTCTGCTTACCTCGACGGAAAATGACCCCAAGCGGATGAAAAGTGCCGTTCGCCGCATGATCGAGCGGCGGGTCGAAGGTGTCGCCATCCTTACCTTCGGCATGGAGGAACAACTGCTCGAAAGCTTAACTGTACGGAACGTCCCCCTTGTGTTCGTCGACGTCGGACCCGATCGCCCGCGCATCAGCAACATCAAGATCGATTATCTGCACGGGATTCGCCAGGCGGTGCAGCATCTGGCTGCAATGCGTCACGAAAAAATCGCCTTCATCGCGGGCCCTCTGCGCCTTAGGTCGGCCGCCGCAAGGCGCCAGGCTTTCGTTCAGTCGATGCAGGAAATCGGCCTCGAGCCCGAAATGGACATGATCATCGAAGGCAATCACACGATGGAAGGCGGAATGCAAGCTTTATCCCACTTGCTTTCGCTGCCGGTTCAGCCCACGGCAGTCATGTGCTCGAACGATATGACCGCGATCGGCGTGATGCGGCGCAGTCACGAAGCCGGAATCGCCATCCCGCGGGATCTGTCCGTCGTCGGCTTTGACGACATACGCCTTGCCCAATTCGTCATTCCACCGCTTACGACCATCCAGATGTCACAAGCCGAACTGGCGCGCCTTGCCTTCAACGCGCTCATGGCCGATGTGGAGAGAGAAACTCCTGTAACGAATGGCAGCGAATACGATCTCAAGACCAATCTTGTACTGCGCGAGTCGACCAGCCTGAATGCCGGGGCGTCCAAGAGAGGAGCTATTCCCCGAGGACGTCTTCGAAGTTAGGCTTGGTGTCGCGCCGTTTTCGCGCGCGGCATTGTTCTTGCGTCTTTCCCGCCGCGCGAGTTCCTCACGCCCGGCTCGGTTCGCGTTAAGGTCACCATAAGAATTGCGCTTCGCTTATCCGCAGCCATACACTCCATACATTTCATAGCGTCTCTAGTATGCGATTCAGGTCGATTCGAAATACGCAACCCGCATTCTTCCTCCGCTTGACCAGGTATGTCCTTTTCGCTGCCCTCACGTTCCTGCCAGTTGCCGCCATCGCCCAGGATCTCAGCATCGCCGCCGCTGCCGACCTTCAATTTGCCATGCAGGACATCACCGCCCGATTCCAGCAACAAACCGGCAAGAAGGTGCAGGTCGTTTATGGATCGTCGGGCAACTTCGCGCAGCAACTCCGCAGCGGCGCACCCTTCGATGTGTTCTTCTCCGCAAATCTCGACTACCCGCGCGGATTGGAAGAAGATGGACTCATTGAGCCCGGAAGCACTTATATCTATGCTCGCGGCAAGATCGTACTCTGGGTGCTGAACGGCTCATCACTTAATCCCAGCGCCGGACTTCTTTCCCTTCTCCAGCCGACGGTGAAGAAAATCGCGATCGCCAACCCCGAGCACGCGCCCTATGGCAAAGCCGCGGTAGCCGCCCTGCAGTCGGAGCATCTATACGAAAGAGTCAAAGAAAAACTTGTGCTCGGCGAGAACATCTCGCAGGCCGCCTCATTTGTCACCGCCGGAGCCGCCGACGCGGGCATCGTTGCGCTCGCACTGGCGCTGTCGCCGAATATGAGGGACAAGGGAAAATACGCCGAGATTCCCGCCAGCGACTATCCTCCTATTGAACAGGCGTGTGTGATTTTGCGATCGTCCAAGAACAAGGCGGTTGCCAGACAGTTGCTGATCTTCATTCAGTCGAAACCCATCCAGGACCTCTTAAGACGATATGGCTTCGACGCCGCGCCGGGAACAGGCCGGAGGTAGCCAGCACTCGCCGCTTCGCGGCCGCCTCAAGCCATCGCGAGGTTGCCGACCGCGACGTGTGGTTGATGGGGATCCGCGACTCGAAATCGACACTCCTCGGCATGGATGAAAGAACGGCAGAAGTGGGGTTCGCGCATCGTTGCGTTGCTAACCTTCTTACTTAACGGTCGTAGGACCTTGGCGGCATCCTAAAGCTGGATTTAGACTACTCAACACTTCGTCGCTATGAGCCTTTCGACGCGCGAACCACGATGGCCGGCTTTTGTCGCCATGCTGTCAGCTGCTGGGGTCTTCTGGGCCCTACCCGAGCCCCTTTCGCTGGGACCAGGCTGGCTGCTACTGGCGGTGATTTTCGTACTCATGATTCCCATCGTGATCACGAACAGGCGCGGCTACTTCAAGATCACACGGATGTTGACCTTCGCCGCGCTCGGCCTGATCACCGTGGCGATGATCGCCTCGCTCATCTTCCTGGTTCAGGGTATTCCCTCACATCGCGAAATGCCTAAGGCGCTCTTGCGCTCAGCCTCGGATCTGTGGATCACCAACATCCTGGTCTTCGCCTTGTGGTACTGGAAGCTGGACGCGGGCGGTCCCTTGGGCCGCGATCATTCTCGCTGCAAGATCGCCAGCGCGTTTCTCTTCCCGCAGCTTTCGAGCGACCGCGAGCACTACGACGGCTGGTCGCCGCAGTTTCTCGACTACTTATTTGTTGCATTCAACACGAGCACCGCCTTTTCGCCGACCGACACCGCCGTCCTCTCGCGATGGGCGAAGGTGGCGACTATGGTGCAATCGCTCATTTCCCTCTCGATTCTCGTCCTTCTCGCTGCCCGGGCTGTAAACATTCTCTAGAGCGCGCGCAAGTCACGCGGAGTGGGAATTGCTGACGGCTGGAAGCCTTTCCTCGCATCCGCTTCGAATCGACGGATACCGAAGTGGATATCGGGATGGTCGGTAAACTGGACCCGGACGCTTCGCCAGTCTGACTTGTTAGTAAAAGATTGGCTGCCCCCCAGGGATTCGAACCCCGATATGCTGATCCAGAGTCAGCTGTCCTGCCGTTGAACGAGGGGGCAGCGAGTGGGAAACGTGAAGCGGTCTTGCAGTTTGATTTTATGGGCGCTGGCTGCTTTCGGTCAATCATTGCGACGGCGGCGAAGCGTTACGAAAACTGGGAACTTCGGTTCCTGAAAATTACTGGAGTTTCCGGGTCATCAGAAACGATCAATCCATCTCATCGTGAATCAACCAAATAAGACTGGCTTTCCTTCAGGGGCTGAAGCCCGCATTTCTTAAATGGCCCTCAGCGGTTCGGCTGAAGGCGAGCCCTTACAAAACCGATTCATGAGATGGCGAGATGGCTTCTCAATCATGACTCCCGTTTTATGGCCGCAGGTCCTGGAGCGACGCCGTCCCTGAGCGCTGCGCTGCCCGCCAGAGCTAAAATCGTAACCAGACCCTTCGCAAGGAGTTTTCCGTGAGCTTGATCAGCAGCGTCGCACCCGAGTCCACCGACTACGCCGAGATCGCGCGCCGTCCTCTCGATCCGAATCAATGCGCTCTGATTGTGATCGACATTCAGGAAAAGCTGCTGCCCCCGATTTTCAGAAAAGAGCAGCTGGTGCGAAATGCGCAACTGCTGATTCGCCTCGCCGGCATCCTTAAAATCCCCACGCTCATGAGCACACAGTACTCGAAGGGTCTCGGGAACACCGTCCCGGAAATCGCGTCTCTTCTTCCGGACGTCCAGCCTCTGGAAAAGGTCGCGTTCTCCTGTTTTGGCAGCGACGTTTTCTGCTCTGCCCTGAAGCGGGTTCCCGGCAATCGCAACACGGTGCTGTTGTGCGGCATGGAGACCCACATCTGCGTGGCCCAGACCGCCCTCGCTGCGCTTCGGGAAGGGTATCTGGTGCACGTAGCGGCCGATGCCGTCAGCTCCCGCACGGAGTTGAATTGGCAAATCGGCTTGGACCGCATGCGGGCGGCCGGGGCCGTCATCTCCTCCACCGAGATGGTCATCTATGAAGCACTAGGGTCATCCGGGACTTCGGAATTCAAGGATATGTTAAAGCATCTAAAGTAGTTAACTTGAAGGCAGTAACCACCCCCGGGATTGGCGCTCGGGCAACCCGTCTCCCTACTCCCGCATCTCCCCCAACTCCATAAATTCGCGCAACTTAGAGAGCAATGCCGGGTTTACATGTCTGGCAGCAAAAGATTGGGGCTCCCGCTACCGCTTCTGACGTGAAGCCCCTGAGAGATACGAGACGCAGTTCCGAATCTCTCGAGGAGTGCAGGCCATGAAAAATATGAGGCGCGCAATACTCGCAGTTTTCGTACTGCTGACGCTTACGGCGGCTTTCGCCTGGGCGCAGGACCAGGACGCCGGACCATACGCGCCCGCCGACGACTCAGATCAGCCGACTCTGCAGCAGAACGATATTCCGCCGCAGAACGGTATCCCGTCTCAGAACGGTCCCACGCGCAAGGATCCTCCGGGGCGCGCGGTTCGTCTGCAGTACATGTCGGGTTCCGTTTCGTTTCAGCCGCAGGGCAACGGCGACTGGGTTGCCGGCTCTCTGAATCGTCCGCTGACGAACACAGACAATATCTGGACCGACAAAGATTCCCGCGCTGAGTTGAACGCCGGGACTGGTGTGTTCCGCATGGGCAGCGAAGTAAGCCTGACGCTGACCAACGTCTCCGACAACTCAGTCCAGGTCGAACTTCACCAGGGCACGTTGAATTTGCACATCCGTCACCTGTTCGAGGGCGAGATTTACGAGATCGACACGCCTAACACGGCGTTCACTGTGCAGAAGTCTGGCGATTATCGCTTCGACGTCGATCCCAATGGTGACGCAACTGTCGTGACCGTACGCAAAGGCGAAGGCGATGCCACTGGTCAGGGTCCTGCAGTTCGCGTGAAATCCGATCAGCAGGTTCGATTCACCGACGGCGTATCGCTAACCCACACCGTTGCCGAAGCGCCGCCTTATGACGGCTTCGATGGATGGTGCGCGGTTCGCGACAAGCGCGAAGATACGTCGGTCTCCGCCCGCTACGTGGCGCCGGGCACCCCGGGCTACGAAGATCTCGACGACAACGGCACGTGGCGCGAAATCCCGCCTTACGGTCCGGTGTGGGTTCCCACTACGGTTGCGCCTGGATGGGCTCCTTATCAATATGGACACTGGGCGTTTGTTGAGCCGTGGGGCTGGACCTGGGTCGATGACGCGCCTTGGGGTTATGCACCGTTCCACTACGGACGCTGGGTTTACACCGGTGGATACTGGGGCTGGTCGCCTGGACCAATCTATGCTCGCCCGTTCTACGCTCCGGCGCTCGTGGCCTGGTTTGGCGGCCCGGGATGGGGCGTGAACTTCGGCTTCGGTTTCGGCGGCGGTTTTGGATGGTGCCCGCTGGGCTGGGGTGAACCGTTCTTTCCGTGGTATCACACCGGCTTTGGATACTTCCGCAGCGTGAACATCTACAACACGCGGATCAATAACATCAACCGCTTCTGGGGACATCCCCCGAATCGCTTCGGCGAGGGCGGATATCACTACGCGAACATGCGGGGATTCACCGCGGTTTCGAGCCACACGCTGGCCAATGGCGTTCCGATTCACGGAAGCCCGATCCGCGTGACCGGCCGCGAACTGGCGAACGCTCCGATGGGCCACATGAATGTTTCACCAGCCCGCGGTGCAATCGCCGGCGCGAATGCTGGCCGGACCGCATCCATGCCTCCGCATTCCGCGATGCGGCCAACGTTCAACACCGCGACGCACGGCTTCAGCCAGTCGCCCGCGTCTCGGGGCTTCAATCAGGGTCAGGCTAACGCAGGGAACAAGCCTTTCGCCGGCAGAGTCGGCGAGGCGAACGGAACGGCTCGCGGCCCGATGAACAGCTCGATGGGCAACCGTGAAGTTGCCCGGCCCTCTGCGGGTATGTCTCAGCGCCCGATGACGGGTAATGGAATGGGCAATACGCAAATCGCGCGCAACGTACCGCGTCCGCCGATGGGTGGCAGCACCGGTGAAGCGCGTGGCGGATTCTCTTCCACGCCGGCACATCAGGCTCCGTCTTTCGGAAATGCGCAGCGCTCCGTCCCGCGACCGCCGACGAACTTCGGCGGGGGCAACAGCCCCAACGTCGGCTCCCGAGGCAGTGCCGGGATGAGCGCTCCGCGCAATTTCCCGAGCACAAGCGTTCCGCGGCCCACGGGTCCGGTTCGTCCGGCGAGCAACTACAGCCGGATGAGCAGCAATCAATACGGCGGATCCGGTTCTTCCGCGTCGCGTGGAAACTACGGCAGCTCGCCGAGCTATCGCGGTGGATATAGTGCGCCGTCCTCCCGCGGCAGCTATGGTGCTTCGCCCAGCAATCGTGGAGGCTACGGCGGGTCGCCTTACGGCGGCGGATCGCGCTCGAGTGCACCGTCGTATAGCCGCGGCAGTTCGATGCCGTCGTACCACGGAGGCGGTTCGCCCTCGTACGGCGGCGGTGGTGGCTACCATGCTAGCAGCGCACCCTCGTCACACGGAGGCGGAGGTGGCAGCTCCCACGGTGGAGGCGGTGGTGGTGGATCGCACGGCGGAGGTGGCGGAGGCCACTCCGGCGGCGGTCATCGCTAACCTGTCGGATCTATCAACGGAAAACGCCGCCCGCAAGGGCGGCGTTCCTTTTTCATACGTTCCTTTTTCATATCTGATTTGCCCAGCCCAACCACTCCAAGCTAGCTGGCTTCTGCCTCTTTCTTCTTTACGCGCACGACCGTGACTTTCGAGAAGCCTTCCTCGAATGTCGGCGCCTTCATCTTGGCCGCCATCTTCCGCATGATGTCTTCGTCCACCATCCTGTCCCGCCGTCGGTTGCGCTCCAGGCAAACCTCAACGGGCACGTCAAAGTAGACGGCCTGCACTTCGTAGCCGTAATCCTTCGCCAGCTTGATCCAGTTGTGCCGCTCATGCGGAGTGAGGTTGGTCGCATCCACGTAGTTCAGTGGTCGCCGCGCGATCAGGCGCGCCTTCAGCATCGACCGCAGATTCGAAAACACTAGATCCTGGAAGCGCTGTTCTTGTGCATCATCGAACAGGAGCGTGCGCAGCATATCGCTCGACAGCGGTGTGATGTTGTTGCGCTTGAACCACGAACTTTTTCCCGAGCCAGGCAGCCCGATTGCTAGGATAACGGCTCCCTTCGGCGGACGCGGCGGCGCTACCGGAATCTCGAGCGGTACTGCCTCTTGTTCCTGCGGTGCTGGCGTTACTACGCCTTCCGCGGATGGCAACGGTACCGGAGCCGCAGCTGGCTGCGCCACACCTCGGCTCGACCTGCCCCCGCGACCGCGTCCTCCTCTCCCGCGTCTGCGCCGGCGCGGGGCGGCGGTTTCCGCCGTAGGCTCACGATCCCCACTTACAGGAGCGGCCTCAGCACTAGGCTCGGCTTCCTCAGCCGCTGCGACTTCCGGTTCGGTGTCCTGCGCCGGCTCCGCCGCGGGCGCTTCCTGTGCGTCAAAGTAGGCGGGCTGCAGAGGAGCCTGCGCTGGCTCGGCAGGTTGCGGTGCGTCACTCTTTTTGCGGCGCTTCAGGCGCTCGCGCATCCATTTGCGCATGTAGGGCTTGTAACACAAGGGGAGCGCCGGGAGCAATTCGCAACCCGACGGGGAATCCGGCTCATCAGCAGTGCACTGGCTTCGATAGAATTACGATTATGACAACCACACTGCCCGCGGAATTGCGCGACCAGAAATACATCAGCCTTGCCACCTTCCGGAAGAACGGTGTGGCGGTTCACACACCAGTGTGGTTTGCTGACGAAAATGACAGACTTTACGTAATGACCCGCGGCGATTCCGGCAAGATTAAGCGCATCCGTGCGAATCCTGTAGTGAAGGTGGCGCCCTCGACGATACGCGGCAAGGTTACTGGTCACGAGTTTCCCGGCCGCGCCCGCATTCTTCCCGAGCAAGACTGGCCGCACGCGCGCAACCTGATCCGCGCGAAATACTGGGTGGCCCGCTTGCCCTTCATGGCCGGTCCGAAGAACGTATACGTTGAAATCTCGTTTTGAAAATCCATTGGTGCTCGACACACTCTCGCGTTCGTAGATCACAAGCGGAGTGTGCGGTCCATCATTTACGGTAACTCGCCTTGCCTGTTACCATCAAAGGTTTACTGATGGCCCCCGAGCACCGTCTGGGGCGGTCTTCATAACTTTATGGAGGAGACATGGCAATAAAAGTCGGTATCAACGGCTTCGGACGCATCGGGCGCAACGTGTTGCGCGCCTCTCTCAACGATTCCAACCTTGAGTTTGTGGCCGTCAACGATCTGACGGATCCGAAGACGCTGGCCCATCTGCTGAAGTACGACTCGATTCTCGGCAACCTTCCCCACAAGATCACGGCAGGCGCAGACAGCATCTCGATCGAGGGAAAGACCATTAAGGTTTTCGCTGAAAAAGATCCGGCCAAGCTGCCCTGGGATTCGGTCGGCGCGCAGGTCGTCATTGAATCGACCGGCCGCTTCACCAACGCCGAAGACGCCAAGAAGCATCTGCGCGGACCGGTGAAAAAGGTCATCATCTCGGCTCCGGCGAAAAATGAAGACGTCACCCTCGTGCTCGGCGTGAATCACGAGAAGTACGATCCGGCCAAGCATCACATCATCTCGAACGCCTCTTGCACCACGAACTGCCTGGCGCCGATTGCCAAGGTCGTGAACGACCACTTCAAGATCGTCAGCGGCACCATGACTACGATTCACTCCTATACCAACGATCAGGTGATCCTGGACTTCCCGCACAAGGATCTGCGCCGCGCCCGTGCAGCGGCAATCAATATGATCCCGACCTCGACCGGCGCCGCCAAAGCGCTGAAGCTGGTCATTCCGGAGCTGGCGGGCAAGCTCGACGGATTCGCGATGCGCGTTCCGACTCCGAACGTCTCCGTCGTCGATCTGGTCGCCCTGGTCGAAAACAAGACCTCTAAGGATGAAGTCAACGCGGCCCTGAAGAAAGCGTCCGAAGCCGGACCGCTCAAGGGCTATCTCGGCTACGAGGAGAACGAACTCGTCTCCAGCGACTTCAAAGGAGACTCGCGCTCCTCGATCGTCGACGCGCCCATGACGCTCGCGGTCGGTGGCAATTGCGTAAAGGTGATCTCGTGGTACGACAACGAGTGGGGATACTCGTGCCGTGTCCGCGACCTTATCAACTACATCGGGTCCAAGGGACTGTAACCATCGGCCACCGGTAGCGCTGTGGTACTGCTGGGCGGGATTTTCCTACCGCCCCAGCCGAACCGCGGGAGGAGCGATTTCCGCCGGACCACAGCGCTGCACTTCATCGAGGACCAGTCAATGTCCAAGCTATCGATTCGTGATCTTCCACTCAACGATCATCGTGTGTTCATGCGTGTCGATTTCAACGTTCCGCTCGAAGACGGCCGCGTCATGGACGACACGCGCATTCGTGAAACTCTTCCCACCGTTGAATACGCACTGCGGCATGGGGCGCGCCTGATTCTTGCCTCGCACCTGGGACGTCCCAAGGGCAAGCGCAATCCGAAGATGAGCCTTAAGCCTGTAGCCGAACGGCTGCGCATGTTGCTTGATAAGGAACTGGCGCGCGGCGAAAACGTCGGCTTCTGTCCCGATTCTGTTGGCCCCGAAGCCGAGGAAATGGCGGGTAAGCTCGAGAAGGGTCAGACGCTGTTGCTCGAGAACCTGCGCTTTTACGCCGAGGAGGAAGCCAATGACGAAGCTTTCTCAAAGAAGCTGGCGCATCTTGCCGACTTCTACGTGAATGACGCGTTCGGAACGGCCCATCGCGCTCACGCTTCCACCGTGGGCATGACGAAGTTCATGCAGAAATCTGCCGCAGGCTTGCTCATGGAAAAGGAACTGAAATACCTGGGCAAGGCGTTGGAGCACCCGGAGAAGCCTTTCATAGCCATCCTTGGCGGCGCGAAGGTCAGCGACAAAATCCCCGTCATCAAGAATCTGATGGATAAGGTCGACTCGCTCATCATCGGCGGGGGCATGGCCTACACGTTCCTGAAGGCGCTGGGCGAGCAGGTCGGCAAGTCGCTGGTCGAGGAAGACAAGGTCGAACTCGCCAAGCAACTCTTGCAAGAAGCCAAGACGCGCAAGCTGAAATTCCTGTTGCCGGTCGACCATCTTGCCGCTGACAAGATCGACGCGAACGCTCACGTGACAAAAGTCGATCAAGGCCAGCCGATTCCTGCAAACCTGATGGCCCTCGACATAGGCCCCAAGACGATCGATCTGTTCTCCGAGGAAATTTCGCGGGCCCGCACCATCGTCTGGAACGGGCCGATGGGAGTATTCGAGGTCTCGCCATTCTCGCGCGGGACGTTCCAAGTCGCGCGTGCAGTCGCCGACAATGCCGGCTCCACCTCGATCGTGGGCGGCGGCGATTCCGTCTCGGCGGTGCGCTCTGCGGGAGTCGCCGACAAAATCACGCACATCTCCACCGGCGGCGGCGCTTCGTTGGAATTCCTCGAAGGCAAGAAGTTGCCCGGCGTAGAAGCGCTGACAGACAAGCGCTAGACGAAGGATTGCAAAGTGTACGAATTCGTGGTTCGCCTGTCGTTTGCGGGTGGAAGGATTCTCGACCTCGCCGGTCCCGCCGACATCACCAAGGAAACGACCGAAGCCATTGTGAACGCCGCCAACTCTTCCCTGCTCGGCGGCGGTGGTGTCGACGGTGCGATCCATCGCGCCGGCGGACCTTCCATCCTCGCTGAGTGCAAATCGATTGTTGCGAAAATTGGCCGCCTGCCCGCCGGCAAGGCAGTTCTGACCACAGGCGGACGGCTTCCCGCCAAATACGTAATTCACACCGTCGGCCCGGTCTACGATCGCGGCGATCGAGGAGAGGCCCAAACGCTGGCGAGTTGCTATCGGGAATCCATAACCCTTGCCGACGATCACGCGATCGCATCCGTCGCTTTTCCTTCTATCTCGACGGGCGCCTTCGGGTATCCAGTTCACGACGCAGCCCTGGTGGCCGTGGAAGCCGTGGCCAAGGCGCTCGAATCCTCGACGCACTTGAAGCATGCGCGCTTCGCATTGTTCGATACGGGTACGGTTCGCGCTTACACCACTGCCGCAGAAAGGCTTCACAAAGCAGGAACAATCTCTCCGATCAAGATAGAAAAGGCTTCTTCATGAGAAAAAAAGTCATCGCCGCCAATTGGAAGATGTACAAGACTCCCGACCAAAGCCGCGATTTCTTCCGCGACTTCCTTCCCCTCGTCTCGGGACACGATCGCGACGAAATCGTCGTCTGCCCGCCCTTCGTCGACCTCCATGTCGCGGTTGACGCCGCCAAGGGCTCGAACGTTGCGGTCGGCGCACAGGATGTTCATTGGGAAAAAGAGGGCGCCTACACGGGAGAGATCAGCACTGGCATGTTGCTCGCGGCGGGTGCGACGCACGTTATCATTGGCCACTCCGAACGCAGGCAATACTTCGGCGAGACCGACGACGTCGTCAATCTCAAGTTGAAAGCCGCGCTGGAAGCAGGATTGATCCCGATCTGCTGCGTGGGTGAAGTGCTGGAAGAGCGGGAAGCGCACCTCACCGAAGATGTTCTGCGCCGCCAGTGCCTGCGCGCCTTCCACGCCATCTCGAACAAAAAAGCGGCCAAGTTGATCGTCGCGTACGAACCGGTCTGGGCGATTGGCACCGGCAAAACAGCGACCCCGCAAATGGCCGCCGATGCGCATGCCTTGATCCGTGCGGAAGCCGCAAAAGTTTTCGGCGAAGAACATGCCAACAAATTGCGCATTCTTTATGGCGGGTCGGTGAAGCCCGAGAACGCGAAGGCACTTATGGCCGAAGAGGAGATCGACGGCGCGCTCGTCGGCGGCGCCAGCCTCGATCCAAAATCGTTTTCAGCGATCGTGAAGTACTAGCCCAAATCTGGTTGGGCCAGCGCGCGCGCGTCTTACTGCGGAGTTGTGCTCCGCCGGACAGCCGAGGGCGGCTGTCCCCACGTGGTTCGTGGTGCCTTCGACAGCGTGTGTGCGCACAAATGTTGTCGGTAAAGGATTAGGTTTTCGGGAACTCCCACCGCGTCGCGTTGTTGGGAAAGTCCTTCTCCGTCCAACTCAGGACCACGCGCGGGCGCACCGCATACAGCACCGAGCCGGGCTCGATCACCAGCGGCATCTTGTACTTGGTTTTCGAAGCCGCATCGAGTTTCGATAAGACCTGCTTGTCAGATTGCGGGATCTCTCGCACTTCCCCCTCAAGAATCACCACATCGTCTCCGGAATCCAGATGAATCGACACGGAAGGATTTTTGTCGAGATTCTTCGCCTTCCGCGACGACCTCATCGTCCCAAAATAGAGAACATCATCCAGAAAGAATCCCCAGACGGGAATCGAGTGTGGCCGCCCGTCAGGACGAGAAGTGCAAATCCAATAACTGCGCGATCGCTCCAGGCGCTCCTGTGCATGACTCCACGGGAGATACTCCTTGCGGGGCTTCAGTCCGTAACCGGGGGGTACATGCGGAAGGCCGACCTTCACGTTCTTTGTTTCCGGAACCGCTTTCTTTGCGACCGTCTTCTTCGATCCCGATTTTGTCGTGCTTCTCGATTTCGATTTGGCCACAAAGTCACCTTGGCGTAACGCTCTTGCACCAACCCGATTTCTAGCCGAGCGCTACGCTTCGAAGTCCATCTACTGCGTCGGTCGCGCCGTCAGCATCGGAGATGGCCGCTTTTCATCCGTCGCCTTCCCGGCGAGGAGCACAACCGACATCTTTCCGTCCGTCACAATGTCGTCGCCGGTGGCATTTTCCAATTTGCGGGGCGCTTTCGGACGATCAACATCGGCGTAGGCTTCCGCGGTCCCGGAAAATAACAAGTCCGATTCCACCCAGTCCCGCTCGCGGTCAATATGCGGATCGATGCGATGCGACCATTTCGTGGCGGCGCGACTGTTCGTAGTCGCAATGTCATGGGTGGCCGCGGCCACCCATACCTCGCGCCCGAGATACGTGTCTGTCAACTTCCAGATGCGCAGGTGATGCCGCTTCGCAAAGGTATCCAGCGATTTCTGAAAGACCAGGTCGGGCAAGCGATCCTGCAACAGAAGGGCCGACACTGGCGCGTCGGAGTACCCCGTCTGCCGCACCGTCGCCTGCGCCGCCTTGATCGCTGACTTCACGCCGAGGTCGCTCGCCTGGAGCCAGCCGGACTCCTGAAAGGCGGCGATAATCTGCTTCCTGTTTCCCAGAAACATCAGGTTCGTCGGATCCGAGAGCACCTTGCTCTTCGATGCCGTGCGCATCGGGGCGCTCGATACCAGGTGCTGCAGGGTGGCATCGATCGGGAGCGCGCGGTACCCATCCCAGGGCTCCTTTTGTTTGAGGATCGAAGGCCGCACAATCTGCACCTGCAGATCGGTACCAGCGGGGAACATAATTTCGCGCCGGATCGACAATCCGTATATGGTTTGCACGCCCTTGATGGTGTAGCCCGCGATCGGATTCGATGCGCCCAGCGCGGCCATCGCCAGCGACACCTTGGTCGAGGCATGCGGCTGAATAATCCCGAGGATTTCGTTGTTGCGAACTGTCTCGCGTGCGTTGTCGACGTCAATCACGCGCGCGTACAGCGGAGATTTCTGATTGTTCTTGTGGAGAACATTGGAGAAATCGAGAATCAACCGCGGCCGGGAATATTTATCGGGCGCTTTGGCTGCGAACAGGATTGTGCCGTTCACTTTCGTTCCGGGCGGCACCAGCAACTCTCCTTCGTTGCAGGCGATGTTTTCCCCGTTTTTGCAAAGTGGATACGTTACTGTCGCCTCGATGGGATCGCCGGTGCGCGAGCGATCACTGTACACCGAGCCGCTGAGCCGTAGACTGAGCGTCAGGCCCGGCATCAGATCGACTTTGCGAGACAATGCCGCCGCTCTCACTTTCACCTCTTCGTCGGCCATCGCCTCGGTAACGTAATGTGTCGATGTCACCAGGAACCCGCTGGTCGCCCCATGCTCGATCAGCAGCGTTTGCATCTCGAAGCTCGGCGAGTAGAGCAGGTAATCCAGCGCCGTGTCCTGGTACACATCCTCTTTATTGATGTCGACTCCTCGCTGGATCAGCGTGTCGGCGATCTCCTCATACGCCACCAGAACGCTTGGCTTGATGTTGTAGCTCGAGCCGAACACCGCCCAATGCAATGCCGTCCGGCCATGCGAATCCACTGCCTTGAGGTCCGACTTATCGACCAGCTGCTTCGCCTGTTCGATGTGCGCGAGGATCTCCTTCTCCTTGGTCTCCCGTGTCGCTCGATAGAGTTCCTCAATCAGCGTGGATGAGTTGGAAACATCCAGGTTCAGCGCCGCCGGCTCAAGTTCCCCTTCCGGCGCGTCCTCCTCTGGAATCTCGACCGGCTCTTTTGCGGCAGCAGGGGACTGTGGTGCGCTCGCTACTTCCTGCTTAGGTGTCGGATCCGATTGAAAACGAGGAGTACCCGCTCCTGCGGGAGAACTGCCCGCAACAACACTGAGCACCAGGGCCGTACAAATCAGCTTGAACATTTCAAACTCCCACATCTTGGGTTGGGACCGGGGCCGTTTTCGTGGTTGGATCGGACTCAGGCGCTGCCGACCAGGTCAATGGGGGGACACTGAGAAGTGTCAGCTGCAAGGATCGCGGAATTATAGCCCAGTTCCGCAAACTGAAATCACGGTATGAGGACGCCGCAGGAACGAACACACGATCCTTCTCCGCCCTCGTTGTTCCGCATCACCTCCCGACGTGACACGCGTCCTTTCCGCCCGAAATGTACCGGTGCGAGGCTTTTTCAGAGGCCGCGTTATGTGGATCAAAGGTCTGGCCGCTCTAGCAGTGTTCCTCTTCCTGCTTTGACTGGTCGCCGTGCTCCAGGGCGGGAGCAAAAGCACGCTCAGCGGACGTATGACGAGCACCATTTTTCTCCTCGGATTCGGATACGCCGCCTTGTGGGGAATGCGCGTTCTGACGGGAACACGCTGACCTCCGTTGAAACGCTCCCGCGCAGTACCTGGTCTCAGGCAGGCGTCCGACAACTGCGTGGCCGTTCGTAACTTTCTCAAGTTGCTGACTTGTTAGAGACTACAACCCGCCAGAGAGTGCTGCGGTCGAGTCCCCCCTGCGAACCATCTGGCCGGAACTTTCCGTTTAGCAAGCCAGCCAGAACCTTCCGAGCTCAGTGACTCGTCGTCGCTCCGAAGGCACTGCGGTTCCGCAATCCATCCGAGGGAGCGAACGATGAAGAAGATCAGCATGCTGGTCGTGTGTACATTTTTGTTGGCAGCAAGTTCATGGGCTCAGAACGGACGGCACTCCACCATTACAGTCACGGTCGACGGACTCAGCTGTACCACTCCGGCAGGCACCGGAATGTTTTCCGCACTCACGTGGGGATTTGGAGCGAGTTTTGCCGCAAGCACATCGACTGGCGGCGGGGGAGCCCAGGCCGGCAAGGCAACTCTCAGCGACGTCACCATCACCAAGCGCACCGACTCCTGCAGCCCGCTGTTGTTCGGCGATGTCGTGCGGGGCGCGCATATCAAGAAGGTCACGATCCTGCAACAGGACGGAAATAAAGACGATGTGTTTCAGCTGACCTTGGAGGAAGTGACCATCTCCAGCTACCAGCTCAGTGGTGACGAGGCGCACGAAGTGCCGACCGAGCAGGCCACGTTCAGCTACTCCAAGATCACCATCACCGATATGGTCACCGGGACGAAGTTCGGCTGGAACCTCGCGCTCAACAAGGGGCTGTGACCGGACCGCTTTCACACATGAGCAAGCCGCCGGCAAGCGCGGCTTGCTTTTTTGCCGTCAATTTCCCGTGAGTTGAAAATCGTTGCACTCTGGACCCTAAAACAGCCGAGATCTGCATCGCCAACTTAAGTGTCTGCACCACATAGACTTCGAGCGCCTGGTTCCAGTTGGTGTTTATGGGGACGATTCGCTTTACGCACCGGTGACAGGAATGATTCCACAGTGCGTGACTGAGTGTGCGGTTTTGGCATCAAAGCCTTAGTCCCAAATCACCACATACCTGGAGGATTTTCATGCGTGGTCGTCTTCTTACGGTCGCGGCGGTTTGCCTGATCTCACTCGCCGCTAGCGCTCAGATTCCGAAGGCCAATGTCTTTCTTGGATACTCGTATATGAGTGCCGACACAAATTCGAACTCGCGCCCTAATCTGAACGGCTGGGAAGGTTCGTTGGAGGGTAAGTTTCTCCCCTGGGTCGGAATCGTCGCGGACCTCAACGGACAATACGGATCGCAATCCGTCACCATCGGTTCAACCACTGTGAAGCCCAGCCAACATTATCTGAACGTCTTGTTTGGACCACAGGTCTCAGTCTCGGTTGGCAAGATCACACCATTCGCTCACATCCTCGGCGGCGTCTCGCACATCAACGTCGGATCCACAGCATTCTCGTCCTCCACGTCCGATACCTCTTTCGGCGATGCCATCGGCGGCGGTGTCGACTACAAACTCATTCCGGGACTCGGCTGGCGCCTACAGGCCGACCTGGTGCAGACTCGCTTCTTCAGTACCAAGCAGAACGATTTCAGGCTCGCTACGGGAGTTGTGTTTCACTTCTGAAGTTTTTCTAGAACGTTGCGATTTGGCATCGAGGCGAGACTCTCGGGCGATCAGCCAGCCGGCGGTCGCCCGTTATTTTGTATTCAGCTTTGCCTGCAGCGCGTCCACCCATCCCAACTGGAAGTCAGGTTCTACCGTCTTCGCCAGCGTGAGCGCTTTTTCGTAATACGGCCGAGCTTCGTCAGGTCGTTTCAGCGCCACAAGCACATCTCCTACGAGAACATTCGGCTTGACGGCATCTGGAGCCAGAGCGAGTGCCTGCTGCGCCTCCGCCAGCGCCTCTTCCGGACGCTTCTCTCGCAAAAGAAACTGCGCTTTTTGCGCATGGCTGTACGACGCAGCCAATGGAATCTCGAAGTGTCCGTTGAAAACAAACACACCGTTGTCAATAACGTCCGTCGGTTGCTGGTGCTTGAACACTTCATAAGGATTCAGCGGGCCCGGGCCGAACTCGAAACCCGACAGCGTTCCCGCGCTGATCAGCACGCGCCCATCGACGCTAGGCGGAACATCCAGTTCCTCATCCAACCAGAGCGTGCCAATTGTCACGAGCGGCTTGCACGGTATGCCATAGTCCTTCATGCGGACAGGCCCCTCGGCGAAGTAGATGAACCAGCACTCCTGGATTCCCTTCCGCTCGAGGTAGGTCTTCGTTGATTTCAACTGTTGGCCCCAGTCCACATTCGAATCGCTCAGGTACTTGTAGGTCTGCGACGGCCCGCCCCAGAGTTCATTCGTGTACGCCATGTACGCAGGAAACACCCGCATTGTCGTGATCACCTGGAACAAGATCAGCGCTGCCACGGCATAGATCCACTTGCGGCTGTTTTCCATCAACTTCGCTGCCGCCCCTCCAGCCAGGACATAGAGAAAGGGATACATCGGCAGGATATGTCGCAGCCCGATGTTCATCCCCGCGCTCATCGCAACAGCCAGGTGAACGGCTGGGGGGATCGTGAGAAATAACACCTCACGCCAACGACGCAGCCGCCCGGTCGCAATCATCCCCGCCGCCAGGCCAAGCAAAAGCAGAAGTGGCAATGTCGACTTGATCGCAAACGCCGCGGGAAAGTAAAACCAGATCCCATGCGGGTAGATTTTGCCGAACAGGTAACTGGTGTAGTAATCGGACATGATGCGGACGTCGGCCAGTCCGTAGATGTACGACTCCGGCAGCAGGTGATAGCGTGCCACCGTTTCGAGAAGCCGAATATCGCGTGCACGCGACATGTGATGAATCGACTCCGCGAGCGGAGGATTCATCTCGAGGCCGTCTCCCCGTGCTGCATAACGAAAGCCGTAAACCGCCCACAGCGTCGTCAGCGCGATCGCACTGATGACCACGAATGCGATGGCGAGTTGCCCAGCGCGCTTCCCTGCGGAGTCTGTTCCCTCCTCCGTCTCGCCCTTGCGAAATATCTCTGTTAACGACAGCAGCACCAGCATGGGAACCAGAAGAATCCCGGTGTGCTTCGAACCGAACGTCAGTCCCAAAGCAATGCCAAGCGATGGCAAGCGGCCGAGCGACGGCGCCTTCACATATCGGTAGAGCCCATAGATGGTCGCAAACATGAAGCAGGAAAGCCCCATGTCCGTACCGACCACCGCTCCGTGCGCAAGCACGTTCGGATCGAAAACAAACAATGCCAGCGCAACAAGCCCCGCCCCTGCGCCGAACATCTCGCGGGCCGCAAAGAAGATGAGTGTCGCCAATAAAATCGTCAGCAGAGCCGCCGCCATCCGCGCCCGAAAGAGGACCGTCTCGGCATCGTTTCGGAAGATGAAGTCCTGCCCGCCCAGGAAAGCCTCATGCTTGAATTCGCGCCCTTCCAGCGGCGGCATCTTCAGGGTCATGGGCAGCAGCGGAACCGCCGCCAACTGTTTCACCAGCGGCGGATGTTCCGGATTCAATCCAAAATCTCCGTGCCGCAGCGACATATAGCCGGCATAAATGTGATCGTCCTCATCCCACGTGATGGAGTTGCGCCTCGCCGTCCAGGCAAGTTGGAAGGCCAGCACGGCGAGCAGCACGATGAACCCTGTCCTGGTCTGCCTTTCGCTCAATCGCGACGGAAACACCGGGATTCCCCCTTCTGCACGGTACGCTCTACCGCATGCACCGTGCGGGGCATAACCGGCCATGGTCTCGAAGCGAATCGATTTTGTAAGTGCAATCCGTCACACCGGTTCGGTCAAGGGCACTCCCAGCGCCGAACCTCATGAACCAACGGTCTTGACCGCCCGGATGGGCCATTCCGCCTTGACCTTCGCTTTCGGTAGAAATAGAGTCGCATCAGGGATTGGGGTAGAGGTTTAGCCGTACGGATTTCCGAACGGGACGGTCACAATGGTCGAAATCAAGCAGATTTGGCGCGGGTTGCTTTTTGCGGCGGTCGTGGCGACGGCGGCCCTGGCTTTCGGACAAGATGCGCCCGACACCCCGGCACCAACGGGACAGCCCAGCGCTGGGCCCACCAATCCGAGCGCGGACGACTCGGAACTCGCCACCGAGGTGCAGCGGCTGCGCACCGATCTCGATCGCCTGCAGCGCCAGGTGAGCTACCTGACCAACCTGATCGAGCAGATTGAGAGCGAGCGTACCCCCATCCAGCCCGCTCCTGCGAAGGCCGCCGCTAAATCCAACGCGAAGAAGAAATCTGCCACCGTGGCGGATGCTGCCGGCACCCCGTCCATCGCGCCCGAAGTCGATGAGCGTGTGACCAAGACCCTGTTGGTATTTAAGGACGGTCACAAAGTGGAAGCGACCAATTACGCCATCGTGGGCCAGTCGCTGTGGATTTACACCGAGCAGGATTCCAAGCGCGTTCCGCTCTCCGATCTGGATGTGACCGCCACCAAGAACGCCAACTCCGATCGCGGTGTCACCTTTCAGGTCCCGCCTACCAAGTAGCCAAGTGTGGCCCGTTGACTCACTCAGCGAACCGCCGAATCCGGCCGCTTCAATTTTCCTTTCGGCCTGTAATGAAGTACACGAACGTTACGTGGTCTGCCGCTTGCGCCAGCAGCTTCGAGTAAAGGTCACCATTCACCCCGAAATCAGCGGGGCGAAGCTGAAAATCTCCGTAGGCTCGAAAGCTGTCCTCGCCATACAGAATGTGAGTCTCGATCGCCAAAGGCCGCGTTAAGCCACGCACGGTAAGATTTCCGTCGATCGCCAGACGATAACGCCCTTCACCATTGCCGCTCGCACTGGCCTGAGCGCCTTCGAAGATAATCATTGGGTGCTTCTCGATTTCGAGGATGTCGTCGAATGCGCCGGCGCCGTTCGACTCCCGCTCCCTCGCTGCGACGTGATTGAGGGAACACGGATTGATCGACATCTGGATCTTCGAGCCTTCGGACACTTCGCGTCCGAGTACTGCATAGCCCGTAAAGTCGTCGATCGAGAACCGCCGCGCGGGAGTCGACAACTTTCCTGCACGGGGACCCGTGATTTGCGCAGTGAGCTGGCTGGCACTGGCGTCGAGCGTGTAGTGGATGAGTGGAGCAGCACGATTTGCCATGCAACGATCGGTGGCAAGCCTCGACTACACGCCCACACCCGAGGACTGAACTTCCTTTCTTTGATCTCAATGGAACGCGGCGTCAACCAAGCCAAGTCGTGAGCAAGTTGCTGTGCCGTTTCAGGGATTACGGCTCTTACCGACGTCTGGGGCTCGTACTCGCAGCCATTAAACGCAGATTTCGTTACCGTGACACAGGGCAAATTCGACAGTCAATCGGGGATTCCCGGTCTCGTGATTCAGGAAAATCCGGCGGGATTGGCTACTGTTGTTTCGGTCTGCATGAATGGGCCCTTACGGTTGCGCAACCTCCCGGATCGCCTTTCGCACTCGCGCAACTTGTTCTTCCATCGTCTGGGCATCCAGCTCCGCCGATGTGCGTGCAATCAGGTTCGCCGCAATCATCTGCGCCTCGGTAAGTGACAATTTCAACTTTCGCGCACTGACGGCATCCGATTCAAAATTCCGGATCGCCTCGACCAGTAATCCTGCGGCGTAGCTCACCGCCTCCGCGCTTACGCCTTCCTGGATTTTCTCGAGGCTCATGCTGCCATAAGGAATGAAAGGAAAATCGTTTTGGCGATCAGTTCTCATGGGGGAAGGCCTCAATCCGTATAAGTACACCACGCAAGTCAATAATGGGCGACGACTATATACCGTCACTTAGTTGTGAAAACGCGATTTTTTTAACAGCGCCTCTTTACAATTTTTCCGATCCTGTGACAATCGTCACAGACGCATGCAACATTCGCCTCGAAGATGAGGACGACTCGGCCGCAAAAACCGTGTAACGAGGTTTTTTATACCGTTCACCCACGCAATCGGCGGCCGAGTCCGTTCCTCCCATCGTTCAACCGAGCGCTCGAGTGGGGTGGTAGCGATCCCCGGGAAAACAATGGAGGCCGGTATGGCCAGTGATCCTATCAGAATCTTGATCGTGGATGACGACGAGGATGTCCTCATTGCCTTGGAACGTTTGCTCGAAGGCGAAGGCTACGCGACCGCAACTGCCTGGAGCGGAAAAGAAGCTCTGGCATTGTCACAAGCATCGAAATTCGATCTGCTGCTTGTGGACGAACACCTCGGCGATGTCGAGGCCGCCACTTTGTGGGAAGCCCTGCAACAACATCAACCGCACGCGTTCCGGTTCCTGTTGCTCTCTCGCAAAAGCGCGAGCCGGCTGCACGCGCCTGGCCATCCCACTCTCTGCAAATGGGAGCACGGCGAAGTGACTTCGAAAATTCGCAGCTGCCTCGCAGCCTAGCCCCGGCCTTTGGGACGTTATTCCGGAGTGAACCCATGACGACACATTGCGCCAACTCAGAATGTGGCACGCCCTTCCGTTATTTCCGCAGCGGGAAGATCTTCCTGATCGACTTCAAGGCAAATGGCACGGCGACCAGGCACGGTCGCGACATGGAGTACTTCTGGCTGTGCGGGAATTGTTCGGCAAAAATGCGGGTCACGGTCGATGCCCTCGGAAACGCAATCCTGGAGCATCTGGAAGTACCGGCGTCACCACCGAAGAAACCCGCAGTGATGGAACTCAGAGCGGCCGCGAAAGCGCTCTCCGCCTAACGAAATTTGCAGTTAGAGTGAACCCCGCTCTTTGACTCCAAACGTCATAGGCCAGTCGGCGTCCGCGCCAGCAAGATCTTCATCAGATCCGTTCCCAGCTGTGGTGCGTCCA
>Ga0210401_10000072_pt1 | contig 110283 bp, 107 predicted proteins | sample IncBWH32MmetaG_FD_150866 | JGI IMG/M metagenome (GOLD analysis project Ga0210401, IMG submission 150866) | Forest soil microbial communities from Barre Woods Harvard Forest LTER site, Petersham, Massachusetts, United States - Inc-BW-H-32-M | ecosystem: Environmental > Terrestrial > Soil >...
CGACGTCGTAGTCGCCAAATGCGAACCACGCACTCTTGATCTTGCCCCCCAACTTCTCGACTGCGGGGCGGACAGCTTCGATCCGGTCCTGGGGCTGCGCGATCAGCGCTCGCCAGCCTTCAGGTGAGTACGCAACTTGGTGCAGATAATGCGGCATATAGCCTCCTTCGAAACTCCCTACGGCTGCGAATAATCCCAGAGGTGACGGTCCAAGTCAAGGTGTCGAGGAATTCGGTAATGGGTCAGTTTCCGATAACGCGACTTACCAGGCAAGTGAAATTCAATCAGGGGACACCAGCGCGTTTATCGGGACCTATCCGGATCTAACCAGAGTAGGTATTTAAAAGAAGTTGACCAACCTCCTACCAGACAAATTCATCAACCCAACAGAGAAGAAGCCAATCAATGGAGGTCTATATGCCTGTCGCAGAATTATCTTGGGATCAGATCGAAGCAACGCAAAATGCGGCGAATAACCAAGCGGGTCCACGCTTTGTTCCTGGGCGCAGCATTCCCGTGCCCAGCACTGTAAGCCCCTCGCTACAGACGACAATTGCTGCCCCATATCGGGTCCCTGCGTGGGATGCCGATCCAAAAGATACGGCGGATTGGAAGACGCTCATCAGTACACTCGGCGACGAGACCGCAGCCGCAACTCGTGATATGCAGGAGAAACTCGGCGTCATCATGGAGCCGACCGTAATTGATGGCGTCAAAGCATTCATCCTGACGCCGAAGGTGATTGCGCCAGAGAATCAGAATCGCCTTCTCGTGAATGTTCATGGCGGTGGGTTCGTCTACAATCCAGGCGTAGCTGGAGCTGAGGAACCGACGTCGATGGCTGCGTATGGCGGCTTCAAAATCATCTCAATCGATTACCGGATGCCGCCAGATCACCCGTATCCCGCTGGCCTGGACGATTGCATGAAAGTGTGGAGAGCGACTGCCGAGACGAACGATCCGAAAAAGCTGGGACTCTTCGGCAGTTCCGCCGGTGCAGGCATGGTGGTTGCAATGATCTTGCGGGCCAAAGAAGAAGGCCTACCGTTACCGGCTGCGCTCGCTGTCGGAACGCCATGGGTGGATTTGACGGAAACCGGAGACACTTATAGAACGAATGAATGGCTTGACAACGTTCTCGTCAGCTACCGCGGTTATCTGGGCCGCGCAGCACGACTCTATGCCAACGGCAATGACCTGAAGGATCCTCATCTATCGCCAATTTACGGTGATTTCCATGGCTTCCCGCCCACCGTCCTGACGAGCGGAACACGGGACCTGTTGCTCAGCCTGACCGTCTTGACTCATCGCAAGCTACGTCAATCCAATGTAGAGGCAGAATTAAACGTCTTTGAAGGCATGTCGCACATCAGCTTCATCCTGAATCCCTATGCGCCTGAATCCAGAGAAGTATTCACCGACTGGGCTAGGTTCTTCGATAAGCATCTTGTCCACTAGGCCGTAGCTGACAGATGATGAATCGCGTCATCAACATCTGGGCTGACGTTATTTGACCGTTTTGCTATCTCGGCTCAGTTTGGGCCGAACAAGCGGCGCGAGAACTGCAAGCGGATTTGCGTTGGCTTCCTTTCGAGATTCATCCGGATACGCCGCCCGAAGGTGCACCGAAGCCGTTTTCGCGGGAGGAGTGGCCACAGGTTCGCGCGAGGCTCGAGCGTTTAGCTCAAGAAGTCGGACTTCCAATCGACCCGCCACAACATAACGTGAACTCACGTTTTGCGCTTGAGACTGCTGAGCTCGTGCGCGCCCAAAAGGGCGATGGCGAAGCCGGGGCTTTTTGCCACGACGTTTCGCGCGCGTTTTTCACCGAACACGCCGATATCTCGAAACGCGAGGTCATCGTCCCAATCGCTGAACGCTTCGGCATCTCTGCTTCAGACGTGGAAACCGCTTGGCACGAGCACCGGTTTTCTCCGACGGTCGACGCCTTCATCGAAGACGGGCTCAAGGTCGGTGTCAGGGGCGTCCCAGCCATGGGGTGGCCGAATCGGCGGGCAGTCGTCGGATTGATGCCGCCAACCGAGATCGTGCTTCGACTTCGCAACGAGGCGCCGGAACGGTTACGCGAGTGATCGCTGCGATAATGCCCCCGTCGCAAAGAAGCCGCAACTAGCATCGCGAGGGCGCGTGGTCGCGGTCCTCGTTTGGGATGCTGTCATCCTTCTGCTGACAAAACTCGCGCAAAGAGGGTCCAATTCCCATTAGGTCCTGGTAAACGCCCTAACCGGAAACTGACCCACTATCAGGAATTCTGGTGGTGACGATGCGGTTAGAGAGTTTAGAACTCATCGGTGATGCCGCACGGCACTTCACGGGGCTAAGGCACTTCGACGCAACGGGAATCCGTGACGCCTTGCGACCGCCATCATCTTTGTTCCCTTGCCGAATTTGTCCTCGGACCGAAAAACAAGAAAAAAAGCTTGACATGTTTAGCAGTGTTATAGTTAACTATATCACTACAACTGACGGGATACATGAAGCTGCCATCGCAACCGAGTACGCACCAGCGCATGATCCCGACCCGCGAGAAAAAGAAGTGAACTTCTTGAGGAGAATGAACATGAAATCCCTTCGCTTTGCGCTGCCCGTTGTTCTAATGTCGCTCTCTGCCGCGGTTTTCGCGCAGTCCGCCGCGCCGACTGACGCACACAAGTCTTTGGTGGCTCCTGCGCCGTCCGAGGCGCAGAAGTCCTTCGCAACCATTAAAAGCCTGGCGGGAGAGTGGGAAGGCCCCGTCGCCGTGCCGGAGATGCCGCAGATGTCAAACGGTAAGCCGCTCCACGTCTCGCTGCGCGTAACCTCTCGCGGGAATGCCCTCGTGCACGAGTTGCAGGAAGCAGGAACGCCGTTAGATGCGACAAAGTACGACCATCCGGTCACGATGCTTTATGTGGACGGAGACCAGCTCACGCTAATTCACTATTGCGACGCGGGGAACCGGCCGCGCATGACCGGCAAGATGTCGCCCGACGGCAAGACGGTCGAGTTCGAGTTCAAGGACATCAGCGGGGATCCGGAGTACCACATGCACCATTCGGTGTTCACCATCATCGACGCCAACCATCACACCGAGGATTGGACGTTCATGATGAAGGACAAGCCGATCCACGCGCACTTCGACCTGAAGCGGGTACAGAGCGGCAGCGGGGTGGCTGGTAACTGAGGTATCTGGAAACCCGATGGACCGTGAGTGGAATGACAGTCAGCCGATTTACCGTCAGCTTCGCGACCGCGTGGTCGCGATGATACTTGACGGCGTGCTCAAGGAAGGCGATCCCCTGCCCTCCGTGCGGCATGTAGCGGCCGAATATCGGGTCAATCCGCTCACGGTTCTTAAGGGTTATCAGCAACTGGTGGACGATGGGCTGGTCGAAACCAGACGAGGTCTTGGCATGTTCATCAATGTCGGCGCCCGCAATTTATTGCTCCAGGGTGAGCGGCAGAAGTTTCTTGCCGAAGAGTGGCCGAGGATCTCCGCCACCATTCAGCGGCTCGGCCTGAAGGCGGAAGAACTCCTGAACGGCGCGAAGAGTCGGAGGAAGTCGGATGCCGATAATGACTGAATTTGCAGGGAAGCGAGCCCAAGGCGCGATTGTTGCGCCGCAAAGAGCGCGCCGCAGCGCGCGGCTCGCACAGATTCCTCGCTGCGCCAAGGACGCTTACTCGGAATGACACTTCAAGGCATGGCATGCATAGAAGCGCGCGGGCTGCGCAAGGCCTTCGGCGCGACCATCGCGCTGGACGGCATCAATTTGCGGATTGAGGAGGGCCGCATCCTCGGACTCGTCGGTCCCAACGGTGCCGGCAAGACCACGGCGCTCAACGCGATTCTCGGGCTCACCTCTTATCAGGGAGAGCTAAAGGTGCTCGGACGCGACCCCTGGACCGAGCGCGATCAGCTCATGAGGGATGTCTGCTTCATTGCTGATGTCGCCATCCTGCCGCGCTGGTTGCGAGTTTCGCAGGCGCTCGATTACGTCGCCGGCGTGCATCCCCGATTCGATCGCGTGAAGGCAGAAGGTTTTCTAGCGAAGACCAATATCCGGAACGCCAGCAGAGTCCGCGAATTGTCGAAGGGCATGGTAACCCAGCTGCACCTCGCTCTGGTCATGGCGATCGACGCGAGATTGTTGGTGCTGGACGAGCCGACGCTTGGCCTCGACATCCTGTATCGCAAGCAATTCTACGATTCCCTCTTGAACGACTATTTCGATCGCAATCGCACTATCGTCATAGCGACACACCAGGTGGACGAGATCCAGCACGTCCTGACCGATGTAATGTTCATCAACCGCGGCCGCATCGTTCTCAATTGCAGCATGGAGGAAGTCGAGTCTCGCTACGTGGAACTGATGGTGCGCCCCGAGGAGCTAGCGGCGGCGCGAGCGCTGAGACCGCTGCACCAGCGTCAGGCGTTGGGTCGCACCATCCTGCTCTTCGATGGCGTCGATCGCCAGCAACTTGCCGGCCTTGGCGACCTGCGCACGCCCAGCGTGGCCGATTTGTTCGTTGCCGTGTTGGCAGATAAGCCGGGAGATAAGCCGGGCAATCAGGTAGGCCAGGCACTGGGAAATTATGAAGGAGCGGCCCGATGAATACTCAATCCGATGCCATGCCCGAGTCCTTCGATGCGCAGAGAGTCGCGCCTGCGGTCCCATCGCCGACTCGGCCACTGTACTGGTCGGTGCGACGCGAATTGTGGGAGTACCGTTCGATTTATATCGCACCACTGGCCGTTGCCGGTGTTGCCCTGTTCAGCTTCACCATTAGCATCATTGCGGGTATATGGGAAAGGCCGCTGAGATTTGATCCAGGGACCCCCCAGAAGTCGTTCGACATGGCGGCGGGTCTCCTGATGCTTACCGGGATCATCGTGAGTGCGTTTTATTGCGTCGACGCACTGCACGGCGAGCGTCGCGATCGCAGCATCCTGTTCTGGAAATCCCTGCCGGTATCCGACATCACCACCGTGCTGTCGAAGGCGAGCATTCCGCTTGTTATTCTCCCACTCCTTACCTTTGCGATCACCATCGCCGTGCAGTGGATGATGCTGTTGGTGAGCAGCGTAGTGGTGCTGGTAAGCGGACAGAGCGTAGCGATGTTATGGACAAATTTGTCATTCTTCCAGATGTCGCTGTTGCTGCTCTATCATCTGTTGACGGCTCATGCGCTCTGGCCCGCGCCCATTTATTGCTGGCTGCTGCTGGTATCCGGCTGGGCTCGCCGCGCGCCATTTCTGTGGGCGGTGTTACCGCTGGTGGTGATCGCCGGCGTCGAGAACCTTGCGTTCCACACGTGGCATTTCGCTGCGCTGGTGGGAGGTCGATTCATCGGCGATGCGCCGACGATCTCCTCCACAGGGCCGGATATGTTCCCCACCAATCCCATGACACATATCACTCCGGGTCATTTCCTAAGCAGCCCGGGGCTTTGGATCGGGCTGGCAGTCGCCGCGGCATTCCTCGCCGCAGCCGTCCGGCTGCGCCGCTATCAAGGACCGATCTGAGTCGCATGCGATCGATTTGCCCGCTGGGTGCCCCAGGTCTCGCCGCTTTTGCGAGACCTGGGAATGGTTCCGGTTGATTCGGAAAGAAAGCCTGGCTGGCCCGTCCAAGCTCTGCCCGTTCGACTTCGCTCAGGGCAGGCTTTGGGCGGGGGATGTCTACTCCACAGCGAGCGAAGTTGATCTCACATTCGCAAAGGAGCCGAAATGACGGATCGTACCGTTGAAACATCGCCACAACTTTACGCGAGAATCGGCGGAGTTCTCTATCTAATCATCATCGTGGCCGGCGGCTTCGCTGAGCTTTTTGTTAGAGACAAACTCATTGTGGCGAAAGACGCCGCGGCTACAGCCAGCAACATTATGGCCTCTGAGTCGCTGTGGCGCATCGGTTTCGCCGCTACGCTTGTCATGCTCGTCTGTGCAGTCGTGCTAACGATGATTTTTTATGTATTACTCAGACCGGTGAACAGAAATATTGCTTTGCTTATGGCGTTTTTCAACCTGATGGACATCGCTATCGAGAGCATCAATAATCTTCATCATTTTGCGGCTTTGCTCATTTTGGGAGGCGCTGACTATCTGAAAGCTTTTGAACCACATCAACTACAGGCTTTAGCGCTGCTGTCGACCAAGTTGTTTAATTATGGTTATGGCATCGGCCTGGTATTCTTCGGCTTCGAATCCATTTTTCGCGGATATTTGATTTTCAAATCGGGTTTTTTTCCCAGAATTCTGGGCACCCTGGTGGTCATTTCCGGTCTCAGCTACGTGACCAATAGCTTTGTGCTCTTCCTGAGCCGCCTTCATTGGGACTGGCTTTTGGTGCCCGCTGGGATTCCGGAATTAATACTTTGCCTATGGCTGATTGTGATGGGCGTGAATGTCCCCAAGTGGCAGGAGAAAGCAAGTGCTGCGGCAATTAGCGGAGCGTGAATAGATCGGCGGAATCTTTTGTGCGCGGAGCAATCTTAAGGCAGCCCGGCGTGAATGCCGAGCGCGTCGGCAGCTTGACGGAGTCGCTTATCTCGTGTCCACAGAAGCGTGGATGGATTGATAAAGACGGATGCTATTAAGTACGCGTCGGTCAGACCGATGCCCAGGCTATACAGGCGACGAACCTCAATCATTAGTCGCACTTCGCTCAGCTGCGCCACTCTTATCTGTGGTAAAAGGTCCAGCAGCGCAAGCGTCTTGGTGCGCTCCTGCAGCGAACCGAGGGCAAGTTCCGCAATGATGAACGGATGGATCACAATGTGCCCTTGGTTAAGATGCTTACGCATTTCCTTGTTTCCCCAACGGAGATGGTCGATCCAAACGGACGTATCTGCGAGAATCAATTCGGCCTTACCCGGCGGCGTGGGATATTCTTCAATTCGGGCATTGTGCCTCCCAGCGACGCCAACCTGCGGGCGCTCTCGCGCTCGATGAGGGCCTTGAGAGCTTCGCGAATCAACGCCGTTTTCTCCGTTACACCCGTGAACTCCTGGGCAATGCGTACGAGATCGTCATCCAGTGCTACGGTTGTCCTCATAAAAACTCCAGGCACCGATTATAGCATCAACTGATGTCTATTTGTGTGCTTGCCGTCCTATTCCAGGGCAAGAGCCATTTTGAGCGCCCGGTCCAATTCCTCAATCTTGGAGTGCGTGAGCGATCCAACGAAGCGTGTCAGTTGCACCTTGCGGAGGCTTACGAGGTTGTCGCACAGGATCCAGCTTTCATGCTTCAAGCCTTCGTCGATGTCGACCGAGACCTGGGTTGAGAAGCCGTGTCCGCGAGTGAGGATCGGCGCGCAGATGACGGTGGGGAATCTGGAATCGATCAGGGTCTGGCGGCTCACTACGACGAAGCTGCGGTAGAGTTTAGGATCGTCGCTGGGATAATGAACGCGATAAATTTCGCCCCGTCTCATCTGCACCGCCGGCTATGGTTCCGTCGCCTGATACCGGAGGACGTCCTCCACCTCCGCTTTCAGCTCATCCGCGGCCTTATTAATGAGTTCGAGATCGCGAGCTTCAATCTGCGCCCGCGCCCGTTTGCGCAGGTACTGAGCCAGCACGGCTTCGATAAATGCCGAACGCGATTGCTTCGATCCTGCAATGCGGTCGATGGCGGCTAGTACCTCTTTTGACAGTGTGATAGAGGTCTTCTCTTTCATACTACTATTATACTACCCCGTACGAAATGCCAGCTCTAAAGGCGCCGATCACTTTCATACCGAGTAACAACTCCCGCCCAAAGCCTGCCCTGAGCGAAGTCGAACGGGCGGAGCTTGGACGGCCACCCCGGCCAAAGTTCTTTCGCGTTCAGAGGGTAAGAACTTCCCGCGCGTCTCCTTTACAATCTCCGTCTGACTCGCGTTCGTTGACCAACTATTATGAAACTCGCTCAGATCGCTTCTACTCTCAATGCGCGGCTGGAAAATGGCTCGCCTGAAATTGAAATCACCGGTGTGAATGGAATCGAACTGGCCGGACCCGGCCAGATCACCTTCGTAGCTAACCCCAAATACTCGGCTGCGGCTCGGACCACCAAGGCCTCCGCCGTGATTGTGGACGACAACTTCCCGGCCATCTCCACCGCAATGCTGCGCGCCAAAAATCCCTACTTAACTTTCGCCCGCGCCATTGAACTATTCCATCAGCCGGCCAGGTACGCGCCGGGTCGCCATCCGACGGCGGTGATCCATCCTTCCGCCAAGATTGGAGAAAACGCACACATTGGCCCCTATGTGGTCGTCGGCGAAGGCGTCAAAATGGGTAAGAACGCAGTCCTCCTGGCGCACGTGGTGATTTACCGCGGCGTCATCATCGGCGACAACTTCTTGGCCCACGCTCATGCAGTAGTACGTGAGCACTGCCGGCTGGGAACTAACGTGATTCTGCAAAATGGCGTGGTCATCGGTGGCGATGGTTTCGGCTTTGCCAAAGATGACCATGGCCAGTGGCACAAGATTCCGCAGCCTCAGCCGGTTGTCATTGAGGACGACGTGGAAATCCAGGCCAACTCCTGCATCGATCGGGCGAGCGTGGGTGAAACTCATATCGGACGTGGTACGAAGATTGACAACCTGGTACAGGTGGGACACGGCTCGCATATTGGCGACGATTCTCTGCTGGCGGCGCAGGTCGGTCTCGCGGGCTCAACCGACGTGGGTAACAATGTCATCCTTACAGGACAGGTGGGCGTGGTCGGTCATTGCAAAATCGGGGACGGTGCGATCGTCACGCCCCAGAGTGGAGTCGCCGGAGACGTTGCGGCCGGTGCGATTGTCAGCGGCGCGCCTGCGGTGGATCACAAGCTCTGGCTGAAATATTCCGCGGTCTTGAGCAGACTGCCGGAAATTGCCAAAGCAATTAGGGCAAAATCGAAAAGCTGAAACGACCAGATGAAGCTCCGACTACGGTCCGGACAGGATCGGTTGCAAACAACCATTAGACAGCAGTAGTTCCTTCGTGTGCCTTCGCGTCCTTTGTGGTTTGAGGGTTCTGTTCCCGATACTCCTCCGGCAGTCCACTGTCAATCGTTCTCCTCACTTTTTCCATCAACTCCTCGCGGCTGCCGAACCCTTTGGGTTCGATAGGATCGTAAAAGATCACAGTTACTAGTCCTGGCTTGATCGCGAATCTCTGCTTGGGCATCACGGAATGCGAGCCGGAAATCGTGATCGGGACTACGGGCACATTACTCTCCATCGCCAAATGGAACGGCCCTTTCTTGAAGGGTAATAGCTTGCCATCCGACGAGCGCTTGCCTTCAACATAAATAGTCATGTTTATGCCTTGCCGGATGACCTCAGCGGCGACCCGCACAGCGGCGATGCCAGCTTCGCGGTCGCCGCGGTCGACTGGAACCAACGAACCCAGGCGCATGGTTCTTCCCAGAATCGGGTAACGGAACAGCTCTTTCTTCGTCATAACCGAGGTTCGGCGTGGAATCAGCGGTATCAGCAGCGGCGGATCGATATTGGAAGCATGATTGGACATGAAGATGTACGTACGTGCAGGATTCAGTTTGTCGAGACCGATGACCCGCACCTGCACTCCGGCGAGGCGGACACCCGTCCGGGCTCCCCACATACCGACGCGATAAAGAAAGTTTACGTTGCCGGTAAGCAGGGTCCAGGGAAAGCAAATTAGCGCGGCTAGAGGAAGCAAAATCGCCCAGAAACCGAGCATCAGGACGGTGCGTATCACGGATGCGCGTCTCCCTCGGATTCGCCTTTCAGCCACGCCGTACGGCGAGCTTTCTGCTGAGGGGTGACATGGTCCAAATCCTTTAACTCAAACTCAACCTCTTCTCGGCTACTTATCTTCCAATGCAGCTTGCGCTCGCCCTCAGCGTTGCGGACACGAAGAGACAGCGTATCTCCGATTCGCAACTCCGAGAGTTTCTGGCGAAAGTCCGAGCTCGCGGTCTGGCCGTTGATGTCAAGAATGGAATCCTCCACCGCGAGGCCGGCACGCTCAGCCTCGCTGTTGGGAGTAATCGCAGTCACAATCGGAGGCGCGTCAAAGTTTCGCGTTGCCTCAAATCCCGGGTCGGCCCGGCTACCAGAGTGGCGCACCAGGTGCAATCCCACGTTAATAAAGAACTCGTTCCAGGGAATCTCTTCCGTACCCGCCACGTATTTCTGAAAGAAAACCTTAAAGTCTGCGTGACTGACGGCTTCTGCTGCTTGCCGCACGCCATCGGAGTCAGGGAAATCCCGGCCCTGCTGAGCATAGTTCTGGTTCATCCACCGAAAGACTTCCCGCAGAGACGCTGACCCGTGACTAGCATTACGCACCGCGAGATCGAGTAGTACGCCCAGCAGTTCACCCTTGTTGTAGTAAGAGATACTGCGCTGCGGAAGTCCATAGTACGGATATTTCTCCAGCCAGGCATCCAGACTTGCCGCTTCCGCCGACTGCGTAAGGCGCGCTGGCCGCCGCTCTAGCTCGGCAATCTGGTCTGCCACGCGCCTTAAGTACAACGGCTCACCGAGCAAACCCGCACGCAACAGAATTTGATCCTGCGCCGTATTGGTCAGGCCTTCACTGAACCACAGTGCTGTGGAGTAGTTCTCCTTGGTGTAATCGATCGGATCAAGCGACTGTGGGCGAATGCGCTTGACGTTCCAGAGATGAAAAAATTCGTGTGCCGTTACATCGGCCAAGGCCAAGGGATTTTCGCCGAGCACGCGCGCATTTACATCGATCGCAGTCGAATCGGTATGCTCCATGCCTCCGCCACCGCTAACGCGCGGGAAATGGTAGAGAAATAGATAGGTCTGGTATGGACGGTCGTCCATCCATGAAGTTGCGGCCGCCACAATTCGCTTCACCACCGGAACCATTTTCTGCAGATTGTAGACAGCCGGATCGGCATCCACGACGATGCGATAATGTCCCCCGCCTTGGTCGAAATCGGCTTCCTGAAAAGAACTGATTTCCACCGGACAGTCGACAAGACGATCGTAATTATCTGCCGCGAATTCACCTGCGGTGGAACTCGTGAGCGCAGTGGCGATCCGCCAACCGGAGGGAACGTCGGTGAAACGGACCTGCATGGTCGAGGGCCGCCCGTCGATCGGGTACATCAAGATCTCAGCCAGATTGAAGAACGCGTGTTGGTTATTCAGCTCAGCCCCATAAGGTCCGGGCAGGCTGGCAACGATTTCGTATTCAATGGCGGCCCCATGCTCCGCCCCACTGATTCGCCATCGGCTCTTATCGACTTGGTGCATCACCAGAGTATTGCCGTCGTTCCCCTTCGCATGCAGCCAGTTGACGTATTGGGAAAAGTCACGAACCTGGTAAAGCGCGTTCCACACCGGCAATTGCAGATCGTGCTCGGAGTTACCAGGCGCAAGCTCGACTGTAACGTGGACGAGGTGTTGGGCACGATTGGCCAGCGAGATGGTATATCGGATTTGCGGTTGTGAAGATTGAGGAGTTTGACCTGCGGTGCGACTGGACCTCGCTGCGATGAGCGTGACCAGAGCCAGCGCGAGATGTGAAGTTGTCTTGCGTATCACACCTTGGCTCGCGCCTCCACTGGCTCATCGGCTCCCCGCGATGCTGCGCCTCCGATCGAACGCAGACGCTGCGGCAGTTTCTCGTAGATGCCACCAAAACCGCCATTGGAGAGAATCGCGACCACATCACCCGAGCGCATTTCAGGCGCCACCAACTGCACGATCCCATCCACCTCGGGGACGATTCGCGCGCGCCGTCCATGTTTTTGGATGTGCGCTGCCAGGGTTTGCAAGTCCAACCGCTCCGGTTCGGGAATAGAATCGGACTTGAAGACGTTTGCCACCACGACCTCATCGGCTAGCGCCAAGCTTTTCGCCAGATCATTCTGCAACACATTCCTGCGCAGCGTATTCGATCGTGGCTCGAGAATCGCCCACAGCCGTGCCTCGGGATAACGCGAACGCAAAGCTCTCAACGTGCCCGCAATCGCAGTGGGATGATGAGCAAAATCATCGATGATGGTAATCCCATTCACCCGAGCTCTGACTTCCAGTCGCCGCTTCACGCTCTTGAACGTTTTCAGTGCCGCCGAGACTTCTTCTTTGGAGATGCCACAGCCCACCGCCAAGGCAGCCGCCGCAGTCGCGTTCCAAACGTTGTACTCGCCAGCGAGTGGGAATTCGAACTCTGCCCAGGGTTCGCCATTCCGCAGCACCGTCCACATGGTACGCGAGGGCTCGAAGCGCAGGTTGGGTATCCGCCAAGCCGAGGTTTCCTTTGTCCCATACCGCTCCACCGGACAAAATGCTTTCTCCAAACAACGGTCGAGGCTCTCTCCCTGGTCAAAGGCCACGATTCGTCCCCGCCGCGGAATCAGGTTCACCAGCCGCTTGAAGGCCGTTTCAACGGCATCGAGGTCTTTGTAGATATCGGCGTGGTCGAATTCCACCGAGCTCAGAATGGCGGAGTCAGGGAAATAGTGCAGAAACTTCGGCCCCTTGTCAAAGAACGCCGTATCGTATTCATCGCCCTCCAGGATGAAGTGCTTTCCCTGCCCCAATTGGAAACTGCTGCCAAAGTTTTCCGCGATGCCGCCAATCAGGAATGAGGGTTGCATCCCAGCCGTGTGAAAAATCCATGCCAACATCGATGTCGTGGTGGTCTTGCCGTGGGTGCCGGCCACGACCAGCACCTCTTTGCCGCGCAGAAATTCATCATGCAGTAGTTGCGGCATCGAGCAGAACGGGATGCGCTCGTCGAGTACGTGCTCAAGTTCGACGTTGCCACGGGAAAGAGCGTTGCCGATGACCACGAGATCGGGCGGCGGCTGGAGATTCTTCGCAGCAAACGGCTGCCAAACTGCGATGCCAAGGGACTCTAGGAAGTCTGACATCGGCGGATAGGCAGCCGCATCCGAACCGGTGACGCGAAATCCGCGTTGTTTCAGCATGCCAGCTAACGACGCCATGGCCGTCCCGCAGATGCCAATCAAGTGGATATGTTTCTTTTCATTCATAACTTTTGTCTGGAGCTTTGTTCATGAATGCCTTCAACCACCGCCGCTTGCGTGGCACTCTCCAGAATCTTCAAGCTGACTTCGCTGCCGCGAACCTTCAGTTCCGCTTGCACGCCGATAGGGAGCGTCATATTCCTGCGCGAGACATGCCCGGAGCGAAAGCCATAAGCCACCGGCACTCCCAGATCACCCACGATTCGCAGCACGACCTCCTCTAATGTGTAGCCCTGATCTTTGTGCTGCCCACAGTCCAACATCTCGCCGAAGATGATACCGCGCACTTCGGCCAGTTTACCTCCCAGCTTCAGTTGCATCAGCATGCGGTCGATCTGATAAGGCTTGGCGGCGAGATCCTCAAGAAAAAGTATGGTGCCGGCAGTGTGGATTTCGTACGGCGTACCTAGGGAAGCAGCCAGCATGGAGAGGCATCCGCCATAGAGAATTCCTTGCGCCGAGCCCTCAACCAGCGGCTTTGCTCCCGAACCCGCTCCCATCGTCCACTGCGACCGTCCGCTCAGAGCTGCTTCCCAAGAGGACAAGTCAACTCCGTCGGCAACGGCAAAATCCTTCGCTACCATGGGGCCGTGGAAGGTCGCAAATCCCGCGGCGTCCGCAAAATACGTGAGCAGAGTGGTGTTATCGCTGTAGCCAACGAAAATCTTTGGATGCGCGGTAATTTCCCGGAGATCGAGAGCGTCCAGGAGATAATTGGATCCGTAGCCCCCGCGGGCGCACACCACGGCCCGCACATCATCACGTCGAAACATTGCCTCGAGTTCTCGCGCCCGCCGTTCGACTGATCCAGCGAAGTAGAGATCCTGCTCCAGGATCGAATCAGAATAGAAGGGTTTGTAACCCAGCCTTCGCAGACTTTCACATCCCGCTTCCAGCGACTCACGCTTGATGTTGCTGGCCGGAGCCACGATGCCAACCGTGTCGCCGGGTTGCAGTACGGGCGGCTTGGTGCGCGGGATCGACGAGCGAGGCGGCATGTGATTTTAAACGTTAAGCAAACAAGCTAAGTGAAAAACTCCCCACGGCAAATGAGCTGCGCTGGACCGCGCAGGTACACCTGGTCCTCCCAGCGCACAGTCTGTATTCCGCCGGGCGCATGCACCCTCATCGGGGACTCAGCCCGCTCTGCCGCAATGGCTGCTATCGCTGCCGCGCACGAGCCCGTCCCTGAAGACTGCGTTTCACCGACGCCCCGTTCGAAGAAACGAGCCTCAATATTACTTCTATCCTTAACAATTACGAGCTCAACATTAATCCCCTGCTTGAAGTTCTGGTGGCGTCCGATTTCTGCCGCCTGTGCCTGCCAGCCATGGGCATATTGGTTGACGAATACAACGTAATGTGGATTGCCCATGGAAACCGGAATTCCGCGAACCTCGCCGCACGCCAGCTTGAGCACAACCTCATCGCCCACTTGGGGCTCACCCATCTCGATCTCAAACTCGTATCGGTTTTCGCTGCGGGCAGTGAGCATGCAACTCTTCACTCCAGCCCCAGTACGAATCGAGACTTTTTCCTGAGGTTTTTCGGAACAGAGACAAGCCGCCACGCAGCGGGTGCCATTGCCCGAGATTTCGGCCTCGGATCCATCAGCATTGAACAGCCGCGCCCGAACGTCAGCATCTCGGGCCGAGAACAGCCACTCCACGCCATCGGCGCCCACTCCTTGATGCCGATCGCAGATGCGTCGGCTGAAGCCCGCAAGATCGGCTGGCAACTGCATCTCGTCCACATCCATCGCATCAATGATCAGGAAATCGTTTCCGCAAGCACTGGCCTTCATAAATGGGATCGCGATCCCTGGCGGGTTCATTCAGGATGTACCGGACCCAGCGGGACAACGCGCTCGAACACTGAGGATTGCCTCAGCTCGTGCAGAGCTCGTTCTTGTTTCTTACGCGTGCCTTCCAGATCAAACTGAAGCCTCACATGCTGTTTGGTGGGGGCAATCCGCACATTCTCCATAATGCCGTGGATCACCTCCAGGGCACGGTTCACTTCTGCCGTGACGTCATCCGCGGTCGGGCCGGTGACTTCGTAGGTATAAAATCCCAGCTTTATACTGAATCGCGTTTCCGCCCTTCCCAAAAGAAAAAGGCAAAGCAGGATGAGCGCCGTTGCAAATATGGAGGTGAGGTAGAGCCCACCGCCAACCGCCATTCCTATCGAGGCCACGACGAACAGCGTCGATGCCGTGGTTATGCCGGTCACTAGATCTCCGCGATTGCGCAGAATAGAACCGGCGCCGATAAAGCCGATTCCGGGAATGATCTGAGCGGCAATACGAGTGTGATCACCGACGTGCTCGACCGCCAAGGTGTCAGAAAGAATGGTGAACAACGCTGCGCCCAGGCAAATGAACATGTTGGTGCGCAGCCCAGCGGGGCGGTGCTTGAATTCGCGCTCCAGGCCAATGACTCCACCCAATATTGCAGCCAATACCAGGCGCGCCATGGACAGCTCAACCACCGAGGACATCTCCGATCGGAGCATTTCGACAATTGGTTGCGCTGTAATCATAGGGAGCGAATTGGGTGAATTTTATCACTGCGAAACTCTGCTCCCATCGCTTCAAGCATCCACTGGTTAACGCAGATGATTACCGTGCCGCCCGGTGAGTCTGGTAGATAGTGGCCACCGGCTGGCCTGAAACGTGGAGGACCGCCAGCGTGAACATTCCCTGCGTCCGCGTCGCGACGTAAACCGGATCACCTTCGAAGGCGATGACGAAGTCCGTGTATTGTTGCGGATTTGCCAGGGCCCGCTCCCACAAACCCTCCGGATCGGATGGTTGCACCCAGGTACGGTGATTGCCCTCGTTGATCACTCGGCGCAGCGGGATCCCCGCCTGCTGCAGCGCGCCTACGTGATTACCCAGGAACATCAGCAGCGTGGAGTCAGGCGGCAGTCCTCTTAGATATGCCGCCACCTCTCTTTCCAGGGCGGTCCGCGTGCGGGAGTTGATCCAAGCCTCGTGGAAGCAGATGGGATCGCGCCAGATCGATGCATAGCCGATCGACACGGAAATCAGTGCGACGACCACTATTCCGGCTCGCGCTGTCGTATTTCGCACGAATCTGGTCAGGAAATACACTGCCAGAGCTACCGAGACGGCAAACGCAGGAAGCAATTCCAAACCGTAGCGTACGTTGTAATGCGAGAATGGCCACCACACCGGCAAGTAGATAGGCACGCTGCCGTAAGCAATCGAGAGTGAGTAGAAAATTAGCGGAATCCAAAGCAATAGAAGCGGCCATAGCCGTCGATCAGAAATCAACGCAAGTACCGTGCCTGTCAACGCCAGTAACCACCACAATCGCCCCCAGTTTCCCGGGGCCAGATTTAGTTCCGCTGACTTCAAGAAATAACTCGCCCCCACCAGCAAGTTTCGCGTGCCGGGATGCGGGCTAGTCTCCGAAACCGACTTGTGCTCGATGGCCTTCGCCGAATACGGACCGTTGGCAAACTCCAGCGGATTTCGATAGACAATTCCGTTGTAGGCCAGCCAGAACGCCGGAGCAGACGCCGCCAGCAAAATAAAGTTGCGGACTCCGTGGCCTAGATCTTGCCTCCCTGTCGCTTTGGCAGCCACAACTACAGCAACGCACATGGTAGCGGCTAGGAACCAGCCGTCGTAGCGGGTCAGACATGCCCCCAGCAGGCAAAGCCCACATTTCACCAACGATGACAGGCCAGACTTCTCCAGATCTCCGTCCTTCAGCCCTGACTCCAGCACGAATTCGCTGAAGTACACCAGCATCCAGATAAATAGTGCCAGGTAGAGTGGCTCGGTCATGGCGGTTGTTTGCATGTAAATCAGGTTTGGATTTGCAACGTAGATCAAAGTTGCAATCCAGGCTGCGATTCGCACCGCCGTGTCTGGCCGGGAAGGAAAGCCCACTGCACTCCGGACCAAACGAAAGATGCCCAATGCGCCGAAAACATAAACCGCTAATGAAGGAATCGCCCCTCCTACTCCGGTCCGCCACGCCCAATCAGAAAGCAGAAACGGAATCATCAAGAGATGCGGCAGGGGCAGCCACACCGTGCCTAGTTGCAGGAGCCCTGGCGTACGGGAATCGAAAACGCGCCGTGCGATGTTGATGTGGGCAACTGCGTCTCCGTACAGCAGCACGTCACCTTGTCGCAGGTAAAACAGGAAAGATCCGATTGATACGCAAGCGGCAAACCACAGCACGAGGCTGGCCTCAGGGTCCCAGCGGCGGTTCAATGGAGGACTCATTCCAGGTGGGTAAGTTCGCGAAAAATCTGAAAGCGAGCCTCAATCTCAGGTCGAGTCAGAGATTGCAGGCGCTCCGTACCAAATTGCTCCACTGCAAATGACCCCATGACGCTTCCGTAAAACAGCGCCCGCTTCAGTACCTCGCGATTCAGTTGCTCCTGCGAAGCGATATAGCCCATGAATCCTCCGGCAAAAGAATCGCCCGCGCCCGTCGGATCCTTCACTTCCTCGATAGGCAGCGCCGGCGCGCGGAAGGGATGGCTACCGATGCCGAACGCGCCTTCGCGAAAAAATATCGTCGCGCCGTATTCGCCGTGCTTCACTACCAGAGCCTGCGGGCCCATAGCGAGGACCTTGCGCGCCGCCCGCGGCAAGCCGCTTTCTCCCGCGAGCATTTTAGCTTCGGTGTCGTTGATCAGCAGCACGTTGATTAGCTTCAGCGTCTCAGTCAACTCTTTCTTTGTGCGCTGTATCCAATAATTCATGGTGTCGCCCCCGGTCAGTCGGACACCGTCCATCTCCTGCCGCACCTGCTTTTGCAGATCGGGATGAATGTTCCCTAGAAAAAGAAACTGCGAATCGGCATACTCGCGGGGGATATGCGGCACAAAGCGTTCAAATACGTTCAGGTCGGTGAAGTCAGTTTTGGCTTCATTCAGATTGTCAAAATACTGCCCGCCCCAGCGGAACGTCTTGCCCGGCGCGTGCTCGATGCCGCGCGTGTCGATGCCGCGCTTTTTCAGGACGCCTTCATGCTGAACAGTGAAGTCTTCCCCCACAATCCCCACCATGCGCACCTCGGTGAAATAGCTGGCCGCCAGCGAAAAGTATGTCGCAGAGCCACCCAGAACGCTGTCAACCTTCCCCGAGGGCGAAGCGATGGAGTCAAAGGCAATCGAACCTACCGCAAGAACGCTCATTGTCCGGTTTTGCTCTTTAGGTACTTGTCAAGAATGAGTTTCAATTTCTGACGGGTTGCTGCCGAAATCTTGTCACGATCCGTGAGGATGGCATGAGCCAGCGCTGAGCCGCATTTGCAGTCTCGACCTGATGGCATGGCGGCAACCGTCTGGCGAATCACTCGGGTCGCGTTCTCTGCATTTTTCACCAAAACGGCGACGACCTGGTCGACCGTGACCGAATCATGGCGCGGATGCCAGCAATCATAGTCGGTCACCATGGCAATCGTCACATAGCAGATTTCGGCCTCGCGGGCCAGCTTGGCCTCTTGCAGGTTGGTCATGCCGATCACGTCCATGTTCCAACTGCGATACACATTTGATTCGGCTCTAGTAGAAAACTGCGGGCCTTCCATGCAGAGATACGTCCCACCCCGCTTGCCGGTCACGCCGGCTGTCTTACACGCAGTTTCGACCACGCGAGCGAGTTCCGGGCAGATGGGATCTGCAAAGGCGATATGCGCCACGATGCCGTTCCCGAAGAAAGTGTCGATGCGATGACGGGTGCGATCGAAGAACTGCTCGGGAATCACAAAGTCCAGCGGTTTGTGTTCTTCCTTTAGCGACCCGACCGCCGAAATAGAAAGGATTCGCTCCACGCCCAGTTGTTTGAAACCGTGAATATTGGCGCGGAAATTTAGCTCCGTGGGCAGAATCCGGTGGCCGCGCCCGTGCCGTGCCAAAAAAGCGACATTACGGCCTTCGAGCGTGCCTACCACATACGCTTCGGAGGGCTTGCCGAACGGCGTCTTCAGGCGCACTTCCTTGATCGTGCCTAGCCCGGGCATGGAGTAAAGCCCGCTGCCGCCAATGATTCCTATTTCCGCTCGCGACAAGCATCCCCCTGAAGAAGTCAATCCCTGATGGCAAACTGGTGATTATACAGAACAGAGTGAGTTCCTCGATGACGCAGACAACCTTGCCACTGACGCACAGCGCGTGAGCAAGGCTACTTCCCTGCCGCTACGGCCCCGAATATTTCTTGTTCGAGATGATCCGAGGTCGGCTGATCCAGGCTCTCGGTAATCAACACGGTGTCTCCTTCGACGTCAATCCTCACCGGCCCCGCCTCGCTGAGCCAAGTGTGTTTGCCGGTTAAGGTCTCCAATGTATCGAGGTTAATTGCCGGGTTCTTCTCATCCGCATCGTGCAACCGGCGATATCGCTTGGGCAGGTATTTGGCGTAGATCGCGGCAAACTCTGCGGACCGCTCCGCATTCGACCAGCGCGATACATACAACAAAGCCAGAGGAGCGGATGGATCACCCTTCGGATAGGCAGCATAATAGTAGCCGCCTCGCCATTGCGGATAGAGCGCGTGTGCGGCGTCGACTCCAGCGTACTGATCTATCAGCACAGCCACGTCGAATTCTCCGACCGCGCCTACGTCAAACCGGTCGTAATTTTTGAATGTCTGCTTGAAATCGGGGAGGCGCATCGGCTCCACGCGCTCGCCCGCTATGTACGATTTCGGTTCCATGATCTGGCGAGTGGTCAGGGGCGGGTTCAGGAATAGTCCGGCGTAGGCTTTTTCTTTGCCTCCTTGAGTCAGCAAGTCCGCGGTAAAGTCAATTCCGTAGCGATAGGGAAAGGTCAGTGCTTCTTTCATGTAAATGGGCGCGCCTTGAAACTGCGGTGAGTCCGCTGTGCCAGCCAGCATGCCTTGCTTCAGAGCGTCAACCACGGCACGCGAATCCTTCAGCGACTGTCCCATCGGCGCCAACATGTAGTCGATCAGCACCGCCATGGCCTGGCCTTCTACGACCGCTTGCCGCGCGGTCCCGATCTCGTCTTTCTCAATATCGGCCCAGGTCACCTCCTTTTTCTTTTCCAGATCTGCATCTCCCGGTTTCATATATTTCTCGAGATTAAAAGACTGGTCCTGCAGAGCATGAGTCAGCTCGTGGGCCAGAACCGGTTTCTGCTGCTCGGCGTCGACCCAGTCCAGCAAGTTGACGGTCTTGGTCTTGGGATCGTAGTAACCCGCCACCTGCTCGCGCAGCAGAGCCACCAGAAATGTTCCCAGATCGAAGTCGCGGGGCAGCAGACCGAACTTCTTCAGCACCAACTCAGACCGGCGCAAGCGTTTCGCATCCTCGTCCTCGGTGGTGTGTTTTTCAACGTAGGCAGCCACTTCATTGCGGTCGATCAGTCTTCTCTTGACCTCGTGTTTGATCGGAAAACCCGTGTCTTTGCTGGCAAAGCGGAGAATCTCATCCACCGAGCGGAAAAGTTCCTCAGCTTCTTGAGGCGAAATCTTCTGTTCTTGTGCTGGCTTAGCGTCCCCGGCAGTTTTCTGCGGCTGAGAAGCCGACGGTGTTTCCGGGTGCGAAGCTGGCGCTTGCGCCAGCCCCAGCGCGGTCAAAGCGCAGCACAACCATGCTGTGCAAAGCTGAGAGAGTAATTTCCGATAGAATTTCTTTGAATCAATCATTGGGTTTGTTTATGTCCGAAGCCGATCCTCGTCAAACCGCCGCTGAATGCTTCCAGAAAGCCTACGAGCTGCAAATGTCCGGCGAGTTCCAGCAAGCCATTGAACTCTACACTCGCTCTCTCGAAGCCTTTCCCACCGCCGAAGCCTTCACCTTCCGCGGCTGGGCTTACTCTTTTCTCGGAGACTACGATCGCGCCATCGCCGAATGTCTTGAGGCCATCAAAGTCGATCCCGATTTCGGCAACCCTTACAACGATATCGGGGCTTACTTGATTCAACAAGAAAAATGGGATGAGGCCATCCCCTGGTTCCAGAAAGCGATGACCGCTCCGCGGTACGAGGCGCGCTGCTATCCACACTTCAATCTCGGACGCGTCTACGAGCACCAGCGGAATTGGCAAAAGGCCAAAGAGTGCTACGCCCAAGCGTACGCGCTGGATAAACGATACATCGCTGCCCTGGCAGGCTTACGCAGGTTGCGGGCCGCCTGGAATTGATTGGCAGCCGCTGCTTGCGGCAAACCCTCAACAGCTTGTCATCCTGAGCGGAGCGAGTGCTTCGCGAAGCGAAGCATCCGCGGAGTCGAAGGATCCCTAAGAGTCACCTCTGCGAATGACGCATCAGGAAATTCTTGCCACAACTCTCCAGCATCGGACCATTTTGGGAGCGTTGAACCGCCTTTGTGATTTATCTCACATCTTCACTGACCCAAAATAGACAAGAATCAACTGCCAGCATTACCGCGGAAGCGCACGGCTTCAGCCGTGCGAAAAAACGTCAATAGCTGCGTGGCTTTAGCCGCTGTGGCTAGTCGTCGCAGCAAAGGCAAGAGGCCGCCGTGAGAAATAACGATGTTGGCAGCACCGTGGAAGCGCGGGGCTTCCAGCCCTGCGAAAAAGCGTCAAAAGGAGAAGCGGCCTTAGCCGCTGTAGAAAATCCTGCAAATCGTACATTTTTTGTCACCACCGTGACCTGGGAACGCAGACCGCTTTTTCGATCGGAGCGAGCCGCCAGCCTATTTCTAGAAACTTTATTCGCATATCGCGATCGGGGGATATTTCAGCTCTACGAATTCGTTCTCATGCCCAATCACATCCATCTCCTTCTCGCTCCCAAACCCGCAATTGCTCTGGAGCGCACCATGCAGTTCATCAAAGGCGGATATTCTCACCGCTTCAGGAAGGAAACTGGATCACGATTGGAAATCTGGGAGCGCAGCTTCACCAACCATCGTATCCGCGATTGGGATGACTACGAGAAGCACCGGCGCTACATCCGATTGAATCCCGTCCGGGCCGGACTGGCCGAGTTTCCGCACGATTACGCTTATTCCTCCGCACATCCCGGATTTCTCCTGGACGTTGCGCCACAGCGGCTAAAGCCGGTCGCTTTGACGCTGCTATCGGCACGGCTGAAAGCCGTGCCCTTCCACGGCGGCGCACGCAGATTGGTATTTCCAAACCTCTAGACGTATCCCGACCCCGGCAACAGCAAAAGGATCACCAGGCAAGTCCGGTGGCTAATAACGAGCTGACACGACCGTGGAAGCGCACGGCTTCACCGGTGCGAAAAAAGCGTCAAGAGAATGATGCGGCTTTAGCCGCTGCGGCCCACTCTCCCCGCCACCCACTCCCCCGCCTCCCTTGTCCCTAACTCGCCGCCGATATCTTGCGTCGTCTTCTTCTGCCGCACTGCTTCCAGCACCGCTGCTTCGATCTTCGCCGCCTCCGTCGCCATCCCCAAATGCCCAAGCATCATCGCCGCCGTCAGAATCGCGCCATACGGATTCGCGACATTCTTTCCCGCAATCGGAGGCGCTGAACCATGTACCGGCTCGAACATCGACGTTTTCCCCGGATGAATGTTCCCGCTCGCAGCCATGCCCAGACCGCCCTGCAGCCCTGCGGCAAGGTCAGTGATGATGTCGCCGAACATGTTGTTGGTGACAATGACATCGAATTGTCGCGGGTCGCGCACAATTTGCATGCAAAGCGCGTCCACGTACATGTTCTCGGGAGTGATCTGCGGATATTCCCGGCTCACCTCCTTGAAGACACGCTGCCACAAGCCCCCGGCATAGGTCATGGCGTTGGACTTGTCGCACATCAACACGCGTTTGCGCGGACTTCCATCCTGCTTCTGCTGGCGTTCGCAGTATTCAAAGGCATATCGGACCACGCGCTCCACCCCTTTGCGGGTATTGATATCCTCCTGGATCGCCACCTCATCAGCTGTTCCCTGCTTAAAGAAACCACCCGCATCTACATACACGCCTTCAGTGTTTTCCCGAATGACAACGAAGTCGATGTCTTTGGGTTCAATCCCCTTCAGCGGACACAGTCCTGAATCCAGCAGGCGAACTGGACGCACATTGGCGTACAGGTCCATCTTGAAGCGCATGCCGAGCAGGATCTCTTTCGCATGGATGTTTGACGGTACCCGCGGATCGCCGAAGGCTCCTACCAGGATTGCATCGAATTCGCGGCCCAGCATGGCGAATCCGTCGGGAGGCACTGTGACACCGTCGGCGAGATAGCGCTCCGCGCTCCAATCAAAGTGAGTAAGCTCGACCGGCGCACCTGAGGCAGTGATGACCTTGACAGCCTCGGAGATCACTTCACGTCCGATGCCGTCGCCAGGAATGATGGCTATGCGTTTTTTCTGGCTCACCGCTGGAAAAGGTACCACATGAAGTGTGAGCTGGTCTTTTCTCCGCGGCTCGAGCTATTTCTTGCGCTGCATCTCAAAGCGGAAGGTTGTAGCCTTGCCGTCCTGCATCCAGGTCCACTCCTCCGTGTAGTGGTCCGCATCCGGAAAGAAGTAGACGGCTCGGCTCATATGTCCCTTTTGTGGGTTGGGAAGGTTGGCAGCATCGAGAAAATCGAACCCGACGGTTTTGAAGTCAGCTGAGATGGCGGCACGCATGCGTGGCTGGCTGCCGGACGGGCAAAAATGGGTCATCAGCAGATGATCTCCGTCAACGTAAAACAAGCTGAGCATATCCTCCGAGCCCATCTTGTTTTCGCTCATCACCGCCGTTCCCCCAGCTGCCAGGCGATAGGTGTCTACCGCCGGCTCGTCCTGCGCATTCTTGCCTTCCCACGTACCCACCATCGACTTGAATTTCTCCAGGAGTTTCTGGGCGTCGGACTGAGCGAAAGCCGTGGCCGAAGCAAGCGTCATCAGCAGGATCGCCAATGTGCGAAGGGTCTTCATCGTAGATTCCGGCCCCTTAAGCCAAGGACTTCGGCGTGGATAATAGCATCCTCCCGCATCCTCATCCGCTTCCAATTATGGATTTCGTTCAAGTGGTGCCGCATCAGGTATGACTCGACACAGATCAGGTGCGATTCTGCCGTCGTTTTGAGCCCGATAGAGCCTGCATGCTGCTCGAACAGACGGGCCCCACTGCAGGGCTGGGACAAAACGAACCCTCCCGGCACCCTGTATAATCAGGGGTTGAAGATGACCTCCAGCACTGTGCACGATAAGGTAGCATTAGCCCAAAAGGACAATCATCGCGCCCTGGCGGCCGCTGATTTCGGAGACGTCCACGCCGAATTTCGCGCGCTGGTCTCCGGCAGCGGGGTCTATGACCTCAGCCAGCGGGCAAAAATTACAGTTACCGGCAGCGACCGGGTGCGCTGGCTCAATGGCATGGTCACCAACAATGTTCGCGACCTCGCCGTAGGCAGCGGAGTCTATGCCTTCCTGCTTAACCCCCAGGGGCACATTCTGGCCGACCTCTACGCCTACAATCGTGGTGAATCGCTGCTGGTCGACACCGACCAAACCGAGCTCGAGAAAGTCCTCGCTGTCTTCGATAAATACATCATCATGGACGACGTAGAGGTCGCGAACATCAGCGACCAGCTCACCGCGGTCGGAATTGCTGGACCGAATGCCGCGGAGATCCTGAGCGCGGCCGGGATTGAGTCGCCGGAATTGCAGCCACTGCAGTTTGTCAATTTGAACTGGCGGCAGATGGATCTGACTCTTGTTCGCGGCGACAATCCGAGCTTGCCGTCGTTCGAGCTGTGGATCGCGCCCGAAACTTTGGCACCTTTGGCGGAAACGCTAACGAAATCAGGCGCTATGCGAGTGGGCACCACCGCGCTCGATTTGCTGCGCATCGCCTCTGGCATTCCGCGTTATGGACAGGATATCCGTGAGCGCGACTTGCCGCAGGAAACCGAACAGGCGCGCGCGCTCAATTTCAGTAAGGGTTGCTATATTGGGCAGGAGATTGTCGAACGCATTCGCTCGCGCGGCAACGTTCGTCGCAAATTTGCCGGCTTCGTCGTTCAAGGTCCATTGCCGGCAGCGGGTTCCAAACTCCAAATCGAAGGCAAGGAGGTTGGCGAAATTACCAGCGCCGCTTCCCTGCCCTCAGCGACTCAAGTTCCGGTTGCGCTCGGCTACATCCGCCGGGAGGTTGCTACCCCGGGACGGCAGGTCGACGCAGGAAACGCCAAAGTCAAAGTAACCAATCTCCCATTCGCGGAAGTCTTTAAGCCCTGAAGGAAAACTATGCCTGAGAAGAAACAGGACACTTTTACTGTAACCGATCGCCGGCTGTTCACTCCCGATGGCGAACTGCGCGAGGACATCACCGAGGAACAGGTGGCTAGCTCTCATCCCGTGGCTCAGCCTGCCCCCGCCGCGAAACCAGCTACCGGCCCAACTGCTACATCCGATGCCGTTCCGCCCGCACCTACCGCCGCCGAGCAGCAACAGCAAGCCGACGCGTACCGCAAATCGTCCAAGGATCTCGATACTCGCGTAGAACTCAGCGGGCACTCTGCCAAAGAATTGGAGATGACCTTTGAGCGCTTCATGGCTTCGCTTTACATGACCGCTATGCTGCAGCTCGGCTTGATGCGCGAGGAGGGTGGCGAGCCTCGGGTTGACCTGATCGGCGCCCGCCAGACCATCGACACGCTCAGCCTGATCTCCGAGAAAACCAAGGGAAATCTCACCGCAGCCGAACAGAATTTCCTGCAAAACTGTCTCTACGAGCTACGCATGGCCTACGTCGATGTCACCAATGCCCTGGCGCGTCCTCCGCAAGCGCCGCTCAAGGGCACTGGGACTTAGGCGCGATGAACGCTACGCTCACGGTGCTGGGCAGCGGCACCTCCATGGGCGTGCCCACCATCGGTTGCGATTGCGCGGTATGCCATTCTTCTGATCCGCACGATCGTCGCACCCGCCCGTCCATCCTGGTGGAATTCAACGACAAAAATGTCCTGATTGACACCACACCGGATTTTCGCGAACAAGCCATCCGCGAACGCATCCGCAAAATTGATGCAGTGCTTTATACCCACGCTCACGCTGACCATGTTTTGGGGCTCGATGATCTGCGCCCGTTGAGCTTCCACCGGCCGCACAAGATTCCCCTTTATGCGCAGCCCGAAGCCGCTGCATTTCTACGCACGATGTTCAGCTACATTTTCGATGCGGAGTACAAGTACGGCGGTCTGGCGCAGGTCGAATTGCATCCCATCAATGGTTCGGTCGAACTGTTCGGGGCCTGTTTCGAACCGGTTCAAGTGATTCACGGTGACACCGCCATTATCGGATATCGTTTCGGTTCGGTGGCCTACTTAACCGACTTTAGCGAGATTCCCGATCAATCATTCGCCCAATTGGGAGATCTGGACATCCTTTTTCTGGATGCGCTGCGCCGCAAGCCGCATCCCACGCACTCCACCGTAGACAATTCGTTACGCATTGTGGAGCGCGTGAAACCGCAGCGCGCATTCTTCACTCACATCTGTCACGATTTGCCGCACGCGGCGACCAACGAAACTTTGCCACCGAACGTTCGGCTCTCCTACGACGGGATGAAGCTGGATTTCGAGATTTGATTGAAAACAAGACCACTTAAACCTCATCGGAACCCGTAAGGGTTCATGCGCTGGGTAATACGCACTTAACCCGATAGCCCGCTGCAGCCCGGGGAGTATCATTGTCACGGATCGTGACTATGTCACGTTGCATTCTCCTTGTCGATGACAACGCAGTCATCCGGCACATGTTGCGGACGGCCTTCGAGGAGCGTTCAGATTGGGAAGTGGGAGAAGCACAAAACGGGCGGGATGCAATCGATAAAGCACGAGAATCGAAGCCCGATCTGATCGTTCTGGATCTCTCGATGCCGGTGATGAACGGGCTAGAAGCCGCCCCGGTGCTCAAACGGATGCTGCCCGCAGTACCCATCATCCTGTTCACGCTTCACGACAACAAAACATTGGAGCGGGAAGCATTAGCTCTCGGGGTCAGTGCAGTAGTTTCCAAAGCGGCTAGCATGAAGGCATTGATCGATCAGGCCAAGGATTTGCTAAGAGCGGCGTGAGCCCGATCCCAATCCTACCCGCGTCGCACGCGGCAACACCCCACCGCCTAGGGACGACAGTCCGACGCTTGAGACAACGGTGGAAGGGCACGGCTTCCAGCCGTGCCGTAAGGAGCGATGCCTCGCCGCCCAACGATCGAGGGGGCGTAACGACGATCCCACCCTGAAGTGCACCCCCGTTCGTTGCGCCCAACTATCGCGCGTTTAGCTCGATTCCTTATCAGACTGCGCCACTGCGCAACTGCCTCCTCATAACGAAGCCTTCCAAAACAACTCCTTTGCATTCTTGGCGAAATCTCTGCAAACTGTGCGGTTGAACATTTTTCCATGCAGATCTTCCACAAACTCGAAGACGTGCCCGCCAACTTTGGACCTACCCTTCTCACGGTGGGCAATTTTGACGGCGTGCACCGCGCCCACACCCATGTGCTCGACGAGTTAGTGCGGCGGGCACGGCAGCAGAATGCGAAAGCCATGGCAGTCACGTTCGAACCCCATCCCATGCGCATCCTGCGCCCCGATTCTGGATTGAAGTTGATCACGCCCCTTCCCGAAAAACTGCGCCTGCTCGAAGACACGGGCCTGGATGCTGTCCTGCTGCTTCCTTTCGGCCGCGATCTATCCATGATGACGCCCCATCAGTTTGCGGAAAGGATTCTGAAAAAGAAACTGCACGCCCGCGAAGTGCACGAAGGCTACAACTTCCGCTTCGGCCACAAGGCGGCCGGCAACATCGAGATGTTGACGGAATTCGGCCGCAGCCTGGGATTTGAAGTAAAGGTCTATCCGGAAATGCGCGTGCGCGGCGAGCCAGTGTCGAGCAGTCACATCCGCAACCTGCTCAATGAAGGCCGGGTAAGCCGGGCGCGGCATTTACTGGGACGGCCGTTCAGCATTCTCTCCACTCCCGGACGCGGCCGCGGATACGGCTCGAAGTACACCGTCCCCACCATTAACCTCAGCCGCTATGAGGAACTCGTGCCCAAGGACGGCGTTTATATTTCGCGCACCCGCGTTGGACTGGAGTGTTTCGATTCCGTAACCAACGTTGGGAACCGCCCCACCTTTGGCACAGACTCATTCGCGGTCGAGACGCACCTGCTGAACTTTCATCCCCTTGAATTAACGCCGGAGACGGAAGTGGAGATTCACTTCTTGCAGCGCTTGCGCGACGAAATCAAATTTCCCTCCATCGATGCGTTACGGGAACAAATTGGAAAGGATGTACAGAAGGCCGAGCGCTATTTTAGAGGCCTACAACACGCCAAGCATTAGGAGGGACGTTCTTTCCTTATTATCAGTGAGGCAAGTAGCCGGTTTCCATGGGCAGTTTGCCATCGACCTTCACTACATTGACTCCGCCACTCACAGAATGCACTTCCACCAGTCCCACCGCGCCCGGAGTGGATTCCACTTGCTTGACCAGATCGGCATCCGAATCGACCATCATGATGGAATTCTTATGCGCCGAAATGAATGCTTTCACTTCGCTCTCGGACATCTTATTCAGCCGCTCCAGTGTGACCATCTCCCCACGGGATGCCTTATGCAGCACCAGCACCACATCTTTTCCATCCGGCCACTTCTTCACTTCGGATCGAAAAATCCTTGCCAAGTGGGCGGAGGTGATATCGCCCAGGCTGTTGTCCTTGTCGACCACTACGGCCATGTGGTGCGCCAAGCAAGGCGCCAGCGACAGCAACACGAAAGCGAACACGTAGGTCACGCGATGGCTTTTCATACCACGCCCTCAACTCATTTTGGATACGTTCCGATACCGTCAGGCTACCAGAGAAATGCTTTTCGAAAAGCAAAATCCAAGCAAAAACGCGCTGCAGGCGGTGTCAAAATAGGAACATCCGAGGAGCAGAGTTGAAAGCACACGTGACAATCCTAGCCTGTTCGCCTCATGCGTTCGCCGCGCGTGCCGCTTCTTCCAGGGCCTTCATCGCCACAAGGTAAGGGCGAGGGCCATGGCTCACCCTTGCGACGCCATGCTCCGCCAGCACGCGCACAGGCGGAGTGGCGTCGCCGACCATGATGTTGAGCGGCAGGGACGACTCTTTAACCAGGCGGGCGATCAGACCGATATCCGCTAGACCGGGCGCAAACAGCCCATCCGCGCCGGCTTCCGCATATGCGTGTGCTCGCTCCATGGCCTCAACGACCATAGCTGCGTCATGCTGTTCGGCCGGTCGCTGGAAAAAGACATCGGTCCGAGCATTGATGAAGAAGCGGATATTGGCTGCATCGGCCATCTGCCGAGCGCGTCGGATGCGATCAGCTTGATCGACTGTCGCGCGTAGTTTTCCATCCGCCGGAAAGCTGTCCTCCAGGTTGCAGCCAACGGCTCCCGCATCAATCGCTAGAGCAATAGTCTCGCCGACCACCTCCGGCGCGTCGCCATAGCCGCTTTCAAGATCGATCGTCACGGGTAAGTCCGTCGCCCCGACGATCCGACGTAGATTGTCGATCGCGAAAGCGAGTGGGATGCGCTCGCCATCCGCGAAGCCATTTGCATTGGCGACCGACCAACTGCCTGTCGCGATCGCCTCAGCACCGCTCGCAGCAATGGCCTTAGCGCTGCCCGGATCCCAGATGTTAAAGAGGACAAGGGGCTTTCCGGGGATATGCAACGCCCGGAATTGCTCGGCTTTGCGCTTCTGATCGGCCATTCTTTTCTCCTGATAAATTAGTGAGTCTGAAATTCCAATCATGCCGCCTCCTCTTGGACCGCCTGCCAGTGTGCGCGTAGTTCCTTGTTGAATTCCTCCCAACGTTCTTCGGGGAAGAAAATTCTGGCACCTTTAAACTCGACGCGGCGCCGAGTGCCCGGGATTGTATCGGCCAGCCAGCGCGACCATTTCACATCGAAGTACACGTCATCTGTTCCCCAGACGATGAGCGTCGGCGCTTTTAATGTCTTCAACTGTGCTTCAACGGCAACTGTGTGCTTGTTGTCGAAAGCTGCGAGGAAGCGTTGCAGGTCGCGGGTGCGCTGCCCGCTCCTGACCAGCGGACTCAGATATTGTTCGATGCTGTCGTCACTCAGCTGTTCCGGGTGCTCATAAGCTGGTCCCAGAGCTTGCGCTGATCGATAGACGCTTTTGTCCGACAACATCGCGTCCAACGTTCCACGCAAACCGCCGCCGGCCGCCATCGCCAGGAAGGGTTTGAAGGCCTCGGGCGGCCAGTTGTCGTGAGTATCGCAATCCGTGAGCGTGAGGCTGCGGACGCGCCCCGGGTACAACGCGGCGAAAATCTGTGCAATACCGCCACCGCTATCGGTGCCTACGAGGTCCACCTGATCAATGTCCAAGGTATCGAGAAATTGCTTGAGCATCTCTGCATTGGCCGTCACGGACACGTCCTGATCTAGCGCGATTTCGGTGTCGCCATGCGCGAGCAGGTCCACGGCTATACACCGCCGGATGTCGGACAACTCCGCCAGTTGATGACGCCACAGGTACCCGTTCAGCAGCACGCCATGAACGAACAACGCGACCGGTCCGGTACCCTGCTCCATGTAGCTGATACGGCCGAATGCGGTCTGCACGCTACGCGGGATGAGCGAGGATTTCCCCATCCATCGCTCACCCCTTCCTCGACACCCCCCCGGAAATGTACGCTTCCTTCAGCTTTTGCGCGCACTCATCACAGCAAACCTCAACCGTCTTGCCGCCGATTTTGACTTTAATGGAATCCCCATCGAGCTTGCAGTCGCAAGCCGCACAAGTTTTTTCAACCATAGCATCGCTCTCCAATACCCGAAAGCCGGGTGGACAACAGTAGGCCACACAGGAAGAGAGACCCGCTGTCAGAATCTTTAGCGATTTGCTTGAACAGGCGCTAACGATGTAACGCCGAGCGCCGGAACTCCGAAGGCGAGCGGCTGTAAGCCTGGCGGAACACGGCGCTGAAATGGCTGTGGCTAGAGAAGCCGAGGTCTAAGCTTAGAGCGGTCAGGTCGTCATATTGCGCGAGCAGGTCCAGCGCCCGCGCTAGCCGTAGTCGCAACTGATAGCGATACAATGGCAGGCCTTCCACTTGTTGGAAGACCTGCGTGAGATAAACCGGGGAACCGCGCACCTCGGCGGCGATCTCGGTCAACGTCCAGCGTCGCGCGAGATCACTCGTCAGCACAAGCTTGACGCGATCTACCAGCCGCTGCCGTCCGACACTTGCGCCGGCCGCGTGCGTGGTGCGCGGCCACAGCGCCCGCCGCACTAGGGTCAAGGCCAGGCTCTCTGCTTCCAGAGGTTCGGCGATGTTCTGGCGCAGGCTGTGTCGTAACAGCGCCACAAGCGCTTGGGTCCGCGCGTCAATCCGGAGACGCTGCCGTCGAAATGCGAGCGTCGCGCCGTCGCGCAGAAAAGTGGGTGGCGCCAGTTCACGCAGGAGCGGTTCACTGATGGCCAGCGACAGACTAGCATCGCCACCCGGCACGGGATGGCTAACCCGGTAGCCTTCGGTGGCGTTGAAGAGCAGCACCTGGTTCGCCTCGGCTACGGCCTGGTCATGTCCAAGATGGCGCACATAAACGCCGCGATACGGAAACACGACTTCCGTTGCGGTCGCGAACTCTTCCGCACTCTCCTGTTGGCAACTCCCCCGGCAGTACACGTCCCGGATCGTAACCGTCGAAGATTTCAGCAGAAATTGAACGTCAAATTCAGGCACGCGTTTAATGTCGTTTGTTAGCGCCACACTCTTGACCCGCCAGTCGTACAAAAAGCATTATCGCATTTCATACGTCTGGTGCTGTCAATCGCTCCCCTACGATGATTGCTGAAGCGCTTTAGTGTCGAATGATCAGATCGCAACCTGAAAACTCTTAGCGCACTCTGACTGTGGGCTCAACCGACATCCCGGGCCGTAATAGGTGCTGCGGATCCTCTCCAGGGTTGAAACGAATCCGGACCGGCAACCGCTGCACTACTTTGACAAAGTTGCCGCTGGCATTCTCGGGCGGCAAAAGACTGAACAGCGTTCCGGCGGCGCCGGGGAGATTTTCGAGTGTTCCTCGATAGTCACGACTGAAGGTATCCACATGGATGCTCACGGGTTGACCCGGGCGCATGTACTTAAGCTGGGTTTCCTTGAAATCGGCCGTCACCCAGATGTCGTCAAGCGGAACGATCGCAAGCAAACTCTGTCCCGGTTGAATCCGCTGGCCGAGTTCGACGGTCTTACGGCCAATGACACCACTCACCGGCGCATAGATCTTCGTATAGCCGAGATTCAGTTCCGCGGTGCGTACGTCGGCTCGAGCTCGCTGTACTTCCCCGACGCTCGACCGTGACTTGGCTTGGGCGTCGATCACCTGTTGCGGAGCCGTTCGTGCCTCCTGTACCTGTGCCCGCCTCTCCGCGACGAGGCTGCGCGCCTGGGCGATTTTCTGCTCAATGGAAGCGACCGCGGCACGGTCGGATTCGAGTGCTTGTGCGGTTGCGACCGATTCGGTCTGTCGCGCGTCGTACTCGGAGCGCGAAATCTCGCGTTTTTCGACCAGGGCTTGATAGCGGACCCGGTCGCGCTCTGCGCGGGAGTAAAGAGCTTCGTCCTGCTGCACTTTGTGTTGCGCGGCTAAGAGGTCGGCCTGTTCCGCTTCGACGCTGGCGGCGGCGGTCTGTTGCGCCGCCTGGGCAAGGCGCAACCGGCTGAAAGCGCTCGTATCGGTAATGGGCACGTTGACACCTGCGGACCGCGCTTCCGCCTCCTTAGTCACAAGATCTGCCTTTGCATGGTCCAGGACAGCCTGGTAATCATTCGGATCGAGTTCTAGCAGGAGCGTTCCGGCTTCAACGTATTGGTTGTTCTCCGCCTTCGGATTGATATAGAGAACCGTGCCGCTGATGCGAGCGCTGATCGCGTTCAGGTGCCCATCGATCTGCGCATCATCGGTCGATTCAAAACGCCGTGCGTACAACCACCAGGACAGAAGGACAAGCACGGCCATCGCGGGCAAAACAAACAACGCCCAGCGCGGAATTCTTCTCGGCCGAGATATGAGCCTTGGCTGCGGCACTCGTAGCTGATTCGGGTCGTTTGCCGCAGTGGAGGAAGTCTGAAGGTCCTCTTCGAGTGTGTCTGTGGTTTCGGTCACGTTATTTGCCTCCGAAGAAATCCGAAAAACGGCGTTCCGCGACTCCCATGGCTCGGGCAAGCGACATCTTCGATACGTTGAACGAATAAAGGCTCTGAATGTAATTTTCGCGGGCGGCGATCAAGGTTTCCTGCGCCTGCAGAACCTCCAGGTAATTTGTAACGCCATTCGAGTAACGGTCTCGCGATTGAGTGAGAGCGCGTTCCGCCAACGCCCGATTCTTCTGCGCCACCTTGACTCCGGTATCAGACGCCTCAAGATCCAGCCAGGCGACGCGAACGTCGTAAGCCACGCGCCCCTTGAGGTCTTCGTGCTCCGCTTGCTTCCGGGCGAGATTGGCTCGCGCTTCGTCCACATCGGCTCGAATGCGACCGCCGGTATAGACGGGGAACGAGACACTGCCCGCCACGGTGTAGACCGAGTTGAAGCTTCCCACGTTGACCCCGGCTCCGCCGTAGTCGGCATGCAGCGAAAATGAGGGAAGACGTTGGGCTTTCTCGGCTCGAACGCTGTAGTCTGCCGCACGCACACTCGCTTCTGCGCTGCGAAGGTCGGCTCGATCCTGCAGAGCCTCAGCGGTCGCCGACTGCTGCGTGAGCCCAGGCAGCGGGCATTCAGAAGGGTCCACTACCGTGAACTTCTGATCGATGGGAATTCCGATAACGCGACCAAGTGCCAGCTTGTCTTTTTCAAAGGCGTCGGTGGTGTTGATCAGGCGTTGCTCGGCTGTCTGCCTCTGCACCTCTGCCCGAATCGAATCGATCTCCGGCGAGACTTCCGTCCTCACTTGATCCGCCGTTTGTTGGTCCAGTTCTTGCGCCGAGGCTAACTGCGCACGCGCGGTCTCCACTCTTGCGGCGCTGGCTACTACTTGGAGATATGCAATCCCCACGGCATAGACCACGACGTCTCGCGCGTCGCGTGTGCTGAATGCGGAGGCCTGCTCAGTGTTCTTCTGCGACCGATATCGATCGTGCAGCTCGGTGCTGTAGACCGATTGCGTAAGGCTGACCCGCGCGTCCTGATAGCTGAACGCTCCGGTCGTCGGAGGAAGGCCGGGAAAGCCTGGGACCGGCGGCAGCTTCAACCCAATTTCCTTCAGGCTGAGGTCGTCAAAGGCCTGTTCGCCCTTCACGGACACACTCGGGAGCAACGCCGAAAGAGCGCGTAGCCGCTGGGCTCGAATCTCAGCTGTTCCTTGGCTGCTCTCAATCAAACCGAGGTTGTAGCGCAGCCCACGGTCGACGGCGTCCCGAAGCGAGAGAGGAACGACCTCGTCTGTAACTTTGCCTGCTGGTGTGCTGCCCAGGTATGGATTCTGACCTTGCGTGGCCTGCGCACTCGGATTGGTCGTGCTGGCCGCCGGATTAATAGGACGTGGCGTGGAAATCGAATACCCCTGAGGGTCTAGCTGAACCTGGCACAAGGCAGATCCCGCACCCGCAGGCAACCAAGCAACTAGCAATCCGGCTTTGATCAGTCTGTTCATACGTGAATCCAATTCAGTGTGCTGCCGGACCTCCTCCTTGTTGGAACTTGCGAATAAAAATGGCAAGGAGCGGTCCAATGAAAGCAACCAGTCCGAGCAGCCAGAAGCAGTCGAAAAACCCGAGGATGGCTGCTTGCTGCTGAACCACCGCATAAACCTGAGCCACAGCGCTCACTGCGGCGTCCGCCGCCGAATAACCGTGGTCGATGAAGCGACTGGCAACCCCCTCCACATTTGCCGAAAAAGTTCGATCGAAACTCGTGATGTGCGTGACCAGCACTGACTGGTGGTACTGCGCGCGGCGGGCGAGCAGAGTCGTAACGAAGGCTATGCCAAAGCTTGCGCCCTGATTGCGAAACAGGTTGGTTAGGCTGGATGCTTTGTTGTTCTTGTTCTTGGGAAGATACGAATAGGCGAGCTGACTTACCGGCACAAATAGAAATGCAATGCCCAGGCCCTGCAGCGCACGCGCCCCCGCTTCCCTCGTATAGTTGGTCGCAAGATTGAAACTCGCGAAATACCACATTGACAGACCGAGAACGGTAAATCCCACTGCCAGGAGCTGAGCGACAGGAATTCGGTTCACTAAACGGACGACGACCGGCGCCAGGATCACAATCACCATCGCGCCCGGTCCCAGCACCAACCCGGCATCAGTCGCGGTGTATCCATAGAGAGATTGCAGCATCTGCGGAATCAGCACGGTCGAGCCATAAAGCACGAAACCAAAGAGAAAATAAAAGGCATTCGCGATGGCGAAATTGCGATCTTTCAACAAGCTGATTTCGACCACCGGATCCGGATGGCGCAGCTCCCAGACCAGCGCGAACACCAGCGCCGCGATCGCGACTACGAAGAAGCCAACGATGAAATTGCTCTCAAACCAATCCAGTCTTTCGCCGCGGTCGAGTACAACCTCCAGGCAGGCGAATCCGGTCGCGACCATTAGAATTCCCATGTAATCGACTTTGAGTTTGCCCGCCGCGCGCGCCGCTTCCACTTCGCGTTTGAATTCTGGCGGGTCGGAAACGATGCGGCTGGTCAGCACCAGTGACAGGATCCCAATCGGAATATTGATAAAAAAGATCCATCGCCAGGAAAAGCTGTCGGTTATCCAACCGCCTAGCGGCGGCCCGATGGCCGGGGCAGTTACGATCGCCATGCTGTAGAGAGCAAAGGCAGCGGCCCGCTTTGCCGGAGGAAATGTATCGACCAGAATCGCCTGTTCGACGGGCGCCAAACCTCCGCCACCGATGCCCTGAAGCACGCGGAAAAAAATCAGCGATCCCAGGCTCGGAGCGAAACCGCACATCAGCGAACTCACGCTGAACAGCGCGACGCAAGTCATGTAGTAGTTCTTGCGGCCGAAGGCCCGGCTCAGCCATGCGCTCAAAGGCAACGCCACTGCATTAGCAACCAGATAGCTAGTCAGGACCCAGGTACTCTCGTCGTAGCTGGTAGCCAGACCGCCCGCGATATGGGGGAGGGACACATTCGCGATGGCGGTGTCCAGCAACTCCATGAAGGTCGCGAGAGTGACTGTGATCGCGATCAGCCAGGGGTTCACGCCGTTTTGCTCGCCGTTGCCCGCCAACTGCTCTGTGGTCTGAGCCGCCATCTGTCCCCTCTGCAGTACTCAGATGGCATATGAGACCGATCGGTCGCATATTTAATGGCCATGAGCTGTCGGCCATAATGTGGGGAGAATACCTCGTGAGTGGGGCCGGCGTCCTGGCAGCAGCATGCCAAGCCTCCCGAACACCTATTTGCTGCGCCCCGTTGTGAAGCGGGCGCCTACACTTGTGCGAAGCCGCCATCCACAAACAGTTCGGTTCCGGTGATGTAGCTCGCGTCATCGGAGGCAAGAAACACCACGGCCTTGGCGATCTCATCCGGTGTGCCGAACCTGCCGAGCGGAACCATAGTAGAAATCATCTTCTTGCGTTGCTCGCCGCCTTCTGCGGAGGCCAGCAGGCCGCTCAGTCCGGGGGTGTCGATGGAGCCTGGGCTCACTGCATTCACGCGAATGCGGCGGTCCTTTAAGTCCGTTGTCCACGTCCGCGCAAATGAACGAATGGCGGCTTTGGTGGCGCTGTACACGCTATTGATGGGTAACCCTTTGCTGCCGACGATGGATGAATTCAGGATGATCGCGGCGCCGTCCGGCAGAAGGGGAAGCGCTTTCTGCACCGTGAAAAGCAGGCCTTTAACATTGATGTCGAAGGTCCAGTCATAGAGCTCCTCGGTGATCGTGCCGAGGGCGGCAAACTTCGCGACCCCGGCGTTGGCGAACACGATATCGAGTTTTCCTTTTTCCCGCTTGATTTGTGCAAAGAGACGATCAAGGTCGCCTAGATTCGCCACGTCTCCCTGCACGCCGGTCACATTTCTTCCGATCTCCTCAACCGCGGCAGCCAGCTCCGCATCACGACGCCCGGTTATAAAGACGTATGCGCCTTCGTTGACGAAGTGCTTCGCGGTCGCGAGACCGATGCCGCTATTGCCGCCGGTAATGAGTGCAATTTTTCCTTCCAGCTTGCCCATATATTTCTCCTTATAATCGTCATTCTGTTGCGCATTTTTTTACGACCGATATTCGCGGGCTAACATTATCTGCCCCAAATGGTAGGACATATGATTGGTTCGACTTAGGAGCACAGCCAGTCGGTTCCGGGTGGGATCTTTGGCATAGTCCTCGTCGGACATGGCGCGATGTTGCAGCAACCATTCGTTCGCCGAAAGACTCGCAAACTCTGAAAGGAGCTTCCCGTTCACCTCGTCCCAATACTCTTTCAGCTCTCGCCGGGAAGGGAGTTGCGCCACTGCCTTATCTGGATTGGAGACGAACATGGGATCCAATTCGGGGTGAAGTCGCGGTCCAAAGCCCAGAATCGAAAACATCGCGTCGTGAATTGCGATGAGATGCCCCCAAAGATAGATGAGGCGGTTCCTTCCTGGCGCCACTTCTTTTAAAAGTTGGTCTTCGCTGAGATTTGAAAATATCTTGTCAGCTCTCTCCACGACGAGAGTCCAGGAGTTGAGCGCCACTTTCACCGACAGTTGTTGGGATGTCATTTGCAATCCACCTCTTTTAAGTTCTGTGCACCTTCAAGCAGCCATGTCGGCCCGTGGCTGAGGGCTCTTCCTTCCATTGAACCGAATCACGCCGAATCGTTGTGAGAGGGCGCGCCACTTTTCAATGGACCCCCAGAATACTGGTGATCAGCTGCTGTGAAAGATCATGGGTGGTGTGATTCCACAGCCGACTAAAGAGCAAGGAATGCCTGTGCAGGCCCAGCACCAGCAGATCACTTTGGGTTCTCCGTACGCATTCTGCGATGGCCTGCACTTCGTCCCCCTCGACAAGTTCAGTCGTCAGGATTACCCCTTCGCGCTGAGCGGCCGCTCGCGCATGGGCTTGCAGGTCTCGGTAGTAGTCAAGAGCCTGCTGACGTAGCAGCTTAGTTCCTCCTGGCACCTCCGCATCGATGTATCCAGCGTACGGAGGCAGCTTCTCCTGCACCGACACTGCCCTGAGTTCGGCGTTGAGACTCTTCGCAAGATGGATGCCAGTGAGTAGTGCTCGTCCGGATTCCGGAGATTCGTCGTACGCGACCAGAATTTTGTTAAACATCGTTGACTCCTGAAAAACATACGTCCATTCGCGTCTCCTGCAATTCTCCGAAAATCATCGCGTTTCTGCGCCGACTGTGGGGAGCGCATCATCCCATTCACGGATCGGGAGCACGAGAAATAGCTCGCGGTGACCCGGAAGACTGTTGACGTACGGCTCACCATTCGATCCGTCCTGGTTCAATGTTTGCATCATCTTTTGATCCAGTCCGATGATCATGATGTGTGGCCCAACGTGGAATTCATCACCGCTTCCCATCGCATGCGACTTGTTAGGTACCCATTTGCCACCGTACATATACGAAATTCCTAAACTGTGAACATTGGGTGTACGACCGGCCATGCTGTCCTTGAGGAACTGCAGAAACACCTGGTCAAAGCAGCCGGGCTCATCATGGTTGGTTCCAGGAAACCCTGGAAGACAAGTCCACCCATTGGTGCCAGCCCGGAGAACCCGGAACTCGCCGGTGGGCGAGGTGGGATAGTCGAGCACGGTCGCGTTTCGCGTAACAAACGCTGGACCTGCCTGCAGAGCGGATGCGATCTTCTCCGCATCGGACTTCGACTTGCTCGATGCTGGCATTTGCGCGTAGGTGACGACGGTGGCGATCAGTAGTAAGAAAACGAACTTTTTCATCGAGATTCTCCTCCGCATGACGTCCTATGGGCGCCCCATGATGTGCACATGCGCGTAGGGCGAGCCGGCCCACATGATGTAGGCTCCAGTTGGCTTGTGCGTGGTTGGCAGTCCAGTGGTTCTGGGGTCGAATGGCCACATGATCATCCAGTGGGGACCGACCTCAATCGGCATGCTCGTTGTGTCATTGGGATCGGAATCGCTTCGCTGACTGGCCCCGGCCAGCATGTAGGTGATGCCTGGCACCGTGTTAGTAGGTTTTGGTTTGTGAGCTTTGGCGTCAGCGAACCACCGCATCGATGCCGCATCGACACACATGGGTGGTTCGCCAACAAGTTTCGGGTTTCCCGGCATGCACGTAAAGCCGTTGCTGCCTTCGCGCAGGATTACTTTATTGCCCTGCGCATCTGTATCGATGATTCGCGCGAACTTAGAAACGTTATCTGGTCCTGCAGACATTGCACGAGCTATCTTTTCCTGCGTCGTGTCACCCGCCATCGCGGATACTCCGTCGTGCGAAGTCTGCGATTCGGCACGGCCCACAAACCTGACGCCGATTATCAAGAGCAGAGCCAGTGCCGTGATGGCGCTGGCCAAGAATTTACCCCTCGAACTTTCTGATCTCATGTCTCCTCCTGGTGACGTGTCCCCTGTTCTTTGTCCACGGAGGTCGCCGAGTCGCTTCCTAGCTCGCCCGCGCGCAAAAGCACCCCGCCTAGAGTTCGCATTCGGCTTGTAGCCAATCGTCCAACTCACCCTATTGTCATGGGTTGTCTCCAAACTTGAAGCTTCTACGGCTTCGTTGTTGGATCTTTCTGGTTAGTTGGAACTTCGAGCCACATCATTAACGCTGAACTGGAACAGGATCTTACCGCTGCGATTCGATTTCAAGGATTGCTTGAACGCTTCCTTGAACTGGTCGAGCGGGTAGACATGCTCCACTGCGGCGGAGAGCGATCCATCAGCTACGAGGTCTCCCAGCTTCTGGTAAATCTCCTCGATCTCTGTGCGGGGCGCGTTGCGTATCCAATTGATGAGCCAGAATCCGTGGAGGCTGAGACCGCGGTAGATGAGGTCTTTGGGCGGCATAGCTGGGAACTGCCCGCTTTGAAGTGCGTAGACAACAACCGCGCCGCCAGGTTTAAGCGTTTTGGCCAACTCGCCCACAGGAGTTCCACCCACCATATCGAGTACGAGGCTAAGTTTCTTCCCGCCGAGAGCTTCCTCAATGTCCTTGTGCAGGTTGTCGCCTTGGAGGACTACGCGGTCACCTCCCCACTGCCGTACCTGTTTGGCAGCTTCTTCCCGCCGGACGACATTTAGCGTCTTGACTCCCGCAAGCTTAGCGAGCGCGATGACGTACTGACCCATGGCCGCGTTGGCCGCGGTTTGACCGATCCAGTCGCCGGGCATCAGGGAAACATATCGACTCAGCAAGAGATAGGCGGTAGCGGGGTTAATCCCTATCATCGACAGTTGCAACGGATCTGCTTCGCCGCTCACTGGCACGATGTTTCGCACTGGGACGACAACTTCATCTGCCCATGTACCCTGCTCGTAGGTGGGAAGAATCAAGACTCGCTTGCCCCGCAGGGCAACATTAACCTTCGATCCAATCTTGGCAACTCGGCCAACACCTTCCGCGCCTACCGAGGATGGGAAGGCCGGCTGGACGCCGTACATGCCGCTGACAAATAGAAAGTCCGATGGATTGAGCGGGGCCGCTTCCATCGAGATGAGAACATCTTCCGGACCCAGAGCCGGTTCGGGGACGGTCTTGAGTTCGATGACATCTGAGGGTTCGCCATGAGCTATGAGTTGCAACTGCCGCATAAGTAAACTCCTTTCGTTCGAAACAATTTACGGTTTGACTGCGCGCGCCGAAAGCCAAAGCGCTCCCCCCGGATTGACCCGATCCGGATAGAGCTCCAGCATCTTGTCGTAGAGTCCTCGCGCGGTCGTCGTTGTCCCGGCTACGCGGTCGAAATCGCGGATGTACTGCCGGGTCTCTTCAATGATCTTGGGGCTGTCGTCGTTCCCAGGTCGCTTGTGTCCGGCGATCACAGCGCGTGGGTTGAGTGACTCGATTTTGTCGAGCGCAGCGATCCACTCACCGCGGGTTTTCGCGTTCGACTCGGCGAGATAGAGATGAACGTCGTTGTAGGCAGCGTCGCCGGCAACCACCAGTCCAACCGACGGGACATGCAGACAGGTGGTGTAGTCGGTGTCGGTATGGCCGACTTCCACCACGACCAAGTCGTGCCCTTCGAGATCGATCACATTTCGCTTGAGTTCTTCGGCGATCATGAGGCGATCCGGGATTTGGTCTGGAAACAGCGGCTTCCAGAAGCTCGCGAGGACGTCCGGCGAGGCCTGCTGGCGCATGAGTTTCACAACATCGGGCATGGCCACCGCCCTGGCATTGGGAAAACGATCCAGGAGCGCTGCGATGCCAAAGAAATGGTCGCCGTGACCGTGGGTGACATAAATCGTTGTTAGGTTCTTGCCGCTCGCCGCGACCCAATCTGCGAGGATATCCGCTTGCTCGACGGTGATAAAGGTGTCGACAAGGACGGCGTCTCGCTTGCCGAAGATAAGCGTCGACGATATCGGCGACCACATCATCTGTTTCGTGCCCGGAGCCAGGTCGCTCGTGACAGTAGGTATTCCGGCCGTCACGAACACGTCCCAGTTCAGCGCAATGTCTCGTTCAGTCGCGACTTCAGTCTTGCTAGCCATAATTTCTTCTCTCCATCGAGCTTACTGCCGGAGGAGCGCACTCTGTAGTGATCCGGCAAGGCTTCTGATCTATCCGGTGAATGAACTGCCAAACATCGGATTCCCGCTCTTGGACTGCTCGCGCGTCGCTTCGTCCTGAATCACATCCCAGTGTTCGACGAGCATCCCTTCTTCGAGTCGAACGACATCTGCGGCAATCCAGTTCACAGGCAGGCCGAGGTTCGAAAATCGTCCGTGCACGATCACGAAATTGCCTTCAGCCACGATCGTTCCGTGCTCATATTTGAAAGTCGGCGGAAGGCTCTTGATGAGATCGAACAGGCCCTCACGCCCGGGAGCAATGTGCGCGCTGTGTTGAATGTAGTTGGGCGACCAATAGCGTGCAGCCGCTGCGTAGTCACGTTTGTTAAACAATCTCTCAAAGGCTTCAAGAACCAGCGATTTGTTTTTTTCTGCAATCAACTGACTCATCTTCATCCTCCTTGTGGTCCAGGGTGGATTATTGTTATAATCCATATACAGGATTAGATTCGTAATCCTGATTTAGGTGCAGTTTATTTTTGTGGAGGGACATGTGGGCTATTCCAAAGCTCAAAAAGCGAGAACTCATAAGCGCATCGTTGCCATTGCCTCCAAGAGATTCCGCGAAAAGGGCCTCGCGGGGTTCGGAATTGCGGAGCTGATGAAGGAAGCTGGCCTGACGGTGGGCGGCTTCTACAAGCACTTCGATTCCCGTGATGACTTAGTGGCCGAAGCGGTCAACTCTGCATTCGGCGGGTGGAGGCGTCGAGTGGACGCTGCTAAATCCGGCGGGCTGCCGGTGTCCTATGAAACCCTGATTGACGACTATCTGAGCGAAGCCCACCGAGATAATCCGGGCACGGGCTGTGCCTTCAGTGCGCTGGCGCCGGAGATCGCGCGCAGCGATAAGCGGACCCGTGCGCTTACCTCTGAGCAGGTCCGGAACGACATTCAGTTGATTGCAGCGTTGCGTCCGGCCAGAGACAAACGTACGGCGAGATCGAGAGCGATTTTGATTTTCAGTGCGCTCGTCGGAGCGATGGCTCTGGCGCGCGCGGTATCAGACGAGACACTTTCGCGCGAAATCCTGAAGACGGTGGCAGAGCTTCTGAAGAATTCAGCCTCAGGGCGCCAGCAGGGCAAAAGAGTATGAAAGTTGCGCTATTCAGCTACCAGCGCCATTTGTGTTGAACTTTCTGAAGTGGGTCAAATCGTCGAGGGGCGATCAATGTAGGCCGCAATACTCGCGTTGGAGTACGAGGCTGGCGAACTAGCCCTCACGAACGACCCCATGCACCAGGCCGCAGCGAACCCATCGCGTGAGCGCCGCGACTCTCTCTCATCAGATTAAACAACTGAAGATGGCTGGCTCGGTCGAAATCGCATCCATTGTTCGAGGTTGCGTTCGGCTTTGACCCAATCGTCCAACTCACGGCCCAGTTGTTCGCCACGTTCGAGATAGATTTCGTATGCGCGACGTCTGATTTCCTCGTCACGCGCTGGAGTTCCCCTGCCAAAGCTCCTCCCATCTCGGCCGCCTGGGTGGAGGTCGCTCGGGGCACCGTACTTACGTTTCTCTTTGGTTTCGATGACATACTCATCTCCTTCTTCCTTGTGACTCAATCCGAATTCGGCGCACTTTAAGCGACTCCGTTCTTTGTAACCAGCACCGCGCGGAAGCGAGCTTTGCCTTGCATCATGCGAGCGTAAGCATCGGCAGCCTGCTCGAGAGGAAATGTCTCGATCATCGGGCGGATATTCTCCAGGACGCTGAAGGCAAGGGTGTCCTCGCCATCAATCGGCGTGCCCGTCAGGCTCCCGTGTACCGAGCGCCCTCCAAACACTAGAGGGAACGCATTCAATTGGATCTGGTCCTGCGGCACTCCCACCACGATGAGTTGGCCGCGGGCTGCAAGACCCGACACCAGTGATCCCATGGCATTCCCACTGGTTCCTGTTGCGAGAATCACCCTTGCCCCGCCCATCCGCTGCAGCACCGCTACGGCGTCCTCGGCAGAAGTATCGATGTAGACGTGCGCGCCCAAATCTTTTGCGAGCTTTTCCTTGTCGCGTCCACGCCCAATTGCGACCGTACGAAATCCCATGTGCCGCGCAAACTGGACACCAAGGTGCCCAAGGCCGCCAATGCCCTGCACCGCGACCAGATCTCCGCCGCGCAAGCCAGCGTTGCGAAGAGCGTTGTAGGTCGTAATGCCCGCGCACAGGAGAGGGGCTGCCTCCGCGGATGTGAGCCCATCCGGAACAGAAGAGAGGGCGCGTGCTTCAGCGATCATCACTTCCGCATATCCACCATCCGCGGTTACTCCCGACGTCACAGGGTTCTGACAATTCACGATGTCTCCGCGCCGGCACGGTTCGCAGACCCCGTCTTCTCCGGCAATGAGGCCGACACCAACCCGTTGACCGACTTTCCATCTAGACACTCCGCTACCGACGGCTTCAATGCGGCCAACCACCTCATGTCCGGGAACACGCGGCAGAGTCAGACCCGGATAAATGCCCGTGACCGTGGCGGCGTCGGTGTGACAGATTCCGCATGCTTCCACCCGAATCCGAACTTGACCTGCTCCCGGCTCGGAGATTTGTCGTTCCACTACGCGAAGCGTGCCCGGCGCTGAGACCTCCACTGCCTTGTATGTGTTTGTCATTTGTCTGTACCTTTCATTTGCATTTCATTCTGGCTAAACGACGAGCGCGGTACTGCGATTGCGGAACTCGGAGATATGGCAGCATCCCAGTTTGTCGAGTGCGCCAGCGACCTTCAAGCGCCGGCCAAGTTGGGAACTATCTTGAAGTTTCGAATATCAATCTTTCCCTCGACGAGTGTCGCGGCGTCCGCGAGGAAGCTGCGAAGGACCGCGTTCTCCCGATGTCTGTTCAGATGTTCTTGCGACTCATAGCGCTCATAGAGGAACCACGAGGCGGAGTCTTCTGTGGAGTGGTGCAGATCATAGGTAATTACTCCCGGATCTGAACGGGACGCCTGAACCAGTGCCTGAAGCCGACCCGCAAGCTCCTCTTCCCTTCCGGCTCTGCTCCGTAGGAACGCAGCGACAACAACGGACTCTGTCATCTTCGTTCTCCTCATCGGTGATCAGTTTCACAATCGATGGCTACCCCGCTACGATCTCGAACTAAGACCCGTCTCTTTACACAGCCGCTGCCGCGAGCAATGCCTCGACCTTCGCATCTAGATCTTGCGCGACTTTCAGAGCTTCAGGACTTCCGTACGTGGCAAGAAAACTCGCCATACGATCGTAGGAAAGATAAACTCCATCCGGACGCTCGTCGATTAGAATCGTGACTGGCGCGTACGACCCTGCATCTGGCACGTGCTGAACCATTGCGCTCATAGTAACGGGATTGCCTACCACGAAACGGAGACTCTGCCCAGCGTCTGCTCCGTTTCGCTTCTCCACCACTTTGCCGAGGTCCAGGCGCGTGAACTCCATCAATTCCGACGGTCCCGTCGCGTGCTGAACAATCTTTTCCACTTCTGCAAACGTTTTTGCGGCCGCGAGATTCTTGCTGAACGAGTTCATGTCTGGATGTCCGATAGCCGACTCGAACGCGGCCACCACGTCGTGGAAACCCTTGGAAGAAATCACGCTGAATCGCTGCACTTTGATCTCTTTTGTCGGCATACTCTATCTCCATTTCGTTCTAGGTTCCTCTATGTGCGACGCAAGCCGTGCTGCTTCCCATTCATCTGGATAAGATGACGATAGAGACCGCTCGGTCGCACTCGCGGAAAGATAAATTCGAGGAAAACGGGTGTGGTGACGGTGTACTGCGATGAAAACCCAGTTCTACGATGAGCGGGTTACCGTCCTATGGCTTTGTGGCCGCGGAGCACCATGCAAGTGGAGGCCGCTTTCGCGATCAATTGGTTCTTCTCATCGGTGATGGTGCACTCCACATAGCCGATCGTGCGTCCACGCTGGACGACGATTCCTTCCGCTTTGAGTTGTGCCTCCCAAACCGGACGAAAGTAGTTAATTTTCAATTCAACGGTTGTAAACGATTCCTCCGGGGCGAGCGTGCTGGCAAAGGCCATACCCATTGCCGCGTCAGCAATGTCGCAAAGGATGCCGCCGTGCAGCGTTCCCATGGGATTTGCATGCTGAGGCCCGGCTGTCAAAACGACTGTCGCCCGCCCGTCAGCAATATCTCCTGCCTCAAATCCAATCAGACGCATCACGGGCACGTCGTTCGCTTTTGCCCGCTCCCTGAAATCGGGTTTCAATGGAATCTCTTGAGAGCTCATGACTTGCCCACCCCACCTTTCGAATGTCGCCCGCGAACCTCGGTTTCGAGATACTTCTCCAGATGACGGCAGGCAAAATCTAGAGGCTCGTCCTTTCGCTGCAAGCGACTCAACATGAAGCTTCCTTCGAGCGTACTTGCAATCAACGTAGCCAATTTCGGGGGATCGACATCGGAACGGATCTCGCCCCGTTGTTGGCCGTCCTCGGCAATCGATTGCAGACCATCGAGCCACAAATTGAGGGCTCTCCGAGCCTTCGCCCGCAACTGCGGATTGCCATCGTCGGAATCGATGGCCGTGTTCAGCAGCGGGCATCCTCCCGGCACCAGGCCAGCGCGCCGGTCGCGAAAGTTGCGCACGATCTGCTTCAAGCGGTCAACCGTGTTCAGGACCTTCTCCGTTCCCTCGAAACGCGTATCCATGGCGATTTTCCATGCGTAGTCGAAGGCATCTCCCGCAAGCTCTTGCTTGCTCCCAAAGTGCCGGTAAATTCCGCCCTTCTCTAGCCCTGTGGCTCGCATCAGATCGGAGAGCGCGGCGCCTTCATAGCCTTTCTGATTGAAGATCGGTGCCGCCTTCCGAATGATTTCTTGCCGGGTCTGCTCGCCTTTGCGCACTTCAGTACTCCTACAGCAGCCGATTCGCCGATCGCCTGTCGCCTTTGCCGCCACTGTATCACAATTGGATGAGACCGAGTGGTCTCTAGATGCAGCCAGGGTTCGCAGGTCCGCAGCCACAATAAACACGGATAGCTTCCTCATTCCCGCTCGGAATCGATCTATCCTCTCCCGCCTCAAGCGTTGAGGTTATAATGGCGCGCACGGATGGCCCTCACCACCGGAGCAAAGCTTGGCCCTTATGAAGTCGAGTCGCTGCTTGGTGCCGGCGGCATGGGAGAGGTTTATCGCGCCCGCGATACCCGTCTGGACCGCACCGTAGCGATCAAGGTCCTCGCTGCTCACCTTTCTTCCTCGCCGGAACTGAAGCAGCGCATGGAGCGCGAAGCCAGGACGATTTCTTCGCTGAACCATCCCAACATTTGCCAACTTTACGACATCGGCTCACAGAACGGCACCGATTATCTCGTCATGGAGTTTCTGGAAGGTGAAACCTTGGCGGAGAGGCTGCGCAAGGGCGTGATGCCGCTGCACGAAGTTCTCCGGATCGGAATCGCTATCGCCGAATCGCTCGAGCTCGCACACCAGCAAGGCATCGTTCATCGCGATCTGAAGCCTGGCAACATCATGCTGACCAAGGCCGGCGCCAAACTGATGGACTTTGGTTTGGCGAAGTCCGCAGCTGCGGGCTTAACTGCGGCAGCTTCGAGCGTCCCGCTTTTATCGGCGGCGCGGACGATGACAGAAGCCAGCCCCATGTCGCCGCTGACTACGGCGGGCACGATCGTCGGCACCATCCAGTACATGGCGCCGGAGCAGATTGAGGGCAAGGAGGCAGATGCCCGCTCGGACCTTTTTGCCGTGGGCGCAGTTCTTTATGAGATGGTGACCGGCGGTAGACCGTTCGTGGGCAAAAGCCAGATCAGCGTGGCGAGTGCGATCCTGGAAAAAGAGCCCGAACCTATCTCGGCGGTGCAACCGCTCACCCCACCTGCCCTTGAACACTTAATTACGACCTGTCTGGCAAAGAATCCTGACGACCGCTTCCAGGCCGTCCACGATGTGAAGCTACTGTTGAAGTGGATCGCGCAGAGCGGGACCCAGGCTCTCCGGCAACCGGAAAAAAGTAACAACCGCAAAAGGCTCGCGTGGCTCTTCGCTTGCGGACTTGCCGTCCTATTGATTGGGCTCGCCATCTTCTGGCGCACTTCCAAATCTGCGGAAACAATCACGTACTTTTCGGCTCCCCTGCCATTTGCGGCTCGAGATGTGGCGGTTTCTCCCAACGGGCACACGGTGGCAGTTGTGGGCCATCGGGGTTCTGAGCAAAGTAACGTCCTCTGGATCTATGAACCGGGATCGCAGGAAGCAATCAGCCTTGCCAATACTGCAGGTGCGAACTTTCCATTCTGGTCTGCTGATGGTAGGTCGCTCGGATTTTTTGCGGAGGGTAAACTGAAGAAAATGGAGTTATCGGGCGGACCGGTGCAAACGGTCTGCGATGCGCCCACGGGCCGGGGTGGCGCGTGGAATAAAGATGGGGTCATCCTTTTTACTCCGACAGGATTATTGGGGGTTGGTCTCTATCGAATTTCGGCGTCGGGCGGAACACCAACTCAGATCACAGTTCCGGACAAGAGCTTGGATGAAGACAGCCATCGCTGGCCGGTATTCTTGCCAGATGGCATCCATTACTTGTATTCCGCAATCAACCTTTCTGGCCGAAAGGATCGATTGCATTCGATCTACGTGGGTTCGTTGAATTCGACTGAGAGGCACTTCGTTACCAAAGCTTCAGGCAACGCTACGTACGCCGCGCCGGGGTATCTGGTCTTCTACCGCGATCAAACCCTTTTTGTTCAACGTTTCGACGCAAAGAGCTTTGATTTAAGTGGAGGGCCGGTCCCAATCCTCACCGATGTTCAATTCTGGCCACGAATCTCTAGGGCGGTATTTGGGGCTTCGGACACTCGGTTGTTGGTGGCACAAAAAACTGCAGATTCGGGCGCTTCTCAATTGGCGTGGTTCGATCGCAAAGGCCAAGAGATCGGATCGGCTGTAAAACCGGGCGTCTACGGCAATATTTTTTTATCTCCCGACGGCAGATTCGTGGCCTCAGACACCACCGATCCTTCAAGCCAGAACACGGATGTCTGGACTTACGATCTGCAAAACCAAAGTGCCAAGCGGCTCACCTTCGACCCCTCCATTGACTCCATGCCGATCTGGAGTCCGGATGGTAGGCAAATCGTATTTGGCTCGAATCGCGGACTGAGGTTTGATTTGTATCTGAAAGACGCCACCGGCGCGCGAGAGGAAAAGCTCATTCCCCAGGACGGTGCCGACCGATTTCCAAACGACTGGTCGCGCGATGGGAAGTACGTGCTCTATGAGCGAGGCCAGGATCTGTGGTTTTTCAGTCTACCCGAGCTCGAGCCCAGCCAGTTTGTTAAAGCGACCGCTTCTCTTAAGAATGGCCGATTTTCGCCGGATGGCAAGTGGGTGGCGTACGCCTCGAATGAGAGCGGACGTTGGGAGATTTATGTAACTTCATTCCCCGGGGCGCATGGCAAATGGCAAGTCTCCACTGGGGGAGGAGATCAGCCGAAGTGGCGAAACGATGGCAAAGAGCTGTTCTACCTGGCTCCGGATGGGAAGATGATGGTCACGTCTGTAAACCTCGGAGCAACTTTCGATGCCGGCACGCCGACGGCCCTGTTTCAGGCGAACCCTCGAGAAATGAACGCAACTTCGGAGCAGGCCAACTATGACGTATCTAAAGATGGGCAACGATTTCTAATCAATACCCAACTGAAGGCGGGAACTATGTCCATGTCGGTCGTGCTGAACTGGACTCAAAAGTTGAAAAACTGAAGCTGCGATAAGCCCGGCCAAAGTCGCATTCACGCCGAGCTACGACCCAGCCGAAAAATCATTGTAAACAGACGGTTGGCCTTAAGCGGTTTTCTTGGGCGTCGTTCCCTTCGGCTCCGCTTCGACCGTGACCTCCACCTGAGCACCCGGTTTTAGGCTTACATCCTCACCCTTCTCATTTTGGAGCGTGTTGTCGATGCGAATTTCGCGATACAAATCATCGGCCCCTTCGATGGCAATCTGCGCTTTCTCAGGTTCGTCGGGCAGAACCGGCTTAATGATCTTTTCAACGGTGCCAGGCAACTTGATGGATGGTTTGTCGGACTGGTCGGATTGTGGTTTGTCGCTCATCGGCACGTCCTCTCAACGCGCAGAATGATAGCACGAAGAGTTTCGGACACTCGGAATCAAAACGGAGACGTGGCGCTCCAGATCAAAAGTTTGCTCGCACTTGTGCTTCTAGAACGCTTCCGCAACAACAGAGAAATGGACCGCATCACTCCTGCCATCCCCCACCGAGAGCCTGATAGAGTTGCACGAGAGCGATGAGTTCATTCCCTTGCGCTTGGGCCAGTGTTAACTCTGCCGAGAAAGAATTGGTTTCATTGGTTAGCACTTCGAGATAATCGGTGGTTCCGGACTTGAAACGCACCTCGGAAAGGTGAGCCGCGTCCTGGGCTGATTCGAAGAGGCGCTGTTGCTGAACCCGAAATTCCCGAAACTTTTGATACGCAATCAACGCGTTCGAGACGTCACGAAACGCCCCCTGAATCGTTTGTTGATAGATCAACAGCAATTGTTCGTGCTGCGCTTCAGCCAGGCGAACGTTGGACTTGAGGCGACCGCCTTCGAAGATCGGCTGACTAATCGAGGAAGCCAGATTCCAGAGGCCTGCGGATCCAGTGAACAGGTTGGTCAGCGCGGGGCTTTCGTATCCTGCGGATCCGGTGAGAGAAATCTGAGGGAAGTAGGCTGCCCGAGCTACGCCGATTTGGGCATTCGCAGCGATCAGGTTTGCCTCCGATTCACGAACATCCGCCCGCCGTTCCAGAAGCGCGGAGGGAAGATCGCCGGGAACCTCCGGCAGATGAGGCTGCTCCGTCAGTTTCAAACCACGCGGAACATCGCCAGGATTATTTCCCAGAAGAATGCTGATTGCATTTTCCAACTGTCCGATCTGCCGCTCGAGATCAGGAACTTCTGTCGCTGCGGTATACACCAACTGTTCGGACTGCCGCACGTCGAGGAGCGAATCGATGCCGTGCTGCTCCAGCGTTTGCGTCAGGTTCAGCGAATCCTGGCGTGAACTGAGAGTTCGTTTGGCGATCTCCAATTCAAGATCCAGCTCTCGGAGTTGGAAGTAGTCCGTAGCCATATCGGCAACCAAGGTTGCGATCACCTGTTTCTGCGCCCATTCGTTCGCCAGCAGCGTCGCTCTGGCCGCTTCCGTCGCTCGCCGGTACTTTCCCCAAAAATCGAGATTCCAGGCCGCAGACGCGGTCACCTGCCCTTGCGTCAGCTCGTACGACGGAATCGGACCAATCTTAGGATTCTGTACGCTGTTGATCGCGCCGCCCGCACTGAGCGTAGGCAGTTGGTCGGCACGCGTGATTCCCACTTGAGCCTTGGCCTGAAGAACCCGCGTGGCCGCGATACGCACGTCATAATTATTCTTGAGTGCCGTCCGAATTAGCTCTTGCAACTCTTGGTCCTGGAAGACCTCCCACCACTTTTCATCGCCTAGTGAGGCCGCAGACGCCTTTGGGAATTCAGTACTGGCCGGCAGCTGAGCCGGTGAATTCGCTGAGGTCTGGTCCCCGACAGGTGCCCGATACGTCGTCGGAACGTTTACTGACGGTCTCTTGTAGTTGGGACCGACCGCGCAACCACTCAGGAAGCTGATCCCCGCGAACACCAAAAGCACCGAACGGAAGCGATTTTGTAAGAAATATCGAGTCATGATCTTAGTCTCCATCGGCATCCTGCATCGCAAAAGCCGGGCTTTCCGAAGGCGCCTGCTCACGACCCGACCGGAAGAATGAAAAACGGTCGAGCACCTTCTCCTGGAATTCCTCAAGATACAGATAGATGGCGGGCGTGATGTATAAGGTCACGAACTGCGAGACGATCAATCCACCAATCACGACCAGACCCAGTGGTCTCCGCGACGATCCATCCGCGCCGTAACCGAGTGCGATCGGAAGAGCGCCCAGTAACGCCGCCATGGTTGTCATCATGATGGGACGGAAACGTTCCATGCTGGCGTCGTGAATCGCCTGATCGTCCTCGACTCCCTGCCGCACTCGCTGTTCCGCGAAGTCCACGATCATGATGCCGTTCTTCTTCACGATGCCCATCAACATGAACATTCCGATGTAGGCGTACAGCGACGCTTCCGCACCGAACAGCCACAGCGTCAACAACCCTCCCACCAGAGCGACGGGGAGTGACGACAGAACCGTAATCGGGTGCAGGTAGCTTTCGTAGAGAATCGCAAGAATCACATACATCACGAACACAGCGACCAGCATGAGTGTAAGGAGATCAGACACTGTGTTCCGGAAGATGAGAGCCTCGCCCTGGAGCTGGCCCTGAACATCGGGAGTCAGAATCTGCTTGGCCGTGTCCTCGACGAACTGCGTGGCCTGACCCACTGTGTAGCCGGGCTTCATGTTGAAGAAGAGAGTCACGCTGGTGAATTGATTGATATGATTCACCGCCTGTGGTCCGATCACCGCGCGCCAACTGGTAACCGCACTCAGAGGGACCATGCGTTGGCCGTCATCACTCTTGATGTAAAGTTTGCTCAGATCCTGCGGGTCCGAACGCTCGTCATCTGCAACCTCGAGGATCACCTGGTACTGGTCCGTTGCCTTCTTGATCAGATAGCTGTAATTCTGGGAATAGGCGTCGTGAAGCAGTGTCAGGATGCGCGTTTCCGAGATACCGTAAAGCTTTGCCTGGTCCCGCAGAATGTCGACCTGCAGATTCGGCGTGTGATTGAAGAGGTCGGAGTTGACGAACAGAAAGCCAGGATATTCGTGCATCTTGGCTATCATCTTTCCCGCCACCTCATAGACTTGCTTCGGATCGATGCCTGAAAGCGCGTATGCGAACTGCCCTTGTGTGTTCGCGGTGGCGCCCGTGCTGATCTCCAACACGGGGTTGGGCTGGAGGAAGGCAATCGCCCCGGGAACGGTGGTGGCGATTCCGCCCATCAATTGCCCGGCGACTTGATCGATCGGGGGGCGCTTCTTTGGATCCTTCAGAAATGCAATGAGAAAAGCCTGATTGGCGGGCAAAAACTGGCTGTTGCCGCTCATGGTGAACGTTGTTGCCACAGCCGGATTTGCCCGCATCACCTTCTCCGCCGCCGTTTGGAGAGCGTGCATCTGATCGGGCGACGAACCCTCCTGGGCGACGAGTACGCCACGAATGAACGAGCTGTCACCTACGGGCAGAAAGGATTTGGGAACGATGTAAAAGAGGTATCCAGTGCCGGCCAGGCAAACTACCCACACCAACGCCGAGATCCAGCGTTGCCGCAGAAAAAACCACAACGAGCGGCCATATACGTCCAACACTCGGTGTTCAACCCCACCGATGACGCGCTCCATCCAGGTCTTCTTGGCCCCTGCGCCGCGATTGGCTAGCAGCCTTGAGGTCATCAGTGGCGTCAGTGTCAGCGAAACAATGCCGCTGGCGATGATCGAAATCACGATGGTGATGGAAAACTCACGGAAAATCCTCCCCATCAAGCCACCCATGAAGACCAGGGGAATGAAGACCGCGGCCAGCGACAACGTCATCGCCAGAATCGTGAAGCTGATCTCCTTCGCCGAATTCAACGAAGCCTCGAACGCCCCCTGCCCGTCTTCCATGAGGCGAACCGTATTCTCAAGAAACACGATGGCATCATCCACGAGGAACCCTATGGCAAGCGTGAGCGCCATGAGCGACAGGTTATCCAGACTGTAACCGAGCACGTTCATGGCGACGAACGTAAGCAGCAGGGATAGCGGCAGAGCTACCGCCGGAATCAGCGTGTCTGTGGCACGTCCGAGAAAGACAAAGATCACCATCACCACGAGTGCGAAAGAAATATAAAGTGTCGTTTGCACGTCTCTCGCGCTGTCAACAATGGTGCGGGAACGATCGTAGATCGGAATTAGATGGACTGAGGTCGGCAGCTGCGACTCGATATTGGGCAGAATACTCCGTACCGAGTCAGCCACTTCGACGGCGTTGGATCCCGCCCGCCGAAACACAGCTACAACTACAGTCGCCGCGGGGGGTGGATACCCTCGAACCCAGAAGCGCATATCGATGCGCTCGTCCTGCACGCTGTCTTTGGCGGTTGCAACGTCCTTGAGATAGATCGGCGCAGTGTTGTTCTGTCCGACAATGAGTTGGTCATATTGGTCTGCGGTGCTCAATTGCCCCTGCGGCTGTAACAGAACAGTGTGGTGCGGCCCATCGAACTGTCCCGCGCCTGTGTAGCTGGTGCCGTTCTTGACGGCGTTCGTGAGGTCTTCGAGCGTGATGTTGCGAATTGCCATCGCCGAAGGATCGGCTTTAATCCGCACCGCCGATTGCGTGCCGTACACTGTGACCTGGCTGACTCCCGGAAGAATGCTGATGCGCTCTCCCACCTGCGTGTTCGCAAAATCGTAGAGCTGCCCCTCAGTGGCCGTATCGCTGACCAAACCGATGTACTCAATGGGCTGGTCGTTAGGATTGGTTTTTGTAAACGTAGGTGGACTCGGCAAGTCGATGGGAAGCTGACCCGTCGCCCGGGTGATGGCCGCTTGAACGTCGGTCGCCGCTCCATCCAGGCTTTTGTCGAGACCAAATTGCAATACGAAGCTGGTGTGTCCCTGCCCGTTGTTGGAGGTGACCAGCTCCAGCCCCGGAATCTGCATGAACTGGCGCTCCAAAGGCGTGGCCACGTTGTTCGCCATGGTTTCCGGAGTCGCGCCGGGATAGTTCACTTGAACCTGAATCACGGGATAGTCAACCGCTGGCAGATCGCTTACTGGCAGCCGAAAATACGCAAGTATCCCAAACAGGATCACCGACACCGTGAGAGCCACGGTCATGACCGGACGTCGAATGAACCGTTCGGAGAGATTCATGACTTTCCCCCGCTCTTCGCAGCCTGGTCAGGTTGACTCTGCGGACTGGCCGCTGCACCCGCTGCATCCACTCGCACCTTGCCGCCGGGTCTTACAGTCAACTGCCCGGCCACTACCACCCGCTCGTTCGCGCTCAACCCGCTGGTGACCACAACCTCATCTCCTTGACGTTGACCTAGACTCACGGGCCGAAGATCTGCTGTTTCGTCCGGCTTAATCACATAAACGAATGAACCTTTTTGGCTGATCTGTGCGGCCTGGCTCGGGATCAACACCGCTCCTTTCTGAGTACCTAGCACCAACTTCACATCAACGAATTGCCCCGGCCAAAAGTGATGATCGGAATTCGGAAGCGTGGCTCGTAGATTGACTGTCCCGGTTCCGTTCTGCACCGCGTTGTCCAGAAACTCAACTTTGCCGACCCGTGCTCCACCTTCCGCATCCGATGGCAGTCGAACCATAGCCTTTAGAGTTCCCCGGGCCATCTCTTTTTGGACTTCTGGAAGATCGCGCTCCGTAATGGTGAAGTTCGCGTAGATCGGATCCAGATGTTGAATCAAAAGAAGTGCCGTGCTGTTCGCCTGCACCACGTTTCCCACGTCAACCAGGCGAGCTCCTGCGCGGCCATCAATGGGCGAGTGAATGTAGCAATACTCGAGATTCAACTTAGCGGTTTCCAAGGCAGCCTCTGCCGCATCCACCTGTGCCTGGTCCACATCGACCGTGTTCTTTTTTGTGTCGTAATCCTGCTTCGAGATGGCTCGGGTTCCTATTACCTCCTCATCGCGGGCAAACTGGATTTTCGCCAGCTCCAGGGCCGCCTTAGCTTGGGCCCGCGTCGCCTGCGCGGAGTCGAGTTGGGCCTTATACGGACGGGGGTCGATGACGAACAGGATTTGGCCCTTCTTCAGGTTCTCGCCGTCCTGGAAATGGCGCTCAGTGATGCGCCCACCCACCTGTGGTGTTACGGTGACTGACTCGAACGCCCCGTTTCTCCCAATCTCGTCCAAATATTGCGGGACGTCCTGAGCAGTCGCCTTAGCTAACGTCACTAGTGGCGCCGGCATAGCCGGCGCGGCCTGAACCGGAGTGCGGTTGCACCCGGACAAGGCAAACGCTAGCAGCAGTGCAAATACTCCAAGCATTCCGTATCGTCTTTTAAAAACAGTTTTCTCCAAACCCTTCATCTCAACCCTCATAAAACGCCAAGTTTAATTTCGTTTAGTTTGAAACAAGTGTGTAGCCACTTTGCAGCTCTTCTTCATGCGTGTCGCGGATCTCGGCGGTGTTCGCCAATTGCTGAACCGCCCGAGCTCGCGCATCGGCTATAGTCTGCAGGGAACATCCCAGAAGAGCGGAGCAGTCTTGGTCTGAATACCCTTCGAGCCCCGACATCACAAACACGAACCGCTCCAGTGTGTCGAGTGCGAGGATTGCCCTGAGCCGCGGTTCGATATTCCGCCTCACTGGCTCCGTCTCTGCAATGGTGATGGTCTTCTGCGCCGGCTTCATCATCCGTATGGCATGCAGGACGATGGTCCGCCGTGCCCACGACCGCGCCCACTCTCGAAACACAGGGTTGCCCTCCACGCTGTCGCCGATGCCCGCAACAAAGCACTGTTCTGCTTTCTCAGCGTTAGCCGTGAGCAGGAAAGCAAGCAAATACAGACTGCTCATCTCTTCCGAAAAGATGCGGCAGAAATCGGCGCTGGTGGTGTACGCGGTAGATCCATTCACGGAAACCTGGATGGCTTGTGGCATATTTACCTCCGTATGTAATGTGCCTTTCAATCGCTCGAATTGGCTGACTGCGCCAAATTCTTCTGCGGACCGCGACATCTGCGAGCCAAGCGTTTCACCACGTGTTTGATAAGGACCCCACCGCAAGAAAACTTCGCTCCCTGTTGTATCAACTCCGACAAAGCGCCTTCGGCTTCACAGCCGATGACAGTGACGTCACTGAGATCAATCACCAACTTGCGGTCCTTGAGTGTCTCGCTAGCGTTGCGGCACACCTCCCGAAACTCACCCAGCCACGGTTCCACTAACTTCCCTTCGAGAATGAGTTTGCGCTGGAACCGCGTGTCGATGGTCGAAATCCGTAACATGTTTGTCCCTTCGGTGACAGTAGGGCAACGCGAGGCCCAAAGCCAGAAGTAGGCGAGTGGGCCCTAAGTCATTGAATCCGCAAAGAAACATCGTCACCAGATCCGACTGTGTCGAAAAATGTCGACAACATCTTCGACACTTGTCGCAGCCCTTTCAAACATCAGAGGCGGTAAATGTTGAGAATTTATCGGAACGAGGTTGCTACGCAGAACGTCTCGTCACGGACTCGCGTTCATCCCGATGGGAAGGCAGAACAATGACTTTTCTTCCAGTTCTTGTGCGTCGCGGCGCGTGACGTCGCGAATCCTGCAGGAGGGATTTCAGAAACGTCAGCATGAAGACAGCGGCGATTGCGCAAATGCCCGTGAGTGCAATCTGAATCATGTTGAAGTATTCAGCACGGAGTGGGCCAAACTGCAATTCGCTGCCGCTTGCAGTTCTTGAGGAATTGGCGTGATCAGTTGGCGAAATATTGCAATGGCAGATGACGATACTGCGAGCACGCCTCGTCACATGTCGGAATTACGACACTTTTCGTGGATCGATCCCCAACTTCTTCATGCGAGAAATAAGCGTGGTCCGCTTGATCCCCATCCGTGTAGCTGCGCCGTTGGGCCCGGCAACACGGCCGTTGGTCTCTTTGAGCACACGGAGAATCTCATCGTGCTCACTCGACTCGCGCGGGCTCGATACCGGAACGGCAGCGCCGTTCCGCCTCAACTCCGAGACAGGCACTTCAAGAGCGGTGCCGCGAGTAAGGATCACTGCCCGTTCGATAAAGTTCTCCAGTTCGCGAATATTCCCCGGCCAATGCCAACTCGCCAGCTTTTTCAGGGCAGCCGCGGGAATCGATTCGATCTTCTTTTCCATGCGCCGCTCATATTTCTGGGCAAAATATCTCACCAGCAGCGGAATGTCCTCGGGACGCTCACGCAGGGGTGGAATACGAATCGGGAACACATTCAGACGATAATAAAGATCACTTCGGAACTCGCGGTCCTCGATCATCTTCTCCAAATCGCGGTTGGTGGCAGCCACAAGGCGCACATCCACCTTCTTAGTACGCGTGCTGCCCAGCCGTTCGAATTCGCGCTCCTGCAGGGCGCGCAACAGTTTGGGCTGGATCTCGATCGGAATGTCGCCCACTTCGTCTAGAAACAATGTGCCCTGATCGGCTAGTTCCAGGCGGCCTAGCTTCTGAGAAATCGCGCCGGTAAATGCGCCGCGTTCGTGTCCGAAGAGTTCACTCTCGAGCAGACCAGTTGGGATCGCCGCGCAGTTCAGTTTTACAAATGTACGATCCTTCCGCCGGCTGCGATCGTGGATGGCGCGCGCGATCAATTCCTTTCCAGTACCGGTTTCTCCGAGCAGCAAAACGGTCGAATCACTGGGGGCAACGGTCTCCACCAGCCTCAGCACATTGCGCAGAGCGGAACTTTGCCCAACGATACCTTCGAAATCCATCTCGCCGCGGATTTCGTCCTCCAGGTAGAGTTTCTCCTGCGCCAGCTTGTCTTTGAGTTCGGCAATCTCGCCATACGCAAGCGCGTTCTCCATCGCAATCGCCACCTGGTGCGCAACTTGCGTCAGAAAAGCAACTTCATCCTCATCGAAAGCATTCTCTTCCCGACTCGCTAGCCCCAGCACCCCCAACGAACGATCGCGGCTGGCCAGCCTGATATCACAGATCGAATTCATCCCTTCTCCAGATGCTTTGGCATACATCTCAGGAGCAACCTTTTCGGGATCAAGGTGGTTCAGCACATAGGGCTTTCCCGTTTGGAATGTTTCGCCAGGCATGGTTCCTTCAATCGGAACCTCGATGCCTTCGGCAAAAAATCCCCTGCTGTCGGGAAAGTCGAGCGCGTGCACTCGCAGATTCTTGCCGTCCGCATCAGGTAGCATGATGGCAGCAGCGTCACAGTGCATGACCCTGCGTACAATGCTGGAGATCGACTTCAAAAGCTCGTCGAACTCCAGGTTCGAGACAACCTGGTTTGTCAGATCAAGGATCAACTTCAGACGATCCTGCGCCTGGGTCGACAAGTAGAGGTTGACCGCGGCATCGATGGCCAGCGCAATCTGATCTGCCACCAGCAGGAGAAACTCCACTTCCTCATCAGAATATGCGTGCGGACGCTTGCTACCCACGCTAATCGCGCCCAGACCGCGCTGTCCTCTTGTCAACGGCAAGGTGCAGCTTGACGCGATCCCGTGCTCATGCAGAAATTGTTTGTGCGCAGAGAATCGCGTCTCTCGGCTCCAATCACCGGCGAGGTAAAGCTCCTGCTGCTGATGCGCCCATACCACCGGCGTATCTTCGGTGTTGGTCAATTCGTCTAGTCTTTCGCCGTTCACTTCCAGCAACTGCCACTCTACTGCTTTGGTCTCCGCACTAAAGGCAACCACCTGCAGGTAGTCGAAGGAAAGAATCTCGCGCAACTGCCGCACCAGTTCGTTTCCAGCGTTTTCGCAATCGTGGCACGTCGCGATGGATCTGCCGGCCCGGAGAAGGGCCTCGTAGCGCGCCGTCTGACTCGTTGGAAGGACTCGTGCCAGCGTTGCCATGAAGCGTTAGCCCCCAGCTCGTAACGTCACCGCAGAACTGCAGCTCTATCCCTATATCGGAGACGCAAAGATCAATACTAGAAGTATCTGATGTGACCAACCGGCAGAAGGGTTCTGTAAAGTGTCGTAAAAGCTCGACAGTTGTCGAAGCGCGTGTCGACTGCTCGACAACCTGTCCATCTGCAGCCTCACGAAATAGCACCTCAACTGATTTCCACTCAAGCACTTCTAAACCGCGGCAGCAACAGCGTCGTGTTTGGCAAGTCCGGTGCATTAAGTCACCGTAAACCGCGAGTGCGGGATCCATCAATTTCACGAGATCGGATCGAAGTTTGTATGCGGAAATATGGAGGAGGAATCACATATGCGTAGATTGTTTGTCATCATCGCCGCTGTTGTTATGTCGGCGGTCGGGGCCGTTGCTCAGGAAAGTCGTTCTGAGATCAGTTTGCAGGGCACCGGCTTTTTCACCAGGGACTCTACCGGCAACGGTAACTTGCAACGCAGCACCGAAACTGGCGGATTCATGGTCGGATACCGTTATCACATCAATCGTTGGCTCTCGGCGGAAGGCAATTACGGTTTCGACCGGAATACGCAAGAGTATTTTGGCAGTTTCGGAGAATCCAGAGTCCAAGCCAACGTGCACGCAGTAACTGGCGATATGGTGGTGAACCTCCCACTGCCCATAAGAAGGATCAGAACTTACGCGCTCGCTGGAGGCGGCGGTCTGATCTTTGATCCCACTGGTAATTTTGGAGGATCTGTTCCCGGCGCCACCAGTCAAGGCAGAGGCGCTTTCCTCTATGGCGTAGGCGCTGATTATGTCCTGACGCATCACTTCTCGTTGCGGGCTGAATACCGTGGTTTCGTGTACAAGAGTCCGGACTTCGGCCTTCGGAACTTGAACACTGACACTTGGACGCACACGGCGCAACCGTCCGCTGGAATTGTTTTCCGATTTTAGGCGGGCCTGGCAGCCGGGTCATCATACCCTCCCGTCATCTTCCCGGCTGCCTAAAGTGTTGGAAGGAAATACGCATGCTGACAAGCACTATTGAGTTCCTCTGCGGCCTGAGTTTGAGCGCTGTGACTTTGATCATCGGTGTTTGCATTGTTGGCTCGATTGTTGCAGCTCTACGAGCGGTCAGCCGTGCAAGCCTTCGAGGACAAAAGCGCGTGGCTTCGGGATGACACCGGAGTGGGATCTACCCTTAGTACGTGTTCCTCATCACGAAGACGTCATCCTGAAACTCGGCGTTTTTCAGCCGTGCGGTCCCTGCCTTGAGTTGCTTCAGCGCGATCTGGGTGGCTCGCCATTCGTGAGGCTTGATGTTTTTCTGAGCGGGGCCGCTGGCGAAGTAATCCAGAATGTTTGAACGCAAGGCCGGTGTAGTGCGCGCAAAGTGGTTGTGGGCGAGACGGCGGACGAGCTGACTGTAGGCTTCATCAGCCAATTTGTACTGACCTGCGCTAGTAGGCGCTCCGGTATCGAGATTGCGGTTGGGGAACGCTGGTTTACTGACTTTTAGCTTTTCCACTTCACGGTGATACTGATCGACCACGTTGTCCATGCTCTTGAAATAAAGATCTTCGGTCTGGGCGGTGGGATCGCGGTATCCCAGGCTTTTTAGGGGTCCGAACTTGGGCAGCAGCCTCAGAAAGAAGCCGAGGATTCGGGCGAAAATTCCAGGCTTGCGATATTTCGATCCAAAATCCCTTTCGTAGTCAGCGCGAGAGAGGTGATAGAGAAATTCCCTCCGCGCTGCATCATTCTTCTCCACCTGAATTTTGTCCTTGCGCGTGGCCAACGCGACTTGGGTCATCTCTGGGATAACCCGGCTCACTGCGAAACGATAGGTCTCGATGGTTAGATCGTCGTAGTGAAGCAATTCATCCACCTTGATTCCGTAGGTGTCTTCGAAAGCGCGTTCCAGCAACTCTTCGGAAACCTGAAAGCCGATGAAATCATGATACTGCTTGGAGATGTAACGTTTCTTGGCGACCTGCACTACATCGAAACTGAATTCAGTTTTCAGGTGGGCTGCGGGATCTTGTTCGTAGGAAACCGCTCGACCAAATCTCTCGCGCAAGTTGGGATACTCGATGGCCACCCCGGCATTGACTGCGGGATGTCCCCAAATATCAGCGGCGTAATGGCTGAGCGCGCCCATCGCGAAGGCGTATTCGTTGATGTTGCGTGCGTCACGTAGCATCCAAGCCACGAAATCGCCTGTGCGTACGTAGTGCAGCAGGTTAGTGAACTCACGCTTGCCAAACGGGTAGTAGCCGAGATCCTGAATCACCGAACCGCCGTAGGCATAAGCGTGCGCTTGCTTGACCTGATCGGCAGTTGCCTCGGGAAAGCGCCTAAGCAGCGCCGGCCGGATGTCCGAATCCCAAGCGATGTCGATCAGCTCCTCATGCGACAGAACGCCGTAGCCGAAAACGGGCGGGGCCGCGAAGATCGCGCCCACCAGTAGAACCGCCCCGAGAGTGATTTTCATTCCCGCTTCCTTGCGGCGAGTTCCAACAGACTTCCTTTTGAGATCGAAAACGGAACCACAGTGTAAGCCGATCTGGCCCGCTTGCAACCTTCTTAGTACGATTTTCCTCCGGGCACGTCTTGCTCTGCTTCATGAAACCACCCTCTTCCACTACACTGTGTATCCAAACTAGGGACTAACCAATTGCACAAATTCAGCTCGCGTTTGCACCGTCGCATATTGTTTTTCCTTGTTCTTGTCAGCTCAGCGATGGCCCAGTCAGTTCCGTCAGAACTGTTCAATGGGCTTAAGTGGCGTCTAATTGGCCCGTTCCGGGGCGGCCGAGTGGTTGCTGTAGCCGGAGTACCCGGCGACTCCACCACGTTTTATTTCGGCGCGGTCAACGGCGGCATCTGGAAGACAAGCGACGCTGGCGTCGTCTGGACACCAATTTTCGATAACCAGCCCATCGCCTCGATCGGCGCTCTCGCGGTTGCGCCATCAGACCCAAAAACGATTTATGTCGGAACCGGGGAGTCCGACATTCGCTCATCTCTCTCCTTCGGCAACGGTGTCTACAAGTCCGTCGACGGCGGTCGAAGCTGGCTCCACATCGGACTGGAAGACACGCGCCATATCAGCAGGATCGTCGTCGACCCGCAGAACGCGGCTGTCGTTTACGTCGGGGCTTTGGGACATGTTTACGGTCCGAACCACCAACGTGGCGTCTACAAATCCATCGACGGCGGCTCACATTGGACCAGAGTTCTCGATCAAGGTCCTGAAATCGGCGTCTCGGATCTGGCAATCAGTTCCGGTCATCCCCAGCTTTTGTTTGCCGGCACGTGGCATACTTGGCGTCCTCCCTGGAGCACCTATGCTCCAATCGATCGTTCTGGTGGTGGTCTTTACCGTTCTCAGAACGCCGGCAAGACTTGGTCTCGACTCAGCGGAACTGGCCTGCCGGACGGTGATTGGGGACGTGTCGGTGTTGACATCGCTCCCGATGGCAAACGGGTATACGCACTCATTCAGGCTAAAAAATCAGGCCTCTACCGTTCCGATGATGGGGGCAATACCTGGACGCTTGCCAACGACGACCCGCGTCTCACCAGCCGTTCTTGGTATTTCAATAGCGTCACCATCGACCCGAACAATCCCGATGTGCTTTACGTCCTGAATGTCGCTCTCTACCGCTCGGAGGATGGAGGCAAAACTATTTCAATCGTCCGTGGCGCTCCCGGCGGAGATGATTACCACCAGATCTGGATCGATCCCAGGAACTCGGCCAGCATGGTTCTCGGAACCGACCAGGGAACTACTATCAGCCTTGATCGCGGCCGGAGCTGGAGCACCTGGTACAACCAACCCACCGCACAGCTTTACCACGTCATCACCAACCACGAGTTCCCCTACGTGGTATACGGCACTCAGCAGGATTCCGGAAGTGTGGCGGTTTCAAGTCGTACCGATCACGGCCAGATCACGCCGCGAGACTGGTTCCCGGCCGGTCCGAGCGAGAGCGGATACATGGCGCTCGACCCCGTCGATCCCAACATCATCTACCTGGGCGCGAGTTATGGTCGCGTCGCTCGCTTCAACCGCCGGACTGGCCTCAGCCAGGACATCAGTCCGTGGCCTGTCTCAATTCTCGATTCGGAGATCGATCAACGCAGATATCGTGCCCCCTGGTCTCCCGTCTTGCTGTTTTCCGCGGCTGATCCGAAGCAGCTTTTTCTTGGCACACAGTACGTGATGAAAACTGTAGACGGAGGCCTGCATTGGGAGACCATCAGCCCCGATCTCACCGGCTCAACCGTGTTTTCGGGAGACAATAAACCACGCGGGGTGCCGACCGTCGAGAACGCCAAGCAGGATGGCTACGGGGTCGTGTCCACGATTGCTCCGTCCTTTCTCAACCGTGACCTGATTTGGGCTGGAAGCAATACCGGCCAGATTCACCTTACCCGCAATAGCGGCAAAACCTGGAAGGACGTGACTCCCCCCGGACTGAGCGACTGGAGCAATATCTCGCTGATCGAAGCTTCGCATTTTGATCCTGCTGTGGCTTATGCTGCCGTTGATCGCAGCCGGCTGGATGATCAAGCGCCACACCTCTATCGAACCCGCGATTATGGCGCAACCTGGCAGCCAATCATCGAGGGCATTTCCGCTCCTGCTTTCTTACGCGCCATTCGCGAAGATCCTCAGAGCAGAGGGTTGCTTTTCGCTGGAACCGAACTGGGGGTGTACGTTTCCTTCGACGACGGCGATCACTGGCAGTCCCTGCAATTGAATCTGCCCATCAGCTCCATCCGTGATCTCACGATCCACGGCGACGACCTCGTGGTTGCGACGCATGGACGTTCCTTCTGGATCCTCGACAACATTACCCCACTCCGCCAGACATCCGAGGCGCGCAGCGCGAGTGCGGCATGGCTTTATCATCCCGCTGCTGCCATCCGGGTGGACAACGATGATTTTGTAGGTACACCACTGCCGCCCGAAGAGCCTACGGGAGAGAACCCTCCGAACGGAGCAATGATTGATTATTTCCTTAGGTCTGCAGCGAGCCGAGTGACGCTTGAGGTTTTTGATCCGGAACACAAGCTCGTGCGGAGGTTCTCTTCGGAAGACCAAAGCGCACCCAAGCACGTGTCACTCCCAGTGGCGGAGCGATGGCTCCCCAAGCCGGAGGTCCCGGAGAAAACGCCTGGAATGCATCGTTTCGTGTGGGACCTTACCTGGGGAAGTTCGGGTGGACCGATCGCGGATGAAGAAGCCGAATTCCACAGTCCCAGTGGTCCCAAGGCGGTTCCGGGAACTTATCAGGTCCGCCTAACCGTGGATGGACAAGTGCACACCGAACCGCTGCAAGTCGTAATGGACCCGCGCTCGTCCGCAACTCCCGAAGTACTCCTCCAACAGTTGCAACTGGGAAACCAGATTTTTGCCGAAACCACGGAAGCGCGGCGCGCCCTGGCGGAGATCAACTCGATCCAAAAACAGATTTCTGATGCCCAGCAGAAGCCTGAAGGACAAAACCCAGAGCTCAAGTCAGCGATGGCGCAGGTCCAATCGGAAATGACCAAAATTCTTACAAAGAAGGACCACGATCCGGAGCGCAACGCTGGACTGCAGGAAGCGTACAAGGATCTTGCATCAGCGCTCCGAGTCGTCGAACGCGGGGAACGTGCTGTGCCCTCGCAGGCAATCGCCGTCTATAAGCAGTCTAGCCAACAAGTAAAAGTGTGCATTCGAGAGTGGACTACTTTGAAGCAGACGAAGCTGCCGACGCTGAACCAGCAACTGCGCGAAAGGGGTCTTTCCCCGATCGCGATTTCTGAAATTGAGGAGGAAGTTGAAAGCCTGATGTCACGCTAGATTGGCTGCGCGACCTGACGCGGGAACCACCCGCCATCGCGGCCCATCTCATAAATCTTAAGGCCCGAGTTGTGAAGCCAGGCTTTAGCGTTTCTGCCGATTCTGCTCAAAAAGCAAGCTTTAGGTGGAATGACTTTGCTTGTGTCAGCGATGCATACCCTAGCCGTGACAGGCTGCAGCCGTGTCCAGAGTCCTTAATCCCAGTCCAAGCGAGTGCAGGATCAAGATAATCGCAGCGATTCATGAACCAGGTGCCGGTTTCTATCCGATTGCCAATTTGTACAGCGGCCTCCGCATCTGACGTCCAGATTGAAGCAGTCAACCCGTAGTGGCTATCGTTCATAAGCCTGATAGCTTCCGTGTCATCTTTCACTCGCATTAGCGGTGCTACTGGACCGAAGGTCTCCTCAGTCATCACTGCCATTCCATGATCAACGTTCACCAGAACCTGCGGAGCAAGATACGGAGTCCCTTTGTTGTCCTCGGGGAACAGCGAAACATCAATTAAGGGCTTGGCTCCTTTGCGAATTGCCTGTGCTACTTTCTCACGGATGGAGCCAGCAGCCCGTTCATGGACCATTGGACCCAGAGTGGTATCCAGACTCAAGGGATTGCCCAACACGTATTTCTTCGTAAGCTCAACGAATCCATCGACGAACTTTTGCCAAACATCCTGATGGACATAAATCCTTTCGACCGCACAACACGATTGCCCAGAATTAAAGAAGACACCGTCCACCAGGTTCTCGATGGTCTGCTCCAGGAAGGCATCCGCGCGCACGTATGCCGGATCCTTACCGCCCAACTCCAGGCTTGTACCGATGAAACGCTCCGCGGCTGCCCGCTGGACCGCCTGTCCGCCGTCTACCGATCCCGTAAATGCAACAAATCCGATCCTCGAATCGCGAATGATTTTTTCCGCTTGATCATGCGTGGCATGGAGCATCTGAAAAACACCCTCTGGCAATCCAGCCTGGTCGAAAGCTTCGGCATATCTTTCAGCTACCAGAGGCGTTTGCGCCGCGGGTTTCAGAATCACGCTGTTGCCGGCCATAATGGCCGGAATGACAACGCTGACGGAACACAAGTAGGGGTAGTTCCACGGCATCAGTGCCAGAACCACACCTATCGGATCGCGGCGGATGAAGAGCCGGAACTTGTCTTTTGGCTCGATGGCAATATCAGCGAGCTCAGCTTCGGCGATGTCGATCATGTATAGGGCGCGCTCCTGGAAGCCGCCGCGAATCTCCATCGGACTGTAACGAATCGGCCGCCCCATCTGCCAGGTGAGTTCGGTCCCAAGTTGTTCAGCGCGTCCAACGAGCAGTGACACCATTCGCCGGCAGATGGAAGCACGCTCGCTGATCGGCAGCGTCTTCCATTCGCGCTGCGCCTTCGTCGCTCTTGTTAGTTTGTCCTCGATTTCCAGCTCAGATGCCACCTGCCGCTCCGCATAGATGGACCCATCGACCGGACTGATCGACTGAATTCGAGAGGACGTGGCAGTCGCATTCGACGACATAAGCTGTCTCACTCCGGAGTTACATACGCAGCCGTAATGCCGCCGTCAACCAGGAATTCGGTCCCGGTAACAAAGGAAGATTCATCCGACGCCAGGAACAACGCAGCTTGAGCGATCTCTTTTGCCTCGCCGAATCGGCCGACGGGGATATGGACAAGCCGCCGTTGTCGTTTCTGTTCGGTGTCAAGAAACTTCATGAGCAACTCGGTTCGCAGCGGTCCCGGACACAGCGCATTGACTCGGATGTTCTCCCGCGCGTGGACCACTGCAAGCTCACGAGTCAAGGCCAGCACCGCGCCTTTGCTTGCGGTGTACGCGATCTGGGGTGTCGCCGCTCCCAGCAGAGCCACAAAAGAGGCGGTGTTGACGATGGAGCCTCCCCCGGCGCGGCGTAAGGCGGGGATACCGTACTTGCAGCCAAAGAAGACGCCCTTAGCATTGATGTTCATCGTGAGGTCCCAAATCTTTTCCTCGGTGGAAATTGCATCATCATCCTGACTGTGCATGATTCCGGCGTTGTTGAACAGGACATTCAATTTGCCGAACTGCTCTTCCGCGGCTGCGATCATCCGCTGACACTCCGCCGCTTGTGAGACATCGGCGTGGACAAATGCTCCCCTTCCCTTCTGCCGTTCGATCGTCGAAACCGTTTCCCTGCCGCCTTCGTCCTCCACGTCCGCCACGACCACGCAAGCGCCTTCCTGCGCGAACAAGAGCGCGGCTTCGCGGCCAATTCCGCTGGAAGCACCTGTAATCAACGCAACTTTGTCCTTGAGCCTCATAGTTGCTCGTATCCGCAGGAACTTGCTAATCAGATTCGTTCGAAGTACCGCCTCCGTTCCCAGTCCGTTACTGCGCTGTTGAAGGTGTTTTGCTCCGTTCGGAAGAAGTGTGCGTAGTGCTCAACCACTTCTTCTCCGAATGCCTGCTTGGCAAAGGCGCTATTCGCGAAAAGCGCGACAGCTTCCGCCAAAGTCTTGGGCACGCGCGTGACATCGGTCGCGCCATAGAGATCGCCCGACATGCATTCCGGCGGTTCCACCTTTTCTGCAATTCCATTTAACCCCGAAGCCAGCACAGCGGCAAAGGCATGATAAGGATTGCAATCCGCCCCGGGGATTCGGCATTCGATGCGAAGGCTTTGCCCTTTCCCGACCACCCGGAACCCGGCAGTGCGGTTATCGTGACTCCAGGCAAGTCGGGTCGGTGCCCATGAGCCCTCGACGTAGCGCTTGTAGGAATTCACCGTCGGCGCGTAGAACACCATAACCTCCGATGCCTGCCGGATCCAGCCGCCTAGGAACCATCGGAATAGGCTCGAACATGCGACCGGGCCGAACTGCTCGTCACCAGCAAAAGCGTTGACACCGTCTCGCCATAAACTGAGATGAATATGACAGCTTGATCCCGCCTGAGTGCTCGCAAATTTCGCCATGAAGCTCACGCTCATGCCCATCTGTTCTGCCACTTCTTTCAGACATTGTTTGTAGACGACATGACGGTCCGCCATCTCCAGAGCTCCGGCGTGACGGACATTGAGCTCGTGCTGGCCAGTACCGAATTCACCCTTGGAGCTTTCGACCGGGACCCCGGAGGACTTGAGATGCTGACGCACGGCAGCGGTAAAGTTCTCGTTCCGCGTCCCCTGCAGGATGTGGTAGTCCTCCGAATACCAGCCTGCCTCTTCCAAGCCGGCATAGCCCTGCAGAGCGGCATCGTGATAGCTGTCGCGGAACAAGTAGTACTCGAGCTCAGAGGCCACCACGCTCGTGACTGACAACTCTTCAGCCCGTTCCAATTGTCGTCGTAAAATCGAGCGGGGAGCAACGGCAAGAAGCTGCCCGGTCTTCTCACCCTTCACATCACACAGAACCAGGGCGGTTTTCTCCAGCCAACTCGCCAGACGTAGGGTGCTTGGATCAGGCACCAGGTGAAAATCGCCGTAGCCTCGCACCCAATTGGCGAAACGATACCCACTGACTGGCGTCATCTCCATATCGTTGGCCAACAGGTAGTCACAGGCATGAGTGCCGTGGTCCCACACGCTCTCAAGGAATATTTCCGCGTCGAAGCGTTTGCCAAGCAACCGCCCGAAGTGGTCTGTGAAGCCGACGATCACCGTCCGGACCTGATCCCGCTGAACCAGGTCTCGCAGGTCTTCGAGAGTCAGCATCCCGGGCGTGCGCGTCTTGGTTTCGCTTAGCCGATCACCTGACATAACCATTTCACCGTACGTTTCTACTTGTTCTCTTAGACACTTATCCCCGCGATCTTCAGCCGACTCCAGGGATTTGCATCTACAAGCCGCCTGAATCTTTCTCTGGCCCCCATTGCGGTTTATACATCTTGTGCTTGCCGCTGGCCACATGTATCAAGAGGAGCGCACTCATGACCGAGAGAATGCCCCAACCGGCCCGCGTGTTGGGTGGCATCACCATGACCACGCAAATGATGACGGTCCAGATCACGGCCAACACGTTGACCGCATTGCTCGCGCCGCCGAGATGCCAAGGCCCACGTTTCTCCAGCCAACTCGTCTTCGTTCGCCAGCCCAGATAGACCGGCGCGATGTAGGCAAGGTAGAAGCCGATGACGCTGATGGACGTGACTACGGAATAGGCTCCGCCGTAGATCATGGCGAAAAACGCCAGTGCTGCCGTGAGCCAAATTGCTGGCACTGGCGTCTTCAGCCTGGCATTGACTCGACTCCAGATGGATGACAGCGGCATACCGTTATCACGCGCCAGAGCAAAGAAAGATCGCGAGACTGAGGTAATGGCAGCCAGTCCGCAGAACCACATGGCAAGTACCGTGAGCGCCAGCACGGCGCCAGCCGCTCGAACCCCCAGTGCGAGCCGTACAATTGTCAGCACCGCCGGAACCGGATGGCCACTCGCATCGGTGCTCTGCAATACCTGGGCAATACTCGGAATCGCCAGCGTCAATGACAGAATCAGAAGGTAGCCAAAGACTCCGGATACCACCACGGACATGACCATTCCCCAGGGCGCAAGCCGCCGAGGGTCCCGCGTCTCCTCGGCCACGTGCGCAGAGGCGTCAAATCCCGTATAGGTCCACTGCGCTTGCAGCAAACCCAGCATGAACAGCCAGGCATACGGAGCCCGAACCGGGCTCATATTGCCGGCGCTCCAGAGAAAGGCCGGGGATTGCTTGGGCGCAAAAATCAGAAGCGACCCAATCAGTACGATCACACCGAGAATGTGTACCACCACACTCAGATCGCTGAACCACGCCACCAAGGCTGTCGAGTAGTGATTGATCACAGTTTGGGAGAGCAGCAGGAGAGCGTACACGGCGAATAACGTATAGCGGCCGGATTGCCAACCTAACATGGGCACCAGAAACTCGGCGCAGCCATAGTCAATTCCAGCGATGGCGGTGATCAGCCCGACAATGTTGAGCCAGGCCGTAAACCAGGCCCAGGTAGGTCCACCCAGTTCCGCCGACCAGTGATACATTCCTCCCGAGGTCGGCAGGGCGGAACACAGCTCAGCCATGCTGAGCGCCACCATCAGAGTGCCGAAGGTCACCAATGGCCAGCCCAGCAGCATTTCTCGCGGACCACCCATGCTCAGGCCGTAGTCAAAGAGGGTCACGGCGCCGGTCAATATAGAGATGATCGAAAACGAAAGGGCAAAATTGGAAAATCCTCCGAAGCCACGGAGGAACTGCGGAGCGTATCCAAAACCCTGCAAGTCTTGGTCGTCGGTAGGGATGGTTTCCAGCTTTCGCGACTTCCCAGCCACGCTGTTGGGATCTGGGGATTTCAAGAAACTAATTTTCCCGAGATTTGGTCGTATGCTATGCCCATGCCCCATAAGCCTTTCGTTGCTGCTACAGCCTTGTTGGTGGCCGTGTTCGCTGCTGCCCAAAACACAGCTCCCTATGCACGCCCCCGCGCTTCCGATCTGGGGCTGAAGGTCGGCATCCTGCCGACCGGGCCGCTCGATGCAATCACCGATGTTGCCGGCGTCGAAGTCGGGCACACGACGATTATTCGCGGTGACAACATTCGCACCGGCGTGACTGCCGTTCTACCACATTCCGGCAATCTCTATCGCGAGAAAGTACCTGGCGCGATTTTTGTGGGTAATGGTTTCGGAAAGCTGGCGGGCTCCACGCAGGTGGATGAAATTGGCAGCATCGAAACGCCTATCCTGTTGACCTCTACCACAAGTGTGCCGCGGGCCGCAGACGCGCTGATCAGCTACATGTTGGTGCTGCCGGGCAACGACGATGTGCTATCGATTAACCCGGTGGTCGGCGAAACCAATGACGGGTATCTGAGCGACATTCGCGGCCGCCACATCACGCCCGACGACGTGTTCGCCGCCGTCAAAAACGCAAAGGGCGGTCCGGTCGAGGAGGGCGCAGTCGGCGCGGGCACCGGGACGGTGGTCTTCGGCTGGAAAGGCGGCATCGGGACCTCGTCGCGCCGCCTGCCTGCTCATCTCGGTGGATACACGGTTGGAGTGCTGGTGCAGACGAACTTCGGCGGCGTGCTTACGATTGCAGGCGCTCCTGTGGGCCAGGAACTCGGCCAGTACTACCTCCGTAAGGAACTTCAGCAGGCCAGCGGTGGGGGTGGAACAGGAAACGACAAGGCAGACGGATCATGCATGATCGTCGTCGCCACTGACGCGCCGCTTGACGGCCTCAACCTGAAGCGGCTGGCAGCGAGAGCGTGGCTAGGAGTTTCGCGCACCGGGAGTTCGGCCTCAAACGGCAGCGGAGACTACGCGATCGCATTCTCGACGGCGCCGCAAGTGCGGATCCATGCCAATGACAAAGCGCTGACGCGGAACCTGGAAGTGATGACCAACGACGCAATGTCGCCGCTGTTCCTGGCCGCCATCGAAGCCACGGAGGAAGCAGTCTACAACTCGATGTTTAAGGCGACGACCATGACCGCCAACGGACACACGGTCGAGGCTCTACCGATCGAGAAGACGGTGGAGATACTTAAAGAACACCGATTGATTAAGTAAGGAATCACTTGAACCACCAAAAGGGAGGCCTTCGCGAGACCCAGACCTTACGACTGGGGCGCAGCGAAGGACCTGCCTTTCGATCGGATCGGCTCCCCTTCATTCTGAGCTAATGAGTCGGCAGCTCACGAATTGATTCCGCTATTTGCCATAGACAGCCGGCTGTCGAATCGCTCATCTTCAAACACCGTTGAAACAGTAAGGTGCCGCCATTTCTCGGCCTCGCTCGCACGCGCCGCTTCCGCCTGTTGCACCCGCTTTTCCGCATCCACGCCGAGGATCAGCCGCATTGGCACCTCGTCCCTATTTGCCAGTTGCACAATTACCTCCGCGATCTTCCGCGGATCGCCTTCCGCACGCCCTTCGTGGCTTCGCAACATCTTGTGTATCGAACCGACCGAGGCCTCGTACTCCGGCAGCAGGTCCGGCATATTCTCACCCGCGCGCCGTGCCCAGTTGGTCCGAATCCCTCCCGGCTCTAGCGTGCAGATCTTGACCCCGAACGGCGCGACTTCCATCGCCAGCGAGTCGCTAAAACCGCCGACAGCCCACTTGGCCGCGTGATACGGCGTATTGCCGGGAACCCCGAGCCGACCGCCGACCGAAGACACCTGAAAGATGTGACCGCTCTTCTGCTTGCGCATTACGGGTATGGCGGCGCGCGTTGTGTAGACTACGCCGTAGAAGCAGGTGTCCACGACAGCCTGGAAATCCTCGGCACTCATCTGCTCAAACGGTGCAAACTGTCCATAACCCGCATTGTTCACCAGCACATCCAGCCGCCCGAATGTGTCCACCGCCAACTGCACCGCCGCCTTTGCTGCCGCCTCATCACGCACTTCCAGCGTAACGGGCTTAACCCGTTCGCCGTATTGCGCCACAAGAGGTGCCAGTTCCTGCGTTCGACGCGCTCCGGCTACAACGGTGTCACCTGTGGCCAGCGCCGCCTCCGCGATGTTCCGCCCTAAGCCGTTTCCGCTTCCCGTAATCAACCATATCTTTGCCATGACAATATCCTCCTACGCCTAAGATGATAGAATGAATGACTGGTTGCTCATTTATTTGGTATGCTAGATGAGCTGACGCGTATAATATTGAGCACACACTCAGTTACATAAGAGTTCAGTGGCCCGTCCTAAAAGCGAAAACAAGCGAAACGCGATCCTCGATGCCGCGATCCGCGTATTTGCGGAGCGCGGTCTTACGGCTGCCCCGACGTCAAAGATCTCAAAACAGGCCGGCGTCGCCGAGGGAACTCTGTTTACGTATTTCAAGACCAAGGATGATTTGATCAATGCCCTATACCGCGAGATCAAGTTGGAACTCGCAGACGCCATGATGTCCGGGTTCCCTCGGAAAAAGACTGTTCGCACCAGGTTGCGGCATGTGTGGGACGGCTATGTAAATTGGGGAGCAGCGAATCCCGAGCAGCGCAAAGTCTTGGCCCAATTGAATGTCTCGGGGATGCTTTCGAAGGCGTCGATCGAAGCCGGAAGCGCGCCCTTTGTCGAAATGCAGAACATGATTCGTGATGCGATTGAACAGCATATTCTGCGAGGCGACCTTCCGATTGAGTTGATTTCGAAGACGCTAGCGGCTCTGGCGGAAGCGACCATGGACCTCATCGCGCTGAAACCAGCCCTGGCAAACAAGTATCGCAATGGCGGATTTGAGATCTATTGGGCCGGGGTCGCCCGAAAGTAATTCTTTGCATCGAATGGATGAGTGAGTAATCAGAGGTTGCGGCATCGAACGGTGCCCGTAATCCCGATTATAGGAGCGCGGAAGGTATCTCAACTCCAGGACAATCTCGCCAGTTTGGATCTGGAACTCTCCGCCGAACAGTTGAAATCACTCGATGGGGCAAGCCAAATCGAACTCGGATTCCCCCAGAGTATTTACGAGAGAGAAATGGTTCGTGCAATCAGGTACGGCGGCGCGTGGGATCGCCTCGTGCTCGAGGGGGAAGATCGAGTGACGGCGGCATAAAATGTAAGAGAGCGCTTTGAATGATCAAGACGAACGCAGCGCGACTCCTGGATCGACTTGCGATCAACTATGAGTTACGTGACTACGACGTGAATCCTGACGATTTGTGGCAGCAAAGATCGGCTTACCACCAGAGCAGGTCTTCAAGACTCTCGCCGTCGAGGGGGACCGGAATGGAATCTGTTTGGCAGTGATTTCCGCGGACCAGGAACTGGATTTCAAGGCGCTCGCAAAACAGACAAGCGATCGGAAGATCGAAATGGTCCTTTGAAAGAGGTGCAAGCCTTGACCGGTTACATTCGTGGCGGAGTTACCGCTCTGGCGTGCAAGAAGGATTACCCGGTGTACATCGACGAACTTGCGGAAATCTGCGACGTGATCTCGGTGTCTGCAGGCATACGAGGGCTGCAGATCTTGATCGCCCCGGCTGACTAATCCGTGCAGTCAAGGCTACGGTCGCAGCTATCGCGAAGGCGAAGTAAGCGGCGATGCGCCCCTTCATGACGGACGAGCGCTACACCGTCAAGGCGACGATGTGTCCTAATGTTAGTTGGGATGACTCTCCCAGGACTTCTCCGCATCCCCAGAATCAGATCCCGGCGCCATCAGAAGTCGCTGCGAGGTTGTCGGAAGTTCAAACAGTACCTTAAAAACCGACAAGAATTCTTGGCGGATTCTAGCTTTGTGGATGAATGCGCTTACATTCAGCATCAAGCCTGGTGCTTGCAGTGGAATTGATTCTTCGGAGGACATTGCCACTATCTTCATGTCAGCAATATCTCCGGAAAGAACCATGAGCGCAATGAGGAAATCCACGCAGGGCATACTTAGATCCACAAAAATCAGATCCGGCTGAAGATCGACCACCAACTGAATCGACTCATTGAAGTTAGCCGCCCGTCCGACCAAGTCAACGATTTCATGAAAATCCAATAGAGCGCATACCGCTTGCAAATAAGAAGGGGAGCCGTCTACCACCACTGCTCGAACTCTCGCCGTATCGGCACCATCAAAAGAGTATTGACTTTGTTCGATGTAACTAGCCGCAATTTTCATTTCTTCCCTCCAACTTGCTCCACTCTTGACATTAACCGAAACCCACGCGGACGCGCGTAAAGTGTGCGTAAAGCTCCGTAAAAATTTGTCTCCGAATCGTGGGCGAACAGAGTAGGAGTTCTAACACTGAGAGTGGGTAAAGTGTTCGTCAGGGCAATGTAAACAAGCTGTAAGCCCAGAGTCCTGGCTTGGAGTACACGAACGGACAATGATCAGGCTTTAACCGAGACCTGCCGAACCATGGGTCGGCAGATCTCGCACCTGCTGTTGCTTGCCACCGCCACAAACAAATCACTTACTGCGTCCGCCTTAGGAATGGTGCCTCTTCCACCACCGTCGTATCCGATCCCACATTCGTGCGCGATCCCGTTGTGCCCGAGCCCACTTCGCGGACACCCGCCCGCGCCACATCGCGCGCAAGACTGTCATGCAACGTGCTGAGCACCTGGAATTGCATCATTGCGATCTGATATCTCTCCCCAATCAGATAGTCTGCCCGCTCTCGTGAGAGCTGATCGGCGGCCACTGCTTGCGAAATGCTAGCCAGTTCGGCGGACATTCTCTGCGCAATCATGATCATTTCACTTTCATAGTTCTTGAGTACATCCAGCGGCCCCAGCGGGATTTCTGGCTTGGTCGCCAGCAGGCTGGAAACTTCGTCATCGGTCTCGCTGGTGGCGCCGGCAACGATTTTTTGTACCGGCGGCGGTTGAATTTCAGTATTTTCCCCGGGCCCTCGGTTTGGCTGGGCTACAGCGACAAGCGGGGTGATAACCACCGATGATGCGATAAGAAAAATCAATAATGTTTTCATTTTTGCTCCTTATACAGCCATAGATGCTCGCGTCGTCGCGCTTGATGTAAAGACTTAGTGAGCCCTCCGTAAAGATTGGTATGGGAAGATCGAGATGGTTTCTGTGGATGGAAAAACCTTACCGCGACCTTACAGGCCTTTTACCTCACCAAGCTCCCTCGTGTCGTCTAATCGAAGAACGCTACTTACTCAAAAAAAGGACGGGAAACGACGGGAAGAAACTCTCCCTATTTGTAATCGCACTAGCGCTCAGTGTGAGTTGGTCAGCAATTCTGCAAAGTACCAACCATCAAGCAGCATCTCTTGACCCAAACGCAAATGCTGCCCAGGCTACGAATGCGGCGTTCCGCGATGGACTCTATCTCGGAAAACTTGCCGCAGAACGCGGCAGCGAGTCCCACGTTGCGACTGGACGATGGGCTACAAACCAAGACCGCATCTCGTTCGCCGCTGGCTATCAGCAGGGATGCGACACGCTGATCGCAACTCGGGCAGTGGTCAACCAAGCGGACCCGGCTGAATGACCGAGCATCAAATTGGCGCGACAACTCTACAAGTTCGACAATGCATCCGGTACTCGACCCTCTCTATCGCTTGTACCGCTACTGTTGATTTTTGGTTTTGGTGATCCTCCGCAGGATGAATTCCTGTGCCACGTTGGCGAGCGCGCGCTGGCCGGTGGCGATAAAGAAATTCCCCAAGAACAGGCCCACGCCGCGATTCGACGCCGGGTAGTAGGCATTCGCGAGGGCAGCCGTGGTCAGATCACCACCCAGGGTCGAATAGTTCGGCTGCCTCTGTCCGTTGTCTCCCCTAGTGATGAACGGACTGGAGACTGCGTGCAGAACGCGAGACTTCGTTGTGCCCGTGCCCTGATAGAAGTACCGCGGGTCCTGGTGGAGAAGAGATGGCAGAATGGCGCCGCCGACCATGATGTCGATAGCACCATCGGCATAGCCAGCGCCAAAGCGCTCAGCGTAACCCTTCGCACCCTGCCCGTAGTTGGGATTGTCCGCTGCCTGGTTGATGGCGGCAAATCCAGCCACCCCAATGACGGTAACGGGATCGAAGAGGGCCTTGGTGGCCAGCTTGAACTTCAGCTTCGGCGTGAGCGGCACGACGTTGCGATCATAGGTCACGTAGAAATTGGGGATGAAGCCGAAAATGCGCTGCTGCTCCTCGACCTTGACCTGCTCGGCAGCGATCTCCTCGGAGGAAGCAGCCGGAGAAGCCACGGTTATTGTGGTGAGCGCCTCGGCGATACGGAGCTTGCTGACCGGCAAGATTGCGTACTGGCCGGGCTTGAGCATGATGGCGGGCGAGGTCCAGTTAGCAAAGCCCTGGGCGCTGACGATGACCTGGTAGGTTCCGGGCTCGACGTCATTGAATTGAAAGGACCCGTTGTCGTTCGACACCACCGTGCGGGGATCTTTGAGGGCAGAGCCTGCGAGAGCGACGGTGGCGCCAGGAACGCTGTCGTTGTTCACATCGGTTACCGTGCCGACAATAATTCCAGGCTGCGGCTTAGGCGCGTCGGGCAAAGCAGTCAATTGCTCCTGAGCCTTCGAAGTCCTTGATCCGGCAAGGCAGATCACAAGTGCAAAGACAAAGACACGCCACCTCATGCGCGTTCTCCTATAAATAACGGAAATCTCTCACACGAATCTCCTGGCTACGGATTAGTCCAAGCAACCGACCGGCCAAAGCGAGGTGATTAGGGAGCGTCGGTAAATTGCTGACTTTAATGAAGAAGAGAAGATCCGGCGGGGAATAGTGTCGAGACGTGTCGAAGGAAATCTTGACACTTGTCGAATTGTTGACAGCGGTTAAATCTGCCTCGGAGCCGATGCGTGAGAGCTCGGGACAGAATCCATTGCGGAGGACGGCGTGGTTGCGGGGGCCTGCAACCCTCCGAATTGTTTAGTGCTGCCTTTTAGGTTGGAACTCATCCGACTCGCAGCGTAAGGGGCGTGCGAGGTAAGGCATAGGTTGGCGATTGCTTGGGTGTAGCCGACACCGGGAAAGTGGCCAGACCAATGAATACAAGCCGCCTTTTGATGCTAATAATGCGGCGCAAGTGGCGAAACATGTTGCCCAACGACCGGATCACTAGTTCCTATTTTTCTCGTTGTTGCAATTCACCTCAAGCGGCGGAGATCTGGGCTCGTCTCGTCTCGACAACGTTGTGCGCTGACGCCGCGGACGAGAACAGAAGTATGAGACCTTCCACCAGTGTTGGGTGAGTCAGGACCGCATCGCGCAGCGCGGTGTAGGGCAGCCCTGCGATCATCGCAATCTGGACGGCGGCCAGAGTCTCCCCCGCACCGACACCGAAGGCCGTGAACCCGAGGATGCGATCGCTATCAGCCTCGACCAGGGCCTTCACGAACCCGCGGGTCTCCGAAAGGGTGTGTGCACGCAAGTTGGTTTCCATTGGGACCTTAAACAAGCGATACGCTATCCCTTGAGCCTCCGCTTCTGTTTCACTCAGACCGATACGAGCAAGTTCGGGGTCGGTAAACAGACAATATGGGACTTGCCTGCCCGTGGTTACACGGTTGCCGCCGGTCAAATTGGCATGGACTACGCGGAAATCGTCGATGCTGATGTGCGTGAACTGGGGGCTGCCTGCGACCTCGCCGATCGCCCAGATGCCGGGCGCGGTGGTCTGCAGCCGCTCGTTGACCTTGATGTATCCCCGGTCGGTGAGCTCAACGCCGGCTAACTCCAATCCAAGTCCTTCAGTGTTTGGAGTGCGCCCGGTCGCGACAAGCAGGTGAGTACCTGTCAGCGTCTTATCCGTTCCATTCTGTTCGAACACAATGGTCACCGAGTCTCCCGACTTTCCGGACACGCGTTTGATTCGTGTATTCAGATGAACGTCGATGCCCTCGTCTTCAAGCAGGCGGTTAAGAGCCACACAGACGTCTTCGTCTTCTTTGGACATCAATAGTGCATTGCGATCAATCACAGTCACTTTGCTGCCGAATCGCCGCATGGCCTGGGAAAGCTCTACTCCTACGTAGCCACCTCCGATAACGAGTAGATGTTCGGGGACTTCATCGAGTTCGAGCGCCTCGATGTGCGTGAGCGGTTGTGTTTCAGCAAGACCAGGAATTGGTTCCAATGTGGCCCGTGTGCCGGTGCTGACGATCACATTAGTACCGCGGAGTTCACGAATGCTCCCGTCGGGGAGGGCGGCCTCCACAGTTCTCGGAGCAACGAACCGCCCGGTGCCCAAAATGAACTCGGCGCCCGTCTTCCGGTAATTCTCCATATACATCTCGTTCAGACCGACGACCATCTTGCGCTTGCGCTCTCGGACGCCCGGCATCTCAATCGTGAAGCCATCGTGAGCAATGCCAAACTCTTTGCTTCGGCGAAAGTAGTCCGCAACTTTCGCACTATGGATAATGTTCTTGCTCGGAAGGCACGCAATATTAGGGCAAGAGCCGCCAATATACTTGCGATCGACGACTGCGACGCGCTTGCCTTCGCCAGCGAACGTCCACGCAGCGACGGTCGAGCCGGTGCCGCCGCCGAGAATCACCAGATCAAATTCTTCCGGCTGCGACTTCTTAACAACATGGGCGGATGGAGACGTCTCGGTGGTCTTCATGCGACTTTTCCTTTCTGGGGTAGGGGCCCTTCTCATGTACAGCTCCAACTCTCGCACCTATTTTAGCGGCGCTAAGCGTAATCTGCACCCTCCGCAAGTGGAAGCCTCTTCTGGGGACGGGGCACCCGCTGTACTGGTGACGCCAGCAAGATCAAACGTTTCGTTACGTGGAAGATCCACTCTTCTAACCCTGCCGGATCTCCCGATAACGAAAACAATCGACGAGGTGATCGTTTACCATTCCAACCGCCTGCATGTACGCATAAACGACCGTCGGGCCGACGAAGCTGAACCCCCGGTGCTTGAGGTCCTTGCTGAATGCGTCGGATTCGGGTGAAGTCGCAGGAATCTGCCGGATCGTCTTCCATCGGTTAAGCTTGGGCCGTCCCTCCACAAAACGCCAGCAATAGGAATCGAAACTCCGGAACTCCTCTTGGATTTTGAGCAATGCGCGTGCGTTACGCACTGCGGCTTCGATCTTCATCCGGTTACGAATGATCTCCGGATCAGATATAAGCTTCCGGATCTGTCTCTCGGAGTAGCGCGCGACTTTCTCCGGATCGAATTTGTCAAACGCGTGGCGATAACCTTCCCGCTTTTTCAGCACGACCGACCAGCTCAATCCGGCCTGTGCGCCTGAGAGCACGAGAACCTCGAAATGCTTGCGGTCATTATGAACGGGGACACCCCATTCGCGATCGTGATATTCGACCAGCAGCGGACTATCTGCGCTGGCCCAGGAGCACCGCTTAGTAGTCATAGTTGGAAGGGTGGCCCACTCAAGCCAGGTTTTGACTTGAGTGGGCATGTGTCCGATTTGCTTTACGCTGCTGCCTTGGTTTCTTGAACCGCTTTTGCAGCGGCACGAATCACCTCGAGGACGCGTTCCGGTTGTGAGAGCATCGGTACGTGGCTGCTGTCGAGCTCATAGGTGGTTGCGCCCATGCGCTTCGCAAAGAACCGTTCCAAGTCGGGGTGGACGGTGTGGTCTTTTTTGCCGACGATGTACCAGCTTGGCTTCGACTTCCAAGCGGTTCCCCCGGCTTTCGCGTTGAACAAGTCGGGTTTGGGGACTCCCTGAGTCGCCCAAACGAGCTTCTGCTCCTGCTCCGAAAGATCTCCGCAGAAATACTTCGTGCCCTCGGGACGCAGCCAGATACGTCCATCCACGACGTCGATGTGGGAGAAGACGTCCGTCTTCGGGAAGTTAGACTGCTGTGTCTGAGACGTCTCATCGGCGTCCGGAGCGAGCGCGCAGATGTAAACCAGCCCGGCAACGCGATCGTCGGTTCCGGCGCCTGTGATGACGCTTCCGCCGTAGGAGTGGCCGACGAGGATGACAGGGCCGCTGACCCGGCCGATCGTTGCCTTCACCAAGGCGACGTCCTCTGCGGTTGTGTTGAGGCCGTACTGCGCTGCAATACACTCATGCCCCTCCGCCTGAAGGGGAACGATCAGCTTGCTAAAGCACGAGCCGTCCGCCCAGAGCCCGTGACAGAATACGATGCTAGGTTTGGTTTGCGTAGGTTTCGCTGTCATTGTTTTCTCCTTTGTTTTTTTCCTCTCTCGCACATCTTACCTTTTTCCGCACATCAGCATCTATGCGCCGACCCGCGACTTCTCCTCTTCACGCGACCTGGTTCACACGACCTTGGGAATAATATTGCTTCAGACCAAAGACCAACGTGCTGAACGGTATGCCGAGCGCGCCATAGACCGCCTCGGCCTCCGGCGCCGCATTATCCGCCAAAATCTCGATAGCGACATTGGAATAACACACAGGAACGACACCAGCTTGCTGCATGCGCACGATTCCCATGTCAACCTGAGTCTGACTGAAGCCACCGGACGCGTCGATTACTGCATAACTCTGGAAGCCATCGGCCAGAGCAGCCATGGCCGGGAACGCGAGACACACATCGGTGGAAATGCCGCTGACGATAAGGTTGTTGCGTCCTGTAGCTTTAACTGCATCGACGACGCGCTTTTCGTCCCACGCGTTGACCGTAGTACGTTCGATTCTCTGCACCCCGTGCACAACGTCGGCGAGTTCGGGGATAAGCGGTCCCCACATTTTCTCAGATGTCGTGGTCACGACAACCGGCACTTTCAGTGCGAGCATTGCTCGTGTCAGACCAACGATGTTGTGCTTGAGTTGAAGGACATCGATGTCACGAACGCCAGTGTACAAACCGACCTGGTGATCTACCAGGAGTAGCAGGGCGTTGTTGCGGGTCAGACGTTCTGTAGTTTGCGGGGAATTTGCAGCCATGATGTTACTCACCCTAGGCTCAAGGCTGGCTACTCTCTTGCAGAATTTTGCTGGTTTTGTTGTTTATTACCTAGAAATGAGTCGCACTTACCATCCGGTTGGAATTTATCGCCGGAAGCCCAGAATTACTCTATCGAAGATGCGTTCGGCAAAGCTCCTCTTCAAAGGAGCGTGCGCCTGCAGCCAGCGAAAGAACAGCGGCCCATTCAGAGCGTCGATCAGCAGTTCCGGGTCCGTTCCCCGCTTCAATTCGCCCGACGCAATGGCTTCCCGGATAAAGCGGCGTTGCATCTGACGCCTTGGCATCACATAGCGCTCCAAAAACAGTCGTTGAAGTTTCGTGTCATCGTGAATGCCGGCGACGAGACGTGCCATGACTGCGCCATCGTCGGAGGCAAGGAACTCAGCCACATACAGCACATAGCGCCGCAGGCTCATTAAGGCCGGGCCACTGCCTGAAACAGCGAGCACTGGCTTCATGTGTTCAAAGCACGCATCCAACAAAATCTCTTCCTTCGAGCCCCACCACCTATATAAGGTGGCGCTGCTTACGCCGGCAACGCTTGCGATCTCGTGCGCACCAACGGCGTGAAAACCTTTGGTTTCCAGCAATTTGTAAGCCGCTTCCAATATGTCGCGCCTGGCCTGCTCGCTTCTTGGCCGCCCGGCAGGCCGTAACTCTTTCTTGGCTTCTTCCATGGTTAATCTCGAAATGATTAATCTCGAAATACGAAAATACGTGTTTCGTTTTAGTTTGACAAGTAGCTATTGCGAGTGTACAAACGAAACTAGTGGTTTCGTATTTCCGCATCTCCTGAACACTCTTGCGAACGTGAACTGACCGAACAAGGAGACCACTCATGAGCAAGCATGTCGCCATCTCCCCCAATGAGGCCGCGGACCGCCTCGCGATCCAGGAACTCGTCGAAGCCTACGCACACTGCGCCGATCGTCGCGATGCAAGAGGTCAGATGGCTCTCTTTACCGCAGACACCCACTTCGTGGTGTACATGAACGCCAAGGATCCGAAGCCTTCGCAGGAGCTGCACTCGCGCGAGGCGCTCGCTCCAGTTTTTGCAGATCTGAACAAGTACGCGGCAACCATGCACTTCCTTGGACAGACCACGATCCTCACGCTGACCAACGACCGAGGCACAGGGGAAACTTATTGCATGCCCCATCACGTCACTGTCGACGGTGGGAAGAGGAGCCTCATGATCGCGGCGCTCCGCTATTACGACACATTCATGAGGGTAGACGGCGCTTGGCTTTTTGCCGAGCGCCTGCTCTACGTCGACTGGATCGAGGAACGTATTCTGTCATGACAACCGCCAACCAGGTGGCTTCGGGCGCGTCGATGGCCGTTCCCGCGGGCCAAAAGCGTCTCGTCATCGTGGGCGCCACTGGAATGGTCGGTGGATACGCCCTTCGCTATGCGCTCCAGAACCCGGCCGTCGCGAGCGTGACTGCTATTGGACGCAGGAAACTGGGCATCTCGCACCCCAAGCTGAAAGAGGCTGTGCATGGGGACTTCGCGGACTGCTCCGCACTCGCGGAGACACTCTCGGGTCAGGATGCAGCGGTGTTTTGCCTGGGCACGTATACCGGAGCTGTATCGGATGGGAAGCTCCGCACGATAACCGTGGACTACACGATTGAGTTCGCGCGAGTTCTCCGCCTCAGCAGCCCCAACGCCGCATTCTCATTCTTAAGCGGGAGTGGCGCGGACCCGGCGGGGCGAAGTCGCATTCCCTACGCGCGCTACAAGGGTGAGGCCGAGAAAGCGCTACTAGCCGCGGGTTTTCCCCGCGTTTACCTCTTCCGGCCCGCGTACATCTATCCCGTGGAACCGCGTAAGGAACCGAATTTCAGCTATCGGCTTATGCGCGCGATCTACCCCGCGTTTCGGGTGCTGTTCCCCAACCAGGTGATTCGGGCCGACGAACTGGCCGAGGCCATGATCGATGTCGTTGTCCGAGGAGCAGGAGAGCGCAGAACCCTGGTTCTCGAGAACCGTGATATCCAGGCGATGGTTGAGTCGTTTCATCCCAAGCGGGTGGGTGGCGGGGCCGTCTCGAAACATTAGGAATTGGGGGCCTTACGCCCGGTGCCCCCAGGTTCACCCCGACGCTAATCACCGATTATTGTTGGCTATGAATATTCGCTCGTAATCCTCGCTCTTTCCGATTTCACCAGTGATGAATCTACTGACGACATGGCGACTGACAGTTACCTCTCGACCAGCTGAAGCACCGCGGGCTTCAATACTTCCTCGCACCACTTTCGGAAGCTGGTCGGCGTGGTGGCCTGCGGGGTGCGCGCCTCGGCGTTGTCGAGGCCTTCGTTCTTGGCCACCATCATGTCGAGCGTGCCTTGCGCCATTGCCTCGGACATCCCGGATGCGGTCAGCCTGGCTTTAAAGGCCTCCAAGGGGATTTGCTGGAAGCGCACTGGTTTTCCCAACACCTGGGACATGATTTTCGCCATGTCGTTGAAAGACAGGTCCTCGGGGCCAAGGATCGGGACGCTGCCCTGTCCGCTCCAGGAGGGATCGAGCAGCAACTTGGCTGCGACAGCGGCGATGTCGCGAGTGGCGCAGGTCGGAACCTCGCGGTCCCCGGAGATCGGCGAGAAGAACATGCCCTGGTTCTTGATCGCCTCGACCTGCCTGAGGACGTTGTCCATGAACGAGGGCATCGTCAGAGCCCGGTAGCTTACGCCCGTGCTCGCGATCAGGTCGTCCATCGCCAGCGATGCCGAGACGAGTCCGGCGTTCTTAGGCCACTCGCGGCCCAGGGCCGAAACTCCCACCACCCGCTTGACCCGTTGGCTCCGCAGAGCGTCGCAGGCTGGCCGGGTGAAGTCGAGATAGGCGGCCATGACGCTGTCCGCTCGAAAGTCTGGGGGAACCAGCCAGAACACGGAGTCAGCGCCCTTGAACGCCTTATTGACGACATTGATGTCACCGTGCGAACCCTGTAAGACTTCGACGCGCTTGCGCGTTTGCGAGGGGAGGCGCGAAGGGTCGCGCGCGATCACCCGGATAGGCTCGCCGCTGTTGAGGATATTATCGAGGACTTGGTGGCCGATAGTGCCTGTTGGTGTGGTGACGACAATCATGATATTTCCTCCATTGTCGGGATTTTCCTTCTGTGCTAGTGAGATGACTAGAAGAGTGGACGGTTTCTGTGTATCCGTCTGATTTTCATTCGCGACTCTCCCGAAGCATGAGGAAATGGGACCTACGCTCGCAAATGTCTTGTCCTGTAATGCCGTCGCCATCTTCCGGGGCTGACCCCGACGAATTGATGGAATGTGCGCGTGAACGCTGCCTGGTCATTAAATCCCGACTGAATCGCGATCTCGATCAGCGACATGCTGGTCTGGCTCATCAGTTGTTTGGCGTGGTCAATGCGATGTTGAATCAGCCACTGGTGAGTGGAGGCGCCGAAAGAGGTTTTGAATGAGCGGGCAAAGTGGCTGACGGAAAGTCCGCATTCACGTGCAATGTGAGAAAGCCGGATCCGGCCGTGCATGTTCTCATGAAGAAGTTCCGACGCTCGTCGCTTCTGCCACGGTGCCAGACCTCCCTTCGAACGCCGGCCTGTTTTCTGGAGTACACCGTACTGCTGGAGAAGATGTGCTCCGAGGACGAGGCTGAATTGATCGAGAGCCAGCACAGAAAGACGGTCCTTCCGCCCAAGGAACGGAAGGATGCTTTTGGTGATCTGGGCCACAACTAGATCGTCTTCGAGCACTGCCAGGCGATAGTCACTTGCCCGGCCAAAACCGAGATCCTCGGCAATGTCATCGAGTCCCTTGCGAGGGACAGAATAGTGAACGTAATCGAAGGCACTACCTGCCCAGCACCTTGGCTCTGAATCGAAATCGATGATATTGGAGCGAAACAGGTGAACGATGGATGTGGCAATGAGCTTGTCTGCTGTCCACACCTGATAGCTCGATGAGGCAGAGACTTCAGGGAGATCGACACTAGCAGAGCTGGGACGGGCGATAGCTTTGTGATTCGATCAGGAAGCCCAGCCGACGACTGGAGCCGGGTGATCGTAAAAGTTCCCGGAGTACGAAACTGCGATGGAACGGGGGACTTCCCGTCCAATTGAATGAACGTTGTGAACGGAGCTTCAGGTGACGTCTGCGGACTCTTATCTGCCTTCGGCGAAGCGTTCTTGTGCATCGTGACCTCCGCTGCGGTACGACCGGTCGTGCATATGATTACAGGTTGGAAAAGTTGTCCTCCTGAATTAGCTTCGAGGTCAGCACATCGCACTCAGGTGGCAACAACGAGGCCGCCTGCGGCACGAATGACTTCTCCCGTGATCCAGGCTGATTCGTCTGACGCTAGGAACACCGCTAGCGGGGCGATATCACTAACGCGACCGAGCCGGCCGAGCGGCGTCTTCCCAGCTAGAACCTCGCCGGCCCCACCCGCAAAAGTCCCCGCAGTTACGTTGCCTTCGGTTTCTGTATGACCCGGAGCGATGGCGTTGACCCGGATCTTGCGCGGCGCCAGTTCGACCGCCAATCCCTTGGTCAGTGTTTCGATGGCGCCTTTCGTGGACGCGTACAGCAGAGCCCCCGCCACCGGATGCGAGCCCACGATAGAGCTGAGGTTGATGATGCTCCCGCCGTTGGCGCCGAATCGCTTGATCGCCTCCTGCACGGTGAGAATCGTCCCGAGAACGTTGATGTTGTAGTGGAGGTGAAAGCTCTCTTCGGTAATCTCCGCGATGGCGCCGAAGCGGAATACCCCGGCGTTGTTGACCAGGACGTCCAGTCTTCCGAACGCAGAATCCACTTCTTTGCATAACCGCGCGACCTCTGCGGCCTTGGACACGTCGGCCCCGACCGCGATCGCCTCGCCCCCGTTTTTGGTGATCGCCTGAGCGACGCGTTCGGCGCCTTGCCGGTCGGAGGAATAGTTCACGGCCACGCGCGCGCCCGCAGCTCCCAAGGCCGTTGCAATCCCAGCGCCTATGCCTTTGGAGGCGCCCGTAACTATTGCCACTCTATTAGACAGTCTGCTCATAATTCACCATTGTTCTTGATCCGATTCCCCGCACCCCCGAACCTCCATCGCTCTGAATTGCGCCTCGCACGTACGAAAATTTCGATTTGTGCTCCTTATGCTAAAGAGCGTTTTCAAACAGCACATCAATATTCAATTTTGCATCCTGAACGAATCGTCCGCAACCCCGTGATTGGTGCAGCGTGTTGCCCTGTCTGCTCGGCAAGGTGATCCAGATTCAGGTGGGTGGTGCAGTTTGATTGTCATCCTGGAGTAAGCGCTCTTTGCGCCGCGAAGGATCTGGGCGAGCCGTGCGAAGCGTCGCGTCCTTCGCGACGCAATATCGCACGCCGGGCTCGCTTCCTTGTCAAACTGCGCCAATACCCAGATTCTGTATGCTTTGCAACTTAAGTGTTCTTTATACATCCACTGGCAAGTCCGCTAAGGACGGCTTAAGATGTCTCTTCTCTGTTGGGGTAGACAAAGCCAAGCGGTTCTGGCCCACGAATGATCTGGGCCTTCGCAAACCGGCACCACTTCGCCGGGCAGGAGATTACGACGATGACGAACGCAAGCCCAACGCAAAATGTGGCCAACCAACTGCCCGCGGCAAATGGGCTGGCAATAGTTCGTGTCACGATTGGCGCAATGTTGGTGTGGGTCTTCTTCGAAAACCTGGGAAAGGGTCTCTACACTCCAGCGGGCTACGCAGGCCTGATCAACGGCTACATAAAGACGAGTCACTCGCCGGCCGTATGGAAAGCAGTTATGGGTTTGGCGGCGAGTCACGCCGCGATGGCGGCTCCTATGCAGGCCTTGACCGAGATCTCTCTCGGGATCCTGCTCGTCATCGGTCTGCTTACCCGTCCGGCCGCATTCGTGGCGTTCCTGTATCTTGGTAGCCTTTGGATCTCTGAGTGGGGCACGGCGTGGATTTGGGAACTGCTGGTTCCGGTGCTCGCATCCCTTGGTGTCGCGGTGGGGCGAGCAGGTCGAGCCTGGGGTGTCGACGCCCTGCTAGCGAGGCGTTGGCCGTCCTCCCCATGGTGGTGATTTGAGCCAGGGTCACTTGAATCACGATCACTTGAATCAGGATCAACTGCGAGTGTCGGTCGTTATTCCTACGCACAACGAAGCGCAGTCCATCGGCCGCGTCTTAGCTGATCTCCCGGCCAACATTGTCACTGAGGTCTTGGTTGTAGATAGCAATTCAACCGACGGGACTCCTGAGATCGCCTCAAAGATGGGAGCCCACGTCCTCCACGAACCTCGTCGCGGATACGGTCGCGCCTGTTTAACCGGACTGGCTGGTGCAACTAGCCCTGACGTTGTTGTGTTCCTCGACGGCGATTACAGCGATCGACCAGCTGAGTTGCCGCTTCTTTTGACTCCAATCATTGACGGTCGTGCCGATATTACGCTGGGTTCGCGCCTGGGGAAGCAGAGCATTCCTGGGGCGCTGCCTTGGCACGCGGCGTTTGGTAACCGCCTGGCGGCCACTCTGATTACCCTTCTTTACGGGCTAAAGATAAGCGACCTCGGACCCTTCCGCGCCGGGCGAGCAGATGTCCTTCGCCGGCTTGAGCTCCAGGAGAACACGTACGGCTGGGCGGTTGAAATAATTCTAAAAGGAACGCTCGGGGGATTCCGCATCGTTGAAGTGCCGGTGAGCTATTATCCGCGCATCGGGAAATCGAAGATCAGCGGCACGCTGAAGGGCACGGTCGGAGCGGCGTGGTTCATCCTCAGCCTGATAGTGCGCTATTATTTCCGGCGTCGAAGGGCCGGGAGACCGCGGCCAGCGTAGTCGGGTCGAGTGGCCCACTCAAGCCCGGTTCTGGCTTGAGTGGGGATGTTCACACGTTACAGACTTGCTCTGACTGACAGACTGGATTGTCCTCATGCCATGGGGACTAACGCGTTTTCACCGCAGTGGGCAAAGTCATTTTGTCACTTTCTGCTGCTACCATCGTCGTCGGCAATTTATCACGGACGCAAGCCGACGAATCTTCGAATCAGCTTTAGAGCGAGTGCGTCGCAGTTTCAGACTCCAGGTTTACGGGTACGTGGTCATGCCCGAGCATGTTCACCTGCTGCTCAGCGAACCGAAAAAAGATACGCTGGCCGATGCACTGAAGTCGTTGAAGCAGGGAGTATCGCGGCGTTTGCTTAACCGTGCGGAACACTTCTGGCAAAAGCGGTACTACGATTTCAACATTTGCGATTACCCGCAGTTTGTGGAGAAGCTGCGCTACATTCATCGCAATCCGGTGAAGGCTGGGTTGTGCGAACGTCCGGAGCGTTGGGAGTGGAGCAGTTTTCGCCGCTATGCAACCGGTTTTGAGGGACGTGTCGAAATCGAGTCGGAATGGACAGCGCGAAAACGCGAGCGAACCGCGGGAGGACTTTTGTCCAGCTATAGAACTGCCCCACTCAAGCCAAAACCGGGCTTGAATGGGCCACCCGTCCCGTGCTTGCATTTCTAGGAGTATTGTTTCTTTTGGAGCAATGGCGAGGCTAAGGAGCTATGACACTGCAACAGCTTCTCCTTCAAACTGCCGTGACCTTCGTGGCAGCGGGATTGGGCGCAATATTCGGCGCATTCCTCACGCGGCGTACGGAGCGGTTCAAACATCTTCAGGAGTTACGCTCCGCTGCCTACTGGATTTCTTGCGTGGATTTGCAAAAGTGACTAGGGCGCAAAACGAAAAGAGGGATGCGCAAAGTCTTCTCGAGGAACGTGAAGGCAGCGTAATCGTGACCGACACAAGGTCGCGAATCGGAATCTATGGCAGCGCGGCTGTCGTACGCGAATTGTCCAAGTTCATCAGTCTGGGAACTCAGACACTTACACCCGAAGGACGGCAAGCATTTGCGGAGTTGTGCACGGTGATGAGGGCTGAGGCTGCGAGAGAACGCGCATCGTTTGAGGACATCAGCAGGATATTGTTTAGCTGAGGCACTGCCGACGGGTGGCCGATTCAAGCCTGGCTTTGGACGAGTGGCCCACTCAAGCTCGGTTTTGGCTTGAGTGGGGCAGTTCGACGCCTGGACAAAGTCTTCCCGCCGCTCGTTCGCGTTTGCGTGCCGTCCATTTCGACTCAATCTCGTCCCTCCCTCGCTGCCGGTTACTGGTTTGGATCACCTCTAACATCCCCGCTCAAGCCAGGACCCGGGCTTGAGTGGGCCACCCGCCATCTAATCAGTCGTATATTATTGCCCCAACAATCTATGAAATCTTCAAGCGAGACGGTAGTGCGTTCGTCAGGTAGTGACCGTGTGCTGGTAATAATGGCGAAAGCACCCAGGCCGGGCATGGTCAAGACCCGTTTAGCTCAGAGCATTCCAGTTGCAGCCGTCATCGAGCTCTATCGCTGCCTTTTGGACGACACAATAGCGGTAGCGCGCTCGTTGTGCGATGTGGAAGTTGCCATCATGTGCCCGGCCTCGGACGTCAACGAACTGGAGCAATTGGCAAGCAACGAAGCGAGCGTAGTTGCCCAGAAAGGTGAAGGTCTTGCCGCAGGTCTCACTTCGGTGTTTGCACACTTCGCAGCGCCTGGCCGGCAACGCGTCGTTGCCTTCAACAGCGACAGCCCGCACCTGCCGGCTTCGGTTCTTGAAAGCGCGTTCGAAACGCTCAACCGGCACGACGTGGTTGTTGGACCAACGCACGACGGAGGCTACTATCTCGTAGGGGCAAAGGCTTCTCATCCAGCGCTTTTCGAAGGCGATGGGATGGGAACGAGAAATGCGCTGGAGGCGTTACTGGCGCGTGCTCGGGGCCTCAATCTTTCAACAGGCTTCACGGATCCCTTCTACGACATCGATGTGGAGGACGACTTGACTCGGCTTGCCGCGGAACTGCGGCTCGCTCCGGCGAGGGCGCCACGAACGGCGGGCTGGCTGAAACAGTGGGGACAGGCGGTGCCACCGTTGCGGACGGGCACGGGACACCTGTGAAGCTCACGCCATCCCACAGACTGTACGTCCTCGGCGCCATCTTGCTTGTGACGCTGACGATCTGCTCACGCAATTTCAGCCGGATGGGTGATCCGTCCTTCATCATTCCGCTGGCCGTTGCTGGCATCGCGTACCTCCTCGCCATTCGTGAGTTTTTCTCCCCGCCGGAATTCCCGCACCGCGTTATCGTGATCGGGCTCGTGTTGGCAGCTCTGTGGCATCTTCCGTTTCTACTGACGCCGCCAGGCTTAGATGACGACATTCATCGATATCTTTGGGATGGCCGCGTGCAGCGACTCGGCTATAACCCTTATATTGTCGTTCCCAACGACCCCGCGCTCGCCGGGTTGCACACACCTGCGACCCGCACGTTAAATAATCCGGATTTACCAAGCCCCTATCCACCGGGCGCTCAGCTTTTCTTCCGCGCCGTAACCGCGATACATGAGTCTGTCTTTGCACTGAAGGTGGCATTTGTACTTTGCGATTTTGCAATTGTTCTTGTTTTGATGGATGTCCTGCGAAGTAGTGGGCAAGAAGCACACTGGGTTCTGGCTTATGCCTGGAACCCACTGCTGGCGACGGAAGTGGCGCGAAGCGGTCACATCGATATTGTCGGCGTGCTGCTGCTGTTGGTGTCTTTCGCCGCGCTAGAACGCCGCTGGCGTGCGGTCGCAGCCCTGGCATTTGGGCTGGCAGTTGCCGTGAAATTGCTCCCGGTTGTACTGCTGCCTCTCTATTGGAAGCGCGTTCGTGTGCGCGACGTCGCACTGGCGTCAGTCGTGGTCGGACTCCTATACGTACCATTTCTCGACCACGGGCGGATTCCAATTGGCTCGCTCGGCACTTACGTGCAGAGTTTCCGCTTTAATGATCCGGTGTTTGCAACGCTCGAGCGAGTGGCGGCTCCGCAGCTTGCAGTTGGGCTGGCAGTGCTCGTCGGTTTTCTTACCGCAAGCTGGCTGAGAAGCACAGCCCCGGAATGGTCCTCCGACGCATTTGCATGGCCCATGGCAGCATCTCTCCTTTGTGCACCGGTCGTATATCCCTGGTACCTTCTTTGGCTGCTGCCGTTTCTGCGGTCGGCCTCGACGCTGCCGCTCATGATCTGGACAGTCAGCATTATCCCAACTTACTACGTTTGGCATTTGCGTACGCTTGGTCGTCCGTGGTTGGTTCCTGGCTGGATTATGCTGCTGGAATACGGATGCGTCGCGATGACCGCTGCAATTATCGGGTTTCGCCGATTCAAACAACCGGCGGTACCACATGCTCAACGGACTAGGTGAAGGGAACTGTACCGACCTGCGACTCGTGTATCCGAAAGCTTTTGCCGTACGAAGCTATCTCTAGGTGCTCTCAAGCCTGTAAAATGCACGCACCCGATGTGGGAGTTCAATTTAATCGAGGAGCGAACCCATGAAAAATATCCGCCGTTTAACTTTAACCATGATGGGTCTTCTGCTTTGCGGAGCGCTGGTCTTTACTCCAGCCTCCTGGGCGCAGGCGCCACAGCGCCCGCCAATTCTCGATCAAGTCGCCAAGACCTACGGCATCGATTCGTGGGACAAAGTTGAGGGTATCCGCTACACCTGGAACGGGGAAATCACAGGACTCTTCAAAATTGCTCACAAGTGGGAGTGGGAACCCAAGACCGGCAAAGTCAGCTACGAAGGGACGGATAAAGACGGTAAGCCGGTTAACGTTTCCTATGTACACACCGACCTTAGCAATCAATCCGACGCTGTGAAAAACCAGGTTGATCCGAGTTTCGTCAACGACAATTATTGGGCTCTGTTCCCTTTTCACGCGTATTGGGACAAAAGCGCCAGCGTAATCGATCAAGGCAAGTTTAACCTACCACAGGGCCCCGGCACGGCCGAGCTGCTCCCCGTGAAGTATTCCGCAGACGGCGGTTACACGCCCGGCGACATCTGGGATCTTTACGTCGGTAAAGACAACCGCGTCGTGTACTTTGATTACCACCGCGGCGGGGCCAAGCCGCCGAGCCGCGTCTTCGCAACGTGGGCCGGCTACAAAAAAGCAGGTCCAATTCTGTTCTCAACCGAGCATCGCGGCTTCGCCGATGGCAAGCCCCTGCACATCTGGCTTTCTGATGTGTCAGTTAAGGTGACGGGATCAGAAAACTGGGTGGACGCGAAATAGCCGCGCACACTGATCTCATAGTTAAACTAACTCTCGTTGCTTCTTAATTACGGTACACCAACAACCCCCGACGACACGTCAGCTAGTGGCCTTGAACTTCGCCACGATCGCCGTAATGTCGTCGTGTTGTTCCTGAAAACTGAATCGCCGAACCCCATCTACGATTGCGCTCAACAAAGCCTGGCACGGCAGGTCCCGATGTTTCTGAAGCGATTCAACCAGGCACCGCTCGCCAAATTCCTCTCCTCGCTCGTTACAGGCTTCGGTGATGCCATCAGTGTAAAGCGCAAGCACGTCCCCGGGAGAAAGCTCCTGCTCCCGCATCGAGCAATTCCACTCTCTGAACAGTCCGAGCAACGTGCTGGTGGACTCGAGCCGGTCCACCTTGCCGTCGCTTCTTATCAAGAGCCCTGACAAATGGCCGCAATTGACGTAGCGCAGTCGCCGCGCCGCCTCGTCGTAGTCGGCAAAGAAAAGCGAGGCATAGGCACTTTCGCCGGTGTTGTCATAGAACAGGCGGTTCACAGACCGGAGCAACGCCTCGGGCTGATCGAAGGCCAGCGCCGACTGGCTCCGCAGGCTGGCCTGCAAATTCGCCATCAGCAGAGCTGCGGCGATTCCCTTGCCGGAAACATCGCCGATGATCAACCCTAGCCGCTGCGGCCCGAGATTGAGGAAATCGAAATAATCCCCTCCCACCTGGCGCGCCTGCAGGCAGATACCCGCGTACTCGACCGTTTTCAACTCCGGCTGAATTTGCGGAAACAACCGCGCCTGCACCTGCCGCGCTATTTCCAGTTCCTGGGCGGTGCGGCGTTCGGATTCGAGTTTCTCGGCGTGCGCCTGCCGCCGCAACTCCAGGCTTTGCCTCACCTCATCGAACCCCTCCAGGCCAAACGCATTCCCGTCCGGATCTTCGAACCGTGTATAGGTCCCGCCCCACCCCGGCGTCTCCGGCGCAAATAAGAACCGAACCCCACGTTCACTCCATTCCTTGTACGTGGCCTGAACATCTTCCGTCATAAAAAGAACCCAGCGGTAACCGCCAATCAGCTTGTATTCGGGGCGGTCAGGCTTGGGCTCAACCAGCGCAAGATTGGCGCTGCCGTCGGGAGGCGCCACTTCAATCCAACGGACACCGGTGGGAAGGCATTGTTCTGTGATCAGTTCGAAACCCAGTTGGTCGACGTAGAACCGCTTACTCACTTCCAGATCGCGGACGAAAACGACGACGTCCTGGATTGACAGGTAGGGCTGTTCGCGGCCCGGGCGAGGCACGGTCCGGTTCGCCCACGAGAGAAAGGCGTCGTTGGCCATCGCGTGATTATAACGGGCCCGATTGTAAGTTCGTTGCTGGAACTACAGGAGTCCTAGTTCGCGGAGTAGTGCCAAAGGACGGGTGGCCCACTCAAGCCCGCCGTTGGCTTGAGTGGGGTACAATGACGCCGTGGGCCAGCAGACGTGTAGCCTTGATAAGAGCGAATGCCAAGCTCCTATTGTGATTGAAACCGCAGAGCAGTAAAGTCAAAGGCCCCACTCTAGTCGCAGAGAAACGCGCCTAGAATGGGCCACCCGCCATCATCTACGCAAGGATCAAGCGTTTTCCCAATCAATGCGAGACAATGTCAGCATGCAACCCTGGCCCGATCGCCGCCTGCTCGACCTGCTGAACCTTGAGATTCCGATCATACAAGCGCCAATGGCGGGATCGGATTCTGTTGCATTGGCGCGCAGTGTGTCATCGACTGGAGCGCTGGGTTCCCTCGCGTGTGCGCTGCTCAGCCCCGATGATGTCCGCGAGGCAGTGCGTCGACTCCGCCAGGACATGAGACGCCTCTTCAACCTGAACTTTTTTTGTCACACGATGGAAGCTCCCGATTCCGGTGCGACAGAGAGGTGGAAAAGGTTCTTGAGGCCGCATTACGAGCGCCTTGGCCTTGACATCGAGAGCCTTCCAGAAAGCCGCCTTCGACTCCCGTTCAACGACGAAATGTGCGCCGTTGTAGAGGAAGCCAGACCGGAGGTCGTGAGCTTCCACTTTGGGCTGCCCAACCCCAACCTGGTCGGGCGACTCAAAAGGCACGGCATCAAGATTCTCTCGTCGGCGACCACTGTACGCGAAGCAAAATGGCTTGAGTCGCACGGTTGCGATGCCATCATCGTTCAAGGCATTGAGGCGGGCGGACACCGAGGCATGTTTCTTGAAACGAACCTAGCGAGTCAACTTGGACTATTCGCCTTGTTGCCTCAAGTCAAGGATGCAGTGTCTGTTCCGGTAATCGCCGCCGGCGGCATTGCGGACCCGAGAGGCGTGATTGCCGCACTGGTTCTTGGCGCATCCGGTGTGCAGTTGGGCACTGCGTACCTTTTCTGCCCGGAGGCCAATGTATCTCCTCTATACCGCCGTGCGCTTGAGCAGGCAGCGGATCGCGGGACGGTCTTGACCAACCTATTCAGTGGACGCCCCGCCCGAGGCATTCTGAACCGGTATCTTCAGGAATCAGGACCGATGTCCGACGCGGCACCGGTTTTTCCCTACGCAGCAACGCTCGTTGCACCCTTGCGTGCCGCTTCTGAGCAGGCGGCTTCGCTCGACTACATGCAGCTTTGGGCCGGTCAGGCAGCGGGACTTGCAAAGTCAATGCCAGCGGATCAATTCACTAGGAAGCTTGCCGAGGATGTGCTTCGCGATCTGCACAAGAGATCAGGGGCTTGATGCCATCCCGACACCGGCCTACATCGAGAAGTCCCGCAGCTTTTGCTGCACTCTCGACGGGTGGCCCACTCAAGCCCGCCGTTGGCTTGAGTGGGGAACAACACTTCTGGCAAAATCGCTTTTACGATTTCAGCATTCGTTGTGCAGATCGAGTCGAGGACCGGGTCGCGCGAACGGGCGGTGGACAGCCCCGTGGGCTAGCTCACGCGCTCGCTAGCTGTCCGGCGGCAATGCCTCTAGGATGGCACTTGCGGCACACAAGACGCCCGTTCTCAACAACCGTACGACCACCTGATGCGTGGGGAACGGGATAGTGGTCATATTCAGCTTCGGCGGCTTCAACCTTTTCACGGCAAATTTGGCAAATCTCGCTGTCTCGCTGATAGATTCGCGCTTTATCGTTTTCATCGAAGAGGCGCTTCGGGTCCAAACGGATGCCGGTCTTTTGAATGAGATGGTTTCGCCAAGTCTCGTAATGATTGAAAACTGCTGTTCCCGACGTTGATTTTCCTCCCGTGACGGGAATTGTCCCAAGGATCAATTGTTCTGCCGCTGCCTGAGTGAACGTCTTATCAAATTTGAAAGTGGCTGTGCGCGAGAGATCGCAGACCACCAAGAACAGCGCGATGATGTCAATTTTTCGAAACTTCTTCTTGAATGGCCTGAGTGCCGGATCGCCTCTTCCACAATCTTTGTCGTCGTTTGAAGGGCAGCCTTAAATGCCTGAGCGCTATCGAGATAGTTTTTTAGCAACTGCTCAAGCTCTGAATACCGCTTCTTTGCCCACTGCGCGGGATTTGAGCGCAGGCTGTTTGGTAGCCGCAAACGCTTGTCGTGCGCGTCAAGCAGCGGGAATTTATCACCGAAATATTCCGCCAACGAACGGATTCGCTGCTGACCATCAACAATTTCATATCGGGTTTGTGTCTGTCCCTTCAGGCCAGGTTCAGTTATCTCATGCAAGAAAAGCGGAGGAATCGGGTAACGTCGAAATATTGAGTCAACTAGTCCCTGCATCTGCCAGGGTTTCCAGGATGCGCCGCGCTGATATTCTTGGTTGGTCTTTAGCGAGCCGCTGTTCCAAGCACTCACGAGGCGCTTAATCTCAAACTTCTCCTGCGTACAATCCACTGTCTCCTCCAATCAAGCCGTTGAACAAGCCTAATAGGGGCCGTACTGCGATTCAACAACTCTTTTGTGCCCGGCTTCGGGAACTCTAAAAGGCCAGATCGCCTCGGTTTGTCAGGCCAACTTGGCAAATAGCCGCTCGAAGAATCCGTACTCGTCACGAATCAGACTACCTGGCGATCACGACGGTAGTGCAGGAACTGCTCAGCTTGGGCAGATCGCGATTCGCGGCCATGCGAATCTGGAGGCTAGGGCGCTCTCCGCGAATGATTGGACAATAATGGTCCGGTTCCAGCAGCGCGCCCTGGAGGCGTCGTCGTCCGGCACAGCCACCATGGCATGAGTCCCGGAACTCGCACGGCTGGCACGCTTCGGGAAGCGTGCGGGCTTGCTCGAAGGACGCGGAGTCTAGAATGTCGAGCCCCATCGAGATCAAATCTGACAGCGGCTCCCCCGATCCCGGCCAATAAACGCAGGGCTGTGTCGTGGCGCGCGGCGTAACCCTCACCGTGCTTACACCGCATCCTCCCTGCAGCGGCGGAAGCCCCGCCATGGCTCGAACCAGCGGCTCGCCAATGGCGATCACGTCCGTTTCCGCAAAGAGACGCTGGAACCCATCCCAATATTCGTCGTACGACAACGCATAGATGTCGGATCGCACCGCCTGGTACACGTTCACACGCAAGGGAGCGTCAAACTGTTTGGCTACTCGGGCGACCTCCGCCAGACGCAGGTAGTTCGCCTTCATCATGACCGCGACGATGGTTACAGGCACGCCGAGCCTTATGCAACGCTCTGCTTGCCCGTGAATCAGCTCCCAATTTCCGTTTCCGCGCTGTGCATCCTGTTCCGCCTGCGTTGGGTAATCGAGAGAAAATTCAATATCGTGAAAGGCGCGCAACTCGTCGTCCTCCAACACAGCAACACTGTGGCCGTTCGAAGTGATCGTAAGCTTGATGGGTTTCTTGCACAGGTACGCCAGAATCGCTTTAAAGTCCGGATGCATCCCGTTCTCACCGGTGCCCAGATTCACCGAACGGATCGGCAGTCGTTCCATAACGGACTTCACCTGATCCAGAGAAAGGCGATCAGTGCGGGTTGGATCCCGGTAGCAGAAGGAGCACGTGAGATTGCACTCGTTGGTGAGCCCGAGCCCAAGCGCAATCGTCGCATCAGGCGCCCTCGCGCTGGATAGGATGGATGAAGATTTGCCGGCGACGTTATTCACGGACCATTCTCCCTCAACCATCAAGGCAAACGTGCGAAGCATTGCGTGTAGCGCGCGACTGCGGCATACTCTGGCCGGCTGCTCAGTTTGCGCTCCAGCTCAAGAATCCGCTCATACTCGGCGCTGCGAGAAATCCGCGACGGCAAATAATCCGCAAGGACGCGCACACCTCGCTCGGCAATCACTGCCAGCGAGGCCGCTTTCAGCATGGCTTGCAGGCTATCTGATGTAAACAGGCGTACCCGGCCTCCGTACAAAGACTCTTGTCCCCACTCCGCGCTGAGGTTATTTTCCGCAACCGCCAAATCGCCTGCTTGGATTGCGGCTTTGAACACTTCGCCGGCCCGGTTCCGCACCAGTACTGAAAGTATCGCTGATGAATCCCGCAAAGTGCGAGCCGCGCCGCACAACACAGCAATCGGGTCGTCGAGATATTCCAGTACGTTGTGGCACAGAATTACGTCGAACGACTCGGCGTGGAACAAGTTTGCCAATTGGGTAGCGTCCCCATGTCGTAGTACGACTTTGTCCGAAACTCCTGCTTCCTGTGCTGTACGTGTCGCTATATCCAGCATCGCCGGAGACGAATCCAACAGCGTAACGTGCATGCCAAGTCGCGCCAGGCGAACCGCCGTCGCTCCTGTGCCGCACCCGACGTCCAGCGCACACAACGACTTCTCAGCCCGCGACCGCGGAAGAACATCCTCCAGGTTGGCGAATGCCAAGTCGGCGCGCAATCGGCCCTCAGGTGTCTCAAGGTACGCGACATAATCTTGCGCACCGTTCTGGAATCGTTCGTCGACAGCCATGCTGTTCATCTTTATGTCATTCGTGCGACATTCAAGCGAAGCCGCTCCCCATCCAGTCCCTCGTAAGAACCAATACCTAGATCAAGAGGACAAGGGTAGTCAAGCGAGGGTAGGAACTGTCCAGGCCAACAGCAAGCTGGTACAGATGCCACTTCGGCCGGCGCTCCGACAGGCAAAATGAAAAAGGCCGCAGAAAACTAAGGCCCGGACAAGCCCATCCATGGATCCATCGTTAACAATCAGTTCCCGTAAGCCGACTTCTTGTTACTAATCCAGTTAAGTCGGCATCAGATCACTTCATCACGTGCTTCGTTTCCCAAGCCAGAGTGGCCGCGACGGGCGACCGCATTCTACACCGATCAACACTTGCGTTAACAGCGGCAAGCAGACTGTACTCGTCAAGCACAGTGGCGCATGCCGCGGCATTGCACGTCATTAGTTGCGCTATAATTCGCGCCTAAGATGGACCTCTCGGCAGGGACCAGGCTCGGGGCGTACGAAATTGTCGCGGCTCTCGGCGCCGGCGGCATGGGTGAAGTCTATCGTGCTCGCGACACGCGCCTTGACCGTTCCGTCGCAATCAAGATCCTGCCTTCCCATCTTTCATGCAACCCTGAGCTGAAGAACCGCTTCGAGCGTGAAGCCCGAACTCTTTCCTCGGTCACGCACGCGCATATCTGTCATTTGTATGATGTAGGCTCGCAGGCTGGTGTCGAGTTCCTGGTCATGGAACTCCTCGAAGGAGAAACACTAGCCAGCCGTTTGCAGCGGGGTGCGCTGCCCCTGCCTGAGCTTCTAAAGATCGGCGTTCAGATTGCGGACGCCCTAGCGAGAGCGCACCGGCTCGGCATCACCCATCGCGATCTCAAGCCTGCGAACATCATGTTGACGAAAAGCGGCGCCAAGCTGATGGATTTCGGCCTGGCCAAGCCGGCGGGCCTTGGACCGGTCGTCACCCCCTCATCGTCCGAAGCGATGACGGCCACGATGCAAAGTCCCGCCACTCCGATCAGCACGGTTGGAATGCTAGTCGGCACCATTCAATATATGTCCCCCGAGCAAATCGAGGGCAAGGAAGCTGATGCCAGAAGTGACGTATTCGCGCTGGGTGCGGTGCTTTACGAAATGGCGACAGGGCGGCGGGCCTTTGAAGGCAAGACCCAACTCTCGGTGATTTCCGCAATCCTTCATCAGGACCCTAGGCCTATCGCTAGCGCTCAGCCCGCGGTCTCCTCGTCTTTGGACTTCGCCATTCGCACCTGTCTGGCCAAGGATCCAGACGAGCGCTTTCAGACCGCGCAGGACGTGAAACTTCAATTGAATTGGTTGCTGCAATCGGGCAGCGTGGCATCCCAGCCGCCTCCCGGGGGGTTGGGATCGCGGCGAAAAATGGGCGCGATCGTCGGCCTGGCTGCCGCCCTCCTTATGGTGCTCGTGCTTCTGTTCTTCAAGTTCACAAGTAGTCGGCCCCCGGCCACCTCACTCGGTCCCACCCGCTTCAGCATCATGCTGCCCCCCGGACAGGACTTGTCCGTCGACACCACGCAGGCCATCACGCTCTCGCCTGATGGCAGGCACTTGGCTTACGTGGCGGCCGAGAATGGCGTACCTCACCTCGATGTCCGCCGCCTCGACAACTTTGGTTTTGTGCAGATACCGGATTCCGAAGGCGCCACCTTTCCATTCTTCTCTCCCGACGGCGACTGGATCGCATACTTCAGTCAGGGAAAACTCAAGAAGGCTCCGTCGGACGGTGGCAATCCAGAGGTCGTTTGCGAACTGCCTACATTCTTCGGCGGGACGTGGACGCCGCAGGACATCATCGTTGTGGCGCTCCCCAGCTACGGTCTGGCCACCGTTTCGGCAAGGGGCGGCTCTTTGCAGAAGCTACGGATGAATACTAAGGAGCCTCTCTACCCTCAGGGGCCGGCTTGGTTCGGCGGAGGCGAATGGATTGGGTTCACCGACTACTACGGGACCACCAGACGGATAATGGCGGTGAACCTAACCTCGGGCGAGGTACGAATGTTGCTCAACAACGCGCAAGGCGCGTCCTATTCCCAGGACCAGATGGTTTATTACTGGGCGGGCGCGATGTGGGCAGTCCCATTCGACTCCCACAAGGCGGTGGTCGGGGGAAGTGCGCTCCAGGTAGCGTCGGGAGTAATGGAGGACAATTTTGTCGGGCAGGCAACCGCGTCGGGAAACGGCGTGTTGGCGTACGCGCCCGGGGCCGTGGGAAACTTCCTGCGCAATCTTTATCTCGTCAACCGTAGTGGCGTGGAACAAAAACTCGACGTCCCCGCTGCGGGCTATATCGATCCCGCGATGTCACCGGACGGGAAGCGCATCGCGATTGCCCTTCAGTATATGAGTGCGCAACAGCTCGCCGTTTATGAGCGCGACCGGGGAGTGATGATGAGGATCGTTTCCAATGGTGCGCTCAACAACGCTCCGGTTTGGTCGCCGGATGGCAAAGACTTGTTTTTTGATTCCGTTGGCGAATCGCAAAAGCGCGGCCTGTATCGTATCGCCGCGGATGGAAGTGCAGCTCCGCAGTTGATCCGTGAAACCACGATCAGCAGTCACATCACTTCGGTGGCAGGCGGCTACGCTGCCGTCATGGTAAATGATCCCGCCACCAGCGCGGATCTATGGCTCCTTACTCTGGGAAATCATCCCGAGATGCGGCCCTTCAAACAGACTCCAGCCGCCGAACGCCAGAGCACGCTTTCGCCGGATGGCCACTGGATGGCATACGTCTCGAACGAATCCGGTCGCCCGGAAATCTATGTCGAGCCGGTGCCCGGCCCGGGAGGCCGCTGGCAAATCTCCACCGCCGGCGGTGAGCAACCGCGCTGGGTGCGAAACGGGAAAGAGATCGTTTACCGTAACGGCACGAAGATGATGAGCGCCGCGGTGCAGATTCAGCCAACTTTCGCCGTCGCCAAGCCGGTTGAATTGTTTGATCGCAAGTTCGACCGAGGCGGTAGCGTCGGCGGATATGACGTCACTCCCGACGGTCAGACATTTGTAATGACTCGTTCCGAGCAAGCCAACCCCACCGAAATTAGAGTCGTGGTCGGATGGTCCGCTGGCCAGCAGGCGCAAAAATAGACTGATTCGTCTGGCCTTCCTTGTATTTCCGTTGCCGCATTGCGGTAAGATTCACAGTCACCAAAATGATGAGGAGGAGTATGCCCGCGTTGAAAAGCAGTTTGCTTGCCGTAATCATGTTTTTCAGCACTATCGTAGTCACCCCTGTGCACGCGCAGGAAACGCCAAAAAAAACTCCGCCGCCCAAGCCCGCGCCAAGCGCGTCGGAAGGCTTGCTCGCAAACTGGAACGAGATCGGACGAAAGCTGATTGCGATGGCCGAGGATTTCCCCGAAGACAAATACGATTTCAAGGCCGCGCCATCAGCCGGCACTTTCGCCCAACGATTGATCCATGCTGCCGCTGCGAACTACTTCTTCACCAATGTGGCGCTCGGCCAGAAGCCACCCGCGGAGGAAGATCCGAAACGCGACCAGTTTAAGGATAAGGCTGAGGTGGTTGCCTATGTGAAAAAATCTTTCGCCGACGGCGCCGCGGCTATCAAGGCAAAAGGCGACAAAGGATTGTCGGCATCGGTGCTTGATCCTTTCGCTCAGGACAATCCCGATCAGGCCGGCAAGTCCCAGATTCGGCTCGTCGATTTGGCCTATGGCCTCGTCGAGCACTCGGGAGAGGCCTATGGACAGCTCACCGTCTATTATCGTGCAGCTGGCATGATTCCGCCTGAGTCGCGTCCCAAGAAGGCAGCGGCAGACATCAAACCCACACTGCCCGATGGCAAAGTCCGAACCTATTACATCGCTGCCATAGAATCGAACTGGGACTATACGCCCGGCGGAATGAACATGATGACGGGCGCGGGATTTACAGGCAATGCGAAGATTTGGACCGAGCATGCCAAAGACCGTATCGGCACCGTCTATCGCAAGGCTCTTTTTCGCGAGTACACCGACGACACCTTCGCCACCGAAAAGACGCGTCCGCCGGAGTGGGAGCACCTGGGCGTCCTGGGGCCGCTGATCCGCGCCGAGGTTGGCGACACGATTGTGATCCACTTCATGAACAAAACGACCCAGGCTTATAGCCTGCATCCCCACGGAGTTTCTTACGATCGCGACTCAGAAGGCACGCCCTATCCCGACTCAGACATGGAGGCCTGCGGGCTGGTTCAGCCAGGCCAGATGCATACCTACGTATGGAACGTGCCTGAGCGTGCCGGCCCCGGCGAGGACGACGGCAGTTCTGTCGTTTGGCTTTATCACTCCCACAACTGGGAGCCAAAGGATGTCAATGCCGGCCTGATCGGGCCCCTGGTGATCACCCGCCACGGCATGGCTCGTCCAGACGGCAGCCCCAAAGATGTGGACCGCGAATTCGCGATGCTCTTCATGATCATCGACGAAAACACGTCGCATTACCTTAAGCACAATATCGATAGCTATGTGCAAGATCCCAAGTCGGTAAACAAGCTGGACTTCGTACCCAGCGACCTGGAGGGCAATCTCAATTTTGCCGGCATGGGCTTTGCTGGCTCAAACTTCAAGGCGACGATCAACGGCTATCTGTTCGGCACTCTCCCTACACCCGTGATGAAGCGCGGCGAACACGTACGCTGGTACGTCATGACCATGGGCGGCGGAGCGAACTTCCACACGCCTCACTGGCACGGAAACGTGGTCACCGTCGATAAACACCACACTGACATCTTCTCGATTTCCCCCGCGCAATTCGTGACCGCCGACATGGTACCCGACAAAGCCGGCACCTGGATGTTCCACTGCCACATTGACGAGCACATGGAAGCGGGGATGATGGCAATGTATCAAGTTCAGCCGTAGAGAGCATAGATGCTTTGCTGCGGAACAGCAGACCTTCAGCACCGCCTGGAGCTCTAATACGTACAAGCGGGCTTCCGCCCGTCTGCCGACGCCGCAAACTTCTCGTGCGCAGTCCCGAAATAGAAGCTGCGAGCAGCTGATTGTTGGGACGTGTCACGCTGTGCTCAAGCCGTAAGTCAACGTGTGCGGACTAGATGAAGTTATCGCTTCGCACGTAATGCCGATTAGTACCGACAAACGCGCTTGTGGGAAGTCCGACTCACCTTCACATCGGCGATAGAGATCAGGCACGTGTTCAACATTGTTGTGCCCAATTCCCAAAGGTCACAAGTGAGCATCCTGAATCGAACACCCTGTCCTTCATACAGTTGCGAGGTTCACGCGATTGCGCGCTGGCGCAAGCAGACCCCCAATAAGAAGGTAGAAGAGGCAACGACCGTCTCGACGGGCGGTTGTATCAAGAAGAATGATAGGAGGTTTGGTTGCGGCGGCTGGATTTGAGGCACCGCTCTGCAGCTAATTGTTCTTGTGTTCAAGTCGATTGTTTCCACCTCCGCTTCGACAACCATGACGTGACGAAGAATACGGCGGAGGGGATTGATAATGTCGCCTGGATAAAGATCTCCCGCAGCAACCTCGTGCAGCAGTGGCGTAAACAGAGTAAAGTTTTCATTGCTGATCAACACCACTTCCACGTCAGCGTGACGGGCGATGGTTTTGTCCAAATGTTTTGCTGCGTAAAGGCCAGCGAAGCCCCCACCAGCAATAACGATTCGCTTCTTCATACTTTTATCTAGCACCCGTTGTGACTATCCCCTGCGTTCGTTCGAGGTCGCTGAGCTTTTTTTCTGGTCGCGGCTGAGAATCTTGTAGATTTTGGATTGCATGCAAGCATTAGCGACGATCAGTTTAGCCAACACATTTGCTTCCCTATCAGCCAGACCTTTGACCTCCTTTTCATTTATGTGCTCACTGCTGACTGCAAGTAGCTTGGCTCGTGTAGTTCGAAGCTCTGCCATCAGAGGCTCGAGATTCTGTTGTTCCTGCATCATCAGTTGCTGGATAGCTTCAACTTGGGATTGGCTTAAATTAAGGTACTCAACCAAGGTGGGGTTTAGCTGTAGGGATGAGAACGGCAACGCCACCACTACGATTTCATTTTCCTGCCCACGATCGGGTGTCGCTTGACCATCGGGAATTCTCGCCGAGTCTGTTTCCCCGATTTCGCGCCAGAGGCTGACCAGTCCGAACTGCATCAGGGCTAGTTGATATTGCTCGATACTGGTTTCTCTGGCCTGCTCGCTGCTGAGTTCTCCACGTGTGACCGCTTCCGCAATACCAGCGAGTGTGGCAGAGAACTTCTGTGTAATAGCGAGCATTACTGAGTCATAATCCTGCAACGCTTGTTTCGGATCGGTTGGCACAACCGCAGGACTTGGTGGAACATTTGTGGGTGCTGACTGCTCCACGGGAGTAACCAGCAATTGACTTTCGGAGCGAGCATTTGTCTCGCTATTGTCGCTAGCGGCTAGTGCACCAGGTGCCACAGCAGCAGCCAACAGGAAGAGCAAAAACAACAACTTGGTCTTCATTTTCAAACTACCTTTCCCCGAACACTCCATCAAAACCAGCCAACGGAGCGGTACGCGACGGTCTGGTGCTCAGACAGTTCATCGAAATTAACAAACTATCCCCCGGAAGTGGACGTATCGTGGTCGTGCTTCTTCGAGTTCACATCAGGGCGTAGCGCTCGTCCCGCGACATTCCACAGTAGGGTCACGATCGCAACTGCCGCCACAATCCAAAGGTCGAACCTTGCGCGCTCAATCGCGAACTCGATGAGCGCGGCAAAGAAGATTGAAAGAGACGCTATCCGTTTCATAATGCACGTCCAGATTCAGGAGATCCGTCATACGCAAACCAGAATTCTCTTAAACATCCTTGTTCCCTTCCCCTATTCCTGCCATCCACCGCCGAGGGTCTGGTAAAGCTGAACCAGCGCCAAACGCTCGTTGAGCTGGGCTTGCACCAGGTTGAGTTCCGCTGAGAAGTAATTCGTCTCGCTGGTCAGCACCTGGAGGTAACTCGCGCCGCCGTCCTTATAAAGGACCTCGGACAGTTGGTCGGTCTGCTGGGCTGCCTGTGTGAGCAATTCTTGTTGTTCGCGGAACTCGCGGTCTTTTTGAGAAGCGACGAGTGAATTGGAAACCTGTTCCAGGGCGTTTTGAACTGTTTGCTGGTAGGAGAGCGACGCTTCCTGCCAGTTGGCGCGGGCAAGCCTGAGTTGAGAGCGGAGAGCCCCTCCTTGGAAGACAGGCTGACTCACGTTGAAGGCCCCGTACCAAGTCTCCGACGGCTGGCTGATGAACTTGTGCAAGGCATTGCTCTCCAGCCCTCCCAGTCCGGTGAGCGACAGGCTTGGGAAGAATGAGGCCTTGGCGACGCCGATTTGCGCGTTGGCTGCGACCATGATCTGCTCTGCTTGACGGACGTCCGGCCGGCGCTCGAGTAATTCCGAGGGAAGGCCGGCCGGAACGTTCTGGGGGACGGGCTGTTCGGTAAGCGCGCGTCCGCGGGGAATGGATTGAGGATTTTCGCCGAGCAGAACACTGAGCACGTTTTCCTGCTGCTGAATCTGCCGCTCGAGGTCGGGAATCGTTTCGGACGCCGTGTAGACGAGTTGCTCCGCTTGACTTACGTCCAGTCCAGAGGCCGAACCATGGCTCTCAAGGAACTGAGTCAAGTTCAGGGATTGTTGCCGCGACGCCAGCGTGCGCTGTGAAATTTCGAGTTCATTGTCGAGCGCCCGCAGCTGGAAATAAGCTGTCGCTACGTTAGCAACCAGCGAGGAGATGACGGCTCGCTGCCCCCACTCGGTTGCGAGTAACTGGGCACGGGCTGCCTCGGTTTGCCGGCGATATTTCCCCCAGAAGTCCAGATTCCAGATGACGGAGAGATTCAGTTCGCCGCCATTGACCTGATATGCAGGAAACAGCTTGGTCACTTTGGCGTTTTGCTGGCTGAAAACATCCGCCCCGACGCTCGCCGACGGGAACTGGTTGGAGCGGGTGATCCCGACTTGTGCCTGGGCTTCAAGAACGCGGGCGGCGGCGATGCGCACGTCATAGTTGTCCGCAATGGCAGTGTGGATCAGTTGTGCCAGAACTGGATCCTGGTAGACCTGCCACCATCCTTCATTGCCCAACGACGAGGCTGCAGCTGCTTGTTGCGGGGCCGGCGCACGATATTCCTGCGGGACATCCACAGTCGGCCGCTTGTATTTCGGTCCCATCATGCAGCCGGCTTCCAGAACCAGCACGGCTAGAATTCCGAAGAGTGCAGTGTTTTTCATAATTCAGTCCCCCTGACTGGGCGCCTCGGCGGGCGTGAGTGGCAATGCTCTCCGTCGCTCGGCGCCTGACAATTTCTCAACGACATAGAAGATCGCCGGAACAAAGAATCTGCCGATGAAGGTCTCCGCCACCATGCCGCCAATTACCGCCGTACCCATAATCTGGCGTGCTACCGAACCTGCTCCGGACGCTGTCCAGAGCGGCACGCAGCCGAGAATAAAGGCGAGCGCGGTCATCATGAGGGGCCGGAAGCGAAGCCTCGCCGCCGACAGTGCCGCATCGACGATGGACATACCGCGTTCGTAGTCCTCTTTCGCAAATGCCACGATCAAAATCGAATTCTTGGCAGCCAGGCCGATTAGCATCACCAAGCCGATCTGCGCGTACACATCGTTCTCGATTTGAACCATGTACTGAGGTAGAAAGAAGCCGACCACGACACGACGCAGCCAGAGCGTAGCGAGGGCGCCGAATACCGCGACTGGTGTGCTGAGCAGCACGCTAAAGGGCACTGTCCAGCTTTCATAGAGAGCTGCCAGAATTAGGAAAACGAACAGCAGCGAAAATCCGAAGATGACGGACGGCGGCACTCCTTGTCGCGCCTTTTGCTCCTGGTAAGACATGCCCATGTAGTCAAAGCCCATTTCGCGAGGCATGGTTTGCTTGAAAACATCTTCCAGGGCCGCCGATGCCTGATCGGAGCTATAACCCGGCGCGGCACTAGCATTGATCTGTGCCGACCGGTACTCGTTGTAACGCATGGTGAACTCAGGACCGGAACGGTTCTCGAATTTTGCCAGCGCAGTAAGCGGCACGGTCTGCCCCTGACCGTTGCGAACATAGAATTGGCCGAGATCGTTGGTCGTCGCACGGTAAGGAGCTTCGGCCTCTACATACACCTGCCACGTGCGGCCGAAATCGTTGTAGTAATTGACGAACAATCCCCCCATGTACGCTTGAATGGTGTTGTAGACATCCGTCAGATTCACCCCTTGCTTCAAGACCTTGTCCTTATCTACATCGATGAACTCTTCCGGCACACTCGGGATAAAGGTGGTGCTGACCATGCCGAGCTCAGGACGCTTGCGAGCGGCTGCCAGGAACTTGTTCAGGTTATCCGTAAGAAACTTGACATCTTTGCCAGCGCGGTCCTCAAGGACAAACGTAACGCCACCAGCAGTGCCGACGCCTGGTATCGCGGGTGGCGAGAAACTGAAGACCGTCCCATCTGGCAGCTTCTTGAGTTCCTGGTTCAAACGCGCCTTAATGGCTTGATATTGTTCGCTCCGGCTTTGGCGCTCATCCCAGGGTTTCATCGATACCCAGAAGAAGGCGTTATAGGAAGTCCGGACGTAGCTGAGCAGACTGAAACCTATGACGCTTGTGGTGTACTGAACCCCCGGCGTGTTTGCGAGAACCTGTTCGACCTGTTTTGCAGCCGCGCTGGTGCGTTCCATGGACGCCGAATTAGGAAGCTGCATGTTGATATAGAGGTAGCCCTGGTCCTCATCGGGCAGGAAGCTCGTGGGAAGATTTTTGCTGAAGAACCAAGCTGCCAAGCCTGCGACTACAAGCAGCACCATCACCACGCCGGCCTTGCGAATCAGGTCTCCCGACCAGCGCACAAAGCTGTCGGTTGAGCGCTCAAAGTATGCGTTGAACCAGCCAAAGAATTTTCCCAACGGTCCGCGAGTCTGCTTCTTGGGTTTGAGGAGAAGCGCCGAAAGTGCGGGGCTCAGCGTAAGAGCATTGAACGCTGACAGCATCACAGAGATGGCGATTGTTATAGCAAACTGCTGATACAGCCTGCCAGTGATGCCAGGTATGAAAGCCGTCGGCACAAACACCGCGGCTAAAACTAGGGCAATACCCACCACCGGGCCGGAAAGTTCTGCCATGGCTTTGATGGCCGCATCTTTGGGACTCAGCCCTTCCTCGATGTGGTGCTGCACCCCTTCAACGACCACGATGGCGTCATCTACCACCAGTCCAATTGCGAGCACCAACCCGAACATCGAAAGCGTGTTGATCGAGAAACCGAACAACGGAAAGATGACGAACGTCCCCACCAATGAGACCGGCACGGCCAACATGGGAATCAGCGTGGCGCGCCAGTCTTGCAGGAAGAGGTAGACCACAAAAATAACCAGCACAATCGCAATCACGAGGGTCCAAAGGATCTCTTTAATGCCCTCCGTGACGGGGAGTGTCTGGTCGAGCGAAACCGTGTAATCCATGTCCTGCGGGAAGCGTTGTTTCATCTGCGCCATGAGCTTGCGGACGCCCTCGACTGTTTGAACAGCATTGCTTCCGGGCAACTGGTAAACGGCAACGGCAGCGCTGGGCTTGCCATTGAGTCGACACATCAGGCTGTAGTCCTGCGTTCCCAACTCAACTCGAGCGACATCTCTGACGCGAACGGTCCCACCGTTCGGTGCTTCGCGCACGACAACATCGCCGAACTGTTCCGGCGAAGTCAGACGACCTTGAGCCAACACGGCATAGGTGAACTGCTGATTGCTCTGAGCTGGCTCGCCCCCGACTTGGCCCGCCGGATTGACTGTGTTCTGAGCCCTAAGGGCGTTGGCGATATCGGTGACCGTGATGCCCAGCTTGGCCATTTGATCAGGCTTCACCCACAGCCGCATGGCGTACTGCCCTGAGCCGAAGACTTGGGTCTGGCCAACGCCGTACGAGCGCGCGATCGGATCATTCAGATTGATATAGGCGTAATTAGCCAGATAGTTCGAATCGCGGCTGCCATGCGGCGAGTACAGAGTGATCAGCATTAGAGGAGCAGTGGTCGATTTCTTGAGGGTGATCCCGTAGTTGTTCACCTCGGGCGGCAACTGGCCGTTTGCCAGCTGCTCGCGTGACTGGGTGAGCATCAGATCCATGTTTGGATCGGTCTTGAGATCGAAATCGACGAGCAACTGCGTTTGCTGGTTCGCCGTGGCGTTCAGCGAGTACATGTAGGTCATGTTGTCGACGCCACTGACTTGCTGCTCGATCGGTGTCGCAACAGCTTGTTCGAGAGTCTGCGCGTCCGCACCGGGGTAGGTGGCCTGCAACCTGATCTCGGGTGGGGCGATGTTCGGGAACTGCGCTACCGGCAAGGTGACGATTGTGATCACGCCGACTATGACCGTAAGGATCGCAATCACGATCGCAACGATGGGCCGTCGAATGAAAAAGTTCGACATGATTAGCGCTCCTCGGTTTCTTTGAACGGTTCGGGATTTACTAGATCGCCGTCTTTGACTTTCTCCGCGCCAACCGCAGCGACGCGTTCCCCCGCCTTGAGGCCGGAGGTGATTACCCAGAGCGTGCCTAGCCTCGGCCCGACCTCTATCGTGCGGAGCTGCGCCCGATTATCGGTGCCGATGACCGTCACCTGATAGGTTCCCTGCAGCTGAGCAACTGCCGCCTGCGGCACCAGAAGCGCTCCCGTGATGTTTCCGGTGGGCGTCTTAATGCGTGCATATTGGCCCGGCCGCAACAGATTCCTGGAGTTGGGGAACTCGCCCACGATCTGGATGGTTCCGGTCTGCGTGTTTACTTGGCGATCCGCGAAGATGATTCTGCCCGGATGCGGGTAGGCACTCCCGTCGGCC
>Ga0210401_10000073_pt1 | contig 110178 bp, 95 predicted proteins | sample IncBWH32MmetaG_FD_150866 | JGI IMG/M metagenome (GOLD analysis project Ga0210401, IMG submission 150866) | Forest soil microbial communities from Barre Woods Harvard Forest LTER site, Petersham, Massachusetts, United States - Inc-BW-H-32-M | ecosystem: Environmental > Terrestrial > Soil >...
GGGCGACTGGCGCGGTTCCTGGAGAAGTGGAAGCGGGTGAAACAGGTTCCGGTCCAAGTGCTCGGATTGTCGGCGCGGGCGATCGTAAGCGTGTACGAACTGTTTTGTGTGTCGACCATCATGCAACTCGGGATGGCGTTGCCCATGGCGTATTACTTTCATCGGGCGACGGTGTTGGGGATTCCGGCGAATGCGCTGGCGGTCCCTCTAACCGAGTTGCTTATGCTGGCGGCGGTACTGGCGGTGGCCCTCGGATATGGGTCGGTGGCGCTGGCAAAAATTCCAGCGTGGCTGGGGGCGGTTGCGCTGCATGGAATCACCGGTACGGTGAGAGTATTGGGCGGATTCCGGATCGCGGATCATCGGGTAGCGATGCCTGAGACGACAAGCATCCTGATTGCCGGAGCTGGGGTGGCGATCGCGATGATTCTGATCTGGCGGCGCAAGGTCGTGGTGGCGAGCGGGCTGGCGGCGCTGGCGGTGGCGGGAATCTGGGTCAGCGCCTCAGAGCCCAAGCCAATCATTCATGAGCGCGTGATGGAGGTGACGGCGATTGATGTGGGCCAAGGTGACTCGATCCTCGTTGTTTCTCCGCAAGGCAAGACGCTACTGGTAGACGCAGGGGGCCCGGTCGGCGGGCAGATCAGCGAATTTGATTATGGTGAGAGCGTGGTGTCGCCGTACTTGTGGGCGCGCGGAATTTCAGGGCTGGACGTAGTCGCGATCACACACGGGCACTCGGATCACATTGGGGGCATGCACTCGGTGTTGAATAATTTTCGTCCACGTGAGTTGTGGGTGGGAGCGCTGCCGCCGACGACATCAATTAGGGCGCTCTTAGACTACGCGCGCACTCTGGGAGTCAAAGTGGTACGGCGTGAAGACGGGGAAGCTTTTGACTTTGGCGGGATGCAGGCGGAGGTGTTCTCACCACCGGCGTCGTGGGTGACATCGTCACAGCCACGGAACAATGACTCGCTGGTGCTGCGTCTTCGCTATCAAGATTCGTCGGCGCTGCTGGAGGGGGATGCGGAGAAAGCGGTCGAACAGCGAATGGTGGCCACGCATAACTTGCACGCGGACCTGCTGAAAGTCGGGCATCACGGCAGCAACTCAAGTTCGACCGAGGAGCTGATTCGGTCTGTGCGTCCGCGGTGGGCCGTCATCTCGGTGGGCACGCGGAATACGTTCGGGCATCCGCGGATCGAGGTCTTGCACAGACTTGCCGATGCGAAGGCGGCGACGTACCGGACGGATATGAACGGAGCAGTGAGTTTCTATCTCGATGGGCGTTCGGTCAGCCCGCAGTTGGCGTGCCTTCGTTAGGGTCTTCCGCGATATTTACTTCGGCGGTCTCGTCGTCGGTGCCCGGCGAGTTGCGGTATTCCTCGATCACGCGGCGCGCTTGCTCAGCGTCTTCTTCGCGGACCAGGATGACCGTGCCTCCTACGCCCGGAAACATATCTTGGATAGCGTCCACGGAAGTGAGATCGGAATCGATCTCGGCCGAGTCGAGCAGGCCTTTGACGACGAGGGCCTCAGATTCCTGCTCGGAGTCGAAGACCTTCATCAGCTTCTCGTTGGGGCGCCCAGCCGGGGGCACGGAACGTTCTGCCATAACTCCTCCAGTGGCGGGCGTTGGGGAGAGTTCTGCTGGTCCCGAGGGGTAGCCGCCGACCCGATTGTAACTCTCCCTAAGGGATTTGGCGCGGTTCATAGCTGATGAACACCATGTGGAAGCGGATGAGCGAGCTAAGGTTTCCTCCGGATGGCTCGTTCGTGTGCCCTGCCGTGGCACTTCCTAGGGAGTTGCTTTCCGGCGCGGCTGCCGTGACAATGAGGGCAACAGGGGTAAGGCGGTCCGCGAGCTGAGATGTTCTTGGAGCCGCCCGCGAAGCTCTCAGCAGGCTCCTGTCGGGGGCAGTATGGAAAATCCGAACCGGGTGGAGCAGGATGGTAATTCGAATGAAAAACAGGAGGAAGCTAAAAAGATCCGACGCTTGCAGGTGATGATCAGCATGGTGACGTCGGTCCTCGGACAGGATCCCAACCTGACGGTGGAAGAAGCTTCCGAATTAGTCGCTGGTGCCAAACGGGCGGCGCTGGCCATGTTTCCCGACAAAGAACTCGCCTTCGATATTCTCTACAAACCGCGGCTGCAACGGCTGATGAAAGAGCGGTTCCGGATTCAGTAATCCTGCAGTCTGGGCCATCTCTCAGGCTTTTGTCCGGGCATATCTGGCATATAATGGCGCGCATTCATGGCGCTGACGTCCGGCACAACGCTTGGTCCTTACGAAATTCAATCGTCCATCGGTGCGGGCGGGATGGGCGAAGTCTATAAGGCGCGCGATAAGCGGCTGAATCGCGACGTCGCGATCAAAGTTTTGCCAACCTCTTTCTCCGCCGACCCCGATCGTCTGCAGCGCTTCGCGCAGGAAGCGCGTGCGGCCGCGGCCCTTAGCCATCCGAACATTCTTTCGATCTTCGATATTGGAGAGGACGGCGGCGCGCCTTACGTGGTCTCCGAGTTGCTGGAAGGCGAGACCCTTCGAGACCGCCTGCGGAACGGGCCTCTCGCGACACGCAAAGCGATTGATTACGCGGCGCAGGTGGCGCGGGGACTGGCTGCCGCGCACGAGAAAGGAATCGTTCACCGCGACCTGAAGCCGGAGAACATTTTCATTACGAATGATGGCCGCGTGAAGATCCTCGATTTCGGGCTCGCCAAGCTAACGCGGCCCGAAGCGGACGACTCGGGCGAGACGCTTACGCAGCAAGTTGGCACCGACGCCGGCACGGTGATGGGGACTGTTGGGTACATGTCACCAGAGCAGGTACGCGGCAAGCCTGCGGATGCGCGATCGGACATTTTCGCATTCGGCGCAATCTTGTACGAGATGCTCTCTGGCAAGCGCGCGTTTCGCGGAGACTCGTCGGCGGACACGATGAGCGCGATCCTGAAGGAAGATCCTTCGGAGCTTTCCGAGACGAATCGCAATGTATCGCCGGCACTCGAACGCATCGTGCGTCACTGCCTGGAGAAAAATCCGGCGGAGCGGTTTCAGTCGGCGCGCGACGTAGCCTTCAACCTGGATGCGCTCACCGACATCTCAACGCCGAGCCGCAGCGGGGTTCGGGCGATCCCGGAAAAGAAGAGCGCACGCCGCTGGATTTTGCCGTTGGTCGGAGCGGCGTTGTTGGTTGCGTCGTGGGTAGCAGTGTACGCGATTGCGCATCGAAAAAGCGTTTCAACCCCGATCTTTCACGAGATCACTTTTCGCAACGGCACGGTTTGGGATGCGCGTTTCGCTCCCGATGGTCAAACGATTCTTTATGGCGCCGCATGGGACGGTCGTCCGCAGGAAATCTTCTCGACTCGCTTCGACAGCACGGACTCGCGATCAGTCGGACTAACGCCTGCGCAAGTACTGGCGATCTCCTCCAAGGGAGAGATGGCGATCGCGCTGCACCCGAGGGACTTTATTCCTTTTGCCCAGTCTGGCACGCTGGCGCGGGTTCCACTTGCGGGTGGCGCACCGAGAGAAGTACTAGACGGTGTCTTTTGGGCGGATTGGACACCGGACGGCCAGTCCGTAGCCGTGATTCAACAGACGACAGGAATCAGTACTCATCTGCAGTTTCCGGCGGGGAACGTGATCTACGAGCCGCAAGGATGGGTGAGCCACGTTCGCTTCTCCCCGTCGGGAAATTACCTTGGCATCATCGACCACGTACAGAGCGGTGACGACGGGCGCGTGGTCATCATCGATCCTCATGGGAACCACAAGACGCAATCTTCCTTTTATTCGAGCGTGGAGGGGTTGGCATGGGCTCCAAGCGGGAAGGAGGTGTGGTATTCGGCGGTCCCGGCCGGCTCGGCGCGCTCGATCTATGCGCTTGACCTGGACGGCAAGGAGAGGTTGATCTATCGCTCGCCGGGCGGCTTGACGATACACGACATCAGCAAGAATGGCCTTGTCTTGCTTACTGCCGACAAGTCGCGCATCAGTATTTCGGGGCTGGCGCCCGGGGATACGCACGAACGCAGCCTCTCGTGGTTTGACTGGTCGCTGATCACGGACATGTCGCCAGATGGAAGCACGATCATCTTCTCTGAAACCGGGGAGGCGGTTGGGGCGAACTATAGCATTTTCATGCGCAAGACCGATGGCTCGCCCGCGATACGTCTGGGTGACGGCGGATTTGGATTTCTCTCTCCGGACGGGAAATGGGTGCTTTCGGAAGATCGTTCTCCGGCGAGACTGGTGCTTTTACCCACAGGAGTGGGGGAGCCTCGAGATCTCACCGACAACAAGACCGATCACTTCAACGCTGGCTGGCTACCGGACGGGAAGTCTGTGTTCTACTCGACGGCTGAGCCGGGACACGGACCGAGAACGTATGTTTTAGACATTCAGGGCGGCACGCCGCGAGCGATTACTCCAGAAGGCGTGAGCGGGGGAATCGTGACACCCGATGGAAAGTCTCTTCTGGCGATGGATCCGAAGAGGCAGCGCTGGCTCTATCCGATTGCGGGCGGGGAGCCGCAAAAGTTCAGTGTCACTCTAGACTCGGACGAGCGGGTGATGGGATTTTCCGCCGACGGCCAGAACCTACTCGTGCGGACGCGTGCGATTCCGGTCAAGCTGACGCGCGTCAATCTCGAAACCGGGAAACGCGAACTGTGGAGGGAGATTACCCCGGCAGATCCGGCCGGAATCCAGAGCATTGCAAGCATTCGAGTCAGTGCTGACGGAAAAGCTTATGCCTATTCGGCGGGCCGAGTTCTTTCCGACTTGTATGTGGTGGACGGATTGAAGTAGTTCGAGAGTCCTTCATTTGCTTCGCTACGGGCTAAGTTATTGAAAATCGCCCTAGGCTCGTAAGTCCTTGAAAAACACCTCGACCGCACTCGCCAGAATGCCAATTAGACGGCCTTAGCGCCATAGAGCGCACATCGTGCCGGCGGGCATGGTTGAGAAGGTGATTCCGCCCCTTGCGATCGCCTATAACTTGATTAAACGCTAAGTAATCTTTAAGCTAAATGCACGACGCGCGGAATCCAGAAATTCATAGAGAATCTCCGGGCCGCATCGTCTCGGCCACCGCCGCTGCCGGATCGCGATAGTCAACAGGGCCTGTCTTGCTCGCGCACGAATTGACGGGGTGCACGAATTGACCACCGTTCCCGGCGCGGTCTAGACTCGCAAACATCGGGGTATCCATGAAAATCACCGCGCTTGTTCTTGCTGGATCTCTCTGTTTTGCCTCGTCCGCCCTTGCTGACGATGAAGGCCATCACCATGAAGATCTGAACGAGCAGCAACTGGGGACGGTGCACTTCCCGGTTTCGTGCGCGGCCTCAGTCCAGAAGCCATTTGAGCGAGGGGTCGCGTTGCTGCATTCGTTCTGGTACGAGGAAGCGGAGAAGGAATTCGCTGACATCGCCAAGGACGATCCCAAATGCGCGATGGCACAGTGGGGGCTGGCGATGAGCCAATGGCACCAACTGTGGAACCATCCCGATGCGGCAGTGACCAAGAAGGGCAAGGCGGAGGTGAAGAAAGCGAAGTCGCTGCACGCGCCGACGCCGAGGGAGCGGGGCTACATCAACGCGTTGTGGGCGTTCTATGGCCGCAAGGGCGAGTTCGAACCACGGGCCAAGGCATACTCTGACGGGATGCAGAGAGTATACGAGCAGAATCCGGACGATCACGAGGCGGCGGCCTTTTACGCACTGTCGTTGCTCGCTTCGAACGAAGGGAACGATCCCAATTTCACAACGGACAAGAAAGCGGCGGCGGTTTTAGAGAAGCTGTTCGCGATCGAGCCGGATCATCCGGGCGTGGCGCACTATTTGATCCACGCGTACGACAAGCCGCAACTGGCCGAATTGGGATTGCCGGCGGCCCGGCGATACGCGCAGATTGCGCCGGTAGCGCCTCATGCTTTGCACATGCCATCGCACATTTTTGCTCGCGTCGGGATGTGGCAGGAGGACATCAATTCGAATCTGGCGTCGGTGGCGGCCACGCGGAAGATGGCGGCGATGCACATGGGCGGCGAGGGGCATCAGTTCCACGCGATGGACTTTCTGTTCTATGCATACCTGCAGAGCGGCCGGGATGCGGATGCGCGGGCCCTGATCGAAGAAGTGAAAGCGATGCCGAGTTCGCATGACATGTATGGGTTGGGTTTTGATCCGCACGCGGCGGCGCTGGTGCATTTTACCGCGCTGTACCCGCTGGAGATGCGGCACTGGGCGGATGCAGCAGCGCTGACGCCGACGGCCGTCGCCGGGACGGCGGAGGATTCATTCATTTATTGGGCGCGGGCGATCGGCGCGGCGCATTTGGGAAACGCGGCGCAGGTGAGGGACGATGCCGCCCATATCGACGAGATCCATAAGAAGCTGGTCGCTGAGAAGAAAAAAGCCTTCGCCGAGTGGGTGGATCTGGATCATAAGCAGGCAATGGCTTGGCTCAGCGTGGCCGAGGGCAAGTACGACGATGCGCTGGCGATACTGAAGCCGATGGCGGACAAAGAGGACTCGCTGGGTGAAGAGCCGCAGGGGATCCCGACGCGCGAGATGCTGGCAGAGATCCTCCTGATGGCGAAGCGTCCGGACCAGTCGCTGGCCGAATACGAAACGGATCTCAAGTTCAATCCGAACCGTTTCAACGGGCTCTATGGTGCGGCGCAGGCCGCTGAAGCCGCGGGCAAGCAGGAGAAAGCCACCCAGTATTACTCTGCGCTGGTGAAGGTTTGCTCTGGGTCAAATTCCGATCGTCCCGAATTGAGCAAGGCCAAGGGGCTGGTCGCGAAGAAGTAACCGATATCCCGTTCAAAAAGTAATCCCGTTCCGAATGATTGCTGTTTAGTTTTGTGTCGCTGCGCCGCTGCGTAGTCTCGTCAACCAAGGAGTGATCGATGGGGGTGTCCGCAGTGTTTCGGAAGTTAGCCGTCCTCTGGCGGCTGTCGCAGAGGAAGCAGATCCGGCTGGGAGGTTCCGAATATCACCTTCGCAGCTTCTTTGTAAACGAACTCGCATTGGAGAAGGGCGCTGAAGCGGTTGAACCTGCATTGAATGCTGTATATGCGGCTACCTTGAAATGCAAGCCGGGAGCGTTTCTGGACGTGGGCGCAAATATCGGGCAGACGCTGTTCAAGATTCTGAGTATGGAAAGAAGCAGAGAATATATTGGCTTTGAACCTCAGGTCTCCTGTTGTTTTCTCGTGCAAAGGTTCATTGAAGAAAATGGACTGAAGAATCACACAATCCTGCCTCTCGGACTTTCCAATCGAAACCAGATCATGAAGCTCTACTTCCGGGAAGAGGCTTACGACAGCAGCGCCAGCACGATCGAAAATTTCAGGCCCGAGTCGTTCTATTCGGGGTACCGCTACATTTGTGTGCGGAAGGGCGATGAGGTGGTATCTGAGTTGAAACTGCCGGAAATTTCCACGATCAAGATTGATGTCGAAGGCGGGGAACTCGAAGTTCTGCTGGGACTGTCGGACACGATTCGCGAGCAGCAGCCATTCATCGTCTTGGAGGTTCTAAACTTTTACCTGGTAATGAGCGGAGAAAAGTTGGATGAGCATGTGATTCGATTTCGGCGCGAGCGTATCGACGGCATGGAGAACGCTTTGAGGAGCACGGGCTACGATATCTACCAGGTGCTTCCCGAGCCCGCTCTGAAGAAGGTGGAAACGATACAGCCGGGAACGACCGCGGATCTATCCGCGACCAACTACGTTGCCATCCCGAAAGACCGGGCAAGCGGATTTTTTGCGTCGTTTCAGGGATCGGTGCAGGACGCGAGCCTGCAAGCAGCTTAGGGCGTCACATCTGGTGTTGTCGGCGGCGAGGCGTACGTGCGGCGCCAAGCATCTCAGTGACGATCGATTCGCTGTAAGCGGAATAGCAGCGTTCCCCATGTCAGCTTCGCGCGCATCTGGACCGGCGTTCGATTCGCGTCGTCGGTGAACCAGGCCCAGACCTTTCCCCTTCCCTTGAGCGGACCGGAGTTCGCTTCGGCCGAAACACGAATCGTGGAGAATGAGCCGGCGGGAACCTTCACCTGCTCCTTGCCCTCAACCTGGGCGGTCACCTCCGCCGTCTTGCCACCGTCATTTACCGGAAACGTATAGTAGGTGCCCTGCTTCTGGGGTAGGGACGCGACGTAATAGAAGCCCGTGACGACGTCGGTCACACAGGGAGGAATATCGTTTTCAATTTGCTTGCTCTCACCCGTCTTGAGATTCTTCTCGCGCAAAACGCTTCGCCGGCGCGGATATTCGAAGACGACCTGCGTGTCGCGTTTGTGAGAGCCTTCCTCGGTGTGCTTGGTGACGCCGAGGGAACAAAAGGTGTTGGGATCGAAGCGGGCCTCGAAGTGGTCATGAACGCCATAGACCATGTTCACAACGCCGGCGGAGTCCGCGATTGCAGTCACCTTCTTTTCTGAGCCTGCGGAGTCGAGCCGGACGGTGGCCGTGCCCGCGGTGAACAGATGCCACTCCACTGTGAACACGTAGGCCTGCCCGACCGGAAATCGATAATTCGGGCTGGGGGCGAGGATCTGGGCGGTGGGTCCGATTGTGGCCGTGGGGTTCTGCGCGGAAGCGGCGGCGCAGACTATCGTGAAGAACACGAGGACCGTGGCAACACGTGTGGTCGCCGTTGCGGATTGGAAGAGGAGTCCGATCAAGCACGTACGATGAGTTTTGTCGTAGGAACGCTAGAGTTTTTGAGCTCAGGCTATCTTGAAGTCCATATCAACTTCGCGATCAGAACAGCAAGGATCGCGGCCGCGCCCAATACCGCATTGTACTCGCGGTGTTGCCAATACAGATGGCTGGAAAAACCAGCGTTACCGGCGCCGTAGGCCCGCCAACGGGGAAACAGCCGCGGGACGTTTCGTGCGTAGTCGTCAAAGTTCGGGAAAACCTCGCGCAGGTACGCTTCTTCGTGGCGGATCACGGGAAGATAGATGGCCACAAACATCGCGACCATGGTGAGCAGAATCCAGCAACTGCGGGCGGCCACGGCGAATCCCAGGGCCATGACCAGCGAGCCAAGATATAGCGGATTTCTTACGTATGCATAAGGGCCGGTAGTGGTGAGTTCCTGATTCTTCTTTACGTGGCCCGAAGCGAGTGCGCGCAGTACGATCCCGGGGATCGCAATGATCACGCCGACGATGATGGAAAACCAAGTGGGGCGGGCAAGCCAAACGTAGAGAATCGCGAAAGCGAATCCCAAGGGCACGCGAATGCGCTGTGCAACACGAGCCCAGTCAGCCACGCGGCGTCTCCGCAGGTGTCGTTTCCAAAAGTTGAGTAGCAGCCTCCGCGACCTGGTCCACGGTAATTTCCAGCAGGCCCGGATCGGGTTCGTGACGGTGCTTAAGCGAAGTCGGGCTCTTCGGATTACGCAGGACAATACTGTTGGTGCGAAACGGGCCGTTGCGCGCGGGATCGGTCGGGCCGAAGAGCGCCACAACCGGGATGTGCAAAGCCGCAGCGAGATGCATCGGCCCGGTATCGCCGCCGATGAACAGCCGCGTCTGACGGGTCAGTGCGATCAATTCACCGATTGAGAATGCCATCGCCTGTGCCGTGCCGGCGCTCGCGGCTTCCGCTTCGCGTGCAAGTGTCTCCTCGTTGGGGCCGAAATTGAGGATCGATCGCACGCCTCGGCTGGCGAGCCGTTGCGCGAGTTGTCCGTAGCGCACGACCGGCCACTGCTTGGCGCCCCAACCAGCGCCCGGGTTCAGCATGACGAACTGCGTTATGCCGTGCTTGCGGAGCCGGCTGGTTACGGTTTCCGTCGCGATCGGGTCGCAGGGAAAGGTAGCATCGAGTCTTGGCGTCTTGTAGCCGATGAGGGCGTCCGCCAGTTCGCAGTACTGTTCGATCACGTGCACGCCGTTGGCAACAACTTTCTTCGTGTACCAGAGACTGGCAGGGATTTCGCGCGGGCGGGAGGCTCCGTAGAGAACCGGAGCGCCCGACCACCGGCTCAGAATCGCAGAACGAATCGCACCCTGGAGGTCGATGGCAACGTCGTAGTGTGCGGCGCGAAGATCGCTCAGGCTCGCCGCGATCCGCTCCCAAGTCTGGCTCTCGAGCAACGAACGACGCCAGCGCTTCAGGTTGACGGTGTGCACGATGTCAACGAGCGGACGCTGCGGTGACCGTGTACCGCAACGCGGGGTAGGCAGCGTGCACAACAGCTCGGCCCAGCGCTCTTCGATCAGCCATCCTATTGTTGCCTTCGGGAATGCGTTGCGCAGAGCTGCGGCCGCGGGAAGCGCATGGACGACATCCCCCATCGAACTGAGGCGAACTATCAGAATCCGCAGGTGATCGCGGGATTGCAGTGGGGATTGGGCTGCGTCGGGGGTGGTCATCGAAACCGCCTCACGAGGTCGGCGGCGTGAGCCGGGTGCGGATGATTTCGCTGGCGGAGTGATCCTTGGGGTCGCCAACGATGGCAACCCGGCCGCCGTACTTGCGCACGGCGTCGCCTTCGGGAACGCTGTCGACGGTGTAGTCAGTGCCCTTTGCCTGGACGTCGGGGCGGATTTCAGAGACGAGAGCGCGCACGTCGCGCTCGGGGAAGATGACGACGGCGTCGACGTCGGAGAGAGCGGCGAGGATCTCGGCGCGTTCTTCAGCCGGCATCAGAGGACGGCCTTCGCCTTTCAGAGAGCGGACAGAATCGTCAGAGTTGATGGCGACGATCAGGCGTCCGCCCAGCTCTTTTGCTGCGCGGAGATAGCGAACGTGGCCAACGTGGAGCAGATCGAAACATCCGTTGGCGAGTGTGATGTGTTCACCCGCTTGCCGCCAACGTTGGACCTGCCGGCCCAAGGCTGCGCGGTCAAGAATCTTGGATTTCGCGGTCTGGTTCAAAGTGGTACTCAATGGGGCCGCGTCACCGGTGGTGACTGCTCGAGGGCCCGTTCCAGTTCCTGCCGCGTCACGGTGGAGGTGCCCCGCTTCATGACGACGATGCCGCCCGCGTAGTTCGCCAGTTGGGCTGCTTCCTCGGTGGTGGCGCCTGTCGCGAGGGCGGCTGTGAAGGTCGCGATGACGGTGTCGCCCGCACCGGTGACGTCTGTAACTTCGTCCGAACCAAAAATCGGTATGTCGACGGGCTTGTGCTTCCGGCTGAACGCAACCATGCCATCGCGGCCCCGGGTGATCACTAGCGATTGCAGTTTCATGCGGTACATCAGGATCTCAGCCGAGGAAAGAAGCTTCGACCAGTCTTGTCCGATCCTGACGCCGAGAGACTGTTCCACCTCGGGCTCGTTGGGCGTGGCGGCGGTCACTCCGGAATATTCCATCATACGGAAGCGGGAATCGAGCGTGACTGGAATGCCGTTGAGGCCACCCTTGGCTCGGATGGCGTTCAAGATCGCAGGTGTCGCCGCGCCGTAGCCATAATCCGAGACGAGCAGCGCATCGGAAGCACGAGCATACTCGCGAGCGGCTAGCACCAGTTCGCGCACGAGGTGAGGGCTCGGCGGAGCGTCAGGCTCCCGATCCACGCGCACTACCTGCTGGCGGGAGGAGTGCGTCATGCCGGCGAGAATGCGCGTTTTGGTCACGGTTGTGTGACTCTTGTCCTTCAAAATGCCGCTAACCGCGATGTGCTTGTGGCGGAAGGCCTTCATCAGCAGGCGGCCGGGCTCGTCTTCACCCAGAATGCCCACAGGGAGTACGTTAACACCGAGATCGGCGAGGTTGTTGATGGCATTCGCGCCGCCTCCGGGCAGCACGGTTCGTTCGCAGTGTTTCAGGATGAGCACCGGTGCTTCGCGCGAGACGCGCGAGATTTCACCGTAGACGAATTCGTCGGCCACCAGGTCGCCGAGAACGGTGACCGTTGTCTTGGGGAACGCCTCGAGAATCCTCTTCAGGCGATCGGTGTCTTTGGGATGTTTCGTCATCCGGATGCGATCAGCAGGGTAAAGGAGATTCTCTCACGGGCGCTTCGTTCGCTCGTGAACGATCCGTAGCATAGTATCCAGTGCGTTAGCCGCGTCGGCGAGCTCCATTTTGACGGGGACGACCGTTAACGGCTGGAGTGCGCTGAAATAGCCGCCCAGGTTAATGGCGTCCTTCTCGGTCGTCACGAAGCCGCCGGCTTCGCTTTTGTCGCGGAGAGCCAGCAATTCACGGATGTCCGCTTCGGTGTAGGCGTGGTGGTCGCGATAGACCGCCTCCGCGGCGGGTTCGACGCCCGCCTTCCGAAGTTGAAGCATGAAGTTCTGCGGACGGGCGATGCCACAGAATGCTACCGGACGGCTGGGAATGTTTTCGGTCGAGATTCCGCGACGCACACGCCAGATGAGCTTTCCCTCGACCGGGAAGTTGGCAGGATTCGCTCCGCTGGTGAGGACGATGGTGTCGGCGCGGCGCAGAGAGGCCAACGGCTCGCGAAGGCGACCGACGGGAAGAAGTGAATCGCGCGCGTCGTCGGGCGTCACCAGAACGATATCAAAATCGCGCGCCAGGCGGCGATGCTGAAAGCCATCATCGAGGAGGTGCAGCTGCGGGCCAAATTTTCCTTCGGCAACGAGTCCGGCCTGATAGCGATCCTCGCCGAGAACGACGGGAATTTCAAGACGCCGAGCGATCAGCAGGGGCTCATCCCCAAAAGTTGTTGAGGGTCCTGAGGGATCAACCTGCATCACACCGCGCGACTTGCGTCCGTAGCCGCGAGAGAGAACGTCGAACCTGACCCCGCGTTGTTTTAGGAGTTCGCCCAGCAGAATGACGAAGGGCGTCTTGCCGGAGCCGCCGACGGATATGTTGCCCACACTGACGACGGGGCCATGCAACCTTCGTGGCTGGATGGTGCGGCGATCGTAGAGTCGATTCCGCGCACCGACGACGGCGCCGTAGATAGCAGAGGCGGGATTCACGATTTGGAGACGCCACTCGCCGAGGATGTTCGATTCGAGGGTAGCAACTTCTCGAGTGCCGAGAAGGTTTTCTCAGTCGCGCCAGCCTGGGAGCGAAGGACTTCCGCGGCGCGCGCACCGAGCGCCTTGCGCTCGGCTTGGTTCGAGATCAGGTCCATGAGAACCAAAGGGAGTTCCGCTGGGCCGACAATCCGCACTGCGTCCTGCATCTGAAAGAGCCAGATGATATCGCGGAAGTTGTCGTAGTGATTGCCAACGACAATCGCCACTCCGTGCCGCGCAGGCTCGATGATGTTATGTCCGCCTTTCGGGACGAGGCTGCCGCCGACGAAGGTAATGTCGGCGAGGCCGTAGATCGCGGCCAGTTCGCCGATCGTGTCGAGCAAGATGACACCGCCCGAGATCGGTTCACCGTTCCACAGGGAGCGGCGCCAGAAGCGCACGCCGAGGCTTTCCAGCAAGGCGGCAACAACGGAAAAACGCTCAGGGTGCCTCGGCGCGAGGATCATCACTGCGTGCGGGTAACTGGCCTGTATGTTCTGGAACGCCTGCAGCAGCATGCGTTCTTCCTCTTCGTCGACCGTGCTACCGCAGACCAGAATGGGCGTAGCACCCGACTTCTGGAAGTTCTCCCGCAGGCTGGCCAGGACGGCGGGTTCGGGCGACGGACTGATGTCGAACTTCAGATTTCCTGTGACCTCTACACGAGCTTCTGGAGCGCCGATTTCAATGAGGCGCTTGCGATCCTCCCAGGTCTGCGCGAGAAACAAGTCGACATTGCTGATGACCTTCGGAAGACCCCACCGCAGCCGTTTGTACCCAGGCAAGGAGCGGTCGGAGATGCGGGCGTTCACGACCGCGATCCGCGCGCCGCTTCGCTTCGCAAGCTGCAGGAAGTTGGGCCAGAACTCGGTTTCAGCGATGATGATCAACTCCGGCTTCAAAGCTTGCAAGTAAGGCTCAATCGCGAAGCCGAGATCAATTGGAAAATAAAAGACATTCTCCTTGCCGAAGCGCGAACGGGCGAGGTTCTGACCGGTGTCGGTGGTGGTCGAAACAACAACGCGGTGGTCTGGCCACCGAAGTCGAAGGTGCTCAACCAGTCCGCTGATCGCCAACACTTCTCCCACCGAAACGGCGTGGAACCAAATCGTCGGTTGAGTTCGCGTTGTGATCCCCGGGGGCACGGCGCCGAGACGCTGATTAAACCCGGCGCGATACTTCCCGTAGCGCACCATCTGGTAAATCCAATAGGGCAGGCTGAGAATGAGGCCCGTGGCCAGAAGCGCGCTGTAGAGCAGATACATGAAGTAAAGCCATTTTAACTGCGCTACACGCGAAACTTTAAGATCTCACCGTTTGCTTGCCGCAGGCACCTTCTCGCCGACGCGCTTGCTGACCTGAAACGTCAGTTTGCCGGCCTTCTTGTCGGCATCGACAATCACGTGATCGCCGTGCAGCACTTCGCCATCGAGAATCTTGAGAGCCAGCGGATCCTGCACCAGCTTCTGGATCGCGCGCTTCAGCGGACGAGCACCGAAGGCTGGATCGTATCCTTGCGTCAAGATCAGCTCTTTCGCCGCGTCGGTCAGCTCGAGTGAAATCTTTCGGTCGGCCAACTGGCGGCGCAGGTCTTCGAGGCGCAACTCGACGATCTTGACCAGCTGCTCCTTGCCGAGCGGCCGGAAAACAATGATGTCGTCGACCCGGTTTAAGAACTCGGGCTTGAAGTAGCCGTGCAAAGCATTCAATACCTCGCCCGCAGCCTTTTCGAAGTCGGCCTCCGTGCGAACATTTTCGCCGACCAAGAACGATGAGCCGATGTTCGAGGTCATGATGATGATCGTGTTGCGGAAGTCGACCTGGCGGCCCTGGCCATCGGTCAGGCGCCCATCGTCCATGATTTGCAGCATGACGTTGAAGACATCGGGGTGCGCTTTCTCGATTTCGTCAAACAGCACGACGGAGTACGGACGGCGCCGAACTGCTTCGGTCAGCTGACCACCTTCTTCGTAGCCGACGTATCCCGGAGGCGCGCCGATCAGCCGTGAGACGGCATGCTTTTCCATGTATTCGGACATATCGATCCGGATCATGGCGTGCTCGTCGTCGAAGAGGAACTCAGCCAAAGCACGCGCAAGTTCGGTCTTACCGACGCCCGTCGGGCCGAGGAAGATGAAGGAACCGATCGGGCGCTTGGGATCGGACAATCCGGCGCGGGAACGGCGGATGGCATTGGCTACGCGCTGCAACGGCTCGTCCTGCCCAATCACACGCTGGCGCAGACGATCTTCCATCGTGACCAGCTTGCGAACTTCGCTCTCGAGCATCTTCGAAACCGGAATGCCGGTCCAGCGCGAAACGATGCGGGCAACGTCCTCTTCGTCGACTTCTTCCTTGAGCATGCGGCGCGCGCTGGTCTTTTCCAGTTGCGCGGTGAGTTGCTTCAGTTCTTCTTCGACCTGCCGGATGAGCCCGTAGCGAATCTCGGCGACACGTTGCAGGTTGCCTTTGCGCTCTTCGGTCTGTTCTTCGATGCGGAGCTGCTCGAGCTTCTCTTTCAACCCGCGCTGGCGCGTGATGAGATCTTTTTCCTTCTTCCAGTTGGCTTTGAGCGCATTGGACTGCTCGCGAATATGAGCCAGTTCTTTCTCAAGCGTGGCCAGGCGCTCGCGCGAGTTCGGATCGTCTTCTTTTTTCAGCGCCTGCTTCTCGATTTCGAGCTGCATGGCACGGCGTTCGAGCTTGTCGATTTCGGTCGGCATGGAGTCGATCTGGATACGCAGCGATGCTGCGGCTTCGTCGATCAGGTCGATGGCTTTATCGGGGAGAAAGCGGTCCGAGATGTAGCGCTGCGAGAGCGTGGCCGCGGCGACGATCGCCGAATCCTTGATGCGGACGCCATGGTGCACTTCGTAGCGCTCTTTCAGTCCGCGGAGAATGGCGATGGTGTCTTCGACCGTTGGCTCGCCGACGTAGACGGGCTGGAAGCGGCGCTCGAGCGCGGCGTCTTTCTCGACATACTTGCGATATTCGTTCAGCGTAGTGGCACCGATGGCACGTAGTTCGCCCCGGGCCAGGGCCGGCTTCAGCATGTTGGAAGCGTCGATTGCGCCTTCGGCCGCGCCCGCTCCGACCAAGGTGTGGAGCTCATCGATGAACAGAATGATCTGTCCCTGGGAGTCTTCGATTTCCTTCAGAACGGCCTTGAGGCGGTCTTCGAACTCGCCCCGGTATTTCGCACCAGCCAGCATGGCACCCAAATCGAGCGCAACCACACGCTTGTTCTTCAGGATTTCTGGCACGTCCCCCGAGATGATGCGCTGGGCGAGTCCTTCGACTATCGCAGTCTTGCCGACGCCGGGCTCGCCGAGCAGAACAGGGTTATTTTTCGTGCGGCGCGAAAGCACCTGAACGACGCGGCGAATTTCTTCGTCGCGGCCGATCACGGGATCGAGCTTGCCGCGCCGGGCCTGTTCGGTCAGATCGCGGGCATAGCGCTCGAGCGCCTGGTATTTCGCCTCCGGATTCTGGTCGGTGACTTTCTGCGAGCCGCGAACCGAGGTCAACGCTTTCAGGATGGCGTCATAGGTCGCACCATGTTGCGTGAGGATCTGCTGCGCGGAGTCTTTCTTCGACTGTGTCGCCGCCAGCAACAGGTGCTCGGCGGAAACGTACTCGTCCTTGAAATTCGATGCTTCTTTGAATGCGCGCTCGATGAGCTGGTTGAACGCCGGCGACATGCTCGCCTGGTTGGCGCCCTCGCCCGAAACTTTGGGCAAGCGATCGATTTCGCGATAAGCCTCATTCAGCAGAACTTGGGGACCTGCGCCGATTTTTTCGAGGATAGGCGGAACGATGCCCTCCTTGTCTTCGATCAGGGCTGCGAGCAGGTGCACGGGCAGGAGCTCGGGATTGCCGTGCTCCGACGCGATTTCATTGGCGCGCTGCACGGCTTCCTGCGCCTTCACGGTTAATTTGTCCCAGCGGATGGCCATGGGAGACTCCTAATCTTTAGTTTTGGTTAGATCTTGAGATGACTGCCGCGAGCGGTTAGCACTTGGCAATTGGCATTTGGCCAGTACAGGCTTGAGATGATCCCACATCCGAATGCCCGTTGGCTAAGTGTCAAATACTAATTGCTAACGGCTAAAAATAAACGGGAGACGGTCACCTATGCCGCCTCCCGTTGGTGCCGAACTGCGTTCGGCCGGACAGCCGAGGGCGGCTGTCCCTACATGGTCGTTCACAACTTACGCGGCTTTGCTGGGGCCCTTGGCTTCCAGGGTCTTTTCTCCGCCGACGTTCACCTTGATTTGCTTGGGCTTCGCTTCTGCCTTCTTGGGCAGGGCGATCTTCAGGACGCCCTTTTCGTAGTTTGCGGAAACATGCTCTGCGTCCACGGTGCTGGGCAGCGTGAAGGTGCGGGTGAAGCTGCCATACTGCCGCTCCACACGGCGGAAATTCTCTTCTTTCTCTTCCTTCTCGAATTTGCGCTCGCCGTGCACGGTGAGCACGTTGTTTTCAACGCGCACATCGATGTCCTTCTCGTCAACGCCCGGAACTTCAATTTTCAGGGTGACGTTGTGCTCGTCTTCGTAAACGTCGACGGGCGGGGCGAACGTGGTGCTGGTCAGAGACTCCTCGCGGCCCTCGGGCCCATAGGAATCGCGGAACAACCGGTTCATCCGGTCTTGCAATGTCGAAAACTCACGGAAGGGATCCCAACGGGTAATCACTGTCATGACTCTAAATCCTCACTAATGGCTGATCTTTGGGCTGAATGGGTGCTGCGTTCACTCAGTTTAGATGAGCGATTAGCACAAACGAATCATAAAAGTTGAGCGTAATATTGTCAAGTAACTAATATATTGAGATTTCATCAACTTACTAGGAAAATGAGGCACTTTAAATAGGCAGTTTCGGGGACGGAGAGCAAGATGGGATGGTCTTTGGATTGGCCGCGTCGTTCCAGTAGGCGTAGTGTCCGGCGAGCGTCGCCGGCTGCTTCTGCCACGACCTGAAGCAGGTCCGCCTCGCTGACGTGGTAGGAGCAGGAGCAGGTGACCAGGATTCCGTCGGGACGGAGCATTTTCAAGGCGCGGAGGTTGAGTTCTTTGTAGCCGCGGAGAGCTGTGTCCAGGTTTTTGCGGGTTTTGGCGAAGGCAGGGGGATCGAGGACGATGGTGTCGTACTGCTGGCCGGACGCCGAATAGTCCTTGAGCAGGTCGAAGGCGTTGGCCTCGATCCATTCGATCTCGCCTTGGTCCAGAAGGGCATTCTTGTCGGCGACTTCCAGAGCCGGACGAGAACTGTCGACCCCGGTCACCTTGCAGCCGCGAGCCGCCATGTGCAGGGCGAACGCCCCTTGGTAGCAGAAGACATCCAGAGCGTCGCCGTGGGCGTAGTGGGCCGCTGCAGCATAATTTTCCCGCTGGTCGAGAAACGCCCCTGTTTTCTGCCCTTCGCGGATGTCAAAGTGAAAACGCACGCCGTTCATCGAGAAGACAGTATTCGTCTTCTCGCCTGTAAGCAGCCCTGATTCGCGAGGGGGGAGCTGCTCAAGTTCACGAATGTGCGGTTCAACGCGCGCGGCGATGGAGGAAGGCTGCAGGCTCTCCGATAGCTCGTCCAGTATGGCTGCTCGAACCAATTCCCCATCCATTGCCTGAGTCAGAATCTGCAGGGACAGGATGTCGTTGTAGCGGTCGACGATCAGCCCGGGAAGAAAATCACCCTCGCTGAAGACCACCCGAAAGGCATCAGTGTCATGCACAAGCGGCTCGCGGTAGCGAATGGCCTCGCGAATCCGCTCACGCACGAGGGCCGGGAAATCGTCGACGGGTTTCGGCGAAATCATCCGCAAGGCGATTTGCGAACTGCTCGAATACAGCGCCGAACCGAAGTGGCGGCCGCGTTCGTCGGCGACGGCGACGATTGATCCAGGAGCGGTGTTATCTGTCGAGAGAATGTCCGATCGATAGACCCAGACGTGGCCGGATTTCAGGCGGGCCGTGCCACGCTGACTGATCACCACCGTCGGACGATCCATCGATGTCGCGCCCTCCTCGCGGTGAGCCTTCCGATTCACTGGGCGGTCGACGGTCATAAAACACATCTTAAATGGGTAACCAGATTGTGGGCGGGGTTAAGCGACAGAAGTGCGCGGACTAGCTGGCGGCGGGATGTTCCGAGGCGGGTTCGTGCCCGGAGGCGTGGTGTGCATGGCCCTCGGCGCGAGCCGCAGACAGATCAGAGGTAAGCGCATCGAGCACAACCATGGGGAGTTCGGCGCCCCAGCTGTCGATTTCCTCTTCTTCCCAGTTGCCGTTCAGGCGGATGGTGTCGTTCAGGTCTTCGGGAAACGCCAGGCGAAAGCTGCCCTCACGGCCGAGGATGTCGCCGATCTGGCGTCCAGTGTGCATCTCGTAAACGCGCCGAGTGGAAGTAGTTGACTCGTTCTGGAAGGCCAGGAAGACCTCGCCGGTATCGCCGTAGGACGGGTGATAGAACCAAGCCTGCTGCGAATCCATCTTGGGGCGCGCCCGGCGTTTGGTCGTGAAGGTGGTGCGCTCGATCGTTGCTTCGTTTTCGGGATTGAAGTAGAGAATTCGCTGGCAGGATTCGCACTCGATGATCGTCTGCCCCGCGCGCACATCGTTATAGGTCTGAGGGCGCAGCATGACGCGGCACGTCATGCATTTCTGATCGCGTACTTCAGAAAGTCCCGAACCGCGGAACTTCGACACCCGCTCATAATGGCGCAAAACGTCGGGGCTGACGCCGCTGCGCAGCTTATCCCGCTTGGCGTTCCCTTCCGCCAGCAGCTTCTCATCTTCGGCGGTGCGCTGGCGAGCATCGGCTTTTTCTTTTTCGATCTCGGCAGTCTCGGCTTTCAGCTCGGCTTCCGCAGCTTTGACGTCCTTGTCGCGTGACTCGGCGCTGACCATCAGGTCGAGAATCTTGTCCTCGTTGGCGCGGATCTCCTGCTCGGCGAACTGGATTTCCTGGAGCAACGCCTTGTACTGCTCGTTGGTCTTGACGGCGAGCGACTGGTCTTTGTATTTGGAGATTTTTCCCTGCAGATCGGTGATGGAGGCGTCGTATTTCTTGCGGGCGGATTCGTCGGCCTTCGCGGCGAGCTTGGCCTTCTCGAGCTTGGCCTTGGTGTTAGCCAGCTTTTCTTCGATGACCGCGACGCGCCTGGGCAGGGCGGCCACTTCTTCTTTCAGGCGATGGATTTCCTTGTCAGCCGCTTGCAGCTCAATGAGGTTCTGGATGTCCTGCAACATGGAATACCCTTGATTTTAGCACGCGGGCGGCGGCTCGCCGCGCGGACGGAGGCATCTTTGTTGGCTTGCGCGACTCTCGATGGTCATGGCCAGCGATCCGCCGACCACAAATGTCGGGATGCGATGAAATCCCACCGGCCCGGCTCATTTGTCGATGTCCCCAAAGGAGAACTTGCCCAGCAGAAACGGACGCGATGTGGGAGGAGTGGATGAAGTGGGATTCGATGGATACGGGTCCTGGGTGAAGGTCGGAAATCCCCAGATCTTGCCATTGCGCATGTCGATCGCGACTTTGCCATAGACCTGCTGGCTGCCATCGGGAGCCCGCAACATGAACGTGCCCGGCTCGAAATACAACGGATGGACTTCTCCCGTTTGCGCGCTCACAACAGGCGGCGCGACATAGGGACGCACAGCAATTGCCCCTAGCGAAATTGCGATTGTGGCTAGTAAACCCTTCACAACCCAATCAACTTTCATGACGTCTCCTGTTCCAGCGCGACGATTCTTCCTCAAGACTTCCACAGACACAAGCAAAAGCTTGCGCAACCGCATTCGCGGCGCTCTCTACACGAAAAGCTCCCTCGGTGTACACTTTCGAGCCTGCAATTTTGCACGATCTTCTGCTCTTGGAGCCTGCGCTTGAAGAAAATTCTTTTCGTCTGCACGAACCTTTCGGTCGCGATTTGCTGCATTTTCAACACGCCATCCAGCGCCCAGAACGCACCCAAGAAACCCCTCACGATCGAGGCGATCTTCGCCGAGGGCGGACTCACCGGGCGCGGCCCGGAGACGATCAAGTGGAGTCCCGACGGCTCCAAGGTTTCTTTCGTGCAGCGCGACGACGCCGGCGAGCACGGGGAGTTGTGGTATGTCGACGCGAAGACCGGCGAGAAGAAAGAACTGGTGAGCGAAGCAAAGCTGGCGGGCCTTGCCCCGGATGCAACCAAGATCAAAGACGAGCGCGAGAAGGAGCGGGTCACTCGCTACCACGTGGCTGCCTACCTCTGGTCGCCGGACTCGAAACATCTGCTATTCGATTCGCAGGGCCAGCTCTGGTTCTACAACCTAGACTCGGCAACGGCGGTGCAATTTACATCGGCTTCCGATCCAAGTGGCGATCCCAAATTCTCTCCGGACGGAAATCGCATCGCGTACGTGCGCAAGCACAACCTGTACGTAGAACCGATTTCGGGGCAGGACGGCAAGCAACTAACCAACGACACGGACGAAAATATCCTGAACGGCGAAGTGGACTGGGTGTACGCGGAAGAGTTGAGTGTCCGCAGCAACTACTTCTGGTCGCCTGACAGCAGTGAAATTGTCTTCCTGCAGATGGACGAGAAGCAGGTTCCCACCTACCCGATCACCGACTGGCTGCCCACGCATCCAAAAGTCGATCAGGAAAAATATCCCAAGGCGGGAGATCCGAACCCGGTGGTGCATCTCGGAGTGATTCCGGCGAAAGGCGGGAAGCCGAAATGGATCACGCTCGGCAATGATCCCGACACTTACATCCCGCGCTTCGGATGGCTTCGCCAGGGAGTGATCTGGGCTGAGGTTCTCAACCGCGCCCAGGACACGATGGATTTGTATTTCGTGGAGGCGAAGTCGGGGAAATCGCGCAAGGTGCTGACCGAGAACATTCCCGATGGTTGGGTGAATGTGAATGACGACTTTCACATTCTGAAGTCGGAAGACCGGTTCATCTGGTCGAGCTGGCGCGACGGTCACACGCACCTTTATCTCTACAGCTTCGACAAGCAGAACCCACTCTCGGCTGATGCAAAACTCGAGCGGCAGTTGGAAAAGGGGGACTACGAAGTACTCGGCGTCGAGACCACCGACGACAACGCCGTGTATTTCACAGCCAACGAAGGCGACGTACGCCGGCAGCACACCTATTCCGTGAAGTTCGACGGTTCGGACTTCCATCGGTTGTCGCAGGGAAACGGCGTGCACTATGCGACCTTCTCCGACGACGGCTCCCATTGGCTGGACAATTACTCGAACGCGATGACGCCGCCGCATTTGTCGCTATGCAGCGCGAGCGGGCCGTGCACGAGCGTGTGGGAATCGCGCAGTGTGGAAGACTACGGCTTGATTGCGCCGAAATATCTGGAGTTCAAAGCGGATGACGGAACAACTCTCTATGGCCAGCTGTTTCTTCCGCCGGGTGAGCCGGCTGGAAAAATCCCGTTGATCATCAATGTGTACGGCGGTCCGGCGGCGCAACTCGTGCGTGACAGCTGGGAAGGCACGACCGGATTCTTCCATCAGATCCTGCTGCAGAAGGGGTTCGCGATTTTCAGCGTGGACAACCGCGGCACGCCCAACCGCGACCGAAAATTCCAAACTGCCATCCGGCACCAGTTCGGCGCGATCGAACTAAGCGACCAACTCGCGGCACTGAAGCAGTTGCTTGCGCAATATCCGCAGCTCGACAAGGACCGGGTGGCAATCTGGGGATGGTCGAATGGCGGCTCGATGACGCTCTATTCGATGACGCACTCCGACGCGTTCAAGGCGGGGGTCTCGGTTGCTCCGGTCACCGACTGGCACAACTACGACAGCATTTACACAGAGCGCTACATGGGCCCGCCTAAGGCCAACGGCACTGGCTATGAAGACTCCTCGATGCCAAAAGCGGCTGACAAACTCCGTGGCGCACTGTTCCTCGTGCACGGCACCAGCGACGACAACGTGCACTTTCAGAACAGCATTCAGATGATCGACGCGCTCATCAAGGCCGACAAGAGATTCCGGCTGATGATTTATCCGAACAAGACGCATGGAATCTCGGGAAAGGCAGCGCGCACCCAGTTGTTTCAGCTCATCGAGGACCACTTTGAGCGCGAGTTGAAGTAGTCTGAAATCGCATGCCTCGAATTACGCTCGGCGATTTTGAACTCAGTATTTTTTCCGATGGCCTCTACCCGCTCGATGGCGGCGCTTTCTTCGGCGTAGTCCCTAAAGTGATGTGGTCCAAGAGAGCGGTCGCCGACGAACGAAACTTCGTCACCGCCGGGCTGAACTCTCTGCTGATCCGCACCGGAACGCACAATATCCTGGTCGAGACTGGCATCGGGAACAAGCTTTCCGAGAAGATGATCAAGATCTACGGCCAGCCCGCGAAACTGCTTGACAACCTCTCGGCTGGCGGCGTTGCGCCGGACGATATCGACATCGTCATCAACACGCACCTGCACTTCGATCATTGCGGATGGAACACGGTGCGGCGCGGAGACCGGGTGGTTGCGACCTTTCCGAAGGCGAAATACTACGTGCAGGAAGGTGAAGTACTGCACGGCCACGAGCAACATCTTCGCGATGCGGTCAGCTACATCAGCGAGAACTACGATCCCCTGGTGAAGTCAGGACAGATGGAGTTGCTGCACGGTGATCGCGAGATCGTGCCGGGCGTCTCAGTCAGAGTGTTTCCCGGACATACGTATCACATGCAGGCCGTTATCGTGACGAGCGGCGGGAAGACCGCTTGCTACATTTCGGATCTGATTCCAACGGCCGCCCACATCGATCTCACCTGGGTCATGGCGTTTGATCTATCCCCGATCGACACGATCGACAGCCGCCAGCGGTACTATGGCGAGGCTCTGCCGGGAAAGTGGCTGACCGTTTTCACGCACGGCGCGGATGTACCCTGGGCGTACATCGAGAAAGATGCGGCGGGAAGGTTGATCGCTCGTCCGGTCGAGTGATAACAGGTTGAGAAGATTTGAGGTCCGACGAAGGGCGACACGCCCGTTCCTCCGCGCCGAGAAGCGTACGCTACGTCGTTACTGTATGGTCGCGGCCGCAACGCCAAGCCGGGCTTCGAAGAACTCTTCCACCTTCTTCAGAATTTCGGGCGCTTCCCGCACTTCGTAGATCGTCTTGCGCAGCGCTGCGCCGCCGGGCACGCCATGCGTGAACCAGGACGCGAACTGCTTCATCTTGCCGGAAGCATCTGGGAACTGTTCTTCGATCAGCATGGCGAAGTACGTCCGGATCATCTCGTAACGATCTGACTCCGCGGGTTGATCGTAGCGGCCGGTTGCGGTGTATTGGGCGATCTGGCGAAAGATCCACGGATTCGACGCTGCTGTACGGCCGATCATGACCGCGTCGCAGCCGGTCTGGGTGACCATGGCGCAGGCATCCTCGGGCGTGCGGATGTCGCCGTTGCCGATCACCGGGATTTTCACGGCGTCTTTGCTCGCCGAAATCCACTCCCAGCGCGCGCTGCCGCTGTAGCCCTGTTCGCGAGTGCGGGCGTGAAGCGCAACCGCACCGAGTCCGCAGGCTTCGGCCATCTTCGCCAGTTCCACGCACACGATTTCCTGGTCATTCCATCCGGCGCGAAACTTCACCGTGAAAGGAATTTTTACCGCGGCGCGGACCGCCTCAAAGATCTTGCCGATCGCGGGTAAATCGCGCAGCAGTCCCGAGCCGCCATTGCACTTGACGACTTTCTTCGCTGGACAACCCAGGTTTAGATCGACGAGGTCGAAGCCAAGTCCCTCGACCATCTTGGCCGCCTCGGCCATGACGTCGGGATTGCTGCCAAACAACTGGGCCGAGATTGGGTGCTCGTCTTCGTAGAAGTGGAGGTAGCGCTTGGCTTTCTTGTCCTTGGCGCGCAGCACGCCGTCGGCCGAGGTGAACTCGGTCATGATGAGTCCACATCCGCTAAGATTCCGGATAAAGCGACGGAACACCGTGTCTGTAACGCCGGCCATGGGGGCGAGTACCGTCGCGGGCGCTATCTGAATTCCCCCGAGGGATACACTCGCCGGCACCGGGCGCAGATCGCTGGGCTCCGGCGGCGCATCGCCGGCCGCACTCTTCGAGTTGTCCCAGTACTTGCGCATCGAATTTCTATTCTAGCTGTCGCATGCAACAAAAAGCCCTCGCCGCAGCGAGGGCCTGGTGACCTTGGATCTCTGATCCGCTTACTTCTTCGCTTCTGCCTTGGCCGCGTCGCTCTTGGCATACTTGCGGCGGAACCGCTCCACGCGCCCTGCCGTATCCAGAAGCTTCTGCTTGCCGGTGAAAAAGGGATGGCAATTCGAGCAGATTTCTACGTGCAGATCGCCCTTATGAGTGGAACGCGTCGTGAAACTGCTGCCGCATGCGCACAGGACGCGGATTTCGTTGTATGCCGGATGGATGGCTGCCTTCATGTCAGTTTCAACCTCGATTCGGATCGTTTGATTCTACAGGAATTGCCCGGGATTCAGCAACTCCCAAGTGATTGAGGGCACAGCGCTTGCGTCGGGAAAGGTCCGGATGGTCCGCCTAGGACGGCGGGCGAGTAGCGCACCCGACTTAACGCACGCCAGCGTCGGGCGGGGCAGCCGCTCGCCCGCGGGAAGGTCGCCTTTCATCTTGACATCCAAGAAGATTAGTACAATATTGACACTGTCATGACTGACTTAATACTGCTCGGCATGCTTCTTTCGGAGCCACAGCACGGCTACCGGTTGAAGCAGCAGGCCGGCATGATCTTCGGTCAGGGTGCACTGCATAACAATCTGGTGTATCCGCTGCTCCGCCGGTTTGTGGCGAATAAGTGGGTCACGAAGAAGACAGTTCCGGGCGAGCGAGGACAAAACCGACAACAATATGCAATTACTGCATCAGGCCGGCAGGCGCTGATGGATCGCCTTCGTAGCTTTTCTGAACAGGACGCGCTCTCGGAAGACGCGTTTCGAGTGCGGATAGGATTCTTTGGGATGTTGCCCGGCGACGATCGCGAGAGAATCCTCGAGCTTCGGGAGGGCGCGATTCGATCAAGGAACCAGATTCTGCACAATCTGCAGAAAGCGATGGACCTGGACGTCTATGGCGCCGAGGTCGTCGCCTTTCTGCGAGAACAGACCGAAGGGGAGTTGGCGTGGATCGCGCGCCTGCGCGAGCTCGATGCAAAGACGCAAAAAAACAAAGCAGACTGAAGATGATGCAGTGGAGGGTCGTATGGAAACTCTGATTTCCTGGAACACGGTTACGTCGCTGTGGGTGATCTTTTGTCTGTACTGGGTGGTCAGCGCCCTGCGCGTGAAGCGCACGCAGCAGATGGAGGCGGCGGGAAGACGCTTCGGTACGGTTGCGATCCTGGTCGTGGCGGCCTTCCTGATCTTCGCCCGCCGCGCCAATCTAGGAATTCTCAGTCGCCGTTTCACTCCGGAGAGTGAGACGATCAAGGCCGCGTCCATTGTTCTCGTCGCGGTCGGTGTAGCGATCGCTATCTGGGCGCGGCGGCACATTGGCGAATACTGGAGTTCGCGCGTAGCGCTGAAAAAGGATCACCACCTGATTCAGTCCGGACCATACGCCCGCGTGCGCCACCCAATTTATTCAGGAATGCTGCTCGCGATGATCGGCACCGGGCTGTTCGTGGGGGAATGGCGCGCGATCATCGGAGTGCTTCTGGTGTTCGCTGCGCACTGGCAGAAGGCGCGGCGCGAAGAGAAGCTACTGGCGAGCGAGTTCGGCCCCATTTACCAGGAGTATTGCGGACGAACCGGATCTTTGATTCCGCGCTTGCACTGAAAAAGAAAAACGGCAGGACCGACCTCCTGCCGCCTCAACCAGACCTTGGGTCCCGAATTACTTCTTATTGACCGCCTTCTTCAGTTCAGCTCCCGGGGTGAACTTCGCGACTCGACGGGCAGCGATTTTGATCGTAGCGCCGGTTTGCGGGTTGCGTCCATTGCGCGCCTTTCTCTGCGAAACCGAGAACGTCCCAAAACCGATCAAAGCCACCCGGTCTCCCTTTTTAAGGGCAGCGGTAATGCTGTCCACTGCGGTATCGATCGCCGTCGTGGCCTGTGTTTTACTGATTTCACAGGCACCCGCGATGCGGTCCACGAGATCAGCTTTGTTCATCGTCTCTCCTAGGCAGAATTCCATATCTGCCCCAAAACGAGTCCTGGGGGAATTGGAGCCTATGCTGGGGCGGAATTCTGACGTCAGCTATTCTCCCCCGACTTCTGGGGTTGTCAACTGTGAATAACTCGGCGGGGGGGGCATATTTCTTGCACGCGGCGCGCCTGAGAAGCGTTCGGACCGCGAAACATGGGGATCCGACGATTTTCTTCGTACGTGATGAACTTGATTCAGAGAAAAACACGGTAGTGCATCGTGGGAGCGGTAGAGCGCTCGGCACGGACCCGGTGGAGATTGCCGCGAGAGTCGGTCGGTTGCGCCGATTTCGCGTGATGAGGTGTCGATTGATGTGGCTGGCCCGCCGGGCAGAACTCTTCGTCCCGTTTTTTCCTCCGGTCTCCACAGCACCTTCCTCAACTCCACAGGATGTACACAGACCGAGAAGCTTTTGACCTTGCACGAATTCGCTTCCAGGGTGCACAGTCAACACAGTGACTTCCGTATGAAGGCCTCGGTCGAGAGTTGTCCGCTGTGCGAAGGGTCGGGTTGGAAAACAGTCAGCAGCGGTTCTGACCGGCGAGTCACCCGCTGTGACTGCCGTCTGAAGGCGCGTTCGGAAAGACTGCTGGCGGCAGCCCGCATTCCGAAGCGCTACGAACACTGCGAATTTTCGAGCTACACCACGGACTTCCCCGGGGCACATCCTTCCTTATCGCTCGCGCACATTAGCGCATCGCGCTTCGTTCAGGAATTTGATCCACGCGAAGGGACGGGACTCCTTCTGATCGGGAAGATCGGAACGGGCAAAACTCACCTGGCCGTGGCCATCATGAAAGAACTCATCCTCAGCCGCGGAGTGCCATGCCTTTTTTACGATTACCGCGAACTGCTGAAGGAAATTCAGAATTCTTACAATGCGACGGTACAAACCACAGAACTTGACGTCCTGCGGCCCGTGTTCGACACAGATGTACTCGTGCTCGACGAACTAGGTGCAGTGAAGCCCACCGAATGGGTTTGGGACACGGTCAGCCTGATCCTCAACACGCGCTACAACAATAACCGCACCACCATCATCACGACGAACTTTGAGGATCAGGCCGCGGCCGGAGTCAGCAATTCGCTTTCGCCGGTGCGTGCGGCGACGCGGGAAGAAACTTTAGGCGACCGGATCGGCGAGCGGATGCGCTCTCGCCTTCACGAGATGTGCCGCATCATCAAGCTCGAAGGAGTCGATTTCCGCCAGAAATTCCGGAGCGCGAATTTCCGGTAGGAACGAAGCCAACGCCACGTCGGCAAGAGTTCCTGCATCTTTTTGAGCTGGTCAAACGTAGTTCCAGAGAAGAACGCTCAGGAGCGCGTCATGACCCTCCGATACAAATCTACCGTTACATTTCTTGAGTATCCTGTCATTGCTATCTCAGTTGGACCGGACCCGACAAACAACGAAACTCGTGGACACGCCCGCGGAGTGATCGCTGTGGGGGATATCGCGACCGGGGTCCTTGCCTTTGGCGGCGTGGCGCGGGGCCTGATTGCGGTTGGCGGAGTGGCAGTTGGAGGGCTGACAATCGGCGGAGTGGGGTTAGGACTAGTGGCGTTTGGCGGGCTAGCACTCGGGTATTTCGCTCTCGGGGGTCTGGTAATCGGCCACGCAGCGGTTGGCGGGCTGGCGATCGGCCATTTCGTGATCGGACCGATGCGACCCGATCCCAGAAAGCAGTCGAGTTCTTGTCCAGGCTTGCGCGCAGAGGATTGTAAGATTCTTCGTGCCGAGCGGGCCGCCAAGATAGAAGCGCTTGGCCGTGGCGGCGTGCGGCGATTCGACTAGAATCCAAGTGTGCTGGCTAACCAGCTAGAGTTCGCTCCGGAACGCGACTCGGAGATCTTCGCCGCCGCCCCGGCCTCCCCTGCCGTCTTCCTTCTGCGCGGTGAGGCAGGTTCTGAACCCTACGTCAGCAAAACCGCCAATCTCCGTCGACGGTTGCAGCGCCTGCTTTCTGTCCCGGAAGAGCGCACCAAGCGCCTGAACCTGCGAGATCGCGTCCGCGCGATCGAATACACGGCGACCGGTTCGGACTTCGAATCCGGCTTCCTGCTTTACAAGTTGCTGCGCGAAACATTCCCCAAAACATATTCGGCGCGCCTGCGCCTTCGCTTCGCGCCGATGGTGAAGCTGCATCTTGAAAACGAATATCCGCGGGCATCGATCACTACGCGGCTCGGCCGACGCGAAGGAAAATCGCTCTATTATGGTCCCTTTCTCTCGCGTGTCGCCGCCGAAAAATTCGCCAACGACTCGCTCGACTTCTTCAAGATGCGCAGGTGCGTGGACGACTTAAATCCCGACCCGGCCTTCCCCGGCTGCATCTACTCCGAGATGAAGATGTGTCTTGCACCTTGCTTCAAGGGCTGCACGGACGACGAATATCGCGCTGAGGTTGTGCGCGTGCAGTCGTATCTCGACAGCGGCGGTCAGTCGCTGGCACGCGAATTTGAACGTCAGCGCGATGACGCTTCCGCGAGCCTCGACTTCGAGAATGCAGCTGCCCTGCACGCGCGCGTAGAAAAGCTGAAGCCCGTGCTTGCCCAGTTGCCGGAGATTGTGCACCGCATCGATGTTCTGAATGGCATCATCGTGCAGCCGAGCACCGCGAAAGACTCGGTGGCTTTGTTTCGCGTGGACGCCGGTTGCATTGCTGGGCCTGCCACCTTCTCCATCCAGCCACCCGAACACACCAAGTCTCAGTCGATGGAATCGCGCGTTCAGCAGGCGCTTGATGCGCTACCGCCTTTCACGCAGCATTCGTCGCTCGAGGCCATGGAGCACCTGGCCATCCTGAAGCGCTGGTATTATCGCGGTACGCGTGTGGGCGAAGTCTTCTTTGCGGATAACAACGGGGATCTGCCCATGCGACGCATCGTGCGCGGCATCTCGCGCGTCTATCGGGGAGAGAAGCCGGAGGTCGAGATGCGGCCGATGTAGCCTCGTCGCAATTTCTGGCGAAACGTGCATCCTCGATTACTTTTCTAATATCTGAGACCTGACACGTAAGAGCCAACGCCAATAAGAGGCCTCGTGAAGAAAGCAAATCCTGACCAATCTCTCCGCGACCACCTGCTCTACCTGCTCAAGGGCGAAGGCGCGCACGCCAAGTTTGAAGACGCAATTAACGACTTTCCCGCAAACCTGCGCGGCGAAAGAGTAGCTAACTTCCCGCACACGGCGTGGATGCTGCTCGAGCATCTGCGCATTGCGCAATGGGATATCCTCGAGTTCAGCCGGAACGCCAAGCACAAGTCCCCGGATTGGCCTTCCGGATATTGGCCGAAGGAAGAAGCTCCACCGAGTGCGAATAGCTGGGCTAAAAGCGTTCGTGGGTTTCAGCGCGATCTCAAAGCCATGGAGAAGCTGGTGGCGGATCCGAAGTCGGATCTGCACAAGCCCTTTCCGTGGGGTAACGGACAGACCCTGCTGCGCGAAGCGCTACTGGTGGCCGATCACAACTCGTATCATCTGGGCCAGCTGGTGACGTTGCGCCGCCTATTGGGCGCGTGGAAGGACTAGCTGCTTTGCTCGTGGACTCCAGCGCGCGTGTGCAGTGGGCACGCCAGTGGTTGGGCCACGAGTTTTGCAGGTGGAAGCCCGGCTAGCTTGCGTATTCCTCGATAAGCTTCTCCGCGTCTCGATGCTTCAGTGTTAGGTCTTTTGTGTTCGAGCGTTTCCGGAAAATGACGCGCACGCCATCTCTCCAGCGTTCGTCAATCCCCACCAACGTCCAATCAATCTCAGGCGCCAGATATCGCAGCACCGTGTCGGTCGCCGGATGAATGTGCAAGGTAGGCGCCACGAGGAATAACAGTGGCCGCTCGCCGGAGAGTTCGCGGCCGGAGAAGTATCCGAATTCCTTAAATTCTCCCCTCGTGTGGTGCCACTCGACCCGTGACCAGTAGTCCAGGCCTTGCAGTGGAAGATGGATGTCCTCGTCCGCTTTCAGTTCAACGACGGCGAGTTGATGGTCACGCGTCGTAGTAAGAACGTCGAGCATGGCGCGGTCGGATGCTGAGAACGCCGGTACCTGCGAATACAGGCTGCTATGGCCCAGACGCTCGTCGATGAGGCTCCCATCACGCACAACGAGCGACTCCAGCCATCGTTCGGGGTGCAGACGCCAAAGAGGCTGATGGCGCGATCCGTGGGGAGAGCGCGTCGTGCGCAGACGGGCGACCAGGCTCAGAAATGCGGAAGCATTCGGATTATCGAGCACGCGCTCCTCGGCCCCAATTCCATAAACGATTTCTTGTCCGCTCGCAAAACAAGCCGGCTGGTGCGTCACGCGCGCTCGGGCGAACTCAAGGCCCCGCCAACGGAATGCGATTTCGGCGGGTGACAGTACCGCGACTTCGGCCTCCGGGAGCAACCCGAGCACGTGGTGAATCGACTCCTCGAAGCGCTCCAGGGCGGCTGTTTCATTCGGGCACCGGACCAGGTGCGTCGCGACGTTGCCTCGATCCGAAGAATCGATCTCCGCGATGGAATCGTGACGCTCGTCGTATTCATACAAGTGCCACTTGGCGGCCCCGGAGTGAAGGTGGACCAGCCGCTCACGCGTGAGCCCGGAGGTTCCCGCCGGAAGGAACAGCTTTAGGCCTTCGACCACCATGCGCTGATCGAGCTGGTGGCGGCAAGCATCGAGCCAGAGAATTCCAAAGGTCAGGGCTGCGTCGATAGAAGTCTGGGTCTCGTACTGATTCACGCCCAGCACGGCGAAGGCGCTGCGTCCGCGTTGGAGTATGCCGCGCGTGTAGATCGGCCCGAACGATTTCTCGAGGTCCACGGCGTTGCTGAGCGTGGCGACTGCAAATTCCGGGAAGTTGCGGTCTAGCGCCCTACGCAGATGCGCCTGGTAGGCGGCGCGAGCGGTCCGGCGCGCGATCGGGGTACGCTGGTCGCGGCCGCGGCAAATCTCCAGCTTCGAGGGCCGTGCCTGCCCGAGCTTCTGCACCATCAGCCGGAGATGGCCATTACGCACTTCGGCGTCCACGACCCGGCGAACCGCGTTGCGCTCCGCGGACCAGAGATGCAGCACGCACTTGTTGTACTCACCCGAGATCGAATATTTCGACTCAAGCAGGTCGAAGACAACGGCGCCGTCTTCGAGTACGACGGCATGGCGCGAGCCACCGAGGAACTCTTCGAGCATCCGGCCCAGGGATTCGGGGGTCATGTCCGGATTTTCTCGGGACATCTTGCCTGCGTCTGTGATCCATGAACATCGCGGGCGGCATGGGCGGGTGTGGGATAATATCTCTTATTCCAACCAACCCGGAGTCTGGGGCCGGGCCTGAGGCATCCAATTACTGTGACCCACGAACAATTCTTTTTTCAGCACTACGGGCTGACCCAGCCTGATTTGCAGCACTACCTGGCGGCGGCATTATCGGCCGGCGGGGATTATGCGGACCTTTATTTTGAATATCTTTCCTCGACTTCGTTGATGGTTGACGAGTCGATGGTGAAGTCGGCGTCGCAGGGGATTTCGGCCGGTTGCGGCGTGCGCGTCGTCTCAGGCGAGCGCACCGGATACGCTTACACCGATGACCTCTCGCCTGAGCGGATCCTCCATGCCGCGCGAACGGCGGCGTTGATCGCGAGCGGCCCCGCGAAAACACCAACGGTTGGGTTTCAGCAGAAGCCAGCCCGCAGTCTTTATCCGGTGACCCTTCCTTCGGTCGATGCGGAAGTCACCGCAAAAGTTGAACTTGTCATGCGCGGCGACGCGGCGGCTCGCGCTTACGACCCGCGGATCAAGGAAGTACGCGCCAGTTACGCGGATGAGCTTCGCCACATACTGGTTGTCACCTCGGACGGAACCTTCGCCGAAGACTCGCAACCATTGGCCCGAATGAACGTTTCGTGCATCGCGAAGTCGGAGTCGCAGTCTGGGCGCGGTAGCTCGGGGGGCGGCGGGCGCGTGGCGCTGGATTTCTTCTTCGGTGAAAAGACTCCCGAATACTTCGCGAAAGAAGCGGCGCGGCAAGCCATCCTGCAACTCGATGCGCGAGAGGCTCCGGCGGGCGAGATGGAAGTCGTTCTTGGTCCCGGTTGGCCCGGCGTGCTGTTGCATGAAGCTGTCGGCCATGGGTTAGAGGCTGATTTCAACCGCAAGAAGACCTCAGCCTTCGCAGGACTTGTCGGACGGCGCGTAGCCAGCGACAAGTGCACGGTCGTCGACAACGGCACCATGCCCTGGCGGCGCGGCTCTGTGAATGTCGACGACGAAGGTCAGCCTACGCAGGAGACCGTCCTCATCGAAAACGGCATTCTGAAGGGTTACCTGAGTGACAAGCTATCCTCGAAATTAATGGGCATCGCCGACACCGGCAACGGGCGCCGCGAGAGCTACGAGCACATTCCCATGCCGCGCATGACGAACACCTACATGCTCGCCGGCGAAGACAATCCTGAAGACATCATTCGCTCGGTGAAGCATGGCGTGTACGCTGTGAACTTCGGCGGCGGGCAGGTCGACATCACCAACGGCAAGTTTGTGTTCTCGGCGTCGGAAGCCTACATGATCGAAAACGGCCAGATCACCGCCCCCATCAAAGGCGCGACCCTCATTGGGAATGGGCCGGATGTTCTGACACGAGTGTCGATGGTCGGCAACGATCTCAAACTCGATGAAGGCGTCGGCACCTGCGGCAAGGACGGGCAGGCTGTCCCGGTAGGGGTCGGCATTCCAACGATCAAGATTGATCGCCTCACCGTTGGCGGGACTGCACGCAAGGATAGCGGCGGGTTCATGCAGTAACTCCCATCGGGAGATCCGCCCATCGGGTCACGTGAAGGTCGAGGTTCAGATCACCCAATCGACCGGACTTCCGATCACCCGATTTTTTCTGTGCCTTCTGTGGAAAAAGAATTAACCATGCCTGACATCCAAACCGTAACCACGACCCAACCCGAAACTCGAAGCCCGAAACTCGAAACCGATCTCCGCGAGGTCGCCCAGGATCTCGTTCGCCGCGCCATGGCAGGCGGGGCGACCGCAGCCGAGGCCGTCGTGCGCGAGGGCGACGAATTCTCCACGCTCGTGCGGCTTGGCCAGGTGGAAACCCTGAAAGAATCCGGCTCGCGCGCCGTGGGCGTCCGCGTGTTCTTTGGAAAACGTGCCGCCAGCACCTATTCGAGCGACTTCTCGCGCGAAGGTCTGGATCGCATGCTGAACTCGGCCCTCGCACTGGCGAAGATCACGTCCGAAGATCCGTTCGGAGGAATTCCTGAGCCGGAGCAACTCGGACAGCTGACCGGCGACCTCGATCTTTATCACGAAGACGTCTACTCGCTGCCCGGCGCCGAGCGCATCGACTACGCGCGACGCGCCGAAAAGGCCGCGCTCGATTTCGATCCGCGCATCAAGAACTCCGAAGGCGGCTCCTTTGACGCGGCGACCGGGCACAAGGTTCTCGCCAATTCACATGGATTCGTCGGCGAATACCGCCGCTCCTATTGCTCGGTCGCGGCTATCCCGATCGCGCAGGACGAAAAAGGCGCGATGCAACGTGACTACTGGTTCTCAGTTTCGCGCAACCTGAAGCGCCTGGAACCCGCGGAGCATGTGGGCCGCGTCGCCGCGGAGCGAACCATTCGGCGACTGGGTGCGCGCAAAGCGAAGACCGCACGAGTACCTCTGATCTTCGACCCGATGGTGGCGGCGTCGATCCTCGAGCATATTTTTGAAGGAGTAAACGGCGATTCGGTCTACCGCGGCGCATCGTTCCTCGCCGGCAAATTGGGACAGAAGATTGCGGGCGACAACGTCACCGTTATCGACGACGGCACCATCGCCGGCGGCTTCGGCACAAGTCCGTTCGACGGCGAAGGCATCCCGACCCGGCGCACGTTGGTCATCGAAAACGGGATGCTGAAGTCCTACCTGCTGAATACGTACACCGCTAAGAAGCTGGGACTGGAGACGACGGGCAATGCGTCGCGCGGGCTCGCTGGCACTCCTGGGATCGGGCCAGGAAACTATTTTCTGCAGCCGGGCAGGAGAACGCCGAAGGAAATCATCGGCGACGTGAAAGAGGGTCTCTACGTGACGGAGTTTCTCGGCCACGGCGCGAACCTGGTCACTGGTGACTATTCACGCGGCGCGTCCGGTCTGTGGATCTCGGGCGGTGAACTGACGTATCCGGTGGAAGAGATCACCGTGGCAGGAAATCTGAAAGAGATGTTCTTCCACATTTCCGAGATCGGCAATGATCTCGAGTTCCGCGGCTCGGTCGCATCTCCGACGATCCGCATCGACGGATTGACGGTGGGCGGTGAGTAGATCGAAGCGGAAGCAAAGCTCCGGCGGCGCGGACCCTCAAGCCTTTGACAAGAAACTAAGGCTTTCGCCCGGACGCAAGAACGATCGTAGCGGTAAATTTAATATTCTCTCCGTTCTGGTACTTGCGGATCGCGTTATGAATTTCGGCGTTGAGCGTTGACCATTGGTCCGGCTTCACGCGGCTCAGTAGCGATCTGAACGGAGCAGCCGTGGCCTGTTGCTGCTCCCAGACTTCTTCGGCTGTTCCGGGCCACGTCCACGGCGCGATGCGCGTTTCCTCGTGTACCTCAGCAAAGCCTGCCATGCTCATCGCCCCAGAAAGACTTCCGGCTTCGGCAAATCGAAAGGGATCTGCGCCACCCGGAGCGACGAGCGGACCACCGACGTGGCGGTGAACTACTCCGATGCTCGACGAGAAATATGGTTGCTCCTTCGATCCCCACACAGCGAAACAGGCGCGGGCTCCGGGCTTCAACACACGGAGCAACTCGCGAAATGCACGTTGCATGTCGGGGAAGAACATCACCCCGAAACGTGAAGTCGCCAGATCAAAGCTGTTGCCGGGGAAAGGCAACGATTGCGCATCCGCCTGCTGCGTCGAAAGGTGTTCGAATCCGCGCCGACGCGCGCGTTCGGCGGCAATCTCCAGAAGATCCGCGCTGAGGTCCAAGGCCGTGATGTGCCCGTCAGGACCGATCCGCGAAGCGATCGTGATGGCCGGTTCGCCGGTACCGCTGGCTACATCGAGCACATTCATCCCGGGAAGCGGGTGGGCATAGTCGACGAGAGCTTCGGTAACGTCGCGGCCCATGGCCGCGGATTTGGCCTTCCACTTCTCGGAAGCCGCGATCCGAAAAGCAGAGCTCCAGTTTTCGTCTGGTGTCTTCATAAATGCGCCGCAACTCGCCGAGTGCAAAATCGCCCTCTAGCTAGCGCGCGAGGCCGCGGCTACCCGCCAACGCGGCTCCAGCAGATTATGCTCTTTTTCGACGCGGATCCGTGATCGTGCGTTTCTTCGCTGCTCGTTTGGCTGGCGTCTTAAGGTCGGCAGGTTCCAACCGCTTGGCTGACTTCCACAGGCGTTCGAGTTCATAGTAGCGGCGCGCCTTATCGGCGAACACGTGGACGACGAAGTCCGCGTAATCGAGCAGAACCCACTCAGCCTGGCGGTATCCCTCGACGTGCAGAGGATAGAGTCCGGCCTTCTTGAGCCGAAGTTCCACCTCATCGGCGATCGCCTGGATCTGGCGCGGGTTGGTTCCGCTGCAAATCACGAAATAGTCGGTGAATGCACCCGAACCCTTTTCGAGTTCGAGAATGGTGAGTTCCTCAGCTTTCTTTTCCTGGCAGGCGGCGATTGCTTCCGATACTTGGCGCTTGGTGTCGTTGGTTGGCATGCGGTCGTCGGGTCGGCGGTCCTCGGTTGCCTCCTCGCGATTGTAACCGAGTTGGGTGCGTGAGGACTGAATGTCATTGACTAGTGGCGGATCCCGCAAAGCGCCCGTGAATGGGCTGATTCTTACATCAATTTTGCAAATCTGGTCCCGATTGGGTGAGAGGATCCAATCATCGCCACGCCGCCGAACGGCTTTCTCCGCTGATTGCGTTCGTACTCTTAGCGGCCGTTTCTGTACAGATCCATTTTCTTGATGTAATCCGCGACGGCAGGATCGACAAACCTGCCGAGAGACTTTCCAGCAGCCACAGCTTCGCGGATTCCCGTTGCGGAAATTGCCTGGTGAACGCCGTCGAGCAAATGGACCGTCACACCGTTCAGAACGAGATCACCCTTCGCCGGTTGTTTTTCAAACGGCTTGGTGACGTGCGCGGCGGGACGGAGTTTTTCCGGAAGGGAGTTAGCGACATCGGCGAGCGAGTGGCCGGGCCGGCTAGCGACGATGAACTTGCATTCGCGAAACAGGGCTTCGGATTCGTGCCACTTGGCAATTTCGCGGAAGGCATCAATGCCGATCAGGAAGAAGAGTTCGTCACTTTTCTTCAGCGTTTGCTTCAGGCGCAGAACGGTGTCGATGGTGTAATTGGGCGGCAACGCTGGCGCGGCGTTCTTGCTCGCGGGCGGCTGCGCTGGAGGAAAATCCGCGGGCGCCTCGAGCAAAGAGGGAACAAAGGTTTTTTCAGCCGCGGTCGCCAGCGCGATCATGGCGAAGCGGTGCGCAAAGGCAGTAAGCGGCTGTTTCTGCTTGTGAGGAGGAATGTGGGCCGGGACGAAGAGGATCCGTCCCAGTTGATACCGCTCGCGCGCCGCCTGCGCGAGCGCGATGTGCCCGCGGTGGATCGGGTCGAAGGTCCCGCCGAAGAGGCCGATGTTCATTGTGAGAGTTCCGAAGTTGCGCCGTTAGTGTCACGATTTCGAGGGTGTGTTGCAAGTCTTTGTTCCTTTGTTTGCGGAACTGGGGTGGGTGGCGTATTCTTGCGGTTCTCGTTGTACTACCCGCCACGGCGTCAGCGCGAAATTGGCCCTAACGCAGCCCTGCCCAAAGGGACACGGCCCGTTCGGGCCACTCTCATGTGCACTGCTGTAACTCGCCGCTTTCTCTTTGCGGCTCTATGATTTATTCGTATGCGAAAGAACCTCCCCCTTTTTCGCACGCGCTTTACTCCCTCGACGCAGGATCCCATCCTGCGTTACGGGGTCGCCGTGCTCAGCACGACGCTGGCCCTGATTCCGGCCCTGCTTTTCTCCGATATCGCAGAAAGTCGCCTGGCAGTTTTTGCCGTGGCAGTCATGGTCAGCGCCTGGTACGGGGGATGGAAGCCCGGACTGGTGGCGACGTCGTTCGCAGTGACCGTCAGCGCGTATTACACACTTGCTGGACATCAGACCCCTGCTGAGTTCCGCCGGGCAATGATTCGCCTGGCGCTGTTCGTCACGGTGGCCCTCCTCATCTGCTGGTTCAATGCCGCGCTGCGCGCAGCTCAGGAAGGCCTGCAACGTTCGGAGAGCAATTTCCGTTCGCTCGTAACGAATGCGCCTTATGGCATCTGCCGATGCGATTCGCGCGGACACCTGGTGGATGCTAACCCCGCCCTGGTGACATCGCTCGGTTATCAATCGGCCTCGGAGCTGATTGGCCGTAATCTCAGCACGCTCTACGCCGACGGCCAACAATGGTTTGTGCTCGCCGATCAGCTTCGCACCCAGGAACACTTCGAGGGACTGACGGCCGAGTGGACGCGAAAAGACGGATCGATCACCGCAGTGCGCCTTTCGGGGCGCGTCATTACCGACGAGCACAAGAACGTCACGTTTGAGATCTTCACCGAGGATGTCACCGAGCGCCGCGCACTCGAACAGCAACTACGGCAAGCGCAGAAGATGGAAGCCATCGGCCGGCTGGCGGGCGGTATCGCCCACGACTTCAACAATCTGCTGATGGTGATCTCCGGCTACTCCGAATTTCTGCTCGATCGGCTGGGGCCGGATCAGGCGCTGCGCGGGCCAGCAAAGGAAATTTCGAGTGCCGCCGAGCGCGCCACATCCCTCACGCGCCAGTTGCTCGCATTCAGCCGCAAGCAGATGCTCACGCCCAAGGTCATCGATTTGAACGCTGTCGTCACGGAAAACCTGAAGATGCTGACGCGGCTAATCGGCGAGGACATCGATCTGGTGATGATTCCGGGAACCGAACTGGGCCCGGTAAAAGCGGATCCGGGCCAGATCGAACAGGTGGTTTTGAATCTTGCCGTCAACGCGCGCGACGCCATGCCGCACGGCGGAAGGCTCACCATCGAGACGTCGAACGTGACGCTCGACGAGAGCTACGCGCGCCTGCATGCTCCGGTACAGCCGGGCGACTACACCATGCTGGTGATCACCGACACAGGCGTGGGCATGGACACCGAAACACAGTCGCGCATCTTCGAACCTTTCTTCACGACTAAGGGAACGAAAGGAACGGGACTCGGTCTCTCGACGGTGTATGGAATCGTAAAGCAGAGCGGCGGTTATATCTGGGTGTACAGCGAGCAGGGCAAAGGTACCTCGTTCAAGGTCTACCTGCCTCATGTCACCCCCGAGGAAGTGGCCGTGGAGCAGCCGGCTGCTCCGGCGCCCGCGCCCGCAGAAATCAACCGCGAAACAATCCTGGTGGTGGAAGATGAAGTCAACCTCCGCCGCCTCACCCGCCAATTTCTGGAGAACCAGGGCTACACCGTGCTCGAAGCCGCCGACGGCGCGGCCGCGGTGCAGATCTGCGTGGCTCACCAGGGCATCATTCACCTGCTGCTCACTGACGTGATCATGCCAGGCATGAATGGCCGCGAACTCGCACACCGCGTCTCTGAAATTCGCCCGAACATGAAGGTGCTGTACATGTCGGGCTACACGGAGAACGCAATCGGACACAACGGCACGCTGGACGCGGGCATTACGCTCCTTCAGAAGCCCTTTACCCTGCACGCGCTCAAGGCAAAGGTGCGTGAGGTGCTGGACCAAAAAACGCTCCCCCAGGAGGTCGCAATGTCTGCTCGAGCTGTACCCCACACCGAGGCCCGCGTGGCACGGGAAAAAGTCGCTCCCTTCCGCGCGCAGAGGTTCAATCTTCACTTGCCGCTGCGTTACCGCCAGGTGGGTGAACAAGGATGGCGGCAAGGAACGACGGCGAACATCAGTCGATCCGGGCTTCTCTTCAAAGCGGAGGAAGTCCTGCAGCCCAACGTTCAACTGGAAATCAACCTGGTGTTGCCGGCGGAGATCGCTGGACTCAGCCCGACTGAAGTCGTCTGCCGCGGAGAAGTCGTTCGCTCGGTGGAAGGCGAAGAGGGCGCCTCCACGAGTCCCGAACTGGCAGCCAAAATCCTGCAATACCACTTCCAGCACGGTGCCCGTGTATCGGAAGCGTAGAAGTACCTGGCCGGTGCAACGCTGGCCCAGCCGGACGCAAGGTCCGGCGCAGAGCTCCCAGGTTCTGGGGTTCGTGATGAACCCGCCTTGGTGACACAAAGAGCAGTCTTTGTGCGTCAGCTATGAGGCCTTGGTGTCTTGCGAGCGCACTTGCGAAGGATCTCCCTGCGCAAAGCGGCGCACTCAATTCAATTCTTCCCAGCAACAATGGGTCGGAACACGATACGGAATTGACGGGTTGCCGTCTGTCGAAGGGTGTCTCTGCTATTCGACCAGAATTGTGCAAACCCGTGACACCGCATTGACAACCCGTCTTTCGGTTCCTCCTACATTCGCTTGCATCCGCAGGCCGGAGTAGAAACGGTTCAGGCCAGCCTGGAAGTCCAGAGCCGTGGACCCTCGCCAAACTCCGATGGTAAGGCGGCCTTTTCATTCTCTTCGATAATCCCAGTGGGTTTGGTCAGGCGCCTTCGGCCGCAGTCGATGACGACTGCAGACTCTCTTCCCGCATCGCCTCGACTTTATCCGCCATCGCCCATTTCAGCTTTTCGATGCCTTCACCAGTGACGGCGGAAATCGGAAATAGGTCGAGTTTTTTCTTCTTGCAGTATTGCTTCAGTTTGGCGAGTTTGTCTTTGTTGGCTGCGTCGATTTTCGAGGCGACCATGATCATCGGCTTTTCCGCGAGATGCGCGGCGAAGCTGTCGAGTTCGCCAAGAATGACCTCGACGTCTTTCACGACATCGGGCCGACCGCTTGCATCGGACACGTCGACGAGATGAACGAGAAGTCGCGTGCGCTCGATGTGGCGCAGGAACTGCATGCCGAGGCCCGCACCTTCGTGGGCGCCCTCGATCAGGCCAGGAATATCCGCAACCACGAAGCTGATTTCTTCTTTCTTGTCGCCGACCGCGACGACGCCAAGGTTCGGCTGCAGGGTCGTGAAGGGATAGTCAGCAATTTTGGGTCGAGCCGCGGAGATTCGCGAGATCAGCGTGGATTTGCCCACGTTGGGATAGCCGACGAGACCGACATCCGCGAGAAGCTTGAGTTCAAGACGAAAGACGCGCTCCTCCCCGGGGCGTCCGTCTTCGTGCTCACGAGGAGCCTGATGCGTGGAGGTCGCGAAGCGCGCATTGCCGCGGCCGCCACGCCCGCCATGCGCGATGACGATCCGCTCGTCGGGCTTGGAAAAATCCCAGACTTTGTCGCCGGTCTCTTCGTCGTAGACGATCGTACCGACCGGAACTTTCAGAGTGACGTCGACACCTTCGCGTCCGGTTTTGTTGGAGCCTTCGCCGTGGCGTCCGCGCTCGGCTTTGTATTCCGGATTGAAGCGGAAGTGGACGAGCGTGTTGTGGCGCTCGCTGGACTCCATGATGACGTCGCCACCTTTGCCGCCGTCGCCGCCCGAGGGACCACCGCGCGGAACGAATTTTTCGCGACGAAAGGCAAGGCATCCGTTGCCGCCATCGCCGGCCTTCACTCGAATTGTTGCTTCATCGATGAACATGGGAGAGCAGGTATCAGGGTTTGGGTCTTAGGTGTCAGGAAAAATGTTTCTCGTTTTGACAGGCTTTTGCCAGCAACCAAGGACCGATGATCCAACCACAAAAACAATAGCCCCTTAAACCCAGGGGCTAGTAGATGGAGGGACGGGCGTTCTCGCCCGTCGTTGCCAAGTTAGTTCTTCGCCGCTTCGACCGGCTCGATCATCACGTACTTGCCCATCGAGCCGCGGTCTTTGAAGACGATGCGCCCGCTGATCTTGGCAAAGAGCGTGTCGTCTTTGCCGCGGCCGACGTTGAGCCCGGGCTTCACACGGGTGCCGCGCTGGCGCACGATGATGGTTCCGCCAGGAACGACCTGTCCGCCGAACGCCTTAAATCCGAGCCGCTGCGCATTCGAATCGCGGCCATTTCGTGAGCTGCCTAATCCTTTTTTATGTGCCATATAGAAACACTTCCCAGTTCTCGGTTGTCAGTTGTCGGTCAAAAAACATGCCAGAATATCCGCGCTTCTCGTACCTCACCGCAATTCCGGCGACACGCTACTTTTTCTTCTTGGCGGGCGCCTTTTTGGCAGCGGCTTTCTTCGCAGCCTTTTTCTTGGCAGAGCCCTTGGGCGCAGCGTCTTTCGTTTCTTCGGCCGCGGCCGCTTTCTTTGGCTTTGGCTCTTTCTTGGGGAGTTCGGGCGCCTTGAACGACTGGCCGTCGAAGGCGATCTCGGTGATGCGCACCGCGCTGAACGCCTGCCGATGTCCGCGCAGCTTCTTGTACTGCTTTTTGCGCTTGTAATGAAAGACGAGAATTTTGGCGCCGCGGCCTTCTTCCACTACCTGGCCGACTACGCGCGCTTCCGACTGTGGACGAGCAATCTCGCCTTCCGAACCGGAGACCGCCAACACATCGTTGAACTCAACCTCGCCCTCGGTGCCAGTCCCGAGCTTCTCCACACGGATTACATCGCCGGGCGCCACCCGGTATTGCTTACCGCCGGCGCGGATGACCGCGTACATACCTTCGCCTCCGAAAAATCGCTCTCCGCGCACACGGGCGCTGGAAGCAGACCCAATAATTTCTAGATGCTTGCTGTGTTTTTCCGCGCAGCGTTTTCTCAGCCACGGCGGGCGGCCCAGAACGGGTCCGCGGATACAGGCAAACTCAACTATTTTAGCGTTTTAGGTGGAAATCGGTCAAACCAAAAGCGGCAAGCTTCCGGCTGGGTAGACTTTGATGACGCAACTAAACCTACCACGGAGTCACGGAGGCACCGAGAGCTTCAGGGAAATTGGGTGGACGTTCCCAAGGCCCATGGGGAGATCCTAAAGGCCACCGTGAGCATCCAGAGCTCCGCCAACCTCCGAAAATCCACACTCCCGCTTTCCTCCGTGTCTCCGTGCCTCTGTGGTGGGTTTGGGCCGTGCTTTGTGCGACAATGCGTCGCCAATTCTGGAGGAGATGCACGATGCGATCCAAAACTTACCGTTTCATGTTGTTGACACTCGCCCTTGCGGCCACGTTGAGTTTCGCGGACACAAAGAAACCGATGTCGAAACCTGCGAGCGGCGCGCCTGACAAAGCCCTGTTGCAAAAGATCTGGGATGGTTGGAGCACGCTCGATCCGTCGAATGTGGCCGAGTATTACGCAACCGGGCCACACACGTTCTTTGACATCGCGCCGCTGAAGTACTCGAGTTGGGACGAGTACAAGGCGGGTGTCGTGAAGGAACTGGCCGACTACAAAGCCGCCAAGTTCACGCTGAACGATGACGCTGAGATTCACCCGGCGGGGCAGTACGCATGGGTGACTGCAACAGTGAAGGACGACATGACTCAGAAGTCCGGCAAGCGCGAGATGGGGAACTTCCGCTGGACCGCCGTCTTCGAGAAACAGGACGGAAAGTGGGTCATCGTGCACGAACACGTGTCGGCGCCGATCCAGTAGAGGCTGCTTTCATCGGTGTGCCAGGTTAGCGTCCAAAGAACGGACGCGAACCTGGGGCAGCCAGTACAAAGCTGGCCGGACAGCTGATCGCTACGCGGTTCCTTACACGTACGCCTTCACGAAGAAGTAAACCGTCATCCCACTGCCAGTAAGCAGCACGAACGTCCGCACCCACGCCTGGGGCAGTTTCTGCGAAAAGTGCGCAGCGCTATAGCCGCCGAGCGTCGCGCCCACAGTCATCAGAATCGCTTGCGGCCACACGATCGCGCCCTTGGCAATGAACGTAATCAGCGCCACGCCATTGATGACCGCCCCCAGCAAAATCTTCAGCGCGTTCATCGTGTGAATGTCGGTCATGCCCAAGGCCGCGAGCATGGCGAGATTCATGATCCCCACTCCCCCGCCGAAATAGCCGCCATAAACCGCGACGAACAATTCAAAGATCGACGCCCCCACGAGCGCCGCCGTTGACGTGTCGTGAGCCAGGCCCGACCCTCGTCCGCGGCTGAGCTTTTTTCCGAAAGCGAAGAGCAGCGTGGCACCCAGCATCAGCCAGGGCAGCACCTTCATAAAAGTATTCGCCGGCGTGCCGAGAAGCAGGAATGCGCCAACCAGCCCCCCGATCACGCTGGTCGAGATCAGAGGGATCATCACGCGTCTCGAAAGCTGGTAGCGTCCGCGGTACGCCCCACCGCTGGCGGTGGTCCCGACCCACAGCGCAAAGGTGTTCGTCGCGTTCGCGGGGATCGGAGGAACTCCAGTGAACAGAAGCGCGGGAAATGCCACGAAACTGCCGCCACCGGCGACGGCGTTGAGGGCGCCACCCACCATCCCGGCGACGAAAAGCACGATAGCAGTATGAAACGGCAAGCAGTAGGTGTACCAGAAACACCGAGAGTCTGTCAGCCGAATACCACGAAAGTCACCCGTCGACGGGACATACTAACTGCCTGATAAATAAAGCGTTGCCGGCGTGATTAAAGTCACAGCCACCCTGTGATAAGCCCGTTAGTCTTGCCTCGAAAGGCAAGCTCATGGGAACGCAACTTCATACCGACGTCACCGTGCCTTCTGACTCGATTCTGGCCACGCTGCCCCCAAAGTCCGTTCAGGCGAAAACCAAGAAGAAACTGCTCCGGCGAACCGACCGCGACCACTCGCAGAATTTGCGCCGCGGCTATCAGGCCTTCTTCCTTATCCTCAACGCGTGGCTGGGAGTGCAATTCTACTTCTGGGTACGCCATTTCGAGACCAGCGGGCAATCCGTATTTGTAAGCCGGCCGGCCGGCGTCGAAGGCTGGCTCCCAATCGCCGGCATGATGAACCTGAAGTATTTTCTGGCGACCGGACATGTGCCACCACTGCATCCGGCGGCGATGTTTTTGTTGGTCACGTTTCTGTCGATTGCATTCCTTTTTCGCAAGGCATTTTGCAGCTGGCTATGTCCAGTGGGAACGGTTTCCGAGTATCTCGGAAAACTGGGAAAGAAGTTGTTGGGATGGAACTTTCATCTAGCGCGTTGGGCCGACATCCCTCTGCGCGGGCTGAAATATCTGTTGCTCGGATTCTTCGTGTGGGCCGTGTCGAGTATGTCGGCGAATGCCATTGCCGCGTTCATGCGCAGCCCTTATGGCATCGTGGCCGACGTAAAGATGCTGAATTTCTTCCGCTTCATCGGACAGACGGGCTTGATCGTACTTGGCGTTCTGGTGGTCGCATCGGTGCTGGTGCAGAACTTCTGGTGCCGCTATCTATGCCCATACGGCGCGCTGCTCGGACTTGCTTCGCTGTTCAGTCCGATGCGCATCCGGCGTAACACCGCGACGTGCATCGATTGCGCGAAGTGCGCGAAGGCCTGTCCTTCGTCGTTGCCCGTCGACAAGCTGGTGACCATTAAGTCCGCCGAGTGCACGGGATGCCTGGAATGCGTTGCGGTATGCCCCGCCGAGGGTGCCCTGCAGATGTCGCTTCCGCAGATGATTACGGCGCATGCACCAAAGGCCGGGCGGATGCCGACATGGGCGTTCGCAGCCGGGGTCGCTATGTTGTTCCTCGGGATTGTGGGCTTCGCGAAGACGGAGGGCTACTGGAAGTCGGACATTCCGCAGGCGGTCTATCGGCAGATCGTGCCGCACGCGAACGAAGCGAGTCATCCGATGCCGGGAGATCCGGCGCTGCAAGAGTGACCTGGAGCTGACGCTGACCGGCGGTGTCCTGTCCCTATGGGCTCGGAAATCTCGCCGTGACTGCTACCCCCGAACTCAGCCTGCCTTGCGAAACGTGAGGTTCACGCGGGATGTACCGAAGGCGGGATGGTGACCTGGCTTGAGCGGCATGACCCCGTGATAGCGGAGCCGGGCTGGCCCGCCCCACACGACAACATCACCGTGTACGAGTGGCACACGCTGTGCCTTGTCGGCCCGATTCAGGCCGCCGAAAGCAAACGTTGCAGGGATCCCGAGCGAGACCGAAACGATCGGAGCGGCGAAATCGCGCTCGTCCTTGTCCTGATGGAAGGAGAGTTTGGCGCCTGCATCGTAGCGATTGATGAGGCAAGCGTCGGGAGAGAAATTGGCGAATCCCGCTTCTTCGGCTGCAGTTCGGGCGAGGCGCAGAAAGCTGGCGGGCATTGCGGGCCAAGGCTTGCGGGTTTCGGGATCGATGGGATCATAACGATAACCGGAACGATCCGTGACCCAGCCGAGTGAGCCGCAGTTCGTCATCGCAACCGACATGCGGAAGCCGCCGGGCGCAATCATGTGGCGGAACGGAGAGATCGCAGTGACTTCCTGCACCGCGTCCAGCACCGCGCTTTCTTCCGGGAGCGCGAAACCAGGCAACACGAACGCTCCGTCAGCCAGTTCTTTCTTTTGACGATCCGGGCTGCCGGCGTCCTCGAACAAATTCATTGTCATTACAGATCCTACTTTGCGTCATGAAAGATGATGCCGAGGGTGTAGCGATGTCCGGAACGCAAGCGGCTGACGCCGTGCCTCATGTTGACGCGATAGAAGCCACGCGAGCCCTTGACGGGGCGATGATGAACCGCGAAGGCCACAGCGTCTCCCTGACGAAGAGAAACGACTTCGGCTCGCGACTGCATGCGCGGACGCTGCTCGGTCAGCACGAATTCTCCGCCAGTGAAGTCTTTGCCTGGCTCTGATAGCAAGATCGCCACCTGGATTGGAAAAACATGCTCGCCGTAGAGATCCTGATGCAGACAATTGTAGTCACCTTCGGAGTACTTGAGCAGCAGAGGCGTCGGCTTCTCCTGGCCATCGTTGTGGCAGCGCTTGAGGAAGTCCGCGTGTTGCTCGGGATATTGGACGTCAATCGCCATTCCGTCGTTCCAGCGATTGGCAACGGGCGCAAGGTTTGGATATAAGGCAGTGCGCAGCGAGGCGATCGGCTCCGGAAGCGGATAGGCGAAGTACTTATATTCGCCGCGTCCGAAACCGTGTCGTGCCATGACGACGCGGCTGCGGAAAAATTCGTCATTCGAATATAACTCCGCCAGAGTACGGCATTCCTGCGGCGACAAAAGGTGTTCAAGAACCGCCGCCCCGTTACCATCGAGGTCGCGCGCGAGCCGATCCCCATCGACTGATTGGACACGCCTGGTTGTGCTTGGAGTCCGGCTTTCGCCTGTCGCAGATAACATCGATTTTACTGGCCCCTCTCTGTCGCCACTCCTGAAAATCTACCGAATGGCGCAAGGGCACAACACTCCAATTCTTGCGGTCAAACCGCAACGTGGCCGAAGTCGCGTTCGACAGTCTTGCACTATTTGATTTCCGTTTGCTGGCTGGCGACGCATTGCCACGTGCCGCCTGCCATGTGCACCCAGGTGTCAGTCCAGCGTTCGTGGATGTGTACTTTGTGATCGCCAACCTGTCCTTTGCCGGTCCAGAGTCCGGTCGCGATGGCGACCTGGCCGTAGACGATGACTTTCACGTCGCTGATTCCGTAGTCGTCCCAGTTCCCCGGCTTCACGTGCGCAAGAAGTTCGTCTTTGGTCGCAAGCTTTCCATCGGTGCCGATGGTGATGAACCGGTCGGCGAGCATGGGCGCGACAATCTCGGCTTGACCAACTTTCTGTGCAGCAGCCCACTTGGACTCGAGATCAGTGATGGCCTTCTCAACTATCGACGCATCCTGCGCAAAACCTCGAAGCGCGCTCATTGAGGCCAGCAAAAGAACTCCGACAAGCGACAGCACTCGATCCATGACATTCTCCATGCGCGGCAATGTAACAAGGAAGACGTACAGGCGCAAAGGACGCAATAAAAAAGGGCGGCGCGATGCCGCCCCTGGACTAGGTCACAATTTGCTTACTGGCAACCCGTGAATGTCAGGGTACTGGCAGTCACCGGCATACCCGCGACAACCACCAGCGGCGCATTTGAGCTGGTTTGATTGGTCTGCATTTCTGAGGGACTGCAATCCGACTGGCCGGCCGATCCCGGCACAAATGCGAGTGCGTCGACGGTATAAGCAACGGATCCCGGCGCGGGACCCGCCGGCGTCTGATTCGCACTGGCCATGAACGCGCCAACGCTCGGATTCGCGGCGGGAACAGCCAATGTGTAATTCGCGCAATCGGTGTTCATCGGACATCCAGCGCCGGGTGTGGTTGAAACTGTAGCCGTCGCCATGGACTGCACGGGCAGAGGAACAGTGATCATGACGGGCACGTTGTTCACGGTGATCGACTGCAGCGCTGAGACGGAAAGGTCCGCCGCGGTCGCAGCGCTTCCCGTTGACGTGGTGACCATGCCAGTGATCGAGGCGGGTGCCGGTGCGGGTGTCAGGGGTACGGTGCCCAACGTATCGCCGGGCTGAACGCCGGTGATGACCGTGGCCGCATAGATGGCCCCCGCACCGTTCACCGCCGTGACGACGAGGTCATACGTCCCAGCCGGCAACGGACAGAAAGAGAAGCCGCCTGTCGAATCCGCAACGGTCTCCATAAACACACGATCGACTCCATTGGCGTCCTTCTGTTCGATGGCGACGACAGTGGTTCCTCCGATGATCGCCTGCGTCGTGACGCCATCGATCACCGTTCCGCTGATTGAGGTGGAAGACGACTGGAGCATCACCTCACCCGCGTGCATTACCGGCTTGAGTCGATATTTACCGTTGCCTTGAGCGACGATGGATGCACACGCATCAAAGTCGAGATTGAGATCCTTGTTGTCGCCCGAAGCGACCGTGAATTTTCCGCCCGCAATCTGCCCGGAGGGAATCTTGATACCCGTCTGTGACTCCGAAGAAAGTTGCAGGGTTTGTGGAGTGTTGCTGGGATCGCTGGTCAGCGTCACGCAGTTTGCGCTCCCGGCACATCTGTCATTAGCCACCGCGGACCCATTCGACGCCAGCAAAATGCGGATCTGTTGATACGATCCGGGCTTGATTCCAGTGGAGCCGAGTTGTGCCAGAAAGCATTGGTTCGCGACGCCGAGCAGATCCACCTGCACAGGATTCTTTGACAAGCTAGGTGTCAGATCTACCCAACCCGGATCATTGTCGGGCGCCGTCGCGCTTTGATGAATGAGAACGTCGGTGACCGTGACGTAGATATGACTGAATGGGCCCTGCGGCGAAGCGCAGGTAGCGGGGTCACTTAAGCTCACCTGCACCATGGCCGAAGCTGTAGAGTTGCTATTGCTCGAGCATCCCGCCAGCGTAAAGGCGATGGCTGCCACCAGCGCGAGCGAACACACCAAACATGCGTAAGCACGCATTGGATTCCCCCTCCGGACTCGGTCGTCGGTGTGAAAATCTGTGCTCTTCAGCATGTGAAATCGGGCCGGAAGATAGGAAGACGCCCCGGCCCGGATGCACAAAGAGCACTCCGGATGCCGTTTTGGCCGGCCTGAGATCCCCAAGGCGACCAGTCGCTTAGCAACATGCTTTGAGGCCCGTCGATTCGGAAGCGAGTCCTAGCTTGGTAGTTCTTACCTGCTGCGCGAGCGTGTCGGATGCGTTCAAAAATCCTGACGCCGTGATCTGGCCTGACGCAAGAGCGCAGCCAGAGCCGAGTTTGGTACGCAGCAGCAAGGCAAGGAGAGGTTGTGCGAAGCGTGCAAGGGCGGACTCCACGGTCCGCCCTCAGCACGGATTACTGAATCAGCGTACCGCCATTGGTCGGCTCATCTGGTGGGATCACCACCGCCGCTGCAACGCGATCCCCTGGCTCGAGACTCAGTAGGCGAACCCCCTGCGCCGAGCGGCCCGACTCGCGAATCGTCTTCGAGTCCATGCGGATGATTTTCCCATACTGGCTGATAAGCATCACCTGCGAGTCTTCGGAGACTTGAGCAATGGTGGCTACTTTGCCATTGCGTTCGGTCGTCTTGACGTTGATCACACCCTTGCCGCCGCGGTTGGTGAGACGGTATTCGTCGGCAGGCGTGCGCTTGCCATAGCCGTTCTCGGTCACGGAGAGGATCAGGGAGCCTTTCACGGGCACGAGATCGGCAACCTCTTCGACAGGGACGCCTTCGGAGGTGGCAGCGGTACCCGCAACAGGCGCCGCACCTTTTGCTTGATCCACGGCCGCGGGCGTACCGGGCTTCGGCGTGGTTGCCATGCCGACGATGTAGTCCTTCTCGGCCAGGTTCATGCCGCGCACGCCGGTAGCGTTGCGGCCCATGGAGCGGACATCGTCTTCCTCGAATCGGACGGCTTGCCCTTCATGCGAAGCCAGGAAGATGATCTGCTGGCCGTCGGTCAGAGTTGCGGCGACCAGTTCATCTCCAGCCTCGATGTTGATGGCGATGATGCCGATGGAGCGTACATTGGAGAAGTCCTTGAGCTCGGTCTTCTTCACTGTGCCGTTGCGCGTGGCGAAGAAAACATACTTCCCCGCTTCCTCCAGGTTACGGACGGCGAGCATGGTGCGTATCGTTTCGCCGGCCTGCAACGAAACGAGGTTTCCGATGTGCTTGCCCTTGCCGGCAGGACCCACGTCGGGTATTTCGTAAACCTTCAGCCAGTACACGCGGCCTGCACTGGTGAAGAAGAGGATGTAGGCATGGGTAGACGCGATGAAAAGCTGCTCGACGAAATCCTCGTCGCGCGTCTTCATGCCGGTGCGTCCGGTGCCTCCGCGACGCTGCATGCGGTACGTCGAGATCGGCGTCCGCTTCAGGTAACCGGAGTGGCTGACCGTCACGGCCACCTGCTCATCGGCGATAAGGTCCTCGAGATGAATCTCTGCGGCCTCGTCTTCGATGATGGTCTTGCGCGCATCGCCGTATTGCTTCTTCACCTCTTCGAGTTCTTTCACGATCACACTGCGCAGCTTCTTCTCCGAACCCAGAATTGACTGGTATTCCGCGATGCGTTCGCGCGTCTCTTTCAACTCGTTCGAGATTTCGTCGATCGAGAGCCTAGTCAAGCGGTGCAGTTGGAGTTCGAGGATCGCGTCCGCTTGCTTCGCGGTGAACGGCTTCTCGGGATCCAGCTTGGGTGCGCGTCCCGTGGTATTGATATCGATCTTCTTGCCGCCGAAGTAGGCGACAAGGTTCTCGCGGGCATCGGCGCGGTTCGCGCTGCCGCGAATGATGACGATCACATTGTCGAGATGATCGAGCGCCGTCAGGTAGCCTTCGAGGATGTGCTCGCGGTCCTGCGCCTTGGCGAGCAGATACGCGGTGCGGCGCCGCACGACATCGACGCGATGCTCGATGAAGTACTGAATCGCCGGGATCAGGCCCATTTCGCGGGGCTGCCCGTGCGCAATCGCCAGCAGGATCATGCTGAAGCTCTGCTGCATTTCGGTGTGTTTGAAGAGCTGGTTCAGGATGATCTGCGGTTCGGCACCGCGCTTGAGCTCGATCACGATGCGCATGCCTTCGCGGTCGCTTTCGTCGCGAACGTCGGAAATGTCGTCAATGACTTTGTCGTTGACCAGGTCGGCGATGCGCGCCACCAGCCGCGACTTGTTCACCTGGAAGGGAATTTCGGTGACGACAATGGCTTGCTTGTCTTTGGTGAGAGTCTCGATCGCGGCCTTGGAGCGCATCATGAAGCGGCCGCGGCCCGTCTTGTAGGCCTCGAGAATTCCCGCGCGGCCATGGATGATGCCGGCAGTCGGGAAGTCCGGACCCTGTACGAACTTCAGAATCTCGGGCAGGGTTGCGCTGGGATTGTTTACTAGCGTGATGGTGGCGTCGACAATCTCGGTGAGATTGTGCGGTGGAATCTTCGTGGCCATGCCGACGGCGATTCCGTCGGAGCCATTCACCAGCAAGTTCGGAATGCGCGTAGGCAGAACGTCGGGTTCGCGTTCGCTGCCGTCGTAGTTTGGACGGAAGTCGACGGTTTCTTTCTCGAGATCCTCCAATAGCGCAGTCGCGACCTGCGCCAGTTTGGCTTCGGTATAACGATCGGCAGCCGGCGGATCGCCATCTACGGAACCGAAGTTCCCTTGCCCGAAGACCAGCGGATAGCGCATGCTCCAGGTCTGCGCGAGGCGGACGAGAGCGTCATACACGGCGAGATTGCCGTGCGGATGGTATTTGCCCATCACGTCGCCGACGATGCGGGCGCACTTACGCGTGGCACGGTTGGGCTGCAGGCCCATCTGCTGCATCGTGTAGAGAATGCGGCGATGCACGGGCTTCAATCCGTCACGCACGTCAGGCAGCGCGCGGCCGATGATCACCGACATCGAATAGTCGAGGTACGACCGGCGCATCTCATCTTCGATGTTGACGGGTTGAATGTTCAGGGCACCGGGCCCACCGCCGCCTTCGCCGCCTGGTGGTGGAGTCAATGGGAGTTCTGGGTTCTTATCGTCTGCCATAAAGCAGCTTTTGGCTCCTAGCTGTTAGCTCTCCGCTTGCGCAACGCAGGCACAGATCTCCCGTTCGATGACAGGATCGTCCGCTTCCTTTTCGAGCCCGGCTGTGAAGATCGCAGAACAGAGCTAAATGATTGCATTTACAGGAAGTTAGTAGGCCTTAACGTACCCATGATTATATCATGAGAGGGGCGTTTTCTGGGGGCAAGTATCGAGCCCAAAGATGATCAAAGCGGTACGCTACCAAACGCGAATTCTGGAGTGTTTGCATGGACGATTTGACTGGAAAAGTGGCGCTCGTGACCGGCGCGAGTCGAGGCATCGGAGCGGCTTCGGCGATTGCGCTGGCGGAGGCCGGATGTGATGTTGCCGTGAACTATAGAACGCGCGGCGATGAGGCAGAGGCGGTCTGTGAACAGATACGCGCGGCGGGGCGACGTGCATTTGCCGTTTGCGCCGATGTGTCTCGGACCAAAGAGGCTCAGAAGATGGCAGCCTTGGTGGCAGGTGAACTTGGCGTGGTTAGCGTCCTTGTGAATAACGCCGGCGTCGCGCGTTCGCAGAAGATCGAAGACATCACCGAGGACGACTGGAACGAGATCATCGACGTGAATCTGAAATCGACCTTCATGGTGACCCAGGCTGTGCTGCCGGGAATGCGCTCGCAGAAATGGGGACGCGTCATCAATCTCTCTTCCGTCGCGGCACAGACTGGAGGCGTGGTCGGGCCGCACTACGCTGCGTCGAAAGCAGGCATGATTGGGCTGACGCACTCGCTCGCGAATCTGATGGTGAAGGAAGGAATTACAGTCAACGCGATTGCGCCTGCTTTGATCGCGACCGAGATGGTGACGTCGAACCCAAAGGCCAATCCCGAGATCATTCCCGTCGGCTACTTTGGCGCGGTCGACGACGTGAGTTCAGTGGTCGCTCTCCTGGCGCAGAACGGCTACATCACTGGTCAGACCATCAACGTCAACGGAGGGTGGTACTTCAGCTAAGGGCTCTTAAGGTCGCGCAGAGCGGTTGGTCCGGTCTGCGGTTGCGTCTCAGTCAGCTGCCGCGGTCAGTCGATTCGATGCCTTTCCCCTGGCTGCCGACTTCCCCTCGATCAACATGCCCGCGAACAGCGCGCTCGCAAGGGAAAGCAGTGCGCACGAGCAGGCGACCACGCGAAACGCAAAGATAAAGGCGGCCGACACGTCGGCTTTCACTTCCTGCGCTTGAACGGCATCGAGGCGGCGCGGAATATCAATCCCAGCCAGCTTGGTCCGATTCGCCTGCATCTCGTTGCGCACCTCGGCTGAGACTTCCAGACTGGCAAGCTTGTGGTCGAGGCGAGACGCGAAAGCCTGCACCATCACGATTCCGAACACGGCAATCGCCAGCAGACTTGCAACGCGGGCAACCGCATTGTTAATCCCCGAAGCCGCACCGGCGTGGTTCTGGTCAACCGCTCCCATCACGACAGTTGTGAGAGGAGCGACGCTTACGGCCATCCCAAAACCGAGGATCAGAAACGCCGGAAAGAACGTAGCCCAGTACGATCCACCGATAGAGGGCACAGCAAAAAGCACGAAGCCGGTGGCGGCGATCACCGGCCCCACGATTAGGGGCAGCTTCGAACCGTACCGGGTCACGAGTCCTCCCGACCAGCGCGACAGGAAAAACATGAGCAGTATCAGCGGAAGAGCTGCTGCGCCGGCAGCGGTCGCGGAATATCCCTGCACCTGAATCAGATTCATCGGGAAGATGAAAAAGAAAATGCCGAGCGCGGAGTAAAGAAACAGCGTGAGAAGATTTGCGCCCGAAAACGTGCGTGAGCGAAACAGCTTAAGCGGGACCATTGGCGACTCGGCGCGCCGCTCCACGAGCGGGAACGACAATAGGCACAGAACCGCCACAAGCAAGCTGGCTACAACTCTCGGGTGTCCCCAGCCAAGCTGCGGCGATTCGATGAGCCCGTAGATGAGCGTGCCGAGGCCAACGGTGACAACAAACGCTCCGAGATAGTCGAGGCGTTTCGCCTCCGAACCGCGGCTTTCAGGAACGTGCCACAGCGAAATCGCGACAACTGCCGCGGCGAGGGGCACATTGATCAAGAAGATCCAGCGCCAGGACGCATGCTGGATCAGCCATCCGCCAAGGACGGGACCAAGCGCGGTGGTAATTGCTGAGAAGCCGGACCATGTACCGATCGCACGACCGCGCTCTTCTTGCGGAAACGACGCGCTGATGATCGCAAGGCTGCCTGGGGTGAGAAACGCTGCGCCCAAACCTTGCATAGCCCGAGCCGCGATCAACTGCTGGATGGTTTGCGCCAGCCCGCATGCGATCGACGCTAATGCAAAAAGAACGATACCTGAAAGAAAGACCTTGCGCCGGCCGAACAAGTCTCCAGCGGCGCCGCCGGCCAGAATCAACGCTCCCAGCAGAAGGCCGTACGACTCGACGACCCATTGCACGTCGATGACTGTGGCATTGAACGTCGCCTGCAGGGCGGGCAGCGCAACGTTCACGACAGTGCTATCGATGAACGCCATGCTGGTACCGAGAATGGCAGCGGCGAGGATCCACGGCCCGGATTGCGGCGCACACGGCGCGCCACCTGCACCGGAACGCATTGCCGCTTCGTCGCAGGGAGGCTTCATGCAGGAGTTAAGGATGCAGTCAGAGCGGGCGAGGGTTCGGCGGAAAAACAATTTCTGGGAAGTGGGTCCGTCGCGAGGTTCGGCTGCGCCTTAGTTTGCTCAGGATGCCAAAGAAAAACGGGTGTGACAGACGGCGGAATGCCTGGCGCTACAAGGAATCTACGGCCTTGTGATCACTTCGTTCGGCGCGTTCGGCAGACGAAAATGCACACCGCGCTCCCGATTGGCCTGCAGGGTCGCGGGTACGTCGAGATCGGCGAGCAAGATCTTTTTCGACCACGAGCCGCTCGTCCAGTAATCGCCGCGTGAATAAATCACGCCAGAAATGATCGAATAATCGCTCGACTCCTCGCGATGACCGTCGCGAAAGACAAACACCGCCGGAGCCTCTTCGACGGCCGTGGGAGAGGCGAACGATGTGGCATTCGCCTTCGAGGAAACGGCGCTATCGGCGGACGAAGCCACGTTCGCGGAGTTCGACTGAGGATTGGAGACCTCGCCCGTCGCGTGGCGGATGTAGCGGTCCCCTTGCAACTCGATCATCACAGGCACGATCGGTTTGGGTTCCTCAAAGGCCGCTCTCTGTTGCGGAGCCGACGGCCCCTGGATCACGTAGACCTGCGGCGCCTGTTCTCCATTCGAATAGTAGTCGTCGGCCCAAAACGGCGTTCCCAAATACAGGCTTGCGGGAAACGATCGATGATGTCCGTTCCCAGGGAATCCGTTATGTGGTGAGGAAGGCGCGAGAACGGGAAATCCGTTATGACCGCCGCGTTGCGCAACGCCGGGCGTCGCCAAGATTGAAACGGCAAAGGCGACGCTCCAGAGATATCGCGGCATAAAGGAATTTAGTTCGCGCCCGGTAGCGCAGGAAGTTTGAAATCTACACCTTGGTCGTCGTTGGCCTTCTCCGTTGCGGGAACGTCCAGATCAGCCAGCGCAACTTTCTGGCGATGTCCCGGCGTCAGATCGAACAGGTTCGACCCAACGATCGCGTAATTGCCAACCTCGAGTTTGTGCCCATCTTTGAAAACGAGAATGGTGTCGGGCTCGCGCGCGATCGGCGCTGCCGGCGGATCGGGAGCAGGGTCCTTTTGCGCTTCCATCGGTGGATCCGGCGGGCGGGGCACAAACGCTTTGGGCCGCTCTGTGACGAAGTCATCCGAATACGTCCCTGAGCCACGCCGGTCGAAGATCGTGGGCCCGCCTTGGTACTCTTCGGGATCCTCCGCGTCCGCCGAATCGGCTGGCGCGTCATCGTACCCATTCATCGCCGGGTAGTACGGGATGAAGTACGGGTACAGGTAAACCTGGCCGTGACGATGGTCCGGTGGACGATGATTCTCGGGATGGTGCACGCCGGGCTGATGAATTCCCCCCGGGTGCCGCGCAGTCCAGCCATTCGGACCCAGCGACGTCACACCAGGCGCGACGCCATGAAAGCCGGGCTTCCCCCCAAAGCCATACGACGTCACGGACGGAGGAACACCATTGAATCCCTGATGATTTCCGAAGTTGAAACAGGTCACGCAGGGGGCAGTGCCGTTGACCTGTGCACTTGCCGAAAGTGCGGCGAGCAGGACTACAGAGATTCCAACTACCAGGGCCCAACGCATGGGCAGATGATACGCCTGTTTGACGCGCATACGACGTCTCCAATTTGTTAGATGGCGCGAACGAAGGTTTCGTTCTCTCAACTTCAGAACGGTGCCGGCGCATGGTAATGCAGGTAACCCTTTGCAATCGGGAGAGGTCTGGTTCAGACGAAAAATTGTCGGCCTAAGTGCTTCGTCCGGCTGGATTTATAAAATTAGCAGCTATCCCGTTGCCGGCCTGGCCACGGGGCCTGGCATAGAAGCGACGGGTGGGTCAGCCGACCCTCAGCAGTTCGCTGAGGCTCCAAAGACCATACGCCATGAGGAGTCCGAAGACGGACGCCACCACCAGAGCGCGGTTCTTCGACTCGAGCATATCGGCGCAGATTCCCGCCACGAATACAAAGAGAAACGGCAGCGCCACCAACTGGAATCCCAATCCCTGGTAATGCGGGGTCGCGACGCCAAGTACCAGGAAGATCACCGACACCAACAGAGGCGCCGTGTTGCCGAAATAGCGCGCCCTTGGCCACGCGGCGTAGATGGTTACGGCTACCGGTAGCGCGAGCGTGAGCGCAGGGCTGCCTTGTCCCAGTTGGACGAGAAGTTCGCGATACGCACCTGGCATCGAAAAAGCCTCCCAGGTGAAGCCGAGCCAGCTCGCGTGGGTCATGCCACGCCAGAATTCCGAGGGGTGAAAGAAATATGCCGCAAACAAAATCACGAGTGCGATCACGCAGGCCGCGGCCCAAATCGCAATCGCCGCGCCCCGACGTGTCGGCGCCAGATAGAGCATGCACGCCAGCCCGATCGGCACCACCACGATCAAGGAAAATTGGGAACCGATCGCGAGCGCGAGCGAGACGGCCAGCAATGCAATTCGCCGCCAGTTCCATAGCACGACTTCGCGCGGCGCATACAAAGTGTGGGCCACCGCGATGCTGGTGAAGACCGCGCCGAATGCTCCCCAGGCCGCTCCGGTCTCCGGTTCCGCGAACCACACCGACGCCGCGCGGATGATCCCCGGCGAAAAGCAGTAGAGCGTCAGCGCGATGTATCCGCCCTCGTTGCCGTACAGGCGGCGTGCCACGTACCATACCGAAGCTCCCAGCATCACGCCAAATAACAAAAATGGCGCGCGCGCCAGCCATCCCCAATACCACAGCGACTCCGACTGAAAGTTTCCTGGCCAGATCAGCAGCGGCGCCGACGAAATCAGATACCAAAGCGCGGAGTGATCGGGATCAACGCCGTCGTTGTCGCGAATGCGCGGCGGAGGACCGGGGGCGAACGTCGAGTGCGGATCGGGCAGTTCGCTGGTCTCCGGCGTCGAATGCCAGCGTTGCACGCCGGCGTTGATGCGATACCATTCGCGCAGGTCCATCTCTCCGACCCGCAGGCTGCGGCTTACCAGCCAAACGCACTGAGCGAGAAAGACGAGCAACAGCGTTCCTGCGATGTATTGTGGCTTTCCAGCCCGTTCACGCATGGAAAAATCGATCTCTGAGGCGAGCGAGTGTTTTACCATGACGAGGACCAGTCCTGCTGAAAGTTCCTGATGAACAATCCGGTTCCTCCGCCGTCGTTATCGCCTGAAGAGAAAACACCGGACCCTTTGGCCCCGGCGGCCGCAACTCTCCCCAATCCCCCAAAAAGCTTGCCGGAACAGATCTTTCAAGGGCCGGACGGCCTGCGTGTCGTATGGCGGATTCTGCTGTATCTCGGTGTGTTTGCCGCAGTGGCTTACGCCCTGTTTTGGCTTGGCAGGTCGTTCTTCCCGGACATCACCTCAGGCGTGGGTCGCTTCTGGCAGGAAATGTATGGAGAAGCCGCGTGGTTGATCGGTGCGCTGGCGCCCGCGTTTCTCATGGCGAGTATCGAAGGCCGGTCGTTTGATGACTACGGCCTTCCCCGCAAGCAGGCGTTCGGGCAACTGTTTTGGACCGGCGCTGGGTGGGGAATTCTTTCCATGGTGGTTTTATTGCTGCTGCTGCGTGGAGCGCACGTTTTCTCCTTCGGACATCTCGCACTCCACGGCGCGCGCATCTGGAGATTCGCATTCTTCTGGGGCATGTTCTTCCTACTGGTCGGACTATTTGAGGAGTTCCTGTTTCGCGGCTACCTTGTGTCCACGATTGGACGCAGTCTGGGATTTTGGCCAAGTGCGGTGATCATGTCATTCGCTTTTGGTGCGATTCACCTGATGAATTCCGGCGAGGGCCTTGTTGGGGCGCTCAGTGCTGCGTTTATCGGACTGTTCTTCTGCCTCACGCTGCGGCGCACGGGAACACTCTGGTTCGCTGTCGGCTTTCACGCCGCCTGGGACTGGGGCCAGAGTTACCTGTGTGGTGTCGCCGACAGCGGAACCACGGAACCCGGGCACCTGCTCAGCCCCTCGTTCCATGGTCCAAGTTGGCTGACCGGAGGAAGCGTCGGCCCCGAAGGCAGCGTACTTTGCTTCCTCCTTGTCCTGGCGCTGTGGGCCGTGTTCGCCAGACGGTATCCGCAAGCGAAGTACGGAACTTAGTTCGGCGCCACGCGGCCAACGAACAACAGCACCACTCACCACGAATAGTGCACTGTGTACGTCACCACGGTCTCTCCATCCGGCTTCACCGTGACAGGAAACTCAACGGTCTGCGCGTCTTTTTTGTTCCATTCATTCGACTGCTCCACGATCTTCCAGTTATGCCAGCGGTACAGGTGCTCAACAACGCGCACCTCGACGGGTTCCTTCTTGTGATTGCGCACGCGGATCTCGAACGACTCGTCCATCCAGTGCTGGCTGTTCTCGGAGTGATAGTTCGTTCGCTTGCGCTCACCCACGATGTCGAACGAGTTTCCCGTGTATACGCGTAGCGTTTCGTCTTTCGGAGTGTGGTCGATCGTGTTCTCGCCCACGAACTCGAGATGCCCGTCAGTGTCGCGCCGGTAAAAGCGCAGCCGACCCTTCGGCAACGGAATCCCCAGATGATTCGCATCGGAGTTCTTGAATTCCTGCATCACCCAAACTTTGGAATTCGATTGTGTCCCATAGCTCGTGTCCCCACGGATCTGATCGGCGTTGTAATACGCGTACTGCGCGACTTGCGCGCCGTCGTAGATATAGAGCCGCTGCGAGCGCAATCCGGTGGAACGCACGAACTCCACCTGTTTGGTCTCCTCGTCGTGCAGCGTGGTCGGGCGCTGCAGCGTGTAGAGATGGAATTCGTCAAACGATTTTTCCTGCACGACTGGCGCCATGGCGTCTTCGGCCGCAGCGCGCGTCGCGTAGTTCACGGCCTTTGCCATCGGCACCCCCGCCGCGACCAGCTTGTTCACGTCCCCAGCCATGAGCTTGATCTGCGCGTTTTCGAAAGTCTTGCCGCTCTGGTTCTGCATAGTGATCCAGCCAACAAGGTCCACAAGGTTTGTCTGGCTCGTAGCGCCGTCAGCGACTACCAGGTTGTAGTCCGCGTGCCAGTTCATCCCTCCGCTCACATACGAAAGCTCGGCGTCGAATGCGCCCGGCTTGTCGGTCTGGAGCAGCCACCCCAAAGTCGGTTTAAGAATCGAATCCTGGCTGAGCGCAGGAAACAGCGGCTGGCCCGGAAGTCCGAAGCGCAACACGCCATCGACTTCGATGATCGGTTGGCTGTACGCCGGCTGCTGCTGGTATCCCTGCGCGTAATTGGAGCTCGGCACGTAACCGCTGCGAATAATCTTACCTTTGATGATTTGCCCGGGCTGCACGAGAAAGTCGATCGTCTTGCCATCGTAAAACGAAAGCAGCAGTTCCTGCGACACGGGATCGTTGCGGTAGTTCTGTTCCAGGATCTGCAGCGCGCGACCCGCGGGATCGCGCAGGATTACCGAGTCAGGCTCGATGTGCGCGGCCACGCCGTTGTAGTCGATCCGGTTCGCGCCGGGTTTCAGATCAAGGGGCAAGCGCTCGCGCGCCACGAAAAAATTCTGGTTGTAGATAGTCAGTGCAGATTGCGACTGGGCGGCAACTTCCTCCGACTTGCCTTTTGATTTTTCTTCAGCGCACGCGACGGCGAACAATGCCGTACACAACGCCAGCGTCAGTAGAGTGCGTTTCAAGTGTGTTTCCTCGTTTCTTTTGGGGACGATGTTCCGTCCTGGTGAGAGAACGAGGCAGGTTCCTGAACTTGCGCTGGACGCGCTGAGCTGATGGGCGCGTAACTGCACGAGAGTAATCAGGAGTAACGATCGGCGGGAGCAACACGAAAAAGCATGTCCATTGCTGCGCTCAGGATGACAACGAGGCATTGGAAAAGGGCTGAGGGCCAAGCGTTTTGGCGAGGGGGATGCCCAGCACCACTCGGCCCTCAGGTTGTTAACGGCGTTGGAATGAGACGAACTTGACGAACGGCAGTTTCGCCAACTCGTCGAGTTTGTCGACAGGCAAAATCCCCGCGACCATGTACTGCGCCACAGGTCCCTTGGTGAATGCAAAGCCAAGTGCTTGCAGCTGCGCGTGTGTGTTTGCCGGCGCGTTCTCAGCGAACAAGATCATGATCGCAACCTTGCCCGAGTGCACGTCCCGGCACGAGGCTCCGCCATTCGTCGACTTTTGGAAGCAATCCAGCGCAGCCAGCAGTGCGGGCTGCAGTTTGCTTTCAAGCGCGCGGCGCTCGGCGTCTTTCGGCGCATCTGCCAACGGTTCGCCGCTGACCTGATTCTTGCTCTTCGGCATTGCCATCGGCGCGGGGACCACCATCTGTGACGAGGGCGGCGGGCCCGGCGCAACTCTTGTCGGCTGTGGAATTGCCTCCCTCGCCATTACCGTCAAGGAACTGCTGGCGACGCCCGCGCCCATACCTCCGCCAACTCCACCGATCACTCCGTTGGCCTGGTACATGTCGTATTCCTTCTGCACTCCAAACACGCCTTCGTGGCTCACGCCCTCCGGCATCTCCACCGGGACTTCGACACGCTCCGGCTGACCATTCTTCGTGACCACTTTGTCTTCGACCGCCACGAACGACGTGAACTGCGTCATCAGCCTGTAGTCGAGGCCGAGTTGCGTGATCTGCGCCTGCACTTCCGGCTTCATCGCGGCGCGCTGCATTCCGAGCCAGTCCTGCGACATTAAATCGTCGATGCGACGCCGCGCCCAGTAACCGGCGAGCGCGTCGAACGGCGGCGTGCTGGACGAAAACGTCACCGGAATATCGCGGCTGAACGGGCCTCCGGCGCGCGTTCCCTTCAGGCGCACCGTCCCACTCGCCGGCTGGGTGTAGCGCCCGGAAATGATCACCGGCTGTCCGCTGAACAGATCAGGCAGTCGCTGCGGATACACATCCGTCACTGGCAAACCGCCCCAATCGACGTACAGATCCGTCAGCAGGGGCGAGCGCACGCGCTCGTAGAAGCGGTCCGCCGCTTCGTCAGCCTTATCGGCGAGGTTGACGTACTCAACTGCTCCGCGCCCGGCCTCCGCCATTTTGTCGAGCAGGAATCGGTTCACCGCCGTGCCGATGCCGAACGCAAACACACGCGCGTTCGGATGCTTCTGCACTTCGCCGACGATCTCCATGTCGTTGCCGACGTAGCCGTCGGTGAGGAAGCAGACCACGCGCACGTGATCCTGCTTGTCCGAAGGCACCAGCGCGGCGCGGATGGCCTTCATCATCTCGGTGCCACCGCCGCCGGTGCGGGTGGCCAGCACTTCTTTCGCTTTGCGAATGTTCTCCGCCGTCGGATATACCGGCTGCGGGAAAACGATGTGCGTGTCTCCCGAGAACGTAATCAGGTTGAACGTGTCACCCGGATAGAGTTCATCGAGCGCTCGGCTGATCACCTGCTTCGCTTTTTCGAGCGGAAAACCCCACATCGACCCCGACGTGTCGAGCACGAACACCAGTTCCTTCGGCTGGATGTCCGACTCGGGCAAGCGTGCCGGCGGCTGCAGGATCATCGTGAAGTATCCGCCCGTGGGCTTCGAGCGCCCGGGCGCAGGTGTGCTCAGAATCGCGTCGGCGACCTGTGCACCCGCCACGTCGTACTTCAGGATGAAATCCTTGTTCGGGATCGCCGCCTCGTCGCGGAGATGAACCGTCGCGCGGCTCGGTCCCTTGCGGTCGATATCGATCTCGTGCGTCTTTGAGCGCAGCTCCTGGATCGGCACTCCGGCATCGAGCGCGATCTCCAGCGAAATGTCGTGCCCCGCACGGGTTCCTTTCGCCGCAACCCATGGCGTGACGCGCGACGCATCCGGCACGCGATTCGTGTCGGGTGCCCAGCCGCTGCCCTGGTATCCCGTCGGCTGGCCGGGGATGTATCGCGGCCCCACCACCATCGGAAAGACGAATTCGTACGACCCGGCTTCATAGCGCAGCGTTTCGACGTAACTGATCGTCACCGTCACCTGCTCGCCGGGAACAATGTTCGCCACCGATTGCGTGAAGATGTTCGGCCGCTCCTGGTCGAGCAACGCCGCCACGTGGCCCGTACTCTTCGCCTTCTCGTAGATGGCGCGCGCTTCCTCGCGCCGCTTGATCAGCCCGCGCACTGTGCGATCGCCGATCTGGATCGTCATGTCATCGACCGCCGCATCCTGCGGCAGCGGGAAGGTGTAGACCGCCTCGATGTTCTGCGTTGCCGTGTTGGCAAAAGTTTGTGTGACTGTGACCCGCGCCAGGAATCCGCTGATGCCGGCACGCACCTCGGTATGCTTGAGCGGGCACGTGCCCTGGATCTTGCCGTCCTTGCCGACAATACCCAGCGAGCCGGGAGTCTGGCCGGACGTTTCTCCAGCCGGAGGCGCGGCTAGAAGTGACGGTTGAAAGTTGACAGCTGTGAGGAGCAACAGGGTAAGAGCAAACGGTAAAGCGAACATCCTGGGGCCCCGTACGTGACGCTTCATGGGAACCTCCGCGAATTGGGAAGTTGGAATCTGCGGGTGCCGATCCGCGTTGCCTGGCGTCAGACCGATTTTTGTCGCAGTGTTTCACGACTACTGACACCTCGCAGGCGCTTTTGGCTCCCGTTGCAGAGAACGACAAAGCGGCTGGGGCTTGCATGGGATTTGTTTCCGTGAGAGCGGAGTTCGCTCCACCGGGCAGGCGAAGGCGGCCGCTCCTAGGCGGTTCGCCGTGGCAACTTCTTCGCGATGGCCTCCGCAAAGCGCGCCGGCGCGGCGGGATGGGACGAGAGAAACAGCGCCGGCTCGATCAATTCCAGTTCCATGAGACAAAACTGGTTGCTTTTCACGACACCGTCAACGCGCGCATATAGAGTGGGTTCAACGGCCTGAAGAACGTTCGTTGCCGATTGCAAAACATGCGCGGGCGGATCCATGAGATGATCACTGCCGCCAAAATCACTCTGCACGCGGAAATCGCCGGATGCTGGCGTCTTGAGGATCGCATGACTGAACGTGCGATCGAAAAAAATCAGCGACCACTCGCCTTCATCTACGATCGAATCCATAAACTTCTGTACCATCACTCCGGGACCAGCGAGTAGTTCGTCGACCAGTGGCTGCGCTGAATTTGCGTCCTCAACGGCCACCAGCTGTGTGCGGTATGCCGTCGCTGAGATGCGCGGTTTGACCACGGCCTTCTTCCAGCCCAACGCCCGCAACTTCTCTCGCAATGACATCTGCTCGCCGGCCTCAGGCCAGATTGTGGGAACGATCGCGACGCCACTGGCGTCTAAAACTCGCAGGTACGCTTTGTTCGCATTCCAGCGGACCAATGTGGGCGGATTCCACAGTGGCGCCTTCGCACCCGCGAGTGAATCAAGCCAGCGCAGGAATTTTTCCGGCTTGAGATGGTAGTCCCAGGTTGAGCGCAGAACGATCGCGTCGTAGGACAACCAATCTACGGTGGCATCGTCCCAGATCGCGGGCTCAGCCTGAATCTCGCACTCGGCTAGCGGCGCCAGAAGTAAATGATCGTCGGCGGTCAAGTCAGGAAACTTCGACGATGTGACGAGGGCGACGCGTGGCATGATTTAAGAGAAGAAAAATGGGCGGCTCAACTGCCGCCCACACAAGTCTAGATCGAAATCAAGAGCACGCGGGCGAGGGCGCCCGCGCCACAATCAGATATCCAGGTTCTTCACGTCGAGGGCGTTCTCTTCGATGAACTTGCGGCGTGCCTCGACGTCTTCGCCCATCAGCGTGGTGAAGATCGTCTCGGTTTCGGCGATATCTTCCAGCTTCACGGAGAGCAGGGTGCGCCGCTCGGGATCCATCGTCGTCTCCCAGAGCTGCTCGGCGGTCATCTCGCCCAGGCCTTTGTAGCGCTGCACGTCGTAGCCGCGGCTGCCTTCTTTCTTCACGAACTCGAACAGGTCGCGCGCCGACTGCAGCTCGATCACGTCGGTCTCTTTCGCCTTGGACTTGCCTGCGGGCTTCGCGGCTTTCTTCTCCCCCTTCTCGCCTTCTTCGGCCTCAGCCTCGGCAGACTCGTCGCCGTTGGCGCTAGCAGACACGGAGCCACGGGCTACCGTTTCGACTACAAATGGCGGCTCCATGTAAGGCTCGACCTGCTTGAACTTCGAGGTCATCTGCCGGTACTCGGGGCTGGAGGCCAGCTCCCAGTTGATGAGATGCTCCGCGCCCTGCGAGTTGACGAACACAATCTCCCACAGGTTGTGCTCCTCGTCGAAGCGCATCTCGACGCTCTTCAGGCCGAGTTCCTTCTGCAGCTTCTTCAGTTCCTTGTCGAGTTTCTCGATCTTTTTGGGCTGAGTCTTCTTATCACCCTCGAAGTCCGTACGCTTGGAAAGATCGATCTTCGGCAACAACTCGGTGATGCGCTCATCACGCACGCGCTTGTCTACCTTGTCGAAGAAGCCAAGATACTCCTTCAGCACCGACATGAAGCGCGACAAGTTCGCAGTCTCGAGCTTGGCCGCGCCTTCACCGTAGCGGACGACCACGCCCTCGGCAGCGCGCTTTAGCATCACCTTGTCGTACTCGTCTTCGTTCTTGATGTACTGATGCGAGCGGCCCTTCTTCACACCGAAAAGTGGCGGCTGCGCGATGAAGACGTTACCGCGCTTGATCAGCTCCTGCATGTGCCGGAAGAAGAACGTGAGCAGCAGCGTGCGGATGTGCGAGCCGTCCACGTCGGCGTCGGTCATCAGGATGATCTTCGCGTAGCGGAGCTTCGCCGGATCGAAGTCGTCTTTGGCGATGCCGGTGCCGAGGGCGGTGATCATGGCGCGGATTTCTTCGTGCGCCAGCATCTTGTCGTAACGCGCTTTCTCGACGTTGAGAATTTTTCCCTTTAGCGGCAGGATCGCCTGGAAGCGCCGATCGCGTCCCTGCTTGGCGGTTCCGCCGGCGGATTCGCCCTCAACCAGGAACAGTTCGCAGCGGTTCGGATCGCGTTCAGAGCAGTCGGCGAGCTTGCCCGGCAGACCGCCGCCGTCGAGTGCGCCCTTGCGGCGAGTCAGATCGCGGGCTTTACGCGCAGCCTCACGCGCGCGGGCTGCGTCAATCGCCTTGTTGATAATCTTGCGAGCGACTGTGGTGTTCTGCTCGAAGAACGCGCCCAGTTTGTCGTTCACGACTTTCTGAACCAGCCCGGAAATGTCAGAATTCAGCTTTCCTTTGGTCTGACCTTCGAACTGAGGCTGTGGCAGCTTCACGCTGATCACGGCCACCAGGCCTTCGCGCACGTCGTCGCCGGAGAGGTTTTCCTTCACGTCTTTGAACAGGCCCATCTGCTGGCCTGCATAGTTGATGGTGCGGGTCAGCGCGGTGCGAAAGCCGGAGAGATGCGTGCCGCCGTCGACTGTGTTGATGTTGTTGGCAAAGCTGAAGACGCTCTCGGAGTAGGCGTCGTTGTACTGCAAGCCGATTTCGATCTTGATGTCTTTTACGCTGCTCTGTGCCATCTTGGCAGCATCGGCGACGTCCTGCACATCGACGTCCGCTTTGTCGGAGTCAGGGAATTCGAAATAGATCGGCTTATCGTGCAGTACTTGCTTACCGCGATTGAGGTGCTTGATAAATTCGCCAATGCCGCCGTTGTACTTGAACGTCGTCTGCTTGGGCTCGCCGGTCTTCGCATCGGTGGTGCGCTCATCGGTCAGCGTAATCACCAGGCCCTTGTTGAGAAAGGCCAGCTCGCGCAACCGCTGGGCCAGCGTGTCGTAGTTGTACTCCGTCGCGGTGAAGATCGTCTTGTCGGGCAGGAAGTGCACCTTGGTGCCCGTCTTCACCTTGGCAGCGCCAGCTTTCTTCAGCTTGCTGGTGGGCTCGCCCTTCGAATACGTCTGCTCCCAGGTAAACCCGTCGCGCCAGATCTCGAGTTCAAGTTCCTCGCTGAGCGCGTTCACGACCGACACGCCCACACCGTGCAAGCCGCCGGACACCTTGTACGACGATGAATCGAACTTCCCGCCGGCGTGCAGTTTGGTCATCACCACCTGCGCGGCGGGAACCTTCTCGCCGTCAATGTCCATGTTGTCGACGGGAATGCCGCGGCCGTTGTCCACGACGGTGATGGAATTGTCGATGTGAATCGTCACGTCGATCTTGTCGGCGTGACCTGCGAGCGCCTCGTCGACCGAATTGTCGACGACTTCATAGACCAGGTGATGCAATCCCATCTCACCGGTCGAGCCGATGTACATCGCCGGCCGTTTGCGAACCGCTTCCATGCCGCCGAGTACCTTGATCGAATCGGCGGTGTAATCTCCATTGGCTCCCTCGGGAGCCTTTCCATTTTTTGCCTTGCTATCGGCGAGCGCAGTGTTGTCGAGAGTCTCTTTGGTGGCCATTCAGCTCCGTGGAAAAACGCTTGGTCTCTTGGCCCTGGATGGTGTACTTTTCCGGCGCCCCTGAATCGACTTCAAATTATTGATATTTATTGGACTTAGGGGCTTCCCAAGCTGATTAAATTCTACCATAAAACGACCCCTTTTTCGACCCCGGAACCGGGTCGGTAACTCTCGTTTTTCGAGGGGTTTAGGGGCCTTTCCGAGGGGTGAGTCCGGCCTTTTGTACTGCTTTGTGTCAATGGCGCTTGCTGGAGCCTGAAAAAGCGAGCTTTTCGATCAGCTCTTCGACCTCATCCTGGCTTCCGCCAATGAAGGTGAACGAGACGATCGAACCTTTATGCAGCATTACCAGTGATGACTGAACCATGGTGAGCTGACCCAGATTCTTCGTAAAATCGCCGCGCACGAGCGTCTGGGAGCCGACGGGGAATTCGTACGGCTCCTGCGTGGCCTTGAAACCTTTGGCCGTCGTCAGCTCGGTCAGCGGGCCCATGTAGTCGGCAGCCGTTTTCAATCCAGGATAGGTGGCAGCGCTTTCGACCGTAATGATCACCGCCGAGTTGACACCTTCTCCCGTGACCTCGGGCGGACGCTCGAACGCCGCGAGCAACAGCCGAGATTTGGAGGGATCGTTCTCTTCAGGCTGCATGGCTTCCGTGCGATCCACCCAGCCGTAACGAACGTGATAGGTGAATCCGAATTCGGCGTTGCGGTAAAGACCCTCGTCGGTAGCAGCCGGCGCGGCCGGTTTCACGCGCTGCTCGGCTTTTTGCTTGGACTTGGAGGAGGACGAAGCGGAAGTCGACTCCTGCGCGATGGCCGACAGCGAGATTACAGCAAGACAAAGAGCCGCAACTATCAACGTATGACGCATCTCGCTCGATGTTACAGGATGGGAGCACGGACCACGTGGGGACAGCCGCCCCCGGCTGTCCGGCGGAGCGAAGCTCCGCAGTTCGGTTGCGCAACCAAGGAGAAGAAAGTCGGGCTACGCCCGACCGCCCAGACGAGGGCGTCTAGGCCCACGCGCATTTGGTGGCTCTTACGCTGCCCTACCCACCACTGGCTGGGCGCAGTGCGCACAACGCCTCGCCTCGATCGGAATGTCGCTCAGGCACTCGGGGCACTTCTTGGTGGTCGGCGCCGCGGCGGGTTCGCTCTTGTGCATCCGCGCAAGCAAGGCGTTGACCGGGAGGACGACAAAGAAATACACGGCAGCTGCGATCAGCAGGAAAGAGATCGCCTGATTGATCAGATCTCCAATGTTGAAGTCGCTGCCACGGATGCTGAATTTGAAGGTTGCGAAGTCCCCTGTTTTGCCCACGACCGCGCCAATCAACGGCGTCAGCAGGTCTTTGGTAAAAGCTCCGACCACGGTAGCGAACGCGGCGCCGATCACGACACCGACTGCCATGTCGACTACGTTGCCACGAAGGATGAATTTCTTGAAACCATCGAGCATAAGTCGCCACCTCAAATTTAAAGTGGCCGACACTCTAATGCGCAGGAGACGCGGAGGTCAAGAACTAGCGAATGTCGGTGCAGGGTGGAGCAGTTCAGGTTGGCAGGTTTCGAGTTTCTGGTTTCAAGTTTCGGAGCCGGAAGACTATCCCACCTATGAACAAGAGCACCTTCCGCGAAGGTGCTCTCTTGAATCCGCTTTAAAACTTTGAAACTCGAGACCCCGAACCTTGCCGTTTTCAGATCCGCATCGGCATGACAATGTAGCGGTACTTGTAATCCTCGCTCCCTAACGGACGCAACTGCCCGGCGGACTGGGGGTCCTTGAGTTCCAGACTTACATCGCCCGATCCAACAGCCTTCAGGAAGTCGAGAATGTAAGTCGCGTTGAAGCCAATCGTCAGGCCATCGCCCTGGTATGGCGTCTCAATGGAGTCTTCGGATTCACCGGTCTCCGTCGAGGAAGCTGAAAGCTTCAGTTCGCCTTTCTCCAGCTTCAGGCGCACCGCGCGCGACCGCTCGTCGGAAAACTGCGCCACGCGCTGGATAGCCGCGTTGAAATCGTCGCCGTTGAGGCTGACCAGTTTGTTGTTGTCCTTCGGCAGCACGGCCTCGAAGTTCGGGAACTGTCCGGTCAGTTGGCGCGACGTCAAAAGCCGTGGCCCGATCCTGAAGAATAGAGTGGACTCGTCCTTGGCGAACTCGATCGTTTCGACGTCGGTGGAATCGACCAGCGACTTCAACTCGTCCATCGCCTTCTTCGGGATGAGCGTCTTCATCTCGCCCGACACGCCTTCAAACTTCTCGCCGCTGCGCTCGATGTGCGCCAGCCGATGCCCGTCGGTCGCGACCATCGTGATCGACTCCGGCTTCAGCACCATCAAGGCGCCATTCAACGTGTAGCGCGACTCTTCATTCGCTATGGCGAATCCTGTCTTAGCGATCATCGCGCGCAGCACCGGCGCCGAAATCTTCACGACACCTGCCGTCGGGAATACTGGTAGGCTCGGGAAATTCGACTTCGCCATCCCAACCATCTTCGTGTTCGAGCGCCCGCAGCGGATGCTCACCCAATGGTTCTCGAGCAGCTTGATCGTGATCTCGGCGTCCGGCAGCAGCTTTACGTAGTCATAGAGCTTGCGCGCCGGAATCGTGCACGACCCTTCCTTCTTCACCTTGGCATTGCATGAAGTGCGCAGGCTGAGGTCGAGATCGGTCGCGGTGAGAGAGAGCTTGTCGGCGGATGCTTCGAAGAGATAGTTGGAGAGGATGGGGATCGTTGTCTTGCGTTCTACGACTCCCTGGGTTGCCGTCAGTTCGCGCAACAGTTCGAACTTGCTGACCGTAATCTCCATGGTTCCAGTCGCAGTGGCCACTTCAACCGGCATAACAGAATCTCCCGTGTGGCGGCGCTACTTCTTGTACTTGGTTATATCAAATCAAAAACCCATAAAACCAGCAGTAACCGTAGGCAGGTCGGAAAAGTGGAAATCTGGGTTAAGTCCCACCTTCCCCATCTCTTCCCGTCTCACCCCTCATGTCCAAAATAGGACCGGCAGACAGCGGAGTCCATACTAGTTTTGGGTCCAATTGCGAACCAGCGCCCGTCCCTTACACAGCTTCCACATCTGCTCCACAGAGAGTCGCAAGGAAGAGACTCCCGTTTGGTGGAAAACTGCGCGCGCCCGCGATTAACCGCCCAACTGCTCGGTCAGTTTGTTAATCAGCCTGTTCAAATCCTTATCGTTTTTGCGAACTTCTTCGATTTTTTCGACCGAATGCAGCACCGTAGTATGGTGCTTGCCGCCGAACTGGCGGCCGATCTCGGGCAGGGACGCTTCGGTCAGGTGCTTGGCCAGATACATCGCAATCTGCCGCGGATAAACGATCGCGCGCGAATTGTTCTTCTGCTTGATCTCCGCCAGGCGCAGGCCGAACTGCTCGGCCGTCGCTTTCTGGATGGACTCGATCGTGACCTTGCGTGCCTGGGAATCGATGAAGTTCTTCAGTACCTGTTGGGCGTAGGGGAGGGTAATTTCTGCGCCGATGAGGGAGGAGTGCGCAACCAGGCGGATCAGCGCGCCTTCCAGTTCGCGCACGTTGGAACGGATGTTGGACGCCACGTAAAGAGCCACGTCCGTCGGCAGTGTAACTTTTTCCTGCTCTGCTTTTTTCTGCAGGATGGCAACCTTGGTCTCAAGATCGGGTGGTTGGATGTCGGCGATCAGGCCCCACTCGAAACGGCTGCGCAGCCTGTCTTCAACTTCGGCCAGTTCCTTCGGCGGCCGGTCGCTTGCGATGACGATCTGCTTCATCGACTCGTGCAGAGCGTTGAAGGTGTGGAAGAACTCTTCCTGCGTGCGTTCCTTCTGCGCGAGGAACTGGATGTCGTCGACCAGAAGCACGTCCACGTTGCGGAACTTGTCCCGAAAACTGGTCATCTTGTCGTAGCGCAGCGAGTTGATCATCTCGTTGGTGAACTTCTCGCTGGAGACGTAGCAGATGGCCGCCTGCGGTTGACGCTTCTTGATCTCGTGCCCGATGGCCTGCATCAAGTGCGTCTTGCCCATGCCGACGCCGCCGTAGAGGAACAGCGGGTTGTAGGCCTTGGAGGGCCGTTCGGCAACCGCCTGGCATGCGGCATGAGCGAACTGGTTTCCGCTGCCGATCACGAACGCGTCGAAGGTGTACCGCGGATTGAGTTGAGCGGCGCCATCCCAATCGAAGCGCGCCTGCGAACCGGCGCTCGGAGCTGTCGCTGGAGCCGCAGAAGCGAACCCCGAGAGTCCTCCATCATGGCGCAGCGGAGTTGATGCCGGATCGTCGTCTGGTGTTACGAACTTTACGTCTTGATATTCGAGGCCCAGGTTGTCGATGGCTTCCTGGATGAGGTCGGCATACTTGTCGCCCACGTGGCGAAACTCGACGGTCGGAACACGAACGAAGAGGATTCCACCATTCGCGTGACTATAGCGGGTAGGCTTCAGCCATGTATCGTACGAGTGCCGATTTACTTTCTTCTCGAGCGCGTCGAGGATGCGAATCCAAGGATTCGCCGGAAGAGTTGTACTTGGAACAGACATAAACGCTCATCTCGGGGCCGGCGGCTGGTACGGGCCCGACTGTTAAAGACTTCTTGCGATGAATTTCTGTCTAGCGCAGAACGCCACCTGATTTATCGGAAGCGGTTACACGGACAAAAGAAAATTTCAGTAAAGATCAGGCGGCATACTAGCACAAAATATTTTGTCGTGTGGAAAAGTTCGCGAAAGATTTTTTCGCGTCACACAAATTCAAAGCGCGAAGAAATTGTCCTGTCAAGTAGCGAATGTATAACTGCAGCGCCAGTAGTGCAAAAATTGTTCCACGCGGGGATGCGCCGAAATGCCTTGTGGGACGTGGCATTTCGCGGGACCGCTTGGGCGCACGCTCTACGAGAATTTTTTTGCTGTTCTGCGTTCAAAATCCAGGTAAGCAGAAAGTTCATTTGCGCTCGCGCAGCGATCGTCACGACGATTCGTCGGTGCTTCTCACACGAGCGACAAATTTTCAAGCGCTAAAATTTAGGAATAGAGTTCGCGGCAACAAACCTCTTCGCCTTCCCGAAATGTCAATTCGCTCTCCGACACACTTCACTTATGTGCACGGAAGCTCATCGGTTTGCCCCTCTGAAGGTCGGTCATTTATACTCAACGTTCGCCTCGACGCCATTGATCGAATCAGGAGCAGCTATTTTTCATGCCTAAGCGCACTTTCCAACCGAACCGGCGTAAGCGCTCGAAGAAGCACGGATTCCGGACACGTATGAAGACCAAGAGCGGAGCCCAGGTACTGTCACGCCGGCGCGCTAAGGGTCGCAAGCGGGTTTCAGTGAAGCCCGGTTTCCGCGAGTAGACTTCCCCTTTTTCCTTGGGCCGGCTTCTGCCGGCATCCAGATGGTCGTGAACTGAGGCGGCTGCCGCGAGGCAGTGTCAGGCGAGTTTGTGAGCAGGCGGTTCATCCATGGCTCCCGAAAGAGCGGCCAACTCATCCGCGAGCCGAAAGAAAAATCCGCGCAGCGGGCGGTTGCTGCGGCACACTGACTTTGAGCGGGTATACAAACAGGGGCGCCGCCATTTCTCCGCGCACATGACCGTGTTTTACCTGCGGCGGGCGGAGGGCGAAGGATTGAGGGTTGGATTCACTGTTGGCCGCGCCTTGGGAGGCGCGGTCGATCGCAACCGCTTGAAACGCCGGTTGCGGGAGTCGGTGCGGTTGACGCGTCCGGCGATTACGCCGGCGGCGGATGTGGTCATCAATCCGAAGAAGAGTTTGCAGACGGCGGAGTTCTCGGCATTGCTGGCGGAAGTCAGCCGGGCATTCGAAGTGATCGCGCAGAAGCTGTCGGAAAAGCCGCGCCAGTGAACCCGCGGACCTCCGGCCGCGTACATCATAGTAGGCAAGCGGGTCGGACAGAGAGTTAGCAGCTCCCAGGTTGATTCAAATATGCAGATCGCACGAAACATTGCGCTGTGGTTGCTGCGGGGATACAAGCTGGTGATTTCGCCCTGGCTGCCCGCGTCGTGCCGGTACGTGCCGACCTGTTCCGAGTACGCGATGGAAGCCATCGAACACTTCGGAGTGTTGCGAGGAAGCATGATGGGCCTGGGACGAATCCTTCGTTGTCATCCGTTTGCGCAAAGCGGTTACGACCCGGTGGTTCGCGACGGAGTCTCGGCTTCCGAACCCAGATGTAAAGGATGGACGGCCGACCAGATTCACGACCACGGTTGTCGCGCGAATTAAGGTCGCGCGCATTGAAGATCAGTTTCAAACGGTAACGCATTGGCAGAATTTCAAAATCCCCAGCAAGAGCCCGGAACCGAGCGCAGACTTCTTCTCGTCTTTGCGATCACTTTTCTTATCATTCTTGCATCGCAGCCGCTGCTGAAGAAGTATGGCCCGAAACCCCAGGAAGGCCCGCGGCCCCCGGAACAGAGCGCACCGGTCAATTCGCAGCCGGCACCCGTGTCCGCAGCGGCGAGTGCTTCCGCTCCGCCGCCTGCCGGATCCAAGCAGGCGTCCTCCGAATCGACCACCGTCGTCGAGAACGATCTCTACCGGATCAGCTTCAGCAACCGCGGCGGCCAAGTGAAATCCTGGGTTCTGAAGAAATTTAACGATGACAGCGGAAAGCCCCTCGACTTGGTCAACAACGCTGCTGCCGTGAAATATGGCTATCCGCTGTCTTTGTGGACGTATGACGAGAGCCTGCGCAACAAGCTGAATTCCGTTTTGTATGTTCCCTCAGCGACGGGAACCGCCACCGCACCCGCCGATCTCACATTCGAGTATTCAGATTCCGATATCGCGGTCCGCAAGACGTTTCACTTCGATTCCACGTACGTGGTCCACGTCGATACGTCGGCGTCGGTGAAGGGTGCGATCGTTACCGCGTTCCCGACATGGCCGGCGGGATTCGGCGACGAGACTAGCCCGACCCTCTACGCGGCCAGTCGGGTCGAGTATGAAAACGGCGGCGACATCGAGCGACTGGCAATTAAAAAAGTGGTTGGCGGCAGCACGATCCGCGGCCCGTTCAACTGGGCGGGGGTGAGCGATCAGTATTTCGCGGCAGTTTTCCTCCCCGATGACCGCGCGAACGCGGCGCTGGTGACGCTGCGAAATCCGCTCGACAATCCGCAGGATGCCAAGCATCCGCTTGAAGTGCTGGGCGCGGCGGTTGGCCAGGTCGGCGCGCCGACGTTGCAGCGGTTGTACGTCGGGCCAAAGGCCTTGGATGTTCTCGAGAAGGTGCCGGTGGCTGGCTTGTCGGGTTCGAGTGAGCCCGATCTTCGCAAGTTGGTCGACTTCGGCTGGCTCGGCTACATCGCACGCCCGCTGTTCTTGTGGTTGAAATGGACCCACGATCACATGGTCGCCAATTGGGGATGGGCGATCGTGATTCAAACGCTCATCATCAGTCTGTTGCTATCGCCGCTGCGCTTCATGCAGCAGAAGTCGGCGCTTGAAATGCAACGTGTCGCGCCGCACATCAAATCGATCCAGGAGAAATACAAGAAGTACGGCATGCGCGACCCGCGCAAGCAGGCAATGAATGAAGAGATCGCCGCGGTCTACAAGGAACATGGGGTGAATCCCGCGGCTGGATGTCTGCCGCTGCTCATCCAGATGCCCTTCCTGTTTGCCTACTACCGCATGCTGGGCGTGGCGCTGGACCTGAGGTTCGCGCACTGGCTCTGGATCAAGGATCTGTCCGCGTTTGATCCGTATTACATTCTGCCGATCTTTCTCGTGATCAGCATGTTCATCATGCAGCGCATGACCCCGATGACGGGAATGGATCCATCCCAGCAGAAGATGATGATGGTCTTCATGCCCATTATGATGGGATTCATCTTCCGCTACCTTGCCGCCGGGCTGAACCTTTACTATGCCGAGAGCAATTTGATCTCGATGATTCAGCAGGCTGTGATGAATCGCACCGCGACCGGACAGGAAATCCGGAGACTCGCCGAAAAACGGGCGCGGAAGAAGGATAAATAGCTGTCAGCCATCAGCAATCGGCTCTCAGTCTCCGCTGATTTTGGCCTTGGATTTCTTGAGTCGCAAGTTTCGACCCGCAGAGATTGAAGAAGTTGGCTAAGTGCTGAAGGCTAATCGCTAAGAGCTGCTTTCCTATGCCCATACCTGACAAAATCGCCGCCGCCAACCGGATCAACGAACTTCTGCGAGGAGTCATTGCAAACTCCGGCCTCCGCCTGAAATACCGTATCACCGTGGACCCGCCGCTGGCGGAAGCGCGCGATTGGGAGAAACCGGAAATCCTGGTGGAGTTCGCAGGGCCGGATTCTCCACTGATGCTGGAGCGCGGCGCCGAGCTCCTGCGCTCGATCGAATTGCTTGCGCTCGAAATGCTGCGCCTGCCCGGCAACGAGCACGAGAAAGTTTCTTTTGACTGCATGAATCACCGCGCCATGCGTCTGGAAGAACTGCGCATGGCTGCTGGCGTGGCGGCCGATAAAGTCCGTAAGACCGGCGCGCCTTACAAGTTCGCGCCGATGTCCTCGCGCGAGCGGCGAATCGTTCACCTGGCGTTGCGGGATGAAGTCGACCTGCACACCGAGAGCGAAGGCGAAGGTCTGCGGCGGTGTGTCGTGGTCTACAGCAACGACGCCCGCGGGGGCGGGAAACCTGCGCGCAAGACGGTGCCGTAACACCCTTCGTCCTCCCGCTACAATTCTCGAGTGAACCTCGACGACACCATCGTCGCCATCGCGACGCCGCCCGGCCGTGGCGGTATTGGCATCGTCCGCCTGGCGGGACCGGACGCGCGCTCGATCGCGACGCCCATGCTCCGCCTTAAGCACGATTTTGAGCCCGGCCGCGCCATGTTTTGCGAGCTGGTCGAGCCATTCCACGAACCACGTGGGGACAGCCGCTCTCGGCTGTCCATGCCGAGCGAAAGCTCGGCTCCGATCTCGAACGTCCACGGCCCCATCACCCGCATCGACGAAGTCGTCGTCACCTACTTCGCGAAGCCGCACTCTTACACCACGGACGACATTGTGGAGATCGCCGCCCACGGCTCGCCCGTCGTTCTCCGCCATATCGTCGAGATCGCTCTCGCTCGCGGCGCCCGCCTCGCTGAGCCGGGCGAGTTCACCATGCGAGCCTTCCTCAACGGACGCATCGACCTCACCCAGGCCGAAGCGGTCCGCGACCTCATCGACGCGCAGACCATCTTTCAAGCGAAAGTTGCCGCGCAACAGCTCGAGGGCGCCCTCTCAAAGCGCCTCAAGCCGATCAAGCAAGACCTGGTTACTCTCATCGCGCAACTCGAAGCCGGAATCGATTTCGCTGAGGACGACATTTCGATCCTCCCCGACACCACCATCCTTGATCTCGTCGACACGGTGCACCGGCCACTGACCGATCTGGCTGCCAGCTTCGCCTACGGCAAGATCGTGCATGAAGGCCTCACCCTTGCCATCGTGGGGCGCCCCAACGTTGGGAAGTCGAGCCTCTTCAACCGGATGGTCGAGCGCGAGCGCGCCATCGTGACGGCGACACCAGGCACCACGCGAGATCTGGTCAGCGAGACGGTGGCGATCGGCGGAATTCCGGTCAAGCTCGTCGACACTGCCGGTATCCGACGCGCGCTCGACGAAGCCGAAAGCATCGGCATCCGCAAGTCCATGGAGGCTCTCGCCGAGGCTGACCTCGTCCTCGTCGTGCTTGATGCGTCGCAGCCCGTCGCTACCGAAGATCGCGAACTGTTGGAGCAAGTCGGGCAACGTCCCGCCGTGTTGGTCGAAAACAAGGCCGACATTAAGAGTTCTCAGTTCCCAGTTCTCAGTTCTCAGTTAGCGTCCGTGCGCACATCGGCGGTGACGGGCGAGGGAATCAACGCGTTGCGCTCGGAAATCCTGCGCCACATCGGAGGAGATGGCGGTCTGCAGCTGGAAAGCGGTTTCCTCACCAACGCACGTCACCAGCAACTGGTACGCGATTCGCTGACCGCGCTTGCCGCGGCGAGAGCCGCCGTCGCAAACAAGGTCCCGCACGAGATGCTGCTCCTCGATCTCTACAACGCTCTGCACGCTCTCGACGAAATTACCGGCGCCACAACTACCGATGACATTCTCAACCTGATCTTCACCACCTTCTGCATCGGCAAATAGCACTTCCGTGGGGCGTTCCCCCTCTGGAGAATTGGCGGGTGCCCTGATACATTCTCAGCAGCTTTCTGGCCGGAGGCTGCATGTCGCTGGTGGTGAAACTCGAAGATGACCTGGGAGAACGCGGCGAGTGGGTCATGTTGCATGGGGTCATTCCCGGCAATGACGAGCGAGATTTTCCGCTACTGCGTGGCATCGATCCCTTTGGCAAGACGGTCTTCAACCACCTGCAGGCGGAGGAGTTTCTCGTGGAGTGGGAGCGCGTGCATGATCGCGCCAAAGACGAGTCCCAGCGCGAGGCCTGGCAGAAGGTGAAGGAGATGGCCGAGATTTGCAAGTTGGACCGGGATCTGTACCTAAGGTTTGTAGGACACTAACCGGAGAATTTGCTCCACTCCGATTCGCTGACGCTATTTCGTCAGCCCGCTCATCGCCTCGCGGAACAGACCGTCGAACGATTGCGTCTTGCCCGACCTCATCGCGCTCGCCAGCGCCTTTTCTGCGGCAGGCCTTTGGTATCCCAGGTTGAGCAGCGCCGAGAGTACATCTTCTTCCACTGGACTGATCGTGGGAGCCATCGGCTCGGGTCCGGCAGCTTGCGGCGCCAACTTGTCACGCAGTTCCAGCACCATGCGTTCAGCCGTCTTCCTCCCGATGCCGGGAATCCGAGTAAGCCGGGCAACGTCGTTGCCGCGGATCGCCCCCGTCATCTCATCGGCGGGCATGCCGCTCAGGATTGTAATCGCCAGCTTCGGCCCGATCCCGCTCACCGTAATAAGTTTTTCAAAGAGCTTTTTTTCCGCCGGACGCAAAAATCCATACAACGCGATCAGGTCTTCGCGTACGTGCGTGTGAATGTGCAGGGAGACTTCACTGCCTACCACGGGCAGATCCGAGAAAGTCGGCACGCTGATGGTGACGTCGTAGCCAACGCCGGAGGTCTCAACAATCGCCTGATTGGGATGTTTGACGAGCAGCTTTCCGCGGAGATGCGCAATCATGTTGCCGACATTGTAGCCGGGTTACGACTCAGACAGATCCAGCTTCGACCCCGCACGTGACATACCCACATTTTTGGACGGCGGGGTGACCCGCGTCCCGCCTGTCAAACATAGTCCTCTTTCCTGCATCGCGTTCCTGATTATGCGATTACGCGTTAGAACCGGAACAAGTACGAGACCTTCACGAAAAACAGCCGCCCGTCGTTAATCAACCGATCCCGCGTTCGCAGGAGGTTTCCCGTGGGATCCAGCTGCAGTTCCGGATCGATATTCTGAAAGTCGCCGTTGTAGCCCACGTAAATCGCTGTGCCCGGATGAATCAGGTACGTGAACAGGAAATCGCCGTTGAGCTGCTTCGTCGTCTGTAGCGACGTGAACTGCTGGTTCGCCAGCGTCGACGTGTACTGCAGAATCATCCGGAACGACAGCTCCCGATTGAACTGCCAGTTCCACTTGCTTCGGATGATGTGGTTGTTAAAGATCGCCATCCCGGTCTGGCGGTCGCGTAGCCGCGTAAACAGGTACGTATTGTCGATGCGCAACGCCGAGAGTGGCCGGAATGATACCAGCGCCGAAGCCCCGTCGCTTCTCGCCAGGTACGGCGTGCATGCGGTCGAAATCACGGCGGGCAGGCCCGGGCACTGAATCGGCGTTGCCGCAAACGGCGCCACGAAATTCACACTATCGCCAGACTCGTAATATCCCTGCAAGGACATCCACTTTACGTAGCTCGTGCCCCACAATGCCGTGCTCACGTGCTCGTGATAGTCGCGGTCCGCGGAAAGCGCGGCGAAATCACTGGGCCGCAGGCGCTCGTGATAGTCGGTATACGGAAAAATTTTCACGTAACTTTGGCCCTTGAAGCTGAAGGTCATGCTCGGATCGATCGTCTTGTCGAGCCGCGTACCGTCGTGTGCCCAAACCCAATCGGTGTGCATGGACGGACCCCAGGAAACGAGCGGGCCGCCGCTCGGACGAAATCGGTAATCGAGTTCGTTGAACCAGTCGCGGATATCCACGCGATTCACAAAGCCCGGAACCGTCGTGAATCCAGGACTGATGTCCTTATACGTCGACTCGTAGGTCGTATGGATGCCAGCGTACGTTGTATCCACATACGACGCCGGCCCCGCCTCATACACTCCGCCCGGCAGCTGCGTGGAACTCACCACCGATTGCATGGTGGCTGTCCAGTTGGGGGTGAACTTCAACCGGCTGTCGAGTCCGCCGATCCGGTTGAATCCGCCTGCGGCCGGATATTCCTCGTCCGTGTAGATCGCCCCGATACTCGACTGCTTGAACAGGTCACGGCTCACGCGGGCGATAGTGAAGTATTGGCGGGATCCAGCCAGGGGATCGGAAGGTGCCACTGTCAATCCAGGCGAGCGGTCGTCGGCCGTCAGGATACCGATCGAGTATGGTCCGGCCTTGCCCGTTAACCGAGCGCCGTAACTCGGATCGACGATCGATCGCGTGAAAAACAGATCGATGGGTGTTCGAAAGTAATCCGCATTCTCGATGAAGAACGGCCGCTTCTCCGGGAAGTACACGGCGAAACGCTGGTTTACCGTAACCTGTGGGTCTTCCGATTCCACCTGGCTGAAGTCCGGATTCGCCGTCAGGTCGAGCACAAACCTGTCGTTCAAAATAAGCTTCGAGTCCAGTCCAAACGTCCCACCAATCGCGCGATTCTCGAAGTGCAGGTTGTTTGGGTCACGCGCGTCAATATCGCGAAAAGAATTCAGCAGGCCGTACGGAATGAATTGAAGATTCCGTCCTGGCGAGATGCCCTCCAGCCCCGTGAGGGTTGCGGCCTGGTCGAGGCGTCCTTCAAAGCGCTGGGAAATTTGCGGCCAGAACGAATCTTCGTTTTCGCGCACAATGCCGCGGTACAAGATGATGCCCCACGACTGCTCCTTGTTCGGCGGGAAACGCAGACTCCGGAAGGGGATTGTAATCGACGCGATGTAGCCCTCCGGTGTCAGCCTCCCCTGGGAATACCAGACCGTGTCCCACGAGGTGTCAAAGTTGCCGCCCACTTCTTCGTGTGGCGCTTCCGACCAGATCGCATCCCACTGCACGCCAATCGGGTTGATCTGGAAGGTGTAGGCGCGGCGCCGGTCGTGAAAAGTGTCGAGCATCACTTCGACCGTGTCGTCGTCGGTCACGTCTTCACGGCGGGCCTTGTGGCTTCGCACCTTCGCGGGATCGTCAAAGCAGATGAAGACCACATACAGGTTCTTCTGGTCGTAGCCCAGGTACGCCTCGGTCCGCTGCGAGACAGGAGCGCCATCGTGCGGGAGTCTTTGTACGAATCCGGTCACCTTGGTCATCTGCGGCGCCACTTCTCCAGCTGGCTTCATGGTGACGAAGTCATCCAGGGACGGCCCTCGCGAAAGGCGCGGAATCAGAATGGCCGGCGGCCCCAACTGTGATGATTCGGGGCCCTGCGGCTGAACGGATTGCGGAACAGGTGCGGTCGGCGGCAAGGGGGTGGCGCTTTGCGGATTGGGTTCATCCTTCTGCTGCAGGGATTGTGTGTTCAGGGTGCGTATAAATGGCGTGGGTTGTGCTGCGAGCGCAGGCCCAATCGCGCTGCTGAGTGGGCACAAGACACCAGCGATGATGAAGTGTTTGACCGGAAACCCGAACACCCAACACTCGTCCCGACAGCAAGAATTGCCTTGCGGATACCCTGCCCCCTCAGGGTAGTGGAGCAACATACACCATTCATTGGTTGTTCCCAAGAAGATGTTATGTGGAATTCGACACGGCGGGCCATGGTTGGAGTCCAGTAACTAGGCAGGGCGCTCGGAATCCGGCCCGGCTGTCGATTTTGGAAGAATGATTCGGAGCTAGAAGAGAGAACTCTGCCGGCGATTCGGCGTGATGCCGAAGTGTTCGTAGGCGAGCATCGTCGCGATCCTTCCCCGCGGCGTGCGATTCAGAAATCCGATCTGGATCAGGAACGGCTCATAGATCTCCTCAATCGCATCGGGTTCCTCCGCGAGGGCGGCCGCGAGCGTGCTTACGCCCACCGGTCCACCCTGGTACTTTTCAATGATCGTCAGCAGCAGCTTGCGGTCGACTTCATCGAATCCGTGCTGATCGACCTCCAGCATCTGCAGCGCGGCCTGCGCGGTCGCCTTGTCGATCTTCCCGCCTCCGCGCACCTGCGCGTAATCTCGCACCCGCCGCAATAAACGATTGGCAATTCTCGGCGTGCCCCGTGAACGGCTGGCGATTTCGACGGCGCCTTCGTCGTCGATCGCCACGCCCAGGATCTCCGCCGACCTCTCCACGATGATCTGCAGGTCCTTATGCGTGTAGAACTCCAGCCGCAGCATGATGCCGAAGCGCGAGCGGAGTGGCGCCGAAAGCAGCCCGGCGCGGGTGGTTGCGCCTACGAACGTAAAGGGCTTCACGTCCATGGTGTGCGTGCGCGCGGAAGGCCCCTGGCCGATGATGATGTCGAGTTTGTAATCCTCGAGGGCCGAATAGAGAATCTCTTCCAGCGCCGGCTGCAGCCGATGGACTTCGTCGATGAATAAGACTTGTTTGTCCTGAAGGTTCGTCAGGATCGCGGTCAGGTCGCCTTTGATCTGGAGGGTCGGGCCGGAGGTCTGCTGGAACGCCACGCCCAACTCGTTCGCGATGATGTTCGCGAGAGTCGTCTTGCCCAGGCCGGGAGGCCCGTAGAGCAGCACGTGATCCATGGCCTCGCCGCGCGAGCGCGCTGCCTCGATCGCCACCGCCAGGTTTTCCTTCACCTTGGCTTGGCCGATAAATTCTGCAAGCCGTTGCGGGCGCAGCTTGAGTTCGAATGACGAATCGTCTTCGACCGGCGCCGCTGACACCAGCCGCTCTTTCAGCTGTGGAGTGTTCCTGAGAGTGGCCACGTAAGGCGATAGTAAAGCGAAAGGAGCAGCGAAGCAATGGAACAAGTTCAGCGCGCGATGACCCCTAAGTTAACCCGCAGCTCCTTCTCTGCGAACCAGGCTACTCGCCCGCCTAACCAGGGTTCTTCCAATCCCAATGAGAAACGGTCCTTCGCCAACTGCAGGTCGCGGACCTCTAAAAGAAATGCCGCCGGACACTCGCCGAAACGGGCAATGCGATCCGCGAGCCAGAACTTCACATGGGGCGGTGCGGCCAGCACGACCGGCGTCCCGGAGAAAAAAGCGATTCTGCCAAAGCCTGGATGCTCTTCGAACAACGGCGCGTCCGATTGATAGGCCCTTCGAAAGAGTTCAGCCGATGCCGCGAGGTCGCGCACGCCGATCACGATCGTGGCGACTCCGCGAATCACGCTACGACTGGCCGGTGCCGGCACGCGCAAACTGCGTGCGGTCTTGTCCTGAATGATGAAGGGCAGCACCGACCCCGCTGGTCCGGGACCGGCGATGGCTGTCTCCCATTCGAGCCTCGCGCCGTCCGGACGCTGTCGGCTGCCGGCTTCCGGACCGCGCACCTCAATCCCCGCCGCCCGAACGCGAGCGGCATCGGCATGAATGTTGTTGCTCCGGACCGCCCACGCCCCCGCGCCCGCATCGCCTTCCATGCGAGGCAGCCAGGCCGACATCATCCCCGGTGCGCCCTGCACTTGCCCGATCGGAGCGATCAACTCAACATAGGACCCATCCTCGAACGTTAGGATGTCCATGTGAGTGACTCCATTCGAGTGCCGTCCGCCGTATGTTGTGCTTAGTCCAATGCGATGAAACGCGCGTCGCATCTCCTCGAGGTTTGAGCCGCATACCGTCACGTGATCGATGCTCAGATCCATGCTGCGGAACCTTGCTCCAGAGTTCGGGGAGTCTGCGGTCGGTGATTCCACATACAGACGCCGGACAAGCCCGTAGTCTACAATCCTGCCGTGCCCAGACTCCTCCCTCGCCACGCGCTGTTGCTTTCTCTACTCTTCGTCGGGCCCTCTTGCCTCGCGCAAACCAAAACCCCGGCTCCTGAAAACACTCCCAAGGCCACCGACTCCGGCCTGATCACCTGCGGTGACCATCCTCCCTACACGTCCCGCACCGTCAAGAGCGACACCCTGGTCACTCCCGATGGCAAACGCAAAGCATATGCCGAAGTAGAGGCCACTGCTCTCTCCCCGCAACGTGCCGCCGGATACTCGGGTCCGCTGTGCGTCAACAACTCGCGACTGTTCGTGACCAGCGACAACGGCGAGTTCAAGCTGCGCTTTATGCAGGAACCCGCCGACGTCGAGAACGGCAACTCGCTACGTTTGATCGATTGGTCCGCCGACGGCCGCCGTCTTCTTGCCGAGCTGGCCGAATGGCACTACGAACAGCCAGGAGTGGTGCACAGCATTCTTCTCTTCGACTCGCGCTACGGAACCTTCCAACAGCCCGAGGTTGCACACCTCCTGGCGAAGACCTACGACCACGACTGCTCGCTCGACTTCCGCATTTTGGGATTTGGTTTGCAGGGAAAGATCGTGCTGGAGGGCAGCCCGCTCTCGCCCGAAGAAGAAGAAATTCAGGGTGTCTCCAGCTGCGTCAAGAAGAAAACTTACTTCGAACTCGACCGCGCGACGGAAACTCTAGTCTCCGTGCCCGAGATGCCGAAGATCCAGCACAACGCGAAATCCGAAGCCTCTAAATAGCGCGCCAAACGATGGCGTAGAAGCCTTGTTCGAGGAGCGGCACCCTACACACCCGGCCAAGCCCTGACACCTGAGACCCCAAGACCTGAGACCTGGTTTTCTACTGCTTTTTCGGCGGGAAGCTCTTGAACATCTTGTCCATGGCTTTGTTGAAGTTCTTGAGGTTCTTATCGGAGCTGTCCGCCAGCGTATCCCGTGCCACGCCACGCCAGACCATCTGCTTGTTCGAATTGTCCACAAGATCGACGATTAGCGTCGCCTGCTTCTCCACATAACTCGTGGAATATCGCGGCACGGGCGGCCCGTACCACGACCACCATGGTCGGTAGCCATAGTCGTAGTCCTCAACCACCGTGTGCTCCTTGATCCCCGCGTTGTACACGACTTCCAGATCCGGGTGAGCACTCGCGTCCACTTTTGTAAGACTGGCAGCGGTCAACTTCGCATTCACGCTGTCCATCACGCGCTGCGCCCACAATCCCTGCGCCGGATGCTTGCTGTCGGTCCATGCATAGGTCTTGAACTTGGAGAAGTCGGCGTCGCGATCCCAGTCCACGTCGACCTTCTGCGCCAAGGCAGCGCTCGCGGCCAGCAACACAATGATTCCCAATGAGACACGTACGGCTTTCATCAGAGGACCTCGCAGGTTGGAGTGGTCTCGGCCCGAGGGGAACTTAGTCGAAACTTATAACAAGAAATGACGGAATCTGCACCGCACGATTCGCCGTCCTCGAGCCCAGCTGTGAGGCGGAAATTTGGTCTGGCGCTTGCGCCCTCGCCCGCGAATCGCTGGATCCTGGGCGCGTGCCAAACACCACACAGAAAAGAATCACAGCCCAGTACAGGCTCTTTACTCTTCTTCTTCCTTCACTTCACCGCGCTCGGCTTTCGATTTCTCGATGATCTTCTCCTGCAGCTGCGTCGGCACGATGTCGTAGTGATGCATCTCCATGTTGAAGCTGCCCCGGCCCTGCGTCATCGACGTGAGATCCGCCCCATAGGTGAGCATCTCCGCCATCGGCACCTCGGCCTTCACGATGGTGTTCCCACCCTTGTTATCCATGCCCTGGATGCGCCCACGTCGGCTGTTCAGATCGCCCATGATCGATCCAGCGAACTCATCGGGCACCGTGATCTCCACCGACATCACCGGCTCCAGCAGCGTCGGCTTGGCGATCTCCATCGCCTTCTTGAACGCGATGCGTCCCGCCATCTGGAACGACAAGTCGTTCGAATCCACATCGTGATACGACCCGTCGTACAGCACCACCTTGAAATCCACCACCGGAAACCCCGCCAGGTATCCGCGCCCCGCCGCATCCCGAATGCCCTTCTCCACGGCCGGAATAAAGTTCCTCGGAATCGAGCCCCCGAAAATGTCGTTCACGAACTCGAATTCCCCGCCGCGCGCCAGCGGTTCCATCTTGATCTTGCAATCGCCGTACTGCCCGTGGCCGCCGGTCTGCTTCTTGTGCCGGCCCTGCACATCGGCCTTCCCGCGAATCGTCTCGCGATACGGCACCTTGGGCGCCTTCAGGTTCACCTCGGTGTGATACCGCTTCTTCAGCTTCGAGACAATCACTTCGATGTGCTGCTGCCCCGTGCCCGCAATCAAAAATTCTTTCGTCTGCGGGTCGCGGAAGAACCTCAGCATCGCGTCCTCTTCCATCAGCTTGTGGATGCCCGGCCCCAGCTTGTCTTCATCCGCACGGCTCTTGGGTTCGATCGCGAACGTGATCGCCGGCTCCGGCAGGGTGATCCTCGGATACTGGATCGGCGCCCCCTTGTCGCCCAGCGTATCGCCCGTCAGCGTGTCTCTCAGCTTAGCCACCGCGCCGATGTCCCCCGCGTGCAGTTCGTTCACGGCGACCGCATTTTTTCCCTGCATCACCGAGATATGCGACAGCTTCTCCGCCGCATTCCGCGTAAAGTTCTGCGCCGGCGCGTCGTTCTTCAACACTCCGCTGAACACCTTGAAATACGAAATGCGCCCCGCGAACGGATCCGACACAGTCTTGAACACAAATAGCGACAGCGCGTCCGAGTCCGCCACGTGCCGCTCCGGCGACTGCCCGTTGCTGCCGGCAATCCCGTGCAGTGCCGTGTGCTCCGTTCCCGCCGGCGTGTAATCGACGACGAAATCCATCAGCTTGTCCACGCCGATATTGCCCAGCCCCGACGTGAACAGCACCGGAAAAATCTTGTCGTCGCGGATCGCGTCGTGCAGCGCGGGAATCAAGTGCTCTTCCGGAATCGTCCCCTTCTCGAAGAACTCCTCCATCAACTTGTCATCGCCTTCGGCGACGAGTTCCACCAGCTTTTCATGCGCGTCCTGCGCAGCACTCGCTAGGTCCGCCGGGATCTCCCCTTCTTTTCCCTTTCCGTTTCCGCCCAGTTCGTACGTGTACGCCTTCATCTTCACCAGGTCGACGACGCCCGTGAAGCTCTTCTCTTTACCGATCGGCATCTGCAGCGGCACAACCGCCCGCCCGAATGCTTTATTCAACGACTCCAGCACCCGTTCCGCATCCGCGCGATCCCGATCCATGCGGCTGACCACGATCATGCGCGGCAGGTTGATCTCTTCCGCGTACCCCCACACGCGCTCCGTTACGACTTCCACGCCGGCAACGCCGTCCACCACCACCAGCGCCGCTTCCACCACTGGGAGCACTGTCTTGGCTTCGTGCACAAACATGTTGAAGCCGGGTGTGTCGAGGAAGTTGATCTTGGTCTTGCCCCACTCGGCCAACGCGATGCCCGTTCCAATCGACATCTTTCGGGCGATTTCTTCTTCGTCGTAATCGGTGGTCGTCGAGCCGTCGTCCACTCGGCCCAGTCGTTGCGTGCCTCCTGAGGTATACAGCGCGGCGGAAACGATCGAGGTTTTTCCTGCATGCCCGTGGCCCACGAGGGCCACGTTACGGACATTTTCACCTTCGTACACTTTCACGGGTTCGCTCCTTCGACAGGCTTGGGGAGAGAGAAAACTCGGCCCGAAAAGAGGAATTAGGACGCGAATACAGGCCAGCCCAAACGCACCTGCCAAAACTCAGGATGCTACCACGCCGGAACTTCGCCTCTCAACCCAGCGTTCGATGTTGTGGGCTGGGCGCCCTCGCCCGTGATCCAAGCCAACGTTCATGGGCATCTTTTTCGCCTCAGGGGCCAAATAAACCATTCCATTCAAGAGACTTGGTCCCGCCGCCTCTGGGCAAATGTCAAATTTCTGTATGACCCGACGGGGGGATTGTCCGGCCCCCAAAACTGCCCTATGCTTACAGCACGCAGACTCTGCGCCGGCTCCTGATTGGGTGAGATCGGAAGCTTCATCGGCGCCGGAACCCTTTCTTCTTCTGCGCTGGGGCCAATGCATCGAGTGATCGCCAGGACGCTGCTGTTGGCTTTGCTCGCGGGACTGTTCTCCCCGCTTGCAACCGCGTCCTCGATGCCCATGTCGCGCCCCCACTGCATGCGCAAGCCGATTCCCGCGCCTGCCGCGGAGATGCCCGGCTGCCATCATCACGGGGCCGTTGCTGTTCACAGCGCCTCAACGCCAGAAAACGCCGAGCCCGCATCGTCAGACCAACTCCAGGCTCCGAACGACTGCTGCCAGGACCACGAGTGCTGCCGCTCGATGGCGCGCTCACAGTTTGCGCACACCTCGCTGCGATCGACGCACAGTGAGCTGAATGAAGCCGCGCAACTCTCGGCTGTCCCCGATTCGCAAGCTCGTTCCATGGAGGCGGCCCTCACTCCTCCCGGCCGCGCTCCTCCTCTCCTCTGAAAACCGCATCATCCTGAGCGAGTCCCCCAAACGAGAAGGATGACAAGGGATTGATCCACGCCCGCCCATGCGGAGTGTGACTTTTCCTCGATCCGTTTCGAACCTCGCCACTCCCGGGGCCGCCGTTCAAGCGTTTGAAGAGGATTTATGAATAGGAAACGAGCCAACATCGCGCTCTTTGCAGCCATGCTGACCTTCGCGCTGGCCGCAAGCGCCGCCATCTTCGGATCAGTCCATGGCCTAATCCACGATCCGCAACACCGTCCTGTAGACGAAGCCAAGGTCATACTGCGCAGCACGACTTCCGATTGGACGCAGCGAATCATCAGTGATCAAGCCGGCGAATTCCACTTTGAGAACGTTCCGCTCGGTGAGTACCGCGTCACCGTCGAAGCGCCTGGCTTTGCCACGGCCGAGCAGACATTCGTTCTCACCTCTGAGCGCGATGCCAAGCCGCACTTTTCCCTCACCGTTGCCCACGCGGCCGAGACCGTCGAAGTGCAGGACGTCGCGCCTGCGGTCAATCCCGAGTCCTCCACCAGTACCAACATCGTCAGCCGCACCGCCATCAACGAAACCCCCGGCGCCGACAGCACCAACAGCCTCGCCATGATCACCAACTTCACGCCCGGCGCTTACATGGTGCACGACCAGCTTCATATCCGTGGCGGGCACCAGGTCTCGTGGCTGCTCGATGGCGTACCCGTGCCGAACACCAACATCGCCTCCAATGTCGGCCCGCAGTTCGATCCCAAGGACATCGACTATCTCGAAGTGCAGCGTGGCGGCTACAACGCCGAATACGGCGACCGCACCTACGGCGTCTTCAACGTGGTTACGCGCTCCGGCTTCGAGCGCAATCGCCAGGGCGAGATGGTCCTCGACTATGGCAGCTACAACGCCACCAACCCGCAGATCAGCCTCGGCGACCACAGCGACCGATTTGCCTGGTACGGCAGCCTCTCCGGATATCGCACCGACCTCGGTCTGGAAACGCCGAGCGCCGAGAATCTGCACAATCAGGCCGCCGGGCTGAGCGGCTTCGGCTCGCTCATTTTTAACCAGTCGCCAAACGACCAGCTACGCCTGATCACCTCGGTCCGCGGCGATCACTACCAGGTACCGAACGATCCCGACGCCCAGGCAGCCGGCAACCGCGACGTCGAAAACGAACGCGACGCCTTCGTCAATTTCTCCTGGCTGCATACCGTCGGCAGCGGCCTCGTGGTCACTGTCTCGCCCTTCTTTCACTTCAATCGCGCGCACTACATCGGCGACTACACTGGTACTCCCGATCCGACGATTTCCGTCCCGCAGGATGATCGCGGCTCCAACTACGTCGGTGGCGTCGTCTCGGCCGCCTACACTCGCGGACATCACACCGCGCGCATGGGCGCACAGGTCTTCGCGCAGCGTGACAACCAATTATTTGCCGTGAACGCCGGCGACGGCAACGTCATCGTCCCGCCGGATCGCGAAATTCTCTGGGGCAATACTGAAGTAGTCTTTCTCGAGGATCAGTACAAGGCAACGCGCTGGCTCACCCTGAACGGTGGCGTTCGCCTCACCCACTTTGGCGGAACCGGCACCAACACGCTGCTGGGCGGCAATCACCCCATCAGCGAAAATGCCGCTGACCCGCGCCTGGGCGCTGCGCTGCAGATTCCCAAGCTGCATTGGGTTGCGCGCGCTTTCTGGGGACGCTACTATCAGGCGCCGCCGCTGCTCACCGTCTCCGGCCCGCTGCTCTCGCAATGCAACCTGTCCGACTGCGGCTTTCTCCCGCTGCATGGCGAGCGCGACCAGCAGCGCGAGTTCGGGCTCACGATTCCCTTCGCCGGATGGGCTCTCGACGTTGCCAACTTCCGCACCGCAGCCCGGAATTTCTTCGACCACGACGTTCTCGGTAATTCCAACATCTTCTTCCCGCTGACCATCGACCGCGCGCGCATTCGAGGTTGGGAAACCACCGCCAGCTCTCCGCGCATCGCCGGACGCGCCCAATTTCATCTCGCTTATTCCCATCAATACGCCGAGGGCGCCGGTGCTGTAACCGGGGGTCTCACGAACTTCACGCCGCCGGACGAGGGTTACTTCTTCCTCGATCACGATCAGCGCGATACGATCAGTACCGGCGTGAGCCTGACACTTCCGCGCCGCGCCTGGACCTCGGTGAACGTGAACTACGGTTCCGGATTTCTCGATGGCGACGGCCCCGGTCACCTGCCCTCGCATACAACCGTTGATCTGTCGTTGGGGAAATCGTTCGGAGAGAACTGGAGCCTGCGGTTCAGCGCTTTGAATGTCGGCAATAACCACTACATGCTCGACAACAGCAATACGTTCGGCGGGTCGCACTTCACCAACCCGCGCGAGGTGGCAATCCAGGTGAAATACCGATTTCACTTCTAGCGAACCACGGTGCATGGGAACGACGCGCCCTGCCTGCGAACAGCACGACGGTTAGCTGGTCGCTGCGGTCTTCTTTCCCAGTTTCGCGCTTAGAGCGCGTAGCGTCTTTTGCGTCTCGTCTGCCCACCAACTGGCGGTGACCGCCTGCAACTCAGCCTCGAGATTCTGCTTGAAATACGCGACCAGATCAGCGCGGGCTTCTCGGCGGGTTGCGGCCATCGCCTGTGGAGGCAACGCGAGCAGCGCTTGGCACCAGATCAGTGCGCGCTCGATAACATCACCGGGAGGCGCCAGTTCGTCGATCAGGCCGGCGGCCAGTGCTTCAGGGGGTGAAATCAACGCGCCGGTTACCGCCAACCGCTCGGCTTGCCGCGAACCAACCAGCCTCCGCAAGGCCCGTACAATCACGGGCGGCAAGGGAATCCCGACCTGTACTTCATTCAATCCAATCTTGAAATCCCCGTCGGCCATAAACCGCACATCGCAAAACAGTGGAAGCACCGTTCCGCCGGCGGGAGCATGACCAGTGATGGCAGCAGCGATGGGAATCGGCGACACCGCCAGAGCTTTCAACAGAGCATAAAATTCACGCCACAAGTTGGCAATTGCGGCTTGATCGAGACCCAGCAGGAGAGGCACGTCCAGTCCCCCTGAAAATCTGCCTGGCGAACCCGACAGAATCAGCGCACGACTCCCTTTCTGCGGCGCAACCTCAATCGCCTCCCGAAGCGCGAGGATCAGTTCCGGCGAGAGGGCGTTGGCTGGAGGACGATTGAGCCGCAACTCGCGAACCGGTCCATGATCGAAGGACGGCAGCATTGGATGAACCTTGAATGTCGCGGAAATTATAGGCGAACCGGAGCGTCGCCGGATTCCTCGAAAATACCTGCCCGGTATCTGCCCGCTTCACGGTGGTGACAATGACACCGACTCAGATGATCCTCATTTCACGCTAGCCGCGCAGGATCTTCTCAATCGCCCCGCGCAGTTCCTCATAAGGCAGCGCCCCCGGATGATAAAACGCGATCTTCCCTGTTCGATCCACCAGCACCAGCGTCGGCGTCGTGCTCGCGCCGTAGACGTTGAAGTTCTCCTGGTTTACCGGCACCGAAATTCCCTGCAATCCCTGGTAATACTGCTGCCAGACAGAGTTGATATAGGCAAGCTCGGCCTGCGGCGTGGCATCCTCGCCGCGCGCCGCGTAGCCGTACCGCTGCGTAGGTGCGACAAACATCAGTGCGGGAAACTCGGAACGCAGCCGTGCCAGGATCGGCGCCTCACCCTTACAGTCCACACACCAGTGCGCCCAGAAAAACAGCAGCACCGGCGTCCCTTTCATCTGGGCCAGCGACGCAGGCGGCATCCCGATGTACTCGGGGCTCTTGATCGCAGGAGCCTGCCGCCCAACGAAACTCAGTAGGTTCAGATTCTTGTGCAGCCGCGCCGCGATGGATGTGTTGCCGTAGGTTGTGAGGGCATTTCGGAGCAGTAGCGTCGCCTGCGTTTTTTTCCCTTCGGCCGCCAGGGCCTGCGCCTGAACCTCGAACGCGGCGCCCAGAGCTGTGGGCAGGTGCGGCTCAGCGTCGAGCTTCCGGGTTTTGAGTTGCTGGACCGCCAGCGTTCTCGTCTGCTGCGCGTAGTCGTTCGCCTGTGCGTACTTTTGATTGCTCAGCGCTCCGCGCGCCAGCCACGAAAGTGCTTCCAGATATTCCGGGTCGGGCCCGCGCTGTGCTTTGTAGGAGTTGAGTTCCGATTCCGCCGTGCTGAAATTTCCGTTCGCCAGCTGGATGCGTACGTCCTCGACGATTCCGCCGAACGCGCCGGCGCTCAGCGCCGAAACAGTCAGCGCGGCCAATAAGAGACCCCGAAAAAATGCCATGTATTGATGATGAATGGAATCTTAGGAAGTGACAAGGCGTGCCGGGGACGCCAAGAACGACGTGGGGACAGCCGCCCTCGCCTGTCCGGCGGAGCGAAGCTCCGCGAGCTCTTTACCTGGACTGAAAACTCGGGCGGATCATCGAAGACGGAAGCCTGATGACTGAACAATCGCAACTGACCACTGGCAACTGCCTCCAAATACAAAGGGCGGCCAATTTTGGCCGCCCCTCGATTCAGTTTTCGTGACCGAAAGTGGTTTAGACCGCCTTCACGTTCTCGGCCTGCCAGCCCTTAGGACCTTTGACCACATCGAACTGGACCTGCTGCCCTTCTTGCAGGCTGCGGAATCCGTTCGATTGAATAGCGGAGAAGTGAACGAACACATCCTCCCCATTCTGGCGGCTGATGAATCCATAACCCTTGGCGTCGTTAAACCACTTTACTGTTCCTGTTTCCATGGTGTTGCTTTGTTTCCTTTAGCTTTAGATGTTGCGCTGAATTCGCAGGACTGGTGCAGGCAGGTCACGCTGGTAGGCGGAGAAACTGCAGAGTGCATAGAACCGCAAGTCAAACGCACTACCATTCTACTTTAAATCCACAAGAAATAGCTACGAGTTCGATAAACCATTGCTATTCAATTGATTAAAGGCAATGCGGATAGTGCAAAACGGAACCTCGGGAAGCTACTCTAGAAAATGCGCATTTGACCCCAACAAATCTCTGAAGGATTCAAGGTTCGACAAGGACCGATTTTTCGGGTTGTAAGGGCTTTACGCGCACCCCGATCTGGGTTCCTACAACAAAGCGGCCTACGTAATCTTCCGCCGAGCTCTTCAGAAGAAATCCCTTGTTGTGTTGCCCGGAATAATAGTGACCGCTATGGATGTAGGTGTAGCCAAATGCGGCGATTGGTCCGCCGTAAGGTGCTGGTGGGCAGGTTACGCTCGAAATAGCGCCGACAACCACCGGCCATTTTTCACTCCGGCGTACGTTAACAAACCTCAGTAGGCTGCGGATGAGGTAACCAACGAGAATGTCGAGATACCAGCCGGCTATCATCGGGCGCAGTCTGAACTTGCTGCGCCGCGATCACGCTGCGCATGCGCAAGGCAAGTCCAAAACTCAGTTCCCTACTCTTTCTTCATCGAATCGATCAATTGGAATAACTGGCTTCGATCGACCACTTCCACAAACGGCGTCCCCGAGCGCTTGTTGCTCACAACGTAAAGCGTCGGCGTGTGTTGCAGGTCCAACTGCTTGCCTAGCGCCCGGTCGGCCTCGACCAGCTTGGCCAGCTTCCCGTCTGGATCCACCACAAACGGCAGGTCGATCTTGTGCGCGGCGGCGAACTTCTCGGCAAACGGACGCAGCGTCTCCTTGGTGATCTCCAACTGATGGCGGAACACGGTGTCGCGGAACTCGTTGCCGATCGCCTTCGAGTGCGTGTCGAAGTAGCGCGCCAGAATTGCCGCGTCATACGCCCAAGGATGCATCGGCAGCGGATAATCGTGGCGCACCAGCGGGATCTTGTACGTGCGCGAAGCCTCGGCCACCAGCGGCGCCGCGCGGGCGCAGTCCGGACACTCCAGGTCCTCGAAAATCACGATCGCGACCGAAGCCCCCTTGGGCGGCTTCAGGATGGACGCCTTGTCCTGCGCGACAGCCAGCGACGCCAGCGCAAGGACTACAAGAAGAGCAAACTTCTTTGTCATATTTTGAGTTAGATGCGGGGAGCACGAGCCAAAATTACCAACGCTATTCTTATGTTAACCGATGGCGCGCGGAGTGTCAGGTGGCGAAAAGTAACCGGTCACGCAAACAAAAAAGGGCGGCCCGCAAGCCGCCCTTGCCAAACCAAAATTTCGATCTACCGCGCGACGACCGACTTCTGCTGCGCCATCATCGACGCGATCGTCTCCAGGATCGACTCGATGCTCCGCCCGGTATCCGTCGCCGTGTCGACGTATGGATGACGCCCACCGTCGGAGTGCATCACCAGGACGCGCGTCCCCTCATGCCCCTTCTTCACCATATACGGCAGATGGTGGCGGTCATTGCGGGTGAGCGTCGGACCCAGCACCACCAGGTCGAATGCGTCCTTGTTGAGCGCCTCTTCGACGCCCTTCCGCCCGATCACCGTGGTCACGTGGTGGCCGGCCTTCTGCATTGCATCCGCTTGAGACGCCAGAACTTCCGTGTCGCCCTCGCCGTACAGGATCTTCAGACTAAATGAGGATTTCGCCATAAAACGCCGGAGCCGTCCTTTCTGTCATGCCCACTGAAACGGTAGCAACGGCACCCCGCAGCGAGTAGGTCACTGAAGACCAAGGACGAACGAGAGAGGCACGAATGGCTAGGTTTGTCGCCCCATAAACGACGGCTGCCCCGGCGACCCGGAACTGCGCTCCGCCGCATCGGCGCCATATGCCGAGTTTAGGCAGATCACAGTACGAGCTCACATTACGAACGTACCCACACGAAACTGAGGCTCCGCACTAACGTCCTAATCAACCGCCAGCGCTCGCACCTATCCCGCCACTAATCCCAACTTATTAAGGTTTTGACAGTTCCCGCCCACATGGGTACTCTTGCAGGCCAAATTCTTCGAGCCTTAGCAGCGAATCGAAGTTCATGGCGTACCTGCACGTACTCTGCACAGGAGGTCCCATGCGGAGGCTCCACCTCGTCCTTGCGCTCGTTCTCCTCGCTTTGCTCCCGGCCTGCAGCAGTGGCACAAGACCTCAATCCCGATTGCTGCAATCCGTCATGGTCTCCCCGGCGCAACAATCCCTTGCGCTCGGACTCCAGCAGCAGTACAAAGCGACCGCGATCTACAGCGACGGCACCTCCCAGGACATAAGCAGCACGGCGACGTGGACTTCGTCCCAGACATCTGTCGCCGCCATCACCTCAAGCGGCCTCGCCACAACCAAAGGGACGGGCACCTCCACCATCACGGCCACCTCCGGCACCATTTTCGGGACGGCGACTCTCAGCGTGACCTCAGCCGCACTCGTCTCGATCGCCGTGACGCCGCCCAACCCTTCGGTCCCAATCGGCGTCACCGAGCAGTTCACCGCGACCGGTACTTTCACTGACAGTTCCACGCAGAATCTCACTGCATCGGTCACCTGGAGCGCTGTTGCCAACACCACTGCCAGCATCACGACGGCTGGCCTCGCCAAGGGCCTCGCGGTCGGCACCGCCACGGTCACGGCAACGTCCGGATCGATCTCCGGATCGACGAATCTCACCGTGACGAATGCCGTGCTCGCTTCGATCGCGATCACTCCCGACACTCCCACCGTTCCGCTTGGGCTGCTCCAGCCGTTCACCGCAACCGGCACGTATTCCGACGGCTCGACCCACGACCTCACTCCGACCGTCACCTGGGCGTCGTCGAATTCCTCCATCGCCTCGATCGACGTGACCGGTCAAGCGACCGCGCGCAACCTGGGAAGCACCAGCATCTCGGCCAAGCTGGGTTCGATTCAGGACTCGACCACGATGACCGTCAGCGCCGCCAGCCTGCGCTCTATCACACTCGGCGGCGACGTTACCATCGCGACCAATACCAGTCACTCCTTCACCGCGATTGGTACTTTCAACGACGGGAGCACGCGCAACATCAGCGCCAACGTCGACTGGAGTTCCTCCGACACGACGGTGGCGACGATTCCTCCGAGTTACCCGGTCGCCAAGGGCGTGCATAACGGTACGGCACAGATCACGGCCACACTAAACTCGGTCACCGGCATCGCAAACCTTACGGTCACTGGAGCGACGGTGCAGTCGATCTCCGTTACGCCGGCGAATTCGACGACCGCTCCCAACATCAAGCTTCGTTACTTCGCGACCGGGTCCTTCAGTGATGGTTCCACCCAGGATCTGAGTCTCGACGTTGTCTGGAGCACCAATCCGACGACGGTCGCCTCGATTTCCTCTCCGGGGAATGCCGTGGCGCTCACCGCTGGCACCACGACAATCGGTGCTGCTTTCGGTGCCGTGTCGGGCTCCACTTCGCTCACGGTAAGCTCCGCCACGTTGACGTCAATCACTGTGAAACCTGCCAGCGCCGTGATTGCTCCGGGAAGCGTGCAGGGATTCTCGGCCACGGGAAATTACTCCGACGGCTCTACGCAGCCGCTCCTCTTCAACGTCGCCACCTGGAGTTCCACGGACACGACGGTGGCCACCGTCGACTCGATCGGCGACGTCACCGGCCAGTCCGCCGGCACCGCGACCATCACCGCGGCTCTCAGCGGCATCAGCGGAACGGCGAGCCTGGTTGTGCAATCGTCTCCGCTGCAGTCCATTGTGATTACGCCGGCAGGCGCGCATGTCCCCGAGGGTATCGGAGTTCCGCTCACCGCCACTGGTCAATTCGGCGACGGCTCGACTCAGAACCTGACGAACACCGTGACCTGGACCTGCACCCCGTCAACAATCGCCACGATCAGCACTGTTCCAGGATTTCAGGGAACAGTGACCGGCGTCGCCCCGGGCTCAGCGACGGTAACCGCGGTCTTCGCCGGAGTTGTGGGTACCACCACCGTGAACACGACCAACGCGACGCTGATCACGATCACAATCACTCCCGCTAACCCAAGTATTGCTCTGGGAGCAAGCCAGCAATTCACGGCCACAGGCCAGTTCAGCGACGGTTCATCGCTCAATCTCACGCGCCAGGTAACGTGGTCTTCGTCCGACGTTGGCATTGCCGTGATCAGTACGAGCGGCCTCGCGAATTCGGTGGCCACCGGCTCATCCACGATCACGGCGACATTGAACGGCGTGACCGGGAGCACGCAACTGACGGTTCATTAGTGGACGCAGGCGCGTTGGATCAGGTTTCTCGGCCCACGAATCAGGTTGGATGTGCTGAGGATGGCCGTTCTTTATTGCGAACGACCCTGCAATCTTTACGACATCTTTCAAGGAAGGAGATCAACCATGTCCGATAATTCTCGCGTTCAAGCCGATTCCGGCAGACGCCGATTTCTTCAGACTGTTGTTTCCAGCGCTTTCGTCGGGGTTGCCGCGCAGGCGGGGCTCGAGTTCGCTGTCCCGACAACCCTCAACGCACAGAGCAATCTGACTCCCGATGCTGCGTTGCAGGAACTGATCGCGGGCAACCAGCGCTTCGCCGCAAATCAGCTGAAGTCCATTGAACACGACTTGACCGTCTTGAAAGAGCGGACGGTGGACAAACAGGAGCCCTTTGCTGCCGTGCTCTCCTGCGCCGATTCGCGCGTGCCGGTCGAGCTGATTTTCGACCAGACGATCGGTCACATTTTTGTCACCCGCGTCGCCGGCAATATGGTCACACCGGAGATTATCGCCAGCCTCGAATACGGCGTTGCCGTCCTCGGAGTTGAAGTGCTTCTGGTACTTGGCCACAGCGCATGCGGAGCCGTGAAAGCCGCCATGAAAGCCGACGCCGTCCCCGGGCAGATCAGCTCTTTGTACCCCCACCTCCGGCAGGCGGTTGAGCAGTCTGGCGGCGATGTGGACAAAGCCATCGTGGCAAACGCGAAAATTCAGGCCGACTTGCTGCGCACTTCTTCGCCCGTGATCCGCGAAGCTATAAAAGCGGGAAAACTGAAGGTTGAGTCGGGAGTCTATGACCTCGCAACGGGCAAGGTCACAATGAGCTAAGAACTCCTAAATCTGACCGGCAAACCCGTTGGAGCGGAATGGGGATTTTCCTATCGAGTCAGCTCACCGCGCAGTTGCTTGGACAGCTTTTCCACTCGCTTGAGTTTGTCGATGAGGTCTTTCGACAGCAAGCCACGATTCGCACGGTCTACGTCGGCATGAATGGAAGCGGAAAGATCGGCGAGTTCCTGAGCTTCGCGCTGGAGCCGGACTACATCCACGGTCTGTGTCTTCTGAGTCTGCAATGAGGCTTGATCGGCGGGCATCTGATTCTTAGGCCAATTGGGGTCGTGGGGCTGCGGTCCGCAACGGCTTAGCGGCGTACCAAGCTGAGGATGAGCGGGCAGGGCGAAAAGCAACAAGAGCAGCAAAAAGCGCACATAGGATGTCCACGGCATAAGCACCTCCCGTGTCCACGACAACCAGCGTATTGTAACGCTCGGAGAACACGAGTGAGACCGACAACGAGTTCAATCCGAATCCGATAGCTCTTGAATATGGCGATGCCGTCGCCCAGCGGGAATCTGCTAAAGGAAACCAAACTTGCTATCCCCTTCCAACGTTTGACCCTCCCTCCCCGCTCCCTTAGACTCAAAGGTTTAAGACCCATCAAAGGCAGCCACCGATGTCCGACAGCATTCATATCAAGCTTCCAGACGGAAGCGATAAGGAATTTCCCAAAGGCACCACCGCGCTCGATGTTGCGAAGTCGATCAGCCCGCGCCTGGCCGACGCGGCGATCGTCGCCCAGGTCTCTTCCAATGGCGATCAGGCGGGCGAGGGCGCCCGCCCCACACTCATTGACCTGACTCGGCCGCTCGAAAAAGACACCGACCTGCGCATCCTCACTGAGAAAGATCCCGAAGCGCTGCAGGTGTACCGGCATTCGTCCGCGCACCTGTTGGCGGCTGCCGTGCTTGAACTGTTCCCCGAGACCAAGCTCGGCCATGGCCCTGCCACCGAGACCGGATTCTTCTACGACTTTTATCGGCCCACGCCGTTCACGCCGGAAGATCTGGAAAAGATCGAAAAGAAAATGCAGGAGCTGGCCCAGCAGAACATTCCCTACGCGCGCGAATTTCTGCCACGGGATGAGGGCCTCGAGAAGTTCAAGGGGGAAGGCGACTTCATGAAGTGCCATTTCATCGAGCAGTTCACCAAGCCCGATGAAAGGATTTCGATTTACAAGACTGGCAAGTTTCTGGATTTCTGCCGCGGCCCCCACATCCCTTCGACCGGCAAGATCAAGGCGTTCAAGCTGCTCAACATCGCCGGCGCATACTGGCTCGGCGACGAGAAGAACCCGCAGTTGCAGCGCATCTACGGGACTTCTTTTTACTCGAAGAAAGATCTCGACGCCTACCTGAACAGCCTCGAAGAAGCGAAGAAGCGCGATCACCGCGTGCTGGGCAAGCAACTCGACCTGTTTTCGATCCAGGACCTCGCCGGCCCCGGCCTCATCTTCTGGCATCCCAAGGGCGGCATCATCCGCAAGGAAATGGAAGACTGGATGCGCGACCAGTACGTGAAGCGCGGCTACTCGCTCGTCTATACGCCGCACGTCATGCGCCGCCAGCTCTTCTTCACCTCGGGCCACGAAGGCTACTACGCGCAAAACTTCTTCGATTTCATGGAGCTCGACGACGCCGAGTACCGCGTGAAGCCCATGAACTGCCCCGGGCACATCCTGATCTATAAAGACTCGCTGCGCTCCTATCGCGATCTGCCGATCCGGCTCGGCGAACTCGGCACGGTGTATCGCTACGAGCGCTCGGGCGTGATGCACGGCCTGCTGCGCGTGCGCGGCTTCACCCAGGACGACGCTCACATCTTCTGCACGCCCGAGCAGATCGAAAAAGAAATTGCCGACTGCGTTGAGTTCGCCAAAGACGTGCTCAAGGATTTCGGCTTCGACCAGTTCCAGACCGAGCTCTCCGTGTGGGATCCGAATGACCGCAAGAGCTACGTGGGCAGCGAAGACCAGTGGAACATGGCGACCAGTTCGCTGGAAAAAGTCCTGAAAAAGCTCGGCATCGAATATAAGACGATCCCCGGCGAAGCCGCGTTCTACGGCCCGAAGATCGACATCAAGCTGGTCGACGCGATCGGCCGCCTCTGGCAACTCTCGACCGTGCAGTTCGACTTCAATCTGCCGCAGCGCTTCGAACTCGAATACGTCGCCGAAGACGGCTCGCGCAAACAGCCGCTCATGGTCCATCGCGCGCTGTTCGGATCGGTCGAGCGCTTCTTCGGCGTGCTGATCGAGCACTACGCCGGCGCGTTCCCGGTGTGGCTGTCACCGGTGCAGGCGGCGATGATCCCGATCTCGGAACGCCACGCCGATTACGCGAACAAAGTTGCGGATCAGTTGAAGGCAGTCGGTGTGCGGGTGGACGTCGATGCACGCAACGAAAAGATGAACGCCAAGATCCGTGAGCACGCCATGCAGAAAGTCCCGTTCTTGCTGGTGGTAGGGGATAAAGAAGCTGAGACTGGCAAGGTCAACGTCCGCACCCGCGGCAAAGAGAAGACCGAAGACATGCTGGCAACGGAGTTTGTGGAGAAGATCAGGAAGCTGATCGCGGACAAGAGCCCGGGGCTGTAGCGCCTACGTAGGGACAGCCGTCGGCGGCCAAAGCCCAGCATAATCGCATTCAATCAGATCACGATCTGTTGTCGCGGTCGTCACCCAGAGATCACACCCGGGCACGATAAGATCACCTCGAATCACGTAGGGACAGCCGCCCTCGGCCGTCCGGCCGGGCGCAGCCCGGCTTTGGTTTACAATGCCCAAATCCTCCTATCGCCGCATCCTTCCCCACCTCCAGCGCGACTACAAACCACACTTCCTCACCTTCTGTACTTATCTCCGCTGGACTCTGCCAGACATGGAGTGAAAGTCGATGTTCACGTCGCTGTCGTCATGCCAGACCATGTGCACATGATCTTCACGCCACTCATTAATGAAACGGCTGGCGCGGTCTATAGTCTTGGCGAGGTTACCGACGCGATCAAAGGAGCGTCTGCCCATCTCGTGAATCGAGCGCTCGATCGAAAAGGAAAGGTGTGGCAGACGGAATCCTTCGACAGGGTTCTGCGCTCATCGGAGAAGCTCGACGAAAAGATTGATTCCATTCTTCAGAATCCAGTTCGTGCTGGGCTAGTCGCGTCGCCCGAATATTATCCGTGGTTATGGGCGCCGTCGAGAATTGTGGCCGCGCAATAGCCGAGCTTCGCTCGGCCGGACAGCCGAGGGCGGCTGTCCCCACGCGAGTCCCGCCCGCGCAGACGAGGCGTCTGCCCCTCGTGATTCTGGACGTAACCGAGGGCGGCTGTCCCTACCACTCGTGCCCAGTTGTAACATGTCTTCTGTGCATCCCCTCGCACAGAAGGTGCTTGGTCACACACGCCACCACGACCTGCTCAAGCCCGGCGATCGCATCGGAGTCGCTGTTTCGGGCGGGGCCGACTCCGTCGGCCTCTTACGCCTGCTTCTTGAGTTGCGCCACGAACTCGGCATCGTTCTCTCGGTCGTTCACTTCAACCACAAGCTCCGCGGCCCAGAATCCGACGAGGACGAAAAATTCGTCGCTGATCTTGCAAGCGCGCACAAGCTTGAATTTCATCTTTCGAGCGGCGATGTGGCCCTTGAAGCCGAAGCCAATCATCTGAGTATCGAAACGGCGGCCCGCGAGATGCGGTATGCGTTTTTTCGGGAGCTTCAAGAAGAGGACACTGCCGGCTCCCGCCCTGTCGACGCCGTCGCCACCGGCCACACGCTCGACGATCAGGCCGAGACCGTACTCATGCGCGTTCTTCGCGGCACCGGCACGCACGGCCTCGGAGGAATCTACCCAGTCGTCGCCCTCGAAGAAGAATCACAAGAGGAAGCCGAACAAACCTCCGCCAAGGTCATCCGCCCGCTACTCACCATCCGCCATCGCGAGCTCGAGGACTATCTCAAAGAGATCCACCAGACATGGCGCGAAGACTCCTCCAATCAGAATCTCCATCACACGCGCAACCGGGTCCGGCACGTGCTGCTGCCGCTTCTCGAGCGCGAGTTCAATCCGGCTGTGACCGTCACTCTCTCTGAACTCGCCGAAATCGCCCGCGCCGAGGAGGACTACTGGGAGAACGAAGTCTCCGGCTGGATGGGAACTGCGATCCACTGGAGCGAACCCGACTGGGCGCGCTCCCACGCACCCGCCGGATCCCTGATTCAACTCCAGCCTCACAATGCCGAGCTGCAAAAGCGCCTACAGGAACCCGGCCCGCTCGTCATGAACGTCTCCGTCGATCTTCTCTGGCTCCTCTCCGAGCCCCTCGCGATCCAACGGCGTGCGATCAAAGCCGTCGGAGACACGGCCGGATTTCCTCTTGAATTCAAACACATCGAAGAAATCGTGCGCTTCACTGTCGATGAGAACAATTCCGGCAAGCAGCTTTCGCTCCCCTTGGGCTGGAAGGTGGTTCGCGAACCCGAGGCACTCATCTTCCTCACCCCTGATCTCCGTACCCAGGAACGCATCCCCGCCGGCTACGAATATTCTTTCGCCCTCCCCGGCCGTGCCATAGTTCCCGAGGCGGGCCTTGTGATAGAAGCGGTGCAAGTGCTCCCAGGTCAGCAACGAGACTTGAACGACGATGGTTTTGATCGCCTGCTCGACGCTTCGCTGGTGTCGAATCCATTAAGGGTGCGAAACTGGCGGGCGGGCGACCGGTTCTGGCCCGTGCACACCAAGGCCCCGAAGAAAATCAAAGAGTTGCTGCAGGAAAAGCAGATTACTGGATCGGAGCGTCGCGCATGGCCCGTGGTGGTCAGCGGCGACGAGATCATCTGGGTGCGCGGCTTGCCAGCTGCCACGAAGTTTCGCGCGAAGAACGAAAACGCCGACGCCATTCTGATTCGCGCCGTGCCGCTGCAGGACGAATTTTGAGGGCAACCGGCGCGCCGCCTTCAGAGCGTCATAACGAAAGCCTTCCGGAGGGACGTATCCCAGCATGAATACGACCTCAAAAGCAGAGGCCCTACGGCCAGTGATTTCCGCCGAGCAGATTCACAAACGCGTGCGCGAACTCGCCCACCAGATCTCCGACGACTACAAGGGCAAGACCGTCCTCGCCCTCGCCGTCCTCGAAAACAGTTTCATGTTCATCGCGGATCTCTCGCGGGCGATTGATGTTCCGGTCATCTGCACCTTCGTCAAGCCGCGCTATCGACAACAAACCTCGGGCGGAGCCTCGGATGTTCTCGAGATTCTTTTCAGCCACGAACTCGACATCCGCGGCAAGGATGTTTTACTGGTGGAGGGCCTGGTTCACTCCGGCGTGACTAGCGAGTTCCTGATGAACGACTTACGCGGACGGGGAGCAGCTTCGGTCAAGCTCGCCACCCTGCTTGACCGCCAGGCCGCCCGGCGTGTGCAGTTGCAGCCCGACTATTTTGGTTTCTTGGTGGATGAGACGTTCCTGGTCGGTTACGGCCTGGGAACTCCCGAACAAACCAACCGGAATCTGCCGTTTTTGGCAGCGGCAAATTGAACGGTAGGTGTGACTTAAGTCATAAGAAGATGCGCAGGTTTTTTCTGGCGGAAACGAGTAGAATGGCGTTCTCGGGAATTTGCTTCAATCCAAGGTCCCGCAGCTGGCATCTAACTGGTGTGCAACAGCTTGTCCGGGCGTGGTGTCCTTCCGCAAGCCCGCAAGTTGTTTTACGAGGAGTCTCCGAGTGAATTCGACAGTGAAAACGGTAGTTTTCTGGCTGGTGATTGTGCTGTCGGCCTTCCTGCTGTGGCAGGTGGTCAAGACGGGCAGCTCCGGTCAGAAGGAACAAGCGATCAACTTCTCCCAGTTCTTGTCCGATGTCGACCAGGGGAACGTTGGCGAAGTGACGATCACCGCGCAAGAAGTGCGCGGCAAGTTCAAGGATGGCCGTCTGTTCAATACGACCGCCCCCGTGAACTATCCGGATATGATCAAGACCCTTCGTGACAAGGGAGTTAACATCAACATCCACGACGTCACGAATGGCAGCTGGCCGCTGCAGCTTCTGGGAACCTGGGCGCCCCTTATCTTATTGGCAGCCTTGTGGTTCTTCATGATTCGCCAGATGCAGACCGGCGGCAACAAGGCACTCTCGTTCGGCAAGAGCCGGGCGCGCCTGCTCTCCATGCAGCAGAAAAAGGTCACGTTCAAGGACGTGGCCGGCGTGGATGAAGCCAAAGAGGAACTCCGGGAAATCATCGAGTTCCTGCGCGAAGCGCAAAAATTCCAGAAGCTCGGTGGACGCATTCCCAAGGGCGTGCTGCTTGTCGGGCCTCCCGGAACCGGTAAGACCTTGCTGGCGCGGGCAGTTGCCGGCGAAGCGAACGTTCCTTTCTTCTCGATCTCCGGCTCCGACTTCGTCGAGATGTTCGTCGGAGTGGGCGCGAGCCGCGTGCGCGATCTGTTCGAGCAAGGCAAGAAGAACGCTCCCTGCATTATCTTCATCGATGAAATCGACGCGGTCGGCCGTCACCGCGGTGCCGGATTGGGCGGCGGTCACGATGAACGCGAGCAGACGCTGAACCAGTTGCTGGTGGAAATGGACGGCTTCGAGTCGAATGAAGGCGTCATCCTGATGGCGGCAACGAACCGCCCGGATGTTCTCGATCCGGCGCTTCTCCGCCCCGGCCGTTTCGATCGGCGCGTGGTGGTCAGCCGTCCCGATGTCCGTGGCCGCGAAGAGATTCTGCGCGTGCACACCCGCAAGATTCCTTTGGCCGAAGATGTCGATCTCTCCGTTCTGGCTCGCGGCACACCGGGCTTCTCCGGCGCCGACCTGGCCAACATGGTCAATGAAGCGGCTCTGAGCGCAGCTCGGCAGAACCGTAAGGCGGTTCTTCACTACGACTTCGAGCTGGCCAAAGACAAAGTGCTGATGGGCGTGGAACGCAAGTCGATGATCCTCTCCGACGAGGAGAAGAAAGTCACGGCCTACCACGAGGCCGGGCACGCGATGATTGCGGTCACGCTGCCGAACTCTGATCCGGTGCACAAGGTCACGATCATTCCCCGTGGCATGGCGCTGGGCGTGACGATGCAGCTACCCATCGACGATAAGCACAACTACACCAAGGATTATCTCGAGACCGAGATTGCCATCCTCATGGGTGGGCGTCTGGCCGAGGAGATCTTCTTGAACCAGATGAGCACCGGCGCCGGCAACGACATCGAGCGTGCCACTGAACTCGCCCGCAAAATGGTCTGCGAGTGGGGCATGAGCACGCTCGGGCCGCTGACCTTCGGCAAGAAGGAAGAGCAGATCTTCCTGGGCCGCGAGATCGCCCAGCATCGCGACTACAGCGAAGACACCGCAATCAAGATCGACCTCGAGGTTCGCCGCCTGGTTGACGAGGGCTACACCCGGGCCAAAGGAATCCTCTGCGAGAATAAAGAGACCTTGACCAGGATCGCGATGGCGCTGCTGGAGCGCGAAGTTCTCGATGCCAACGAGATCAGGATGCTGGTCGAAGGCAAGGAACTGCCGCCCATCAAGATGCCTTCCAAGGACGACGGCGTTCAGCAGGTGCTGAAGCCGGAACCGGGACGTCCGGGAATCGCCAAGGGCGGCGAAAGCCCGGCACGGGCGTAAGCGACGGCAAATCCAGAGCAGTTTTCGATCAACTAAGAAGGGCGGCCCAAGAGCCGCCCTTAATTTTTGAATTCCAGTAATGCCCAAGTGGGGACAGCTGCCCTCGGCTGTCCGGCCGAGCGAAGCTCGGCTCGCTCTTAAGCGCTCTTGCCTATGCGGTGGCCTACGCCGCCTTCTTGCTCAGCGCCTGCGTGAACAACTCCGCAATCCCTCGATTGAACGCCGGAATGTCCGACGGCTGACGGCTGCTCACCCAGTTGCGGTCGCTCACCATCTGCTCGTCCGTCCATTCCGCGCCCGAATTGCGAACGTCATCCTGAATCGTGTGATAGCTGGTCATCTTGCGGCCTTTGGTCAGCTTCGCTGATATAAGCAACCAGGGAGCGTGGCATATGACCGCAATCGGCTTCTGCGCCCGATCGACTTCCCGCACGAAGCGCTGCGCGTCCCTGTTCACGCGCAGATTGTCGGCGTTGAGCGCGCCGCCCGGCAGCAGCACCGCATCGAACTCCGCAGGGTTTGCGCCCTCGAGCACGCGATCCACCTTCAGCTTCTCGGATTTCTCGTCGTGCTGCATCGCCTGAATCTGGCCGGCCTTCGGCGAAAGCAGTGTGGTCTCGGCACCTAGCTGGTCGAGAAATTTTCGTGGTTCGGTCAACTCCGATTGTTCCACTCCGTCGGTCGCTAAGATGGCAACGCGGATTCCCTTTAAATCAGACATCGTTCCCGCTCCTTAAGGTTCGTGATTTCTTTCAGTTTCAAGCGCGAGAGGCGAGTAGCGGCATCGGGTCAAGACTCCAACCCTCAGGAGAAATGGTGGTAGGGCAGATGTTGGAACTGCCACGGCACACGTGGGGGCGGACGCCCTCGTCCGCCCGGCGGAGCGAAGCTCCGCACTCCGAACCTACTTATTCACCAGCTGCATCACGTGCTCGGGGTAGCGCTCGCCGGCGGCCGCGCCGGTCGGAAATGCATCCTCGATGTGCTGCAGATCGGCTTTGGTCAGGCGCACGTTCACGGCGCCGGCGTTGTCCTCCAGGTACTTGCGCCGTTTGGTCCCGGGGATGGGGACGATGTCTTTGCCTTGCGCCAGCACCCATGCCAGAGCAAGTTGCGAGGGCGTGCAGTGCTTCTCACCGGCAATTTCCTCGACCCGATGCAGCAAGTCGAGATTCTTCTGGAAGTTCTCGCCTTGAAAGCGCGGCGAGTGGCGGCGGTAGTCGTCTTCGGGCAGATCCTCGAAGCGCTTGAACTGGCCAGTGAGGAATCCGCGGCCCAGCGGACTATACGCAACAAACCCGATGCCCAGTTCGCGGCAGGTCGCGAGGATTCCATCCTCGGGATCGCGCGTCCAGAGCGAATACTCAGTCTGCAACGCGGCGATGGGATGGACTTTCGCGGCACGCCGCAACGTCTGCGCGCTCGCTTCAGAAAGACCGATGTAGCGGATCTTGCCCTCTTTCACCAGTTGCGCCATCGCGCCCACGGTGTCTTCAATGGGCGTGTCGGGATCAACGCGGTGCTGGTAGTAGAGATCGATGTGATCCACGCCTAGCCGGCGCAAGCTGGCCTCGCAGGAAGAGCGCACATACTCGGGCTTTCCGTTCACGCCACGAGCCTGCGGATTGGCGGAATCGCGCACGATCCCGAACTTCGTAGCCAACACGACCTGGTCGCGCTTCCCCTTGATTGCCTTCCCGACCAGCACTTCGTTTTTGTGCGGACCGTAGACATCGGCGGTGTCGAGAAAGTTGATTCCCAATTCCAGCGCGCGATGAATGGTGGCGATCGATTCGGTGTCGTCGAATCCGCTGTAGAACTCCGACATGCCCATGCAGCCGAGGCCCAGCGCCGACACTTTCAGGCCGCTGCGGCCAAGTTCACGTGTTTCCATGAAAACCTCCCGGGAGGAAGATGAAAATAAAGGACAGTTTCAAGAAAGGCCGCAGTAACCCGAATCACGACCTCGCGAATGAATAGCAGGACGAGGCGACCCTTCAAAAGATGCAGCGAAGCTTCAGATGGGTTCGAGCAAAATCGGACAAACTGAAAGAAGCCCCTGGAATACGTGGGGGCGGACGCCGGGGTCCCCAGCACGCCCGGTTTTGGCGTGATGGGGTGGAGATGCCCTCGTCTGCCCAGCGGAGCGTAGCTCCGCGAAGTAAGCCAACTACGGGACAACCCGGATCACCGGTTTGGCAGAGGCTTCGACCTCGCCGATCCGGGCCGCCGGGAGTCCGACATTGCTCAACTCCGACACAAGACGATCCGCTTCTTGTGAGGGAAGTGCGATCAGCAAACCGCCGGCGGTTTGTGGGTCGAAGAGCAATGTCTTGCGGTCGTCCGCGATGTCACCGCTGTATTCCACTATGCATTCGGCGAAGTCACGATTCGCCTTGAGGCCTCCGGGGATGTAGCCCGCGCGCACGCACTCGACGGCGCCCTCAAGCAGCGGAACACGATCGGCGTGAAGCGTTAAAGCAACATTCGACGAAAGCGCCATCTCACGCGCATGGCCGATCAGGCCGAAGCCGGTGATGTCGGTCAGGGAGTGTACATTCCACGTCTGCACGACTTGCGTGGGGACAGCCGCCCCCGGCTGTCCGGCCGAGCGAAGCTCGGCAGAGTGTTCGGCTGAGGAGCTTCGCTCCTCCGGGCGCACGTGGGTGCCCGCCCCCACGTGGTTCGTGGTCACTCCCCCAAACCCAAGCACCTCTGCCGCTTTCTTATTCAGCGTCGTCATCGACCGCACGGCCGCGTCGATCCAGGCCTCTTCGGCTTTGCCTTTCTTGATCGCGGTGGAGATCACACCCGTACCGATCGCTTTCGTCAGCACAAGCGCATCGCCCGGCTTAGCCCCGCCGTTTGTCAGCACTCTTTTGGGGTTGATCAGCCCCGTAACGGAATAGCCGAACTTGGTCTCGTCGTCGCGAATGCTGTGCCCGCCGACGATCGTGCATCCGGCTTCCATCATTTTCGAGAGTCCGCCGGCGAGAATGCGCTCCAGGATCTCGAGATCACCCTTCTCCGGAAAACACACCATGGCAAGCGCTGTCAGGGGACGCCCGCCCATCGCGTAGACATCGCTCAGCGAATTCGTGGCCGCGATCTGGCCAAAGGTGTACGGGTCATCGACGATCGGTGTGAAGAAGTCGACGGTCTGCACCAATGCGAGGTCGGGCGCGATCTGATACACGCCGGCGTCGTCGGCATGATCGAAGCCGACCAGTACACTTGGGTCGTGTTGCCGGGCTAATTTCCCAAGCACCGAGTCCAGCGCCGCCGGACTAAGCTTGGACGCTCAACCCGCCGCTTTCACCGACTCCGTCAGCCGGAATGGCTTCGTTTCTGGCACGAGTTAATTTTATCGGAGTACCGAGTACCGAGCACCGAGTTGCGAGCTACAAGTCAAAATCCACCACGGGAGACACCGAGGCACGGAGGAGAACAAATACGCTGGAGCGTTTTTGAGGAGGCACCTGCGGCAAGACCCAAAAAAGGGCTTTGCAAGATCAGTCAAAAGATCAGGCAAGACGTCGATCGACCCTCAGGGTGCCGAAAGAGAGAATCCAACAAGCGCCCAACTCAGATTCCATTGATCCGGTTTTCTCCGTGCCTCAGTGTCTCTGTGGTGGAATTTCTTGGCTCGAAACTCGGTACCCGGAACTCGCAACTACTTCACCGTCACGTCGACGACCTTCAGTTCCGGGTATTCGTGATTCCACTGGGTGGAGATGCTCTCGAAGGTCAGGCGGAAGGGTTTGCTTTGCCCGGCCGCAAGGGGCGAGACGGTGAGATCGACCGCGTCCGGGTACGGGCCGTTCGTCTGCAGTACGCGCAGCGGAACGGTTTCGCGCTGGGCGAGCTGCCCCATGGAATCTCTGAAAGTAACTTCCGCCACCACGTGGGTCACAGTCTGCGACCCGGTGTTGGCCACAGTTCCGTCGATGTAAGAGACGGTCGCGCCCACGAAATTCTCGGCCGCGCTCATCTTGAGGTCGGAGAACTTGATGTTCGCCGAGTAGGGCGGGGGTCCGGTGGGAGCTTTCTGTTCGGTGCGCGAGATCAGAAACAGAACAAGCACGATCACGACCACCACGCCCACGCCGACACCGATGGCGCGCCAGTTGGTTTCGCGCTCTTCCGCCCCGAGCGTCGGCTGTGTGAGTCCCCCCATGGGGGGATTGTACTTGATTACCGGTTGGACCCGGACCTCGTGCTGACTCGAAACTCCATCTTCGCTGGCCCATTGACGACAGATCGGCAGAAGCGGGATTAATAATAGCTTATAGATTATTTTGCTGTTATAATGCGATATGGCGGGCATCGCTGGATGCCTGGGTGAGCTTCAACCATCCCCTCGGCACCAGAACGCGCTCTACGGGCTCCGTAACGCTCATAATGGGCATCCCAGAGAATTTCGTCGGCGACATTTCCAATCACTTACGAGC